>Ga0113563_10002488_pt1 | contig 11127 bp, 7 predicted proteins | sample Mud3Dept3metaG_FD_80117 | JGI IMG/M metagenome (GOLD analysis project Ga0113563, IMG submission 80117) | Freshwater wetland microbial communities from Ohio, USA, analyzing the effect of biotic and abiotic controls - Mud 3 Core 4 Depth 3... | ecosystem: Environmental > Aquatic > Freshwater >...
CCGATTCAGCTTTTTAAGGATTGTTTTTGCGGCGAAGCTACCCGAAAGGCTGGTCCCCACAATCCCATGAGAAGGCCTGGTGTAGTGGCCGACTTGAAAGAGGCCCGGGATAACTGTCTGATGGGGGGGCCTTAAATTCCCAACCTGATGAGTGGTCGAAGCAAGGCCGTACATCGCCCCCATCTCATTCCCTGTATATCGCTCTAACGTCAATGGTGTGGCTGCTTCATAGAAGAGGAGGTGGTCTCTCAAACCGGGAATCAACTTTGATTCCAATTGATGGAGGATTTTTTGGGAAAATTCCTCTTTAATATGGCGATACCTTTCAAAATTCCCTCCCCCCCATTTCCCTTGATAATGATAAGGCACATTGGTCAAAACACTCAAGATGTGTTGTCGAGGGGGGGCCAACGTAGGATCCAAAATCGTGGGGATGGATACCATCATCGTCGGGTTCCGGGGAATCTCACCCCTTCTTAATATTCGATCCTCTTCCTCTAAATCGGATAGAAAACGGAGATAGGTAAAATAGGGAAGGTCCATTGCTTTTAAATCCAAATCGGTAGCGATATAGAGGATGAAACAGGAAAGGGAATATTCAAAATGCTGGATTTTTTTTTCGAAAGGTTTCCGAAATTCGAAAGGAAGCATCTTGACTAATAGATTCGGGTTAACGTCGGAGACGACTAAGGAGGATTGAAAGGTCTTCCCATCCTTTGCCCGGATGCCATCCACTCTCCCATCTCTGATTAGGATTTCTTCCACTTCCCTTTGAAGGTGGAGATCTCCTCCCGTTTGCCGAAAAGCATCTGCCATGGCTTCTGAAATTTTTCCCATCCCACCTTTTGGATAAAAAACCCCTTCCATCAAGGCTTTATTGATCAGGACAGCGAGGAAGAGAAAAGAAAGTCTCGAAGGAGGCTCTGTGACGGGAAGAGAATGGAGAGCCATCTTAATCTCCTGTCCCTTAAAAAGCTTGTCTAAAATCGTCTGGTGACTGGATCGATGAAACCGGACCAGATTTCGAAAATAGAACGGGAAGAAGATTTTTCGGATCGCCGTTATTTCCGAGTACGATTTTATTTCTTCTCCAATCCGCTTAATCAGAGAGAGATAGGTCTTCAACCCTTTCTCCTCCTTGGGGAAAAGATCGAAGAGCGCTTCGGAGTAGGAAAGAAACCCACCCGGCTGGAGATGAACCTCGAATCCCGGGTAGATGTTTCGGATGTGCCGGATGGGGATAAATTGAACCTTTTCATGTATCCCCATCTCTTCAAGAATCCGATGAAGCTCTCCACCTTCTTGGCATCCCCCGACAAAGGCACCCGTGGCATCAAAAGTGAACCCGTCTCTCTTGAAGGAGACCACATAGCCTCCCACCTGATTCTCTTTTTCGAGGAGGAGAGTTTTACATCCCTCTTTAGCGAGAAGGGTTGCAGCGGTCAACCCCCCCATTCCGGCCCCAATGACAATCACATCGTATTTCATCAATTCTTCTTTCTTGGAAACATGAGAGGGATTGAAATAGAAGACGTGGGTGTATTATAACAAAAACGAATGCCTCTGTCTTGCTTTCAGACTTATTCTGGTGGATTTTTTCGAAGGTCTTCAGAAAGGAAGCAGACCATTGATAGATAGCTCATGCTATCAGTCGCTGGATGCGAGATGCCGTAAGCGGGTAATTTGGGTCGAGTGACTGGTATCCGGAGACCCGTATCGTTTGGATTTTTTACGTGAAGATTCTTCTCATCAATCCGACTCCAACAGGAACCCTCAAGGCAACAGGGGTTCTCTTTCCTCCTCTGGGGCTCTTATACATCGCTGCTTACATGGAAAAAGAGGGCCATCAGGTCGTGGTGAGAGACCTGGCTGTTCGAAAAAAGAGGGAAGAAAAGGCTTATAAAGAATATGATATTGTGGGAATTTCTACGGATACCACCCGTCATCGTCAAGCTCTCCAATTAGCGCAGAGAGCCAAGGCAAGCGGTTGCACGGTGGTAATGGGGGGACCACACCCGGGCTACGTTGACGAAGAAATCCTTTCCACCCGAAAAGTTGATTTTGTCGTGCGTGGAGAAGGGGAGGTGACCTTTTCAGAATTAGTAGCCTCCTTAGGGAAGAGAGACGGTCCACTCGATTCAGTCCAGGGAATCAGTTTCCTTTCAAAGGGAAAGCTGGTTCGAACCCCGTCCAGACCCTTCATCGAAAATCTCGATAATCTTCCACTTCCTGCCAGGCACCTCATTAACATGGATGATTATCGGAAGATGAAGTTTGGAGGCCGTGACATCACCCCTTTGATCACCAGCCGTGGATGTCCATACCAATGTGCTTTCTGCGCTTCCTCTCATTTCTTTGGAACGAAAGTGAGAACAAGGAGTGTTGCCTCCGTTTTAGACGAACTCGAAAAGCTTTATCACGAATATCACTTTAATGCGGTTGCCTTTGTGGATGACACTTTTAACCTCTTTCCGAAGAGGGTGATTGAAATCTGTCATGGAATCGGGGAAAAGAAACTCGATCTCTGGTGGTGGTGCTTGTCCAGGATCGACTTGCTCCTTCGTAATGAAGAAATGATCAAAGAGATGGTCAGGGTAGGAGCGAGGGCCGTCTTCATTGGGGTGGAGTCCCCCAATCCCAAGACTCTTGAAGAATTGAGAAAGGGGTTTGTGGTGGAGGAAACGGTTCGGACGGTCGAGATGCTCAAGCGGAATGGCCTGCAGATTCATGCCTCTTATATCTTGGGAGGGCTCCACGATACCGTCAAAGTGATTCACGATACTATCCGTTTTGCGAAACGGCTCGACACGAATGTGGCCCAGTTCGCCATTCTTACCCCTTATCCGGGCACAGCCATCTACGAGCAGGTAAAAGATCGGATCTTCAAATGGAGATCGCCATGGTCTTTCTTTGATATGCAGCATTTGGTCTTTAAACACGATCATCTCTCTTTCATTCGAATGGAGTGGCTTCTGCTCAAGGCTCACCTCCTCTACTATACTCGATCGAAAAAGGCGATCCGGGATATCTGGCATCACATCAAGAAACATCGTCTGGGCATCGGGACACTCTTCCGTTTTCTAAGAGACTATTTTGGGGGTTGACATGGAAGAACGTTACCCCCAGACACTTAATCGGTTTATTTATCTCTTTTTCTTTCAGTTCTGTTCGACGCTCATCCCCCGGCCGATCCAAAAATTCTTCAGCGTGGTGGTGGGAGATCTCTTTTATGTTCTGATGAGAAAGACCAGAACTCATGTCCAAAAGAATATGGAAGGGGTGGGCAGGGGGAGATGGTCAAAAGAAAGGGTGAATGTCTTAACGCGCAAAACCTTCCAAAATTACGGCCAATACCTTTTGGATTACATGGTGATGCATCGCCTTCTCCCATCCAATAAAGACCGATGGGTCGAAGAGGAGGTCGGAGCGGATTATATGGTGGAAGCCCTTCGTGGGGGAAAAGGAGCGATCTGTATCACACCTCATCTTGGGAACTGGGAGATCGGGGGATTGCTCTTCTCGTTTAAAGGAGGAAATCTCAATGTGCTCACGCTCGACGAGAGAGATTTGGATACGCGCTCCTTTCGGGAAGAAATGAGGAGAAGAAGGGGAATAAAGAATCTCTATATCAATCCGAAGGACGACTCCCCGATGGCTATCTTGGATGCGGTCAAAGCCCTTCGACGGAATGAAATCGTGGCCATGTTAGGAGACCGGATCGAGTCTCAAAAGACCATGGTTTTTGATTTCTTTGGGAGGGGAACCCCGTTCCCCATCGGCGTCGCCATGCTCGCTATGGCCACCGGAGCCCCGGTTCTACCAGTCTTTGTGGTGATGGAAAGAAATCGTAAGTATCGGGGAGTGATTGAACCCCCTATCTATTTTAATCCTTCTTCGAGAGGAGATCGGGAGGCGGTCATTCGAGAGGGGATGGCAAAGTTGATCAAAAAATTTGAAGTCTATATCGAAAAATATCCAGATCAATGGTATAATTTCTATTCTTTTTGGGAGGAGAGAATTTGTGCCCCTCTCCCTTCTTCTCTCCCCACAGGGGAGACGGATGCCTCCCTGCCGGTAGGCAGGGGGTGAGGGGAGAAGAGGAGAAAAATGGTTGAACCGAATGATCACCTGATCGACAAGATCAAACAACTCATTATAGAGAGATTGAGACTCGAGGACATGACCCCGGAGATGATCAAGGATGATGCCCCGCTCTTTGGCGAGGGGCTCGGACTCGACTCCATCGATGCCCTTGAACTTGTCCTCGGCCTGGAGAAGGAGTTTGGGGTCATCATTCCCGATGCCGAGGTAGGGAAAAAAGTCTTTCAGTCTGTGAGAACCATGGCCCAATATGTTTTAGAACATCAGGGGACGGCATGAGGTCATCCAAAGGGAAGACCGCTTTTTGCTTTCCTGGTCAGCTGCAAGAGCGCCCGTCCTTGGAAGATCATCCACTGAGGGAGGATGCGCATTTCAAGGAATTGTTAAGAAGGGCTTCCGGCCAGACGAAATTTGATCTCCTCAACTTCTCCTTCAAGGGTGAGGAGAAGGAAGAAGATCTCAGTCTCAAACTCCAGATAGCAACCTACATCCTTTCTTTGGTCCACTTCTACCGTCTTCGGGAGGCAGGACGGAATCCGGACATTCTGGCCGAACATAGTATGGGGATCTACGCTGCCTTGGCGGCCTCCGAAGCCGTCCGTTTCGAAGAAGGCCTCTTCATCACCGAAGCGATCGGCAGGCTCCTCAAGAGAGAGGGAATCGTTCACCCCGGAGGCATGGCCAGCATCATCGGACTTCCCTTAGAAGAAATTCAAAAAATCTGCCAGGACCTCAATGGTTTTCAACTTTCTATTGCCAATTATAACGGTTCCCTGCACTTCGTCCTTTCGGGCGAAGAGGAAGGAGTGAAAAAGGCGATATCCCTTGCCCTTGCCAGGAAGGCTATTTCTGCCGCCCCTCTTGCTTTTCATACGGCTCTTCATTCGCCTTCCCTTTCTTCCTTGAGGGAAGAGATCAGGAAGATCCTTCAAGATATTGAGATTCAGCGCCCCAAAGTGCCCATTCTCAATCATTGGACGATTACCCCTTTGCGGAGAGAGGAGATCAAAGATTTTCTCTCCCAGGAGATCGGGCGACCCGTGTATTGGATTCGATGTGTTGAAAAATTGATTCAGGAAGGCTTTACCCAATTCATTGAGGTAGGGCATGAAACAACACTGACGAAATTGATGCGGTGGGTTGATCGTGGGGTAGAGGCTTTTTCTGCCGGGGATCGGATAGAAAAATAAAGGTTAGTATTTTCGTGGTTCGATGGTCCCGTTGCCGTGATGAGTGGTGGCTTAGAAGAGAGAAAATAAGATGAAGTATCACGAGACATCCCTCCAGGTTCGGTTCTACGAAGTGGATGCTTATGGAATGGCCTGGCATGGGCACTATGTGGGCTGGTTTGAAGCAGGTCGAAATGACCTGACTAAAAGATACAAGATGGATCCGCTTCGGCTCAAGGAGATGAATCTTTTGGCCCCCGTCGTGGAATTAAGCTGCCAGTTCAAGCTCCCAGCCACCTTCGACGATACGCTCATCATCCAGACGACGATGGAGAGAACGGAGGTGGCTAAACTGATCTTCCATTACCGGGTCCTCAGTCAAGAAAACAGAAAGGTTCTTGCCACCGGCTCCACTGCGCATGTCCTCACTGATCTTAAAGGAAATCTTCTCTACCGGGTTCCTCCGGAACTGCTCGAAAAAATTGAAGCGATGCGGAAGTATCTGGAGGTGTAGTTCGGTGCTTGGATTTAACTAATGAATACTCGGATAGGAACGTTTTCGAGCAGGAAAAGGCTGTTAAATTCGAAGCACAAAATCCGAAACTCGAAACAATATCAAATGACCAAATTTCAAATGTTCCAAACAAGAGAGTTTAGAGACTTGGAATTTTGAAATTTTGGATCTGTTTCGGATTTCGAAATTCGGATTTCGAATTTTAAACGATCAGATTTCTACCGGCTACAGAATTCACATTTCAAAAACTAAACACGATGAAAGTTCTACTGATTGATCCGCCTCATAAACTTTTCCCGGGCCTTCGGATGTGGACCCCTTCCTTCGGCCTTCTCCAATTGGGTGCCTATTTGGAAAGAGAACGGATCGACGTTCAAATCGTTGATGCCACGACCCTTCCGGCCCCATGGAGGCATCTTGAGGAGACTGTTTCCACGTCGAAACCTGATGTCATCGGTATCACCTGCTCTGCCACGTGTCTCTCACCTGAGGCGATTCAGGCCATTCATCTCTCCAGAAAGCTTTCACCAAATTCCATCATTGTAGCAGGGGGAAGTCACTTCACCCTGATGGCTGAAACCATCCTCCGGGAGTTGAAGGAGCTTGATTATATTATCATGGGAGAGGGAGAGCTCGCCTTTTCTCAATTTCTTCAGGACCTGTCCGGAGGCGGGGAAGGGAAAGGAGCGAAGAATCTTGCCCATTCGGATAACGGAAAAGTGATTCTTAACTCAAGAGGGCTCCTCATCCCCAATTTAGATTCTCTTCCTCTTCCAGCCTACCATCTCATCGATATGGAAAGCGAAGCCTACTACTGGCACGGAATGGGAAGGAGGGCCTTTGGCATATCAACCAGCCGGGGTTGCGGAGACCATTGCGCTTACTGTTCTGAGACGAAATTCTGGGAAGGAGTCTGGAGAGGGAGAAGCGGGAGGAAGGTCATGGAGGAGATCTCCTACCTTCATCGTCAATACGGTAAAACTCTCTTTGTCTTCAACGAGAATACCTTCAACTGGAGTCGGAAACGGGTGGAAGAGTTTCTCGATGAACTGGGGAAGTCGGGTCTCCGGATCCATTTCTGGTTTCAATCGCGAATCAAAGATATTCTTCGAGACGAAGATCTCATTCCCGAGATGAGGCGTCTTGGCCTCTATGAAGTGATGCTGGGAATCGAAAGCATCCAGCCCGATGTGCTCAACCGATACGAGAAGCAACAATCCAGAGAACTGGCCCAGAAGGCCATCGATATTCTAAGAAAGAATAAGATCATGGTCATGGCGAACATCATGTTCGGGGATTGGAATGACTCTGAAGAAACGATCAAAGAGGTCTTTCAATTTGTGAAGAAGCAGAGCGACTTTCTGGTCCTCACCTTGACCACCCCCCTTCCTGGAACGAAATACTTTGAGGAAGCAGAACGATTGGGAAGGATCAGAGAGAGGTATTTTGGAAATTATGATTTCATGCACCCTGTCATGGATACAAAGTTCTTGCCGGCAGAAAAGGTACATCTTCTTCAGCAGCTCTATCTGAAAACGTATTATACCCAACCGAGAATCCTCCTGGGCGCTTTCTTCAACCCGAACCCGTTCAAACGAATGGCCTACCGGCTCATCCTCAGATACGTCTGGGAGAATGCAACGCGAAGACCCTGGAAACAACCGTACCTTGAACAATAGTTCGGAGTAATGAGTTCGTAGTAGGGAGTTAAAAACCATAAAAGAAAGCGGTAAGCAGGAATGTGGAAGGTGACGTGAAACAAGCCAATGAGAAAAATCTAGGATCTTTACTCCGAACTCCGAACTCCGAACTCCGAACTCGTCCGTTAAAAAAGGTCCTTCTCATCTTTCCTCGGGAGAAAGGGATTAAATTTTCTAATGACACGCGCTATCCTTTTCCTATATTAGGCCTTACTCTCCTCGCCGCTCTCTTTCCCAAAACCTATGAGGTCAAGATTATCAATGAGGCGATCGAAAAGATTGATTTCAACGCCGACGTTGATTTGGTTGGAATTACCGGTCTGACCTGCGTGGTCAAGAGAGCCTATGCGGTTGCCGATCAATTCCGGGAGAGGGGAGTGAAGGTCATTCTGGGAGGAGTCCATCCAAGCCTTTTACCGGAAGAGGCGAAAGAACATGCTGACTCCGTCTTCATCGGAGAGGCAGAAGGAGTATTTGAGCAAGTCCTTCAAGATTTGGAAAAGGGTGAACTCAAACCGTTTTATAAGAACCGGAATTGGTCGGACTTAGAAATGATGCCTCTTCCGAGAAGAGACCTTTTGGGTCGCCGATACCGGCCTTTTTTTAAAGCCATCGAAACCACCCGCGGCTGCCCGAACCGGTGCGAATTTTGTTCCGTTCCGATCATCAATGGAAGCCGTTATCGGGTCCGTCCTCTTGAAGAAGTGGACCGGGAGCTCTCTGCGATCATTAAGAGAAAGGGGGAATATCTCTTTTTAGCTGACGACAATGTGACTGCAAAAGAGAACTATGCACTCGGCCTCTTCGAGATCTTCAAACGCCACGAAGTGAAGTGGATGGCCTTTACGACGATCAAGATCGCTATGAACGAAGAGCTTCTCAAAAAGGCTCGAGAGAGCGGTTGCATTTCCCTCTTCATCGGTTTCGAATCTCTTCTTCAGGAGAATCTCGACGGGGTTTCAAAACGGTTTGTGAACGCAAAAGAATTATCGAATTGGATCAGAACGATTCAACAACACCAAATCGGGATTCATGGCTCCTTCATTTTCGGATTCGATGGGGATGACGCCACCATCTTTAAGAGAACGGTTGAGTTTGTCCAAAAGAATAATATTGAGCTCCCTACCTTTTCAATTCTCACTCCCTTTCCAGGAACACCCCTCCAGAAGAGAATGGAAGAAGAAGAGAGGATTTTCGATCACGATTGGTCCCATTATGACATGAGCCATGTGGTCTTCAAACCAAAGAGAATGACTGTCCAGGAGCTCCAGGAGGGATACCTCTGGGCGCAGAAATATATCTGTGCGCCCCGGTCGATTTTAAAGCGGCTGCTCTGGGGCCCGAAGCATCACTTCTTTTACTTTCTGATGTCAAACTTTGTTCTGCGGGGCGCCCAGATGGACGTGATCCATAGGATTAAGAATAAAGAACTCCCTTATGAAAATTCTACTCATTTCTGGCAATCGTGAAAAGATGCCTTTTCCTGTCTTTCCTCTGGGATTGGCTTACATCGCCAAAGCCTTAAGGGACGACGGCCATCAGATCGAGGTCATGGACCTCTGCTTTTCTCGGGAAGTATCGGGTGATCTTAAGAGCGCCCTTCATCGCTTTCAACCCGACCTGATTGGCATTTCTTTGAGAAATCTCGACAACCTTACCTATCCGACCTCCATCTCTTACCTGAAGGAGGTAGAGGAGGTGGTTGGAATTTGTCGCCAATCCACCTCGTCGCGACTGGTCATCGGAGGCTCAGGATATTCCTTAGCTCCTAAAGAGCTTCTTCAACATTTAGATGTCGATTTTGGAATTGTGGGTGAGGGCGAAAAAGTCTTCCCGCAATTAGTGAGGAGTCTCGAAAGAGAAGACCCTATCTCCCCTTCTCCTTGTCTCCTCGTCAAAGAGAAACCCTTTCCTCTTTTGATCGAAGGGGCACGGGTCTTTCCCATCCAAAGTCCTGATCGGAGTCTTTTCGAAACGAACCGTTACTTAGAAGAAGGAGGGATGGGAAATATTCAGACGAAGCGAGGCTGCCCCTTCTCCTGCATCTACTGCACCTACCCTTTATTGGAAGGGAAAAAAGTCAGGCTGAGAAAGACGGAAGAGGTGACGGAAGAAATTCAACACCTCATAGAGCAAGGGGTAGATTTTGTCTACTTCGTTGACGATATTTTTAACTATCCCCCCTCCTATGCGGAAGCTTTATGCCGGGAGATGATTCGGAGAAAGATGCAAGTCAAGTGGACTGCTTTTGTCAATCCCGGCTTTCTGAATGAGACGCTATTGGAACGGATGAAAGAGGCCGGATGCGTAGGGGTGGAGTTTGGGACAGATTCAGGGTCTCCTCGAATACTTGAGAATTATAAGAAGTCGTTCACTCAAGAAGATATCATTCGATCCTCAAAAATCTGCTCAAAACTGATGATCAATCATTGCCACTATCTCCTCTTCGGAGGGCCGGGCGAGGATGAAGAATCGATTGAAGAATCTTTTCATTTGATGGATCAGCTCGATCCCACGGCTGTCATTGCCATGTTGGGCATTCGAATCTATCCGGGAACGGAAATGGAGCAACTCTCTCTTTCCCAGGGGGTCATTCATCAGGATTCTAATCTTATCTATCCCTATTTTTATGTCTCCCCGGCATTGCGAGGGAAACTGAGGGATATCATTCAGGAGAAGGCCCTTGCGAGAAAACGATGGATCGTTCCGGGGTTGGAGATTAATATTTCACAGAATCTGTTAGAGCAAATACGGAGATTTCGAATTCGGGGGCCTTTGTGGGAATTGGTGGAAAGGATGAACAGGCCAAGAGTGAAACCGTTGGGAAATTCCAAATCCCAAGCACCAAACTCCAAATAAATTCCAATTAACCAAATTAGAAAAATCAAACAAAATCGTTTGGTTCATTTGGAATTGGAGTTTGGAACTTATTTGGGATTTGTTATTTGGAAATTGGGATTTAAAATGACGGAGTTGATTTATTTTTCCTAGCCCATTAGGAACGAGGAGGATTGGATATGTTGTTGAAGGATCAAGTGGCCATCGTCACGGGGGGGACGAAAGGCATTGGAAGGGCGATCTCTCTTCTTTTGGCTGAGGAGGGAGCAAAAGTCGTTGCCAATTTCTCGAAGGATGTGGAGGCTGCGGAAAATCTGATGACCGAGGCCAAATCGAAACGTTTGAATCTTGGTCTGTATAAGGCCGATGTCACACAGTTCGACCAGGCAAAAGAGATGGTAGAAGAGACCTTTGGTCAATACGGGAAGATTGACATCTTAGTAAATAATATAGGCCTCGTCCGGGATAACTTTCTCATGTTGATGAGTGATGAGGATTGGGATTCCCTTCTCAGAACCAATCTGACCAGTCTCTTCTATTGTTGCAGAGCAGTGATTCGAAAGATGATCCCTCAGAGAAGCGGGAAGATTATCAATATTTCTTCCATCAGCGGGATTCTGGGTACTGTAGGCCAGACCAATTATTCAGCGACCAAAGGAGGGATGATCAGCTTTACAAAGTCCCTTGCTCGAGAGTTAGGTCCTTTCAACATCCATGTCAATGCGGTAGCTCCAGGTTTGATCGAATCAGAAGTGGTGTCCAAGATGCCCAAAGAGAAGGTGGAGGCCATCATCAAATCCTCAAG
>Ga0113563_10002489_pt1 | contig 11127 bp, 8 predicted proteins | sample Mud3Dept3metaG_FD_80117 | JGI IMG/M metagenome (GOLD analysis project Ga0113563, IMG submission 80117) | Freshwater wetland microbial communities from Ohio, USA, analyzing the effect of biotic and abiotic controls - Mud 3 Core 4 Depth 3... | ecosystem: Environmental > Aquatic > Freshwater >...
AGCGGGGATCGCTGGAAGATCTACCCGATGTACGACTACGCGCATCCGCTCGAGGACGGGATCGAGGGCATCACCCACTCGATCTGCACGCTCGAGTTCGAGAACAACCGCGAGCTCTACGACTGGGTGCTCGACCACACCGGGCCGTGGACGCCGCGACCGCGCCAGTACGAGATGGCGCGCCTCGTCCTCGACTACACCGTGATGAGCAAGCGCAAGCTGCTGACGCTCGTCCAGGACAAGCACGTCACCGGCTGGGACGATCCGCGGATGCCGACGATCGTCGGGATGCGCCGCCGCGGCTACAGCGCCGACGCGATCCGGGCGTTCTGCGACATGATCGGCGTGGCGAAGGCCAACTCGGCGGTCGACATCGGCAAGCTCGAGTACTGCATCCGCGACGACCTCAACCACACCGCGCCGCGCGTGATGGGCGTGCTGCGCCCGATCGAGGTCGAGCTCGTCGGCTGGCCAGGCGACGTCGAGGGCGAGACCATCGAGGCGCCGTACTTCCCGCCCGACGTCGGCAAGCCCGGCTCGCGTCCGCTGCGGATCTCCGGCCGCGTGCTGATCGATCGCGACGACTGGCGCGACGATCCGCCGAAGGACTACCAGCGCCTCGCGCCCGGCCGCACGGTGCGGCTGCGCTACGGCTACTGCATCACCGCCACCGAGGTCATCGAGCGCGACGCGGCGGGCAACGCGACCAAGCTGCGCGCGACCGTGCACCGCGAGACGGGCCACGGCAAGAACCCCGCCGACGGTCGCAAGGTCGCGGGCGTGATCCACTGGGTCGACGCGGCGACCTCGCTCCCCGTCGAGGTCCGCCTCTACGATCGCCTGTTCAAGGTGCCCAAGCCCGAGGAGGGCGGCGGCGACTTCCTCGAGCACATCGATCGCGACTCGCTCGAGGTCGTGACGACCGCGCGCGTCGAGCAGGGCCTCGGCGCGGCCGCGATCGGATCGCGCTGGCAGCTCGAGCGCGTCGGCTACTTCGTCGTCGATCAGGATACGAAGCCCGGCGCCCTCGTCCTCAACCGGATCGTCACGCTGCGCGATGCGCGCGTCGACAAGGCCGTGGACAAGAAGCCCGACAGCGAGCCAGCCGAGCGCAAGATCAGCGCGAAGGCGCAGACGCGGCCGAAGGGCAAGTCCCCGGCCGAGTTCCGCGCCGAGGCGCGCGCGCGCGATCCCGAGCTCGCTGCCGCGCATGCCCGGCTCGGTGCGCTCGCCGGGATCACCGCCGATCATGCCGATCTGCTCGCCGGCGATCGCGAGACGGCCGCGCTCATGGAGACCGTCGCGAGCCGCGTGCCCCCGGCGCTCGCGGCGAAGTGGATCATCAACGAGCTGCCGCGGGCGCTCGAGGACAAGCCGATCGACACGGTCGATCCGGAGCAGCTCGGGCAGCTGCTCGCCGCGGTCGCCGACGGCAGCCTCGCCGCGAGCGCCGCCAAGAGCCTCCTCGGCGAGCTCGTGCGGACGGGCACGCCGTTCGCGGCGCTGCGGACCCAGGCCGCCGCCCCGGCGGTCGATCTCGGCCCGGCGATCGACGCCGTGATCGCCGCAAACCCCGACAAAGCCACGCAGTACAAGGCCGGGAAGACCGGGCTCCTGGGGTTCTTCGTCGGCCAGGTCATGAAGGCGGCCCCGGGCGCCGACGCCGCCGCGGTCAACCGCGCGGTCAAGGACCGGCTCGGCTGACCTGGGGACCGTGCCCCCACGAAGGGGTGAACCGTCCCAGTTGTCGGGGACCTAGCCCTGGGGTCACTATGATCGGATGCGCTCGCTCCTGATCTCGTCGTGGCTGCTCGCCGCCGCGTGCGGTGCCCAGCTCGGGGACACCGGGCAGAGCGCGCCCGACGCGAGCGGTGGTGGCGGTGACAGCGGCGGTGGTGGCGCCGATGCGGCGATCGACGCACCTCCCGTCGCCGCGTGCGCGGACCGCGTCGTCTACCTCAACTTCGACGGCGTGACGCTGACCCAAGGCGTGAGCGACGCGACCCAGAACCGCGCGAGCTGGTTGCAGGCGGCCTCGAGCACCGCGCCGCCGTATCGCAGCGGTCAGGCGAATCGCGCGGCCGACATCATGACGATCACGACCGGCGTGCGCGCGCAGCTTGCGGGGATCGGCGTCATGGTCGTCACCGCCCGCCCGACCACCGGCCAGTACGTGATGATCGTGTTCGGTGGCAGCACGGCCCAGGTCGCGTCGCGGTTCGGGGGCGCGGTCAACCAGCTCGATTGCGGCGACGTCCAGAAGAACGACGTCGCGTGGATCTCCGACGGCGTGACCCCGACCCAGCGCGTCGTCAACTTCGCGGTCGGCGCGATCGGCTTTGGCCTCGGGCTCACCGCCACGACGGTGCCGACCGACTGCATGTGCGGCTGGGACAACCAGTGCACCGCGGACAACACCGTCGCCTGCAAGTTGACCAACAGCATCGCGAGAGATCCCAGCGCCAACCAGGTGTGCGCAGGCCTCACGACCCAGAACGAGACCGCCGTGTTCTCCCAGGCGTTCTGCCCGTAGTAAGCCCACGTCGCACCCTGTAGGCCGCGATCCATCCGAGCGATCGATTTGACAGGTGGGGAGCCGACCCCGCACGATCATGGCCGTGTTGGGCGAGACGGTCGGCAGCTACCGGATCATCAGCAAGCTGAGCGTCGGCGGAATGGGCACGGTCTATCGGGCCGAGCACACCCTGATCGGCAAGCTCGCGGCGGTCAAGGTGCTGCACCCCGAGCTCTCGACCAACCGCGACATCGTCAACCGGTTCTTCAACGAGGCGAAGGCGACGACGTCGATCAAGCACCCCGGCATCGTCGAGGTGTTCGACTTCGGCTACATGGCGTCGGGCCACGCGTTCCTCGTCATGGAGTTCCTCGATGGCATGTCGCTCGCGGACCGGCGCGACACCCGCGGTCGGATGGGCGAAGGCGAGGCCGCGATGCTGCTCCGCGGCGTGTGCAGCGCGCTGTCCGCCGCCCACGCGAAGGGCATCGTCCACCGCGACCTCAAGCCCGACAACATCTTCCTGGTCCCCGATCCCGACTCCGCGATCGGCGAGCGCGCGAAGGTCCTCGACTTCGGCATCGCCAAGCTCACCGACGTCGGCCCCGCCGGCAGCGCGACCAAGACCGGCGTCGTGATGGGAACGCCGACGTACATGTCCCCGGAGCAGTGCCGCGGCGCGGGCGAGGTCGATCAGCGCGCCGACCTCTACTCGATCGGCTGCATCTTCCACGAGCTGCTGACCGGCCGGCCTCCGTTCGTCGACCCCGGAGCGGGCGAGCTGATCGGCGCGCACCTCTACGTCGCGCCGGAGCGGCCGTCGGTGTTCCTGCCGTCGATCTCGCGCCACTCCGAAAAGCTGATCCTGGCCCTGCTGTCCAAGGATCCCGCGCACCGGCCGCAGACCGCGAAGGAGCTCGGGCAGCGGTTCCAGGAGATCGCGCAAGAGCAGGGCTGGATCACGCACCTCAGCCCGGCGGGCATCACGGCACCCTCGATGCCGCTGCTGACGCCCCCGCCGCTGTCGACCGAGCCGGCCCCCCCGAGCACGCAGCCGTCGAGGCCGCCGCGCGCGACGACGCCGTTCGGCCTGACGTCACCCGCGCTGGTCGTCGCGGGCGAGGCGCGGGTCGACCAGCCCACGACCTTGTCGGGTGCGGCGAGCCAGTCGATCACCGACGTGCCGCGCCGCTCGCGCCGGGGTCTCGGCCTCGCGATGGTCGCGGCGGCGCTGATCGCGGGCGGGACCGTCGCGTTCTTCCAGCTCGGAAGCGCGCCCACCCGCGGGTCGGCGACGAGCCCCGCGGCGACCGTCGGGACGCAGCCCGCACCCGGCGACGACAAGCCCGCGATCGTCGACCGCACACCCGCCGAGACCAGGCCTCCCGTCGTCGACACCACGACCACGCACGGGACCACGGTCGCCCCCCCGAGCCCCGTCGTCGACGCCAGACCTCCGCTCGACGGCGCACCCGCCGTCGTCGGCAAGCCCGACACCACCCGACCGACGACCCGCCGGCCGGCCAAGGTCGTGGCGCGGCCGGCGCCCGAGATCAAGAAGCCCGCGATCAAGAAGCCCGTGATCAAGAAGCCGCTGATCGAGACCGACCTCTGATGCCCAGACATGCCCGTTCGATCGCCCTGGCGGCGTGCCTGCTCGGCGGACTCGCCGCGCGCCCGGCCCACGCCGAGACACCTCCTCCCCAGGCGGGCCGCGTCGACGCCAAGGCGCTGATGCAGTCCGGCGTCCGCCTGTTCGAGGCCAAGGACTACCTCGGTGCGCTCGCGGTGTTCAAGGACGCCTACTCGCGGTTCCAGAGCGCGAAGATTCTGCTCAACATCGCGACGACCTTGACGCTCCTCGACCGCAAGGCCGACGCGGCGAACGCGTACCAGCGCTACCTCGACGCGGCCGACTCCGATCCGACGAAGAAGGCCGACGTGCTCGGCGTGCTCGTGGAGCTCGATCGCGTGCTCGGCCGGCTCGAGATCTCGGTGACGCCGGCCGACGCGGAGGTCCAGATCAATGACGGCGAGTGGGGCCCGGCCGCGAGCGTCGCGCTGTTCCGCGTCCCGCAGGGCGCGTTCACCGTCCGCGCGCGCAAGGACAAGTTCCAGTCCGAGGCGAAGTCCGCGAACCTCATCATCGGCGAGAAGGCCGCGATCCGGATCGAGATGACGGCGCTCCCCGAGGCGCCGAGTGTCGGACCCGGACCCGGACCCGGGCCGATCGGCGACGGGAACGGCGAGCTCGGCGTGCTCGCGCCGGCGCCCGCCGAGGGACCCCGCACGCGGTTCGCGGGGATCGCGCTCGCGCACCTCGACATCCCGCGAGGTGGCGGCGCCGCGCGCGTCGGGCTCGCGTTCGACGTCACGGGCCAGCTCCAGGTCCAGGCGGCCGCGCTGATCGGCCCCACGACCGGTAGCTACGCCGGCGCGACGTTCACGTTCCTCCCCGGCACGCTGCGGCCGTACGCTGCCGCCGGCATGCCGCTGTTCTTCTCGGACGGCCCGCGGTACGGCGTGCGCGGCGGCGGCGGCCTCGAGATCGTGATCACGCGCCACGTCTCGCTGATCGCCGAGCTCGGCGTCGAAGTGCTGCTCAACCCCGAGGACGACATCCTCCGGGCCGTGTTGATCCCCGCGGTCGGGGCGACCGGTCGGCTCTAGAACGGCGGCGGCGTCGGCGCGCGATCGAGCCGGCTGTCGAGCGCGACGTGGTGGTGCTGGACGACCGGATCGAACACCAGCAGCAGCTCCTCGGCCTCGGGCTCGAGGACCGCCTTGTCGGGGTCGGGCGCGTACGCGCTGATCGCCTCGAACGAGTCCCACATCGTGAGCACGGTGATCTCGACGACGACCTTCTCCGCGCGCGTCAGGACGAGCGAGCCGCGGTGGCCGGCGAACGCCGCGAGCGCGGGCCGGACCACGCGATGGTAGTAGGCGACGTAGGACCGCGCACCGGTGGGCGTCGCGAGCGCGCGCCAGGTCCGGACGATCATGTGGGGAGCACCGGCAAGCGGACCTTGCCTCCCTCCGCGATCGGCTGCGCTGCCGCGTGACGGGTGCGCGGCACGCTCAGCGTGGTCGGGCGAACGTCGGGTGCGCGCTCGGCCCACGCACGCGCGACGTCGCGGTCGAGCAGGTGCGTCGGGCGCACGTTGCGCAGCGCGTTCGCCATGATCGCACGCACGTGCGGATGGTCCGCCTCGAGCTGCGCGAGCAGCGCGGTCATCGCGTCGCGCTTGAGCCCGTCCTGTGAGCCGCACAGGTTGCACGGGATGATCGGGAACGCGAGGTGCTGCGCGAACTCCGCGATCTCCGCCTCGGCGCACTCGATCAGCGGGCGGATCACCTCGAACCGGCCGTCGTCGGTCTTGTAGATCGCCGGCATCGCCTGGAGCTTGCCGCTGTAGAACAGGTTGAGCAGGAACGTCTCGAGCGAGTCATCGCGGTGGTGACCGAGCGCGATCTTGGTGCAGCCGAGGCGCTCGGCCGCCGAATACAGGATGCCGCGGCGCAGGCGCGAGCACAGCGAGCAGTACGTCGCCGTCTCCGGCAAGATCGACGTGACGACCGAGTAGGTGTCCTCCCGGAGGATCTCGTAGGGGTGACCCGAGGCCTCGAGGAACGCGCGCAGGCCCGTGCCGTCATAGTTCGGCTGCGCCTGATCGAGGTGGACGGCGATCAGCTCGACCGGGAACGGCAGCCGCGCCACGAGGCGGGTCAGCAGGTGGAACAGGGTGTAGCTGTCCTTGCCACCGGACATCGCGACCATGATCCGATCACCTGGCGCGAGCAGCTGGTAGCGCTCGCAGGTGTCCTTCACGTCGCGATACAGTCGGTGCTCGAGCCGACGAACGACATCGCTCATGACCGGATTCCTACTCGATTCCCATCGCCCCGTCACGCCTGAATGACCTGGACCCTCGTCGCGCTCGCCGCGATCGCCCTGATCGCGTTCACCACCGAGGGGGCGATCGGCTTCGGCGGGACCGTGATCGCCGCCAGCATCGGGGCCCAGTTCGTCCCGATCGAGGCGCTGCTCCCCGCGTTCGTGCCGCTCAACCTCGCGCTGTCGACGTGGCTCCTGACCCGCGGCTTCGGCGCCGTGGCCTGGCGGATGCTGCTCGTCGACATCGCGCTGCCCGTCGGGATCGGCGCCGCCGTGGGCCTCGCCCTGTTCCACCTGCAGGCCAAGACCGAGCTCGCCCTCGCCTTCGGGATATTCGTCGCCGGCCTCGCGACCCTCCAGCTCGCGCGCCCCGCGGATCGCCCGCTCGCGCACCCGTGGCGGCTCGGGTTGCTCGTGCTCGGCGGCATCGCGCACGGGCTGTTCGGCACCGGCGGTCCGATGATCGTCTACGTCGTGCGCCGCACGCTGCCCGACAAGCGCGCGTTCCGCGCGACGCTCGCGGTGCTGTGGCTCGTGCTCAACGCGGCGCTGCTCGTCAACTTCCTCTCGCTCGGCCTGTACGACGCCCACACCGCCGACCTCGGCCTCGTCCTGGCGCTCGTGATCGTGCCCGGCCTCTACCTCGGCGAGCGGGTCCACCACGCGCTCGATGCAGCGCGGTTCGAGCGCGTCGTGTGGGTGCTGCTGCTCGCGGCCGGCGTCGCGCTCGCGGTGCGCTCGGCGCTCAGGCTGTGACGAGCGGCGACCACGCGTCGGGCGTCAGCAGCCACAGCCAGTCACGCGCGCGGGTCGCCGCGACGTACAGGGACCGCGCGAGCTCGGGCGAGACCGGGTAGAACGCCGGGGTCAGATCGGGGATCACGACCGCGTCGAACTCGAGGCCCGAGACCGCGGCCGCGGTCGTGACGATCAGCCCGGGCTCGAACCGGAAGTCGCCGTCGAGGACGAGCACGGGATCGAGGCCGCGCGACAGCTCCGCGTGCAGGCGCCGCGCGTGCTCGGGCGTCCGCGCGATCACCGCGATCTGCCGCCACGGCTCGCGCGTGATCAACGCGTCGAGATGCCAGCACAGCGCCGCCGCCTGCGCGAGCGCCGTCCCGCACGCACTCGCCCACACCGCGGGATCCGCGGGTGGCTCGGCGGGGACCTGTGCGGTGCCCTCGGTGATCGCGCGCCCGAGGTCGCTGATCGCCGGCACCGAGCGATACGTGATCGCGAGCGTGGTCTCGACCCAGCGCGGGCGGCGCAGCTCGGCGCGGGCGGCCTCCCAGCCGGTGAACCACGCGGACTCGTCGGTCGCCTGCCGGTGATCGCCAGCGAGCGTGATCGTGCCCTGCGGGGCGAGCGCGTCGCCGATCGCCGCGAGCTCCATCGGCGCGCGCAGCTGGGCCTCGTCGACCACGATGTGCTCGTACTCGGCGAGCGGCTCCTTCGCCCGAGGCAGCGCGCCACGCCGCACCAGCTCGAACAGGACGGGCACGTCCTCGGCATCGAACGTGTGTGCGTCCTGCATCGGAGTGCCCTCGTCGAGGCGGCGGCCGTCGAGCGCGACCAGGCGATCCGCATCGACGTGCTTGTGCGCCTTCTCCGTCGTCGTCACGAACTGCGCGCGCGTGTGGAGCTGGACGGCCTGGATCGCGCGCGGTGGCAGCGCTCCGTGGCTCGCCGCCACGATCGCCGCGAGCCGGTCCTGATCGCCGAACAGATAGAGCAGCCGGGCGCGCGACCGCGGGAGCTTGTCGTCGTTGTCAGGAGGTGGCTTCCAACCGACGAACGCGTCGAGCGCGACCCGCACCGCGGGGTGTCGCTTGAGCCCGATCACCTGCGCCCGCGCGGTCTCACTCAGCCGCCTCGGCAGGCCAGGAAACGTCGCGTGCGCGCGATCGATCAGCCAGTCCTCGATCACCGCGATCTCGAGCCGGGTCACCCCGAGCCGGTCGGCGAGCAGGCGCACGAGGCGACGCAGGCCCTCCGTCGGGACCAGCACCAGGGCCCGGAACCGGCGGCCGTGCTCTCGCGCGCGCCGCTCGAGCGAGGCGACGCGGTACAGCGCGACCAGCGTCTTGCCGACGCCGGCCTCGCCATCGAGGACCAGCGAGGTGTCGGCGGGGAGATCGACGGCGCGCTGCTGCTCGGGATCGAGGACGATCACCGCATCCCGGTCGCGCGCGGACGCCGGCGCCGGCGACGGCCGTGGCCGCAGGTGCTCCCCATCTCGGGTGATGATCCGGTCGTCGCCGATCAGCCCCTCGCCCCGGCCGGCGATCAGCCAGCGCTCGACGACCGTGCCCTCCGACGTGCGCTCGCCCGCCTCGAGCTCGTAGGACTCTCCCGGTGCGTGCCGGAAGAACACCCCCGCGAGCGGTGCGCTGCGCCAGTCGAGCATCTGCTGGGTGCCCTCGAGGTGCGTGCGCGGCCCGAGAGCATAGGTGCGCGCTCCCCGCTCCGTCCGCACGGACAGCACGCCCTGGGCCGCCGGCGCCGCGGCGATCAGCCGCTCGAGCTCGTCGAAGGTCACGGGTGCCATCCTGCGCACCCCGCGCCGGATGACAAGTGGTTCAGGCGCGGGTTTCGGGGGCGGCCGGCGCGGCCCAGGACGCGACCGGCTCGGCGTCGTCGAGGCCACGGCGCATCCGGTCGCGCGGGTGCCAGTCGTCGATCGCATCGCGCGGGTGCATCGGACCATCGAATCGCAGCTGGAACGCGGCGTCGAAGTCCGTGGTCCCGTGGGTGCGCACGAAGATCGTCTTGCGGTTGTACGGGAGGAAGAACATCAGGAACGGGAAGAAGTTCTTCACCATCACGATGTCGGCCTTCCATAGCGAGAGCCCGACGTCCGCGTAGAACGACGGCCGCATCACCATCGACGGCCCTTCGGTGATCACGATCCGCATGTGGTCGACGGCGAACACGACCGTCCGGCCGAACCCGTGCTGGGCGTGCTTGCTGACGACGGTCCCCTTGACGGGCAGCGGCGTCGAGCGCGCCGGATCGAGCGTGCCGCCGATCGCGAGCGCGACCCGATCGCCCTCGGCGTGCGGCCACAGCCTCTCGATCGCGTGCGGATCGCGGACAGCGGCGTAGGTCAGGAGGCCGGTCGCCTCGGCGAGCAGCGCGCGCAGCAGGTGCGTCGAGTCGCCCGGGGCGCCCGCCGTCACGACATCCGAGGCATCGGACATCGTCACGCAGCCGAGCTTGCGGCGGACCCGCGCGGACCGTGCCGCGGCGATCCCCTCGCTCGCCGACGGAAACGCGGGCGGCTGCTCGTGGCGCCGCTCCCAGCACATCTCGGCGAGCTCCTCGGCGAGCCGCTCGGCGCCGGACACGTCGTTGTTGGTCACCGTGACGGTCGACCAGCCGAGCGCCGGATCGTCGTTCCACGGGTGGCACATCAGCGACGACGCCGCGAGCACCTCACCGGACTTCTCCGCGCGGTGCATGCGGCGGAACACCGCGCGCATCGGGGCGAGGAAGTCGATGGTCTTGCCACCGCCGAGGAGCATCGGCAGCGTGCGCCACGCCATCGTCGGCTTGATCTCGCCGAGCACCGTCCCCATCACGATCGAGCCGGCCTTCTTGCCGATCTTCGCGTGATCGCGGTGCGGGTTGGTCTGGTACGCGACGATCGCATCAGCCGCAGTGATCCGCGCGCGCGTGACGTTGGCGTGCAGATCGTGCGACACGACGAGCGGTGCTCCGCCGATCACCGACCGCGCCGCACGCAGCAGGCGGCTCTCCGGATCCGGCACGCCGATCACACCCATCGCGCCGTGGAGGCAGAAGTACATGCCGTCGACCGGGCCCGCGGCGCGCAGCCTGTCGACGATCCGCGCCTCGAGGATCTCGAAGCACTCCTTGCTCAGGGGCCCTCCCGACGACGCCCACGCCGACAGCAGGGGCACGGGCTCGATCTCGGCCTTGCGCTCCGCGGCGGCGAGCATGAACCCGCCGAGCTCGGCGCGCTTGAAGAAGCCCGGGACCTCCGGGCCCGAGGTCACCGCCTTCATCAGGGCGGCTCCTTCCAGGTAGTGGCTGCCCTCGAAGTCGGCGAGCGTGGTCGCGACGGGCGAGAGCGAGTTGCTCTCCTGCGCGATCCGGGCGAATGCGATCCTCTTCATGACTGCGCTCCTCGCGAGTACATCTCTGCCATCACCTTGCGAACTCTCGCCGCGACGAACCCGCGCAGCGGCATCTTCGCCGCCATCCCGTACATCGGCGCGCTGCCGCTCTTCGCCAGGGACGGGTCCTGGCGCACCTCGCGGACCGCCTCCGCGAGATCGCGCAGATAGTCGTCGACGACGCCCACGTGGTTCGCGGTCACCGTCAGGTGGATCGACGCCGGCTTGTGCTGGCGATCGATCGTCCAGCCGCGCGCCTCCATGCGATCCGCGATCGCGTAGATCTCCTCGCCGCCGGTGCCGCGCACCTTGCGGATCAGCGACGGGATCACCGAGCGATCCGCGGCCGCCTCGACCGAGGCTGCGGTCCCGAACGTCACGATGGTCGCGTCGCCCTTGCCGATCAGCGCGAGCCCGGGGATCCCCTCGATCCCGAGGCGCAGCCGGTCCGCGGCATCGAGCGCCAGCTTCGCGAGCTCGATGTAGCCGTGCTCGCCGAACGACGTCAGCGCGGCCCACGCCGCCGCGATCGGACCACCCGGGCGCGTGCCGAGCAGCGTCGGCGACGCATAGATCCC
>Ga0113563_10002492_pt1 | contig 11119 bp, 9 predicted proteins | sample Mud3Dept3metaG_FD_80117 | JGI IMG/M metagenome (GOLD analysis project Ga0113563, IMG submission 80117) | Freshwater wetland microbial communities from Ohio, USA, analyzing the effect of biotic and abiotic controls - Mud 3 Core 4 Depth 3... | ecosystem: Environmental > Aquatic > Freshwater >...
GATGGAAGAGTATCTGAGGAACTTCTACGAAATGCCCTTTCCTGGCAACGGGACAATGGCGTCCGTGGAACTCCAATGGGAGATCGCCGCTGATCACTTTATTTTTCCCATCGCGCCTCTCAGGATATGGGATGATACGACCGCCACGAACGGGTCGCGGTACCAGTCTATCGTGCCCGAGAAACTTCTCCTTATGTTATGTGTCCACGGGGCAAAAGATTCATGGGAGCGCCTTGCCTGGATATGCGACATCTCAGAACTGCTGCGCAGTCGCCCGGCACTCGACTGGGACAGACTCCTGAAGCTCGCGAGAGAGACGGGAGGCCTGCGCATGCTTGGGCTTGGCCTCAATCTCGCGCATGGGCTTCTGGAGGCGCCCATCCCGGAAGAGATAGACCATCATCTCTGTCATCATCGGGTGATCAAAAACATCACCGAACAGATACGGTGTAGACTCTTCGCACCAGATGATGAGCCACCGGGCGTCCTGGAGACCTGTCTTTTCTACATGAGGGCCAGGGAGCGGATCAGTGACAGGATACGCTTTTGCACGCGGACCATGCTTCGGCCAGTACCCGGGGAATGGGACCGGCTGGGCTCGATGAATGCTACCGGCCGCATCGCCAACATGCTCACTCACGTTGTCGCAGGCCTGGGCTATGGTCTTGGCTTTGCCAAACAAAAATGCAGGGAGGCAATGCAGCCCAGAAACCTTTGATGCCGCGCGCGCCGAAGAGGCCGGGCGTGAACAGGAAGAGGGTTAAGAAATAGCCCTGAGACGCGATAAAACCTGTGGGGAACGTATGTACCACGCACTCCACAGGCAGATGATGCTTTTCTTTGTTGTGCCTTTCCTCCTCACGCTGGCACTCCTGCCCGTCATCATCCATCTGGCCCGAAAGTGGAACTGTATTGATGAGCCGGGCGGAAGGCGCGTTCACGAAGAACCTACTCCCCGATGGGGCGGACTTGCCTTTTTTGGAGGCATTCTGCCCCTTTTCTATTTTATCCCATTGGACCGGGCATATTTTTCCTACCTTGCCGCATCGTTCCTGCTCGTGGTCATGGGTGGCATCGACGACCGCAGAAGCGTGGGGTTACCTGTCAAGCTCTTCACCATGCTGCTCGCCATCACCACAGTTGTATTTGGCGGGGACCTGGTAATCAAGCAACTCGGCACGTATGGGCACATGGGTCTGGTCAAATTGGGGATCGTCGCGATACCCTTTACGTATCTCTGTATCATAGGCGTGACCAATTCGATCAACCTCATAGACGGGCTGAACGGGCTGGCCGGAGGCCTATCGCTTCTTGGCTCCCTGTTCATTGGAATGGCTGCGTACCTCTCGCGTAACTTCGAGCTGGCAGGCGTCTGCATGGGGTTCACCGGTGCGCTGGCAGGCTTCCTCCTATACAACTTCGGCACCAGGGCCAGCATCTTCATGGGTGATTCGGGGAGCCTGTTTCTCGGGTTCTCGCTTTCCGTTTTTTCCATCATGCTCACCCAGAACCCCCGGTTCCACGTAGAGCCGATGTTCCCGGTCCTGGTCCTTCTGGTACCCATATTTGACACGCTGCGGGTTATGGGCACACGCCTCTTCAGCGGGAAAAACCCCTTCAAGGCAGACACGACCCATCTCCATCACCTGTTGCTGGCTCGCGGCTTTCCTGTCACCGGCATTGTCACGATGCTCTGGTCTCTTACCCTTGTCCTCGGGATGGCCGCCATCCTGCTTATCCACAGGACGTCCATGCCCTACCTGATGGCCGTGCTGGGCGCAAGCCTCGTCTTCAGCGTATTTGTGAATGCCCTTGTCAGAGAGCAGTCTAAAGTTGAGCGGCTGGCTACGCCCGTTGTCGTTCCCAAGCGTGATGATGGAGTAGGCCGCAATCTGCGCGTTATCAGAAAATCAGCAGGCGGCAGGCGATCCTCCTAGGGTCCGGTGCCGCCCGGTTCATGCTATACGATTCATGCTATAATCGATGGAATCGATGATTGGAGGAGATTATGGCTAAATATATAATATATTGCCTGGCGCTCTGTATCGCACTTCTCATTGGGGTCACCGTGGCACAGGCACAGGAACAGCCGAGGCATATCGAAATACGCATCATTAGCCCTTCGTCCGCTCAACCGGCCGAGACCAGGGAGTCGAAACCAGAACAGCCGGCCAGTGCGCCTACTCTCTCCACCTCTCCGGCCCAAGCCCCGGCCCAGGCCGACGACGTTTCACAGATGATCCGGCAGTCGAGAACAGCAGTAGTGACCATTCTGTCCGGCAACAAGCAGGGCTCCGGTTTTCTTATCAGTCCAAAGGGTCTCGTCTTGTCCAACGCGCATGTCGTTCAAGACCAGTCACCGGTGGTCGTGCTCCTGGACGGGAGAAAGGTCGCGGCTTCCGTGCGGAAGACGGATGCGGACAAGGATCTCGTCCTGCTCCAGACTAACACAGGTAGTGACTACCCGTTCCTTCCTCTCGGCAATTCGGACAAGGTTGCCGAGGGCCAACCAATCATCACAATTGGTTCCCCTGTGGGTCTCCAGGGAACGGTGACGCAAGGCATTGTGAGCGCTATCAGGAAAGCACCGAACGGGCTAACGTTCATCCAGATAGACGCGGCCGTAAACCAGGGCAACAGTGGGGGACCCCTCCTCAACAGGACGGGCGAGGTGATCGGGATCAACACAGCCAAGCACAGCCAGCCCGGCACAGAGCGCCTGGGATTCGCGATTTCAATCAATGACGCAAAGAAATTCGCTGGTCAATGACCCGCATTCATCATGATATGTAGTGATATGCGTTGATATGAAATGAATTAGATTAAAATTGATTGAGACGGACCAGATGAGTTGGATGGATTGGGGCCGCTGCGAAGCGGCTGTCTGTGACTCGTCTATTTCAGGATGTATGTTCCGTCGAGTGCTCTTCTTCTGCTTTTCTTCGCTGAAAGCCCAAATGGATTGACGTCGTGCCTTTCCACGGTTTTCATCTCTGTTCTGATCATAATGCCAAGGCCTGCAACAAAGAAAATGACAACCAGTATGATCACGGCTCCCAAGTTGATCTAACTCCTTTCGTCCCGCTGCAGCATGAGCGTCCTAGGCGCTCTTTCTCAGTTTGTTATCGCCCCTGACACAGAAAACTTGAGCCCGGGACCGTGAAGGAGTGCGCAAGACTCCTTCTGCAAGATCCGTGCTGCCCAAGCAATGCTCCCATCCTTATTCTTGACTTCTTTTGCGACTATTGTATTTGGACTCAATTATGACGTATGGTACTAGCAGTGTGAATTTCCACAGTGGTGCGTGGTGGTACACGGCACATAATGGGCAGAGGCTCGTCCACTGATAACGGAATCCTGGCAAGGGCCGTGGGCAGCCGAGGCCATACGCTGTCCGCGGCCCTTTTTTTCGGCTGAGATGAGGAGTGATTCTGCATGAAAAAAAGCGATCAGCGAATGTTAATGGGAAACGAAGCCCTGGGACGGGGGCTCTTCGAAAACGGGGTCTCTCTCGTTGCCTCGTACCCCGGCACACCGGCGTCAGAGGTGCTGGCGTCCGTGGTGACGTTCTCCAGAGAATCTGATCAGCCCATCCACATCGAGTGGTCGGTGAATGAAAAAGCAGCCTTCGAGGTGGCACTGGCCCACAGCTACACGGGAAAGCGCGCAGCCGTTGCGATGAAACAGGTGGGCTTAAACGTGGCGTCAGACCCGTTCACGCGTGCCGCCTACCTGGGCACCAAAGGGGGCTTTGTCGTCATAGTGGCCGACGATCCCGGACCCCACAGCTCACAGACAGAGCAGGACAGCCGCCTCTTCGCCCACTTTGCCAAGATTCCGGTGCTCGACCCCTCCTCGCCCAGAGAGGCGAAGGAGTTGGTCGGCCGCGCTTTCGAGCTCTCGGAGCAGTATGAAATCCCCGTGATGATCCGCCCAACGACCCGGGTCTGCCATGCGCGGCAGAACATCATGTGCGCGAAACCAGAGCCCCTCGCCCGTCAAGCACTTTTCGAGAAAAATCCCTCCCGCTGGTCGGCAACACCGCAGTTCATTTACAACCTGCACAAGCTCCTCAATGAAAAGATCGACAATATCTCAGGGGAACCCCGATTTGCCCCCATAGCCTATTCACGCCAACTTTCGAAACACAGGCGGGCTGTTGTTGCGTCAGGGGTCGCCTTTGCGCACGCGTACGAACTCCTCGAGGACATGGGGCTTCTCACAGAGGTCGACCTGCACCAGGTGCTCATGCCCTATCCGCTTAACGCACCCTTTATCGAGAGCATGGGCACGGCGTATGACCGCATCCTTGTTCTCGAAGAGACTGACTCGGTGATCGAAATGCAGCTGAAGTGTGCGAACCTCCATGGCCGATCCAGCGGCCTGATCCCCAGGCAGGGCGAGCTCACACCGGGCATCATCGAGGAGGCACTGGAGAGGTTTCTCGAAAAGCCTGTACCTGCCAGGCAGCCGACAACCACCGCACCGGGAAAAAGGCCATCCCTCTGCCCCGGGTGCACGCACCGGTCTGCCTTTTTCGCCATCAAGCGCACCTTTCCCAAGGGTATCTTTCCCAGCGACATCGGCTGCTACACACTGGGCATGAACATGGGTGCTGTCGACACCTGTCACTGCATGGGGGCATGCATCAGCCAGGGCGCAGGCTTCTATCATTCATACGCGCAGGACGGCAGGCCGGTCCCCCCTATCGTGGTCACGATCGGCGATTCCACGTTCTTCCATGCCGGGATAACCGGCCTCATCAACGCGGTAATCCAGGGCGCCAGATTCATACTCGTCATCCTTGACAACAGCACCACAGCGATGACCGGACACCAGCCCACCCCTCATTCGGGTATACGCGCGGACGGCACCCCGGCCGTTGCCATTTCAATTCCCGACATGGTCTCTGCGTGCGGAGTCAGGTTCATCCGTGGGTGTGATCCCAACGATGTGCCTGCCATGAGTTCCCTGCTTCAAGAGGCTGACCAATACTGCAGAAACGAAGATGGCGGTGTTGCGGTAATCATCACAAAGGGCGCCTGCCTGCTGGACAAGCGGGCTACAAAACCGGGGCGCGCCTACGTGATGGATGTGAGCGATGCGTGCGACGGGTGCAAACTCTGCCTCACCCATTTTGAGTGCCCTGCCCTGAACTTCGTGGAGACGCAGGTGCAAGGCAAGAAACCGGGGGCAAAGGGCAAGGTCGCTATTGACCAGAGCATCTGCACCGGTTGCGGAGTCTGCATCCATGTGTGTCCCAAGCAGGCATTCACGGTAGTTGAGGAGAACGCAACGAGGCAGTAGACGACAGACTATAGACGTCAGACTAAACCTCAGAAAACTCTGTGGCCTGGAGTCTGGTGTCTGAGGTCTGGGAGTAAAGGAGAGACCAAAGTGAAACAACAGATAATACTGAGCGGCACAGGCGGTCAGGGAATACTTTTCCTCACCCGCTTTTTTGCGGATACGGCAATGGCCATGGGACTGGAGGTGCTTACCTCGGAGATTCACGGCATGGCGATGCGGGGCGGTACGGTTGTGTCACACGTCAAAGTGGGTCCGTTCAAGAGCCCCCTCGTGCGCGAGGGGCAGGCAGATGCGGCCCTGATACTGAATGTCCAGAACCTGCTCTTCCACAAAGGCTTTGTCAGGCCCGGAGGCAGTATCTTCCTGAATGCAGCTGAACCGGGAGACTACCTATCTATAGACGCCACAGGGATGGCCATGAGATCCGGCATGCCCACGGCAACGAACCTCATCCTGCTCGGCTACGCGATCGGCCAGAACAAGCTTTTCTGCACGATAGATGCGGCGCGCGATGTGTTGAAGAAGCTTTCTCCGCGCGCCCAGGTCGCACTCAACCTCAATGGCTTTGACCTGGGCCTGGCGGGAGGATGAACGAAGCGGTTTTTCTGGTTTCTTTCGTTTCTTTGGTTTCTTTGGTTACGGTTTGCCGTTCACCGTTTGCCGTTCACTGATCACTGGCCACTTACTGGCCACTGATCACCGATTACTGATTACTGTCTTTATTACGCTGCCACTGCCCGCCGCTTCCGGATCCTCTCAGCTATGTCGAGCAGGAACTTTTCGCGTTCCTTTAGTGCCTCACGGAACTCGCGCCTGTACGTGCGATGGATCTCCACTTCGAGGTGTGAATGATAATTCTCGATGATGTTCTGAAGTACTTTGGCCTCATCTTCGGTCAGTTTGAGCGTTATCATGCTACCCCCCCTGTACTCTATTTTCTCCAAACATACTATAAGCATCGCTCGTGCGAAAATCATCGGCTCAAAGCCGCTCGTTTCACCTGTTGCTTCGAGAGTTGACAGGGACCTCCAATCTGGTGTAAAACCACGGGTTATGAGATGCGGTGAGAAATGCATATCTGGTTTCTTTTTGGCAATCCTGCTTCCGGGTCTGTTGTGGACTATGCTCGGGCTGCTTCCTGCGCCCTGCCCCCTTAACGCCCAGGAGGTGTCGGCGAAAGAGACCATTATCCATCAGATAGTCCAGTACATAAAAGACAAGAACGTACGAATACCGGAGGAGACATTGCGCCGTATGGCCAATACCGTCTACGCAGAGTCGAGGCTCTATGCCCTCGATTACCGGCTCGTGCTGGCTGTCATCAGGGTGGAGAGCAATTTCAAGCAGGAGGCTGTTTCCAATAAAGGCGCGCGAGGACTGATGCAGGTAAAACCCTCCCTTGCAAAGTACATAGCTAAAGACGCTGGCATATCGGTGAAAGGCACTACGTGCCTGGCCGAACCCGAGAAAAACGTGAGGCTCGGGGTCTATCACCTGTCACAACTCATGGAGGATTTTGAGGACCTTGGCCTTGCGCTGCATGCTTACAACACAGGTCCTGCAAAACTAAAGGGAAAGCTCGTAAGGGCTGACGAGCCAACAAACAAGTTCGCAAAGCGGGTGCTGAAAGAGTACCAGAACACCATCGAAGTGTTGCCCGAAGACGAGTGATGAAGTCGAAGTCCGTTTGGTCCATTGGGTCCGTTCGGTCCGTTCGGTCTATGAAATGTTGAATCTATGACTGCTGATATCACGAAAGAGAAACTGACGAGCATTCTTAAGGGACTCCTCAAGACAGATGCGGACCTTCGCTTTCTCCAGGAACTGCGCAAGGAAGACCTGGAAAAGCTCATTGCCTGCATTCGAGACAGGATAGACAGGTTCGAAAAATAGCCTATATCATAATGGGCGCAGCCCTCTCGGCGAGAACTACCGGGAAACTAAAGCAACGTGGCCTTGGAACTAGCTCGTAAGGTCCTCCCTGGGCATCCCCTTCCGCTCGGCGTCCACCTCCGCGGAAACGGGGCACAGTTCAACCTTTTCAGCCGCAATGCCACTGGCGTCACCCTTCTGCTCTTTGAACAGGCATGCGATAAGTCCCCGTCGCTCAGTATCGAGCTCGACCCGGCTCGTTTCCGGACGGGTGACATCTGGCATGTCTGGGTTGAAGGCATAACTGCAGGCCACTGCTATGCCTACCGCGTTACAGGGCCGTACAGGCCGCGACAGGGTCATCGTTTTAACAGGCACAAGTTGCTGCTCGATCCCCAGACTAAAGCCATTACACGCAGGCCTGCATGGGACTTCAACCGCACCAAGGGGTGTGAAGCCTCTTCCCTCATGGCTGATCTCTCTTTCTCGACTGATGACGATGCCGACGCGGTACCCCGGTCTGTCATCGTGTCGGACAATTTTGACTGGCATGATGATGCGCCGTTGCGCCGCCCGTGGTCCGAGACGATCATCTACGAGACCCATGTCCGTGGCTTGACCATCCATCCATCTTCCAGAGTCGCGCATCCGGGCACGTTTCGCGGTGTTGTCGACAAAATACCCTATTTCAAGGAGCTCGGCGTCACAGCGGTTGAACTCCTCCCTGTGCAGGAGTTCAACGAGGACGAGTTGGACACTTCCAACCCGGTTACCGGCCAGCCCCTCAAAAATTACTGGGGCTACAGCACCATTGCCTTTTTCGCCCCGAAGGCACGGTACGCCTCAGACACACAGGCCGGGGCGCAGGTAGCGGAGTTCAAGGAGATGGTGCGGGAACTCCACAAGGCCGGGATAGAGGTCATCCTTGACATCGTCTTCAACCACACAGCTGAAGGCAACGAGTGCGGGCCGACGCTTTCGTTTCGTGGGCTCGACAACAGCATCTACTACCTGCTTGAGCAAAACAAGAGGTTCTACAAGAATTACAGCGGGTGCGGAAACACGGTCAACTGCAACCACCCTGTTGTGCGCCAGTTCATCGGCGACTGCCTCAGGTACTGGGTGCTGGAAATGCACGTGGACGGCTTTCGCTTTGACCTCGCGTCCATCATGGGAAGGGATCAGGACGGGCAGATCATGAAGAACCCGCCCCTGCTTGAGGAGATATCGGAGGACCCCATCCTCAGGCACACCAAGCTTATTGCCGAAGCATGGGATGCGGCAGGGGCATACCAGGTAGGCTCGTTCCCCGGTCAGCTCTGGTCCGAATGGAATGGACAGTACAGGGATGACGTGCGTCGCTTCTGGAGAGGCGACTCGGGCATGACAGGCTTCTTTGCCAGCCGGATATGCGGGAGTGCCGACATATACCAGCACTCGGGCAAGGAACCCCTGCACGGTATCAATTTCGTCACATGCCATGACGGTATGACCCTGCAAGACCTCGTCAGTTACAATCAGAAGCACAACGAGGTGAACGGCCAGGATGATCGCGACGGGACGAACGACGATTACAGTTACAACCATGGCGTGGAAGGCCCGTCAGACGACCCTCGCATAGAGTCCATCCGGCTGCGCCAGACCAAGAACATGATTGCGACACTTTTCGTTTCCCGCGGCGTACCTCTCTTTCTGGGAGGGGACGAGTTTTGCCGCAGCCAGCAGGGGAACAACAATGCCTTCTGCCAGGACAACGAGATCTCCTGGTATAACTGGGAGCTGCTCAGGAAGAATCATGAGATTTTCCGGTTTACATGTGAGATGATTGATTTCCGCATGAGACACGCGCCTTTGCGCGAAGTGACGTTCTATACTGAGCGGGATATCGTCTGGTTCGGCCCTGACGGGGGCCCTCCGGACTGGAGTCACAACAGCAAAAGCTTCGCATGCATGATATACGGCACTCAGGACCTTTATATGATGTTTAACGCGGATGCGGTGGACAAAGAGTTCGCGGTACCACACCCACGGCGCGGGAGAAACTGGTACGCAGCAGTGGACACGGCGCAAAGATCGCCACAGGACATACGTCCGCCCGGCCATGAATCACTGCTCAAGCCGCGCAACCGCTTCCTGCTCTCTGCAAGGTCCATGGTGATCCTCGTAGGACGGTAAGGCGGTCCATCTAGTCTGTCTGGCCTGGCCACCTCTTGATCTCCGCGTCCCGTGTTCCGCCCGACACTCGACCCTCGTCACTCGACACTTGCTGTTTACTTGCCACAGAGATTATACTAACGAGGACAATAGCGTTAGCCAAGGAGGTACCGATTCTATGTCCGCCTATTCGGAAGTAGTTAAAGACCATTTCAGTAATCCTCGCAACCTCGGGAAGATCGAGGATCCGGACGGCGTAGGGGAGGTGGGGAATCCTGTCTGCGGCGACATGACCACCATCACAATCAAGGTGAAGGAGGGCAGGCTTGCAGACGTGAAGTTCGAGACCTTTGGTTGCGGCGCCGCACGAGCCGTCTCAAGTATCGTCACCGAGAGGGCCAAAGGCAAGACGCTGGACGAGGCGCTCCAGATCACGAGCAAGACAATAGCAGCGGAGGTGGGTGAGCTTCCCAAGAACGAACTGCATTGCTCGCATCTCGGTCCTGAAGCCCTTCACAAGGCGATCATGAACTACTACGATCGTCAGGCAGGACGCACGAGAAGGGAGCGTGGCGTCAAAGAGGAACACATCCACGTCAGGGAAGACCAGTGTTACTGCCCCTACTGCGAACATGAGGTCTCGCCCGGAGCTCCGGTCTGCGTCAACTGCGGAAAATCGAACGCGCGGACGTAACCACACGTCTTCACACGAGCAGAGGATAGAACCATGATTTATCTCGACAACATCTCAGGCACACCGCTTCACCCGGAAGTGAAGAAGACAATGATCGAGCACATTCAAAACGGCCTGGGGAACCCGATCAGTCAGCACAGCATCGGGGACCACGCGCTGGATGCCCTCGAAAAGGCCCGTTCTCATGTGGCAGCCCTCATCAACGCAAAACCGGAAGACATCGTTTTCACTTCGGGAGGAACCGAGTCGATCAACCATGCGATCAAGGGCGTGGCGTTTGCCATGGGCAATCAAGGGAAGCACATTATTACGTCGAACATAGAGCATCAGGCTGTGCTTCGTTCTCTGCGCGTCCTTATGAAGCTGGGCTATCATGTGACGTCTTTACCTGTAGACGAGTATGGCCTAGTTGACCCTAGAGAAGTGGAAAAGGCCATCACGGATGAAACAATACTAGTCAGCATCATGCACGCCAACAACGAGATCGGAACGGTTGAACCGATAGCTGAAATCGCCGAGATTACCAGGGCGCACGGGATAACGTTTCACACGGATGCGGTGGCGTCCGGCGGGGTAATCCCCACGGATGTTGAAACCCTTGGTGTCGATCTCATGAGTATTGCGGCAAACCAGTTCTATGGTCCTTCCGGTGTCGGGGCGCTCTACGTGCGTCCGAAGACGAGGATAGTGCCGATCCTTGACGGAGGAGTTCAAGAGCATAACCTCAGGGCCGGAGCACACAATATGATCGGGATTGTCGGCATGGGAAAGGCTGCCGAGCTTGCGAAGAGCGAGATGTCTTCGCGCATGGAGTACCTGCTCCAGTTGAAGAAAGCCTTTCTCGAGCGCCTCTCCACTTTTGACGAGACCTTCATCAACGGCCACCCGACAAAGGGCCTTCCCAACCTTATCTCCTGTACGGTTGCTTACGTCGAGGGCGAGTCTCTTGTACTCATGCTCGACGGTGAAGGTATATGCGTTTCCACACGCTCCGCGTGCGCCACAGGTTCCCTGCGTGCATCACACGTGCTTGTGTCAATAGGCAAAGAGTATGTGTCGGCCCAGGGCACGATCATTCTCTCTTTTGGC
>Ga0113563_10002494_pt1 | contig 11117 bp, 5 predicted proteins | sample Mud3Dept3metaG_FD_80117 | JGI IMG/M metagenome (GOLD analysis project Ga0113563, IMG submission 80117) | Freshwater wetland microbial communities from Ohio, USA, analyzing the effect of biotic and abiotic controls - Mud 3 Core 4 Depth 3... | ecosystem: Environmental > Aquatic > Freshwater >...
ATGGTTCTAAGGAAAACAGATCACTCCTGGCCGAACGACTGGCGGATGGAATGAAAAGGGCATGGGAAACTACTGAAAAGGAGCCGGTTACTGCCAACGATGTTGCATGGAACTTTATTCCTGTTGCTTTACCTCCGGCATCATTTATTGAAAACCTGCAGAACGAGATAAAAACAAAGGACATGGTTTATCAGACCAACAACCTGTTTAAATTGGTTTGGCTCAGGCGATTACAAGAAGGTAAAAAGATTGATATAAGTTGTCTTGCTCTTGGCCATGCCCGCATATTACATATGCCCGGTGAACTTTTTGTTGAATACCAGCTTGCCTCAAAAAAAATGCGTCCCGACCTTTTTGTAACCATGGCTGCTTATGGTGATTATGCACCCGGCTATATATGTACTGCTAAAGCTTACCAGGAGGGTGGTTATGAAGCAGGTCCTGCTTCAGCAGTGACCCCGGAAGCAGAAGGAATTTTAATGGAGACGATGAAAAAACTGCTGAAAAGCGAAAAGTGATATTTGAATTTGTATTGGAAAGCTGGCACGATTGCAAATCCGCGCCAGCATCAGGAGGTTCGCTGGCGCCGATTTGTAATCGGTGCCTTAACGGTTATTCTTTTATGAAATTTATAATTGTATCGTATACCCTCTGCCTTGTTTCTTCAGGTGTTGGATTGAGTTCTGCAGTCTTAAAATTCCCTTTTACGACATCTATTTTTTCAAAGACCATGAGATAGAGGTTGAAAATGATCTCAAGACTAAGCTGGTATCTGGGTTCATGAAGGGGCCGTATCTTATTTATCACATCCACAGTTTTCATCCGGTATTCATCTGCGAGCGAATAGTACTCCTGAATAAGCTTTCGGAAACTGTCGCTTACAGGGTGCCCATATGCAATTTCCTTCAGATCAAACCTGGTCATCCTGTACCTGGCAATCAGGTCATCAGCAAAATAATTCAGATTGTTAAGCTGGTCCTTCTGAAAATCACGGATAATATGAACCAGGTAACTGAATATGGCACAGGGCATTGCAGCTTCCCTAACATCAAATCCGGGAGGTTCCAGCCTGCCATTTTTCTTTACCAGACCATTAAGGTGGACAAAAATGGAAGCAGGGGCCACGGATGCTCCGCGGGAATATCCAAGAAATGCTTCAAGGGTTGGAAAGCCATCGTTTTGTATGTCATAGATCATTGCCTGCGCAAAATCCTCCAGTGGCCATAACGGGATACTGAATTTTTGGATTGCCCGGATCATCTCTTCCCTGAAAGGATTATGATCTCCTGAATCGATGATCATCTTAAGCCAATCGTTCACCTTTCTGACAAACTCCTTTTTATCAGGCTGAGTTATTGTTTTATGAGATGCTTTGTAATCATCTATCAAATCATCGATCCTGCGCATGAATTTATAAAAGGTCTCCGCAGCGGAGTAACGCTCATGGCTCCAGAATTTTGCTGCAACAAGGATATTTGGATGGTCATTGATATGCCGGAAATCTATAGAGTCGAATATCTTAAAAAAATTTTCCTTTTGTGAGTCCATTCATCAATATTAGTTAGTCATTGTAAGATTTCATTATCTGCCGGACAGGATCCGTTCAGAAACAAGCTTTGCAGAAAGCAGAACATTCGGTATCCCGTTGCCCGGGTGAGTGCTGCCACCGGTAAAATAAAGATTATGGTAACGGTCATGACGGTTATGCGGACGGAACCAGGCCATTTGAAAGATGTTGTGGCCGATACTGCCAAATACGGAGCCTCTTGAAATATTGCAGGCAAGTTCCCAGTCCCCGGGAGTATGACAGATCTCAAATTTAATGTGGTTTTCAATATCATCCAGTCCCTGTTGTCTCAGACGTTTAATTACTGCAGCCCTGGTTTTGATCCTGATTGCATCCCAGTCCTGCCTGAACTTCTTGTCGATATGTCCGACCGCTACAGCTATTGATAGTGTGTCATTCTTCAGAGGAGCCGCTGACGGGTCACTCCGTGCAGGTGCATGCACATAAAAGCTTGGGGTATCGCTAACTGATTTTTCCCTGAAAATCCTGTCAAGTCCTATACGGAATCCATCCGACAGAAAAACATTGTGATGTTCTAACTGCGGGTATCTTTTGTCCAACCCCCAGTGAAAACAGATAGCAGAGCATGAATAACTCAAACGGTCAAGACGGGCTGAAGCCCGCCTGTCAGGCAATAATTCACGGTAAACATAAGGGAGGTCTGCATTTGCAACAAATATGTCCGCGGTAATCTCTTCGTTGCTATTCAGAACTATTTTTTCAATCCTGTTTCCGTTTACGCAGATCCTGGTAACCGGGCTGTCAAAATAAAAACTGACACCTGATTTTTCTGCCTCGGCGAGTAAAGCTTCGACTACAGCGTACATGCCTCCGGCAGGAAAGAAAGATCCTTCTGTAAGCTCTGCTGCAGGAACCATTGAAAAGAGAGCGGGGGAATTGAAAGGGCTCTGTCCTACATAAATATTCTGAAAAGTAAATGCCATCAGCAGATGAGGGTTCTTAAAGAACCGTCTTGCATATTTATAGTGGGGTATAAAAACTTTGAGCTTAAACAGCAACGGTATGTTTTTCAGGTTAACCAGCTGGAACAGATTGTAGAAATTACGTCCTATCATCTTCTCCATGGAGAGAAGGAACATCTTATACCCTTTAGAAACATAACTCTGAGACCTTTTAAAACTTCCGGGTTCAATCTTTTCAAGCTGCTCTTTCATTTTGATTTTGTCAGCCGAAAAGGTCAGAGTATCCCCGTTGTCAAAATATATTTTATACAGGTCGTCAAGAGGCTTAAGACTGAGAATTTTCTCAGGGTCAATACCTAATGATCTGAATACCTCCCTGTAAATACCCGGCATCATGAACATCGTTGCCCCGACATCGAACCTGTGACCCTCGCGATTAATCTGTCCGCATCTTCCTCCGGGCGCCGGATTCTTTTCATAGACCCTTACCCTGTAACCGTTTTTTGCGAGAAATGCAGCAGTAGTTATTCCGCCTATGCCTGCGCCAATTATCACTGCATTCTTGTTTCCGGTCATATTTTAATCTATAAGAGGTTTTGAACCTGGAATATGTTAAAGGCTTTATTTGTAAATTTAGTTCAGGACTTTGAATAGCAAATTTAATTTTTCTTTGATATCGTTCCGGAAGTGAGCCTTTATTTTTAGAATTATTTAACGCGTTGTGCAATTGAAATCTTAATATATTTGAATTTCAATCACACGTACTCACCCCCTTGCGTCCCCCTCTCTGTTCGCGCAAAGAGGGGGAAGGTTTAGTAAAGTAATTCAATGGGGGATGAGTACATGCAGCCAGAGAATATGGTTAACTGCACAATGTGTAATTATTTAATACTTTGATATTATGTTCCAAATCAGCAACTTTGTTAAATATTGAATTAAATATTATGACTATCGGCTATAATGAATAATAAATTGCAAATCGCTTGAAAATCAATTTATTTACCCCAGCCCCAAGGGGAGTAAATTGATTTTCTTCACTCCCCATGGGGTAGGGGTAAACGAAGAAAATCAATAGGTTTTTATGCATGATTCTGATACTCATATTAAATATTTCCTGCAAGTGAAAAACATTTATAAAATTATCGGTGGATTATTACTCCTGGTGATTATTGGTTTAGCCATATGGGTCAGGTCAAATCTTAAAGACCGGCATCCGGATTACAAAGCAGATTTAAAGGTCATTACTGAGGAAGCATATCCATTAAAGGCCGGCTTTTCTGCACAGCCTGTCACACCTGCGGTTCCAGACAGGTGGAACGACATAGACGGGAATGCGGAGTATGATCCTAAGGAGGGAGATACTTTTACAGATGGTAACGGAAACGGGGTCTTTGATCCTGTCTGGATCGCCGGTTTCAGTAACAGGAGGGCGGCCAACGGCATCCACGACGACCTCTGGGCAAGGACGATGGTAATTGATGACGGCAGAACCAGGCTGGCCATTGTAGTACTCGATGCAATAGGGTTCATGAACGATGATGTGATTGATGTCAGAAAGGCTGTTCCGGATGATGCAGGAGTGACTTACACTCTTATTGCTTCGACACATACGCATGAAGGACCTGATATGCTGGGACTGTGGGGTAAATCACCGCTGAAGAGTGGAGTTGATCAGCGACATATGGGATACGTGAAAAGCCAGGTTGTGAAATCGATTGTAATTGCTGTACAGAACTTACGTCCTGCCATACTGGAGATCTCCGAAGATAAGACAGGAGCAGTTCACCTGGTAAAGGATACGAGACAACCTGAAGTATTTGATTCCGGTTTGAGATTGATAAAGGTTGTTGACAGTGAGAATGGGAATACTCTGGGATCTCTGATATCGTGGGCGGATCACCCGGAAACCCTATGGGGAAAGAATCTGCTGATCACTTCCGATTTCCCTCACTATGTTCGTGATGGAGTTGAAAAGGGGATTTATAACGGTGACACTCTTATTAAACCCGGTGTTGGAGGAATTGCAGTATACATAAACGGAGCAATAGGTGGTTTGATGACCACACACCCAAGTCTTGCAGTGAAAGACCCGTTCACAGGCGAAGAATTCAGTGAACCGACGTTTGAAAAAGCAAATGCACAGGGGAAACAGGTAGCATTGCTGGCATTGCGCGCTATGGAAAATCCTGCCGAAAAAATTGATTCTGCAGGCATATCCCTGATAGTGAGGACTCTGCCTCTACCCATTGACAATAAATTATTTAAACTGGGAACAATGCTTGGTCTGTTTAACCGGGGCACCACCGGCCGGATGAATATGCGTTCCGAGGTATCGGTTTTTAATCTCGGACCGGCGGTTTCATTTGCGACTATGCCTGGTGAAATATATCCTGAATTAATAAACGGCGGTATTGAAGCACCCGAAGGCCGTGATTTCGCGGTCGATCCGGTTGAGGTGCCCCCGATAAGGGAAATGATGACGGGGAGATGCAAATTCATATTCGGGCTTGCAAATGATGAAGTTGGATATATAATCCCCAGAAGCCAGTGGGATGTGAAAGACCCGTATACTTATAACAGAGAAGATTCACCTTATGGCGAGGAGAATTCTTTAGGTCCGGAAACAGCAACAATACTGCATAGTAAATTAAAGGAAATACTGGATGAACTAAATCGTGATCAATGATATCAGGAATTTTTAAGCGCATTCTTTACGGTTTTCTGATTGTTATCATATTATTGGTCCTGTGGCTGGTATTCCCCAGAACATGGTCAGCATTGAATCCCGGTAAGCCGCCGATGGGATATTTTTCCGTACCACTTATATATGTGGCTGTATGGACCGGACTGGAAAAGCTCGTTGATCTTGAACCTGAGTTGCCTCACGATATTGAGGAGTTCAAAAACATTGAATACAAAAACATTAACAGGAAGTCGCTCCAGCTGGATATTTACCGCCCGAAAGAGAGCGGCACAGCCCCTCCTTTGCTGGTTTTCATTCATGGAGGTTCATGGAAAAGCGGTGAGAGATCCGACTACCTTGTTTATCTTATCGATTTTGCAAAAAAGGGTTATATAACAGCAACTGTTTCATACAGGTTACTGGATGACGGACCTTATCCTGCCTGTATTGAGGATGTTACAGATGCTGTCGACTGGTTATTCAGAAATGGTGAAACCTATGGTTACGATACCTCCAGGATTGCCCTTATTGGTGGTTCGGCAGGTGGTCACCTCGCGCTTCTTGCTGCTTATGGCTGGGGATCCATAAGTAAGTCAGAGGAGAGCATTGATGTTCCGTGTACCGGCCATAAGGTAAAAGCTGTTGTCGATATTTATAGTCCGGTTGACTTTACAACCGAATATGCCAGATCCCGTTCACAGGTTATCAAATTTCTCGCACATACATATGAAGATGCACCTGAAATTTTTGAGGAAGCATCACCCATTTATTATGTTGATAAGAATGATCCTCCGACACTGATCCTCCAGGGAACAGCCGACAGGCTGGTCCCGCCAGACCAGTCAGATCACCTGAAGGAATTGCTCGACGATCTGGGTGTTCCAAACATCTATCACCGTATTCCCGGGTGGCCGCATGCAATGGACATCATTCAGCGTGTCAATGATTATTGCCAGCTGAAGATGTCAGAATTTTTCGGGAAGTACCTGAATTAACAGTTCTGTTTCTAACTACCAGGGTTTTCCAGTACCCTGCAACAGCCAGGATTTCGACCATGGGCTGTTTTTTCCGTCGGTTGATGAAAATGCTGTTTCTTCAAGATTCTGGATAGCATCCTCCACTCTGTCAGGATTATAAAGCAACTCGTTTGTGCCATACAGGAACCTTATGGGAATTGCATTTCTTACAACAATTTTACCCGGCAGCAGAGCAGGGAAACCGGTCCTTCTGTAATCGAACCATGATTCAGCAGCAGATGTCCAGCTTGAGATCCATTTCTGTTCCATTATCTGCTCCTGTGTCCCGGTATAATCTACTCCTGTCCCGGCAATATAAGTATCAAAGGAATCGCTCAGATCCCAGGCATCAAGGGAAGCTTTGATGCCTGCTTCATAATGAACCCGGGCAGTAGTACCTGTCGTCCAGCCTTTAAGCGCCGCTTCGGCAAGAATGAAGTTCACTTCCGCGGCGGATATGAGCCTTGCCTTCAGATGAGGTCCTGCAGCTGCCTTATAGATAACACTCAGGTGTGAAGCATGCGGATTCAGGGGTGCCTGCTCCAGGTTGGGACAAAGGTTATATGCCTGTGGTACTATTGACCATGCAGGAGGAAGGCCGACATATTCCGGATCCAGATCCAGAGGCACACCAAATGTTGTCTCGTATGTGTCGGCAACATTCTGTGCAATTACACGTTTCCCTGCAACAATCTGATCGTAGCTGTCAGGTTGTGCAGGATCAATAACAATAGGAGTTGCTATTTTACTGGCCCACAGCGCAAGGCGGGGATCATTAAGCTCTTGCAGCTTCTCAACGAGGGTTGAACACATCTTAAGTCTCCTCCAGTTGGTTTCACTCTGATCAAAGGTTGTGTTGCATGGCCAGGAATCTGATGAACTGTTTCCGATGTATGCAATATTTGCATCATCCGAAGCATCGGATATTACCGGGAACTGGCCCGGGTTAGCAGCAATTTTCTCAATCCCTGCCTTTGCCATCGCAGACTCCTTTGTGGAGATCCTCAAATAGTACCGCAGTGCAAGCGAGTTGGCAAACTTTCTCCATTTCTCAACCGAACCATGGTAAACAACATCCTGAGTGGAATTGATATTCGAATACTCTTCCTGGCTTTTTGACAGAAGTGAGTTTGCCATTTCAAGGTAAGCGAGAATACCAATATATATGTCTCTCTGGGAATCATATACAGGTTTCAGGTTGCCGGCTTCACCCTGCAGAGCTTCGGAAAATGGTGCATCACCCCACAGGTCAGTTATCATCCCGAAATTGTAAGCTTTCATGATCAGTGCAACACCCTGATAGAATTCAAGTTCCTGACCTTCAGCCTTTTTCAGCATCTCCTCTGTATTCCTGAGAATTCCGTAGAAACCTCCCCAGTTCTGGTCGGACCATTCATAGTTGTTATGCGCTCCGCCCCATCCGTCTTTCTGGGTGTGCTGCATTACTCCGGCAATATCGCCGAAACCCAGGCCAACAACATTCTGACCGGTATACGTCAGAACAGTGCTCATCAGGAGCGCCGGACTCGCTTTTGCCGGATCCACACCGTTAGGGTTGATATTCAATTCTTCCAGATCCTGGCATGAAACAATGAAAAACAGGAACAGAACCCAAGCTGCTGAGATTTTATTTTTTATTGTGCACATAATTTCAGATTTTAATTTTTTCTAAAATGTTATGTCCAGTTTAATACCAACCGGAATTACCCAGGGTTCAAGGTTATATCTTTCAATACCCTGTTTGAATTGTGTACCTCTTGTACCACCTGTGGAACTTTCTGCCTGAAATGCCCTTTCAGGATCAATTCCGACCTTGGCCTTGGTCCAGAGAATTATGTTGCGGCTGTAAAGTGAAACCGCAATATCCTCAATCGCTCCGATCCGGTTTATTAAATTGCGGGGGAAGCTGTAACTCAGTGAAATCTCTCTCAGCTTGATAAAATCAGCATCAAAGGTTGAGGGTTTGGTGAATCCCCATGGATAACTTACCACATATGGAGAAATTATAGTTCCCTCTTCACCCAGGTTTTCAGTGTAGGTAATGCCTCCTTCGCCATCGTCAACAGCTATTACGCCCGGGACGAACACTCCGTCGGAAACATATACGCCGCTGTAGTTTTCTTCAAATCCGCCGTATTCTTCGGTGGGGCCGCCTACTACATGGAATCCGTTTTTAATGTATTTATCTTCATTTGCCACAAGCCAGTCACGCAGTTCCTTCCCTGTCCTTCCTCCCGGGTTGATCAGGTTATCAAGCCAGAGTTGAGAGCTTCCGTCTTCAGCCATATATCGCTGGGTTTGAGAAACAAACTGGCCGCCATTTCTCCAGTCAAATGTCATATTCAGAGATAAGGATTTCCAGGAAATCGAGTTCTGTAGTCCCATAATAAACCTGGGATTATAATTGCCTATTTTATTCTTTGTATTCCTGAACTCTATTGCATCCCATTCCATTTCAGCTTCACTGATAATGGGATAGCCATAGTAAGGAGAGTTCACATCAGTGACGGTCCGAACTTCGGCATCATATATTGTACCTATCTCATCACCCACATATGACCATGCACCGCCCTTTGCATCTTCCCAGAACTTGATAACTTCAATTCCCTCAGCAATTTCAACGACTGTTGTCTTGTTGCGTGTGAAGTTGGCACTGATGTCCCAGTTCCATGAGGCGCTCTTAACGAGAGTACCGCCAATCATAAGTTCCCATCCTTTACTTCTGATAAGGCCTGCATTGATATTTACATTATCCGAGCCCGTTGAGCTTGCAACCGGGATATTCCTTATGATCTGGTTACGGTTTTCAACCACGTAATAGGTCCCTTCAAACCTGATCCTGTTCTTGAAGAAGCTAAGGTCAATCCCTGCTTCCTTCGAAATTGCTTCTTCAGGTTTTAAGTTGGGTGTCAATATCTGCCCTGATTTGGCGAGACGTGTGGCATCCCCCCACTGTCCGGCGTTTCCATAGGTGTTGAAAAGCTGATATGGGTCAGTATCATTTCCGACTTTGGCCCAGCCTCCCCTTATCTTGAACAGATCCACGCTCTCTCCCATGTTGATCAACTGGTCAATAAGAATGCTTATTGAAGCTGACGGGTAGAAATATGACCAGTTCTCCTTCGGTAATGTGCTCGACCAGTCGTTCCGTCCTGTAATATCAAGAAAGATCATATCCCTGAATCCAAGGTTTACAAGGCCATATAAACTGTAAATAGCCTTCTGGGACCAGTAGCTGCCATAGTTCAACGATCCTGATTTTATATTGCTTATTGTAAATACATTGGGAACTATGAGACCTGCTCCCGACATTGAAGAATTACTGATCGATGTGCCTTTCTTGTAGAGGGCATTCCCTCCGGCGGATACCGATAAGCTGAAATTTTCGGTCACCTTTGAATATGTTGCCAGGACATCGACATTTCGTTCATAGCTGGTGATATCCTGTATTCCATATGCTCCGTTGTTGGATTCTCCGGTGTAGCTGGGTGATAATTTTGATTCGCGTTTCTCTGAGAACTGGTCCAGAGCGTATCGTCCCATCAGGCTGAATTCTTTTGTGATCTTCCACTCGGCTTTCAGGTTTCCAAAAACCCTGTCCCTGTTGAAGCTGTTATTCACCTCGTATGCGAGGAAATAGGGATTGTTATAGAGTCCATTGTAAGGTGTCCTCTGCTGGATACCTTCCTGTCCCTCTTCCCAGTAATCCTTCAGATCACGGATATCAGTGTTCTGCGGAACATTGTATGCCCATTGCATTGGATTTGTACCCCTGTTGCTTGAAGGCCTGTTATTTGACCATGACCTGTTAATATTAATGTTGGAACTGACTGTAAAATTATCCCGTAACCTTATGGACGTTGCAGCAGTCAGGTTATTCCTGAACAGATCTGAATTGGGTACGATCCCCCTGTTAGACATATTCGATACCCCGATCCTGTAATTCATCAGCTCCGTATTATTCGAAATTGAAACTTCGTTAGTGGATGTGATCCCTGTCTGAACAAAATTTGCCACATTATTCGGGTAGCTGACAAGCTCAGTCGGTATCTGAACCCCGTTAGCATCCACCGGGCTGTTCCACTGAACTGCAAAATACTCCTTATCAAGCTCAATCCCTGCCCCGGCAGCTTCGGCAGGATTGACTTTCATAACATATCCGGGAGGCAGGTCCTCAGGCGTAAATGAGAAATATCCCGTGGCAAACTTTTTCTGCACCGGGAAATATTTATATGGCATATCAAATACATTATTGGTACTGATATTCACCCTCATTCCTCTGTTTCTGTGTCCTGATTTGGTGGTGATCAGCACTACACCGTTTCCTGCCCTGGAACCATACAGTGCAGCCGCACTGGGGCCTTTCAGGATAGACACACTTTCGATATCATCTGAATTCAGGTCTGAAATTGCATTTCCGTAATCCACACGGTTGTCACTGCCGAATCCGGCAATGTTATTTAAAGTATTCACAATGGGAACGCCGTCGATGACAAACAGCGGTTGATTGTCATTGCTGAGGGAAGTGGCGCCCCTGATGACCATACTGACCGATGAACCGGTCCCTCCGGTAGAGCTGATCTGGACGCCTGTAACTTTACCGGCAAGGGAATTAATTGCGTTTTCCTGGACTACCCTGGCAAGGTTTTCACCACTTACTGTTCCCACAGAGTACCCCAGCGATTTTTCTCTTCTGGTAATACCCAGTGCGGTGACAACCACCTCATCGAGTGCTTCTATGGATTCAGTCATGGTAAGGTTTATCACACTCTGGCTTCCTACAGTGATTTCCTCAGTTCTGTAGCCTATGAAGGAGAACACCAGGACCGCATCTCTACCAGGGACCTCAATAGTATATTCTCCGGAAAGATTTGTAACAGTACCTCTCTGGGTTCCCCTGACCACGATACTGACACCCGGCATAACTA
>Ga0113563_10002496_pt1 | contig 11113 bp, 10 predicted proteins | sample Mud3Dept3metaG_FD_80117 | JGI IMG/M metagenome (GOLD analysis project Ga0113563, IMG submission 80117) | Freshwater wetland microbial communities from Ohio, USA, analyzing the effect of biotic and abiotic controls - Mud 3 Core 4 Depth 3... | ecosystem: Environmental > Aquatic > Freshwater >...
AACCGGATCCGGATCGAGCCGATCCCGCCGAGCCGCGGGCTCATCCTCGATCGCCACGGCGAACCGCTCGCGCTCAACCGACCGGCCTACCAGCTCGAGATCGTGCGCGAACAGACGCCAGACCTCGACGATACGCTGGCCCGCCTGGTGCAGATCGGACTGCTGCCCGCGGAAGACCTGGATCGCACCCGGCGCACGATCGAGGCGCGACGCCGGTTCGACGCGGTCCCGATCCGGCTACAGCTCTCCGAGGAGGAACTGGCGCGCTTTGCCGTCAACCGACCAGATTTCCCGGGCGTCGAGGTGCGGCCGCGCCTGACGCGCTTCTACCCGAAGGGCGGCACGGGCGTGCACGCGATCGGCTACGTCGGCTCGATCAGCGAGCAGGACCAGGAGCGCATCGACGTGCCGAACTACGCCGGCACCACGCTGATCGGCAAGCTCGGCGTCGAGCGCGCCTTCGAGGACGAGTTGCATGGCCAGACCGGACACCAGCAGCTGCTGGTGAATGCGCAGGGGCGCAGGGTCGACCGGGTGGGACTCTCGACGCCGCAGCTGCAGCGGCGGGAACCGATCGCCGGCAACGACCTCTACCTCGCGGTGGACGCGCGTGTCCAGCAGGTCGCGGAGGAGGCGCTCGCGGGCCAGCGCGCCGCTGTCGTGGCGATCGATCCGCGCAATGGCGACATCATCGCGTTCGTCAGCACGCCGACCTTCGACCCGAACGGCTTTGCGCGCGGACTCACTTACGCCGAGTACAACGCGCTGTCGACGGACATCGACGTGCCGCTCTATGACCGCGCGTTGCGCGGCGTCTACCCGCCGGGTTCGACGATCAAGCCGCTGGTCGCGTTCGCAGCCCTGCAGCAAGGTGTCATCGAGCCGCAGGAGCGCAAGTTCTGCCGGGGCGCGTTCCAGCTGCCCGGCTCGAGCCACCGTTACCGGGACTGGAAGAAATCGGGCCACGGCAGCGTCGACATGCACATGGCGATCGCGGTCTCCTGCGACGTCTATTTCTACAGCGTCTCGGCGGACATGGGCATCGACCGCATGCACGAATCGCTGTCGCTGTTCGGCCTGGGCCAGAAGACGGGCATCGACATCGCCGGCGAGCGCAACGGCCTGCTGCCGTCCACGGCGTGGAAGCGCGGCGCGTTCAAGAAGCGCGAGGCCCAGGTGTGGTTCCCGGGGGAAACGGTGATTGCCGGCATCGGCCAGGGCTACATGCTCGCCACGCCACTGCAGCTGGCACACGCGACGGCCACGGTCGCCATGCGGGGCCAGCGCTTCTCACCGCGGCTGGTACGGCGGATCCGCGACTCGCAGACCGGCGAGATTCGCGACCTGCCGCCGGTGGCGCTGCCGAGCGTGCCGGTCAAGGACCCCGCGCACTGGGACATCATCATCGGCGGCATGGTCGGCGTCACCAACGACCCGTGGGGCACCGCCCGCCGCAGCCAGACCGGTGCGCCATACAAGATCGCGGGCAAGACCGGCACCGCGCAGGTGTTCAGCGTCGGCCAGAGCGAGAAGTACAACGAAGCGGACGTGGCCGAACGGATGCGCGACCACGCGCTGTTCGTCGCGTTCGCACCGGCCGACGACCCGCAACTTGCGGTCGCCGTCGTGGTCGAAAACGGACGCAGCGGCAGCGGCACCGCGGCGCCGATCGCCCGCAAGGTCTTCGACGCGTACCTGCTGCCGCCCGATGGGACCGCGGCGCCCGTCGCCACGCCACCGCCCGCCGCAGGGGTCGAGGAATGAAAGCAGAGATCGCAGGCCCGGGATCCTCGAGCCGTGCGCAGCGGACGTTCACGCTGTCGGGGCGGCTGCTCGAAGCGCTGCACATCGACGGGCCGCTGCTGCTTGCCGTGCTCGCCGTGTGCGTCGCGGGGCTCGTCGTGCTCTTCAGCGCGGCAGGCGAGGACCTCGGCGTGTTCCTGCGCCAGGCGGCCCGGGTCGGCCTCGCGCTCGGCGTGCTGCTGCTCGTGGCGCAGATTCCGCCGCGCATCCTGCGCGCCGCCTCGCCGTGGCTCTATGCGTTGGGCGTACTGCTGCTGGTGGCCGTCGCGCTGGTCGGCGACGTGGCGATGGGTGCGCAGCGCTGGCTCGACCTCGGCGTGATCCGCTTCCAGCCGTCGGAAATCATGAAGATTGCCGTGCCGCTTGCCTGCGCCTGGCTGGTCCACGATCGCCCGCTGCCGCCCGATTTCCGCACGCTCGTGGCACTGGCGGTGGCGATCCTGGTGCCGGTCCTGCTGATCGCCGAGCAGCCGGACCTCGGGACGTCGTTGCTGGTCGCAGCAGGCGGCGGCCTCGTGGTGCTGCTCGCGGGCCTGCAGCTGCGCTACATGCTCGGGATCGGCGCGCTGCTCGCGGGCGCCGTGCCGGTGCTGTGGCATTTCCTGCACGACTACCAGCGGCAGCGCGTGCTGACGTTCCTGAACCCCCAGGACGACCCGCTCGGCGCCGGCTACCACACGATCCAGTCGCAGATCGCGATCGGCTCGGGTGGGCTGTTCGGCAAGGGTTACATGAACGGCAGCCAGGCGCAGCTCGAGTTCCTGCCCGAGCGCTCCACCGATTTCATCTTCGCGGTGATCGGCGAGGAGTGGGGCCTCGTCGGCCTCGGCGTGCTGATCGCGTTGTACCTGCTCGTGATCGCGCGCGGCCTGTACATCGCAGCACAGGGCCAGGACACGTTCTCGCGGCTGGTCGCAGGCGCGTTGACGCTGACTTTCGGCGTCTACGTATTCGTCAACAGTGGAATGGTGGCGGGCCTGCTGCCCGTGGTCGGCGTGCCGCTGCCGCTGGTCAGCTACGGCGGCACTTCGATGGTGACCCTCATGGCCGGCTTCGGTATCCTGATGTCGATCCACTCCCGTCGCAAGCTGGTCGCCACGTGACCGGCCTCAATCCGAGGCACCGGATGCACCCAATTGCCCGCGCATCGGCTCTAGCAGTCCTCACCGCGCTCGTCGCGGCGCCCGCCAGCGCGCTCGACGAGCAACGGGAAGACGTCACGACCTTCGTTCGCGACATGGTCGATCGGCACGGCTTCGACGCCGCCGCGCTGGCTGGCGTGTTCGCGCAGGTCGAATCGCGACCGTCGATCGTCGCGGCGATCAGCCGCCCGGCGGAAAAAACCATGCCGTGGCACGAGTACCGGGCGCGCTTCCTGACCGAGCGACGCATCGCTCGCGGCGTCGAGACGGCGCGCCAGCAATCCGGTCCGCTCAGCAAGGCCGCGGACACCGGCGTCCCTGCGCAGGTGCTGCTCGCAATCGTCGGCGTCGAGACCTTTTTCGGCGAAATCACCGGCAAGCATCGGGTGATCGACGCGCTCGCCACGCTGGCCTTCGACTATCCGCCGCGCAGCACGTTTTTCCGCGGCGAGCTCGAGCAGTTCCTGCTGATGGCGCGCGAGGAGACCCTCGATCCGCTCGCGCCCGTTGGCTCGTACGCCGGCGCAATGGGCATTCCTCAGTTCATGCCGTCGAGCTTCCGCGCCTATGCGGTGGACGGCGACGCCGATGGCCGGCGGGACCTCTGGGGAAACTGGGGAGACGTGTTCTCGAGCGTCGCGAATTACCTCAAGGTGCACGGCTGGCGGCCGGGCGAGCCGGTCATGGTGCCGGCGGACGTGAGCCGCGCGAATCTGGCCGGCCTGGAGTTCGGCAAGCTCGCGCTCACGGAAACCGCGCAGTCGCTGCGCGACCGCGGCGTCGCATTCGACGCCGACCTGCCTCCGGACGCGCCCGCGGTGCTGATCGAGCTTGCCGGCAGCGCGGGCCCGGAGTATCGCGTCGGCTTCACGAATTTCTACGCGATCACCCGCTACAACCGCAGCCAGCTCTACGCCAGCGCGGTGAACGATCTCGCCGTCGCCATCGCGGCCATGGCGCGGCCCGTTTCCGCAACGGCGGAGCCAACGCCCGCGGCGCCGCCGCCATTCACGTCGATCGGGAAGTGAGGTCGATCCCCTCCCCGCTGGCGTTTTATTCCATTTCCGGACGCACACGAGCCATGACACGACCCTACGCAACGATCCCCGCCCTGCTCGCCGCCCTCGCCTTCACGCTCGCCGGTTGCTCCAGGGAAGCCGAGACGCCCGCCGCCCCCGCTACGACTGCGGACGCCGCAGCGGCCGTCCCGGCCGCCGCGCCGACGCCGGTTCCACCGCCGCCCGAACTCAAGGCGCGCAGCTACATCGTGATCGACCACGACAGCGGACGCGTGCTCGCGGCGCTCGATCCCGATTCGCGCCAGGAGCCCGCCAGCCTGACCAAGCTGATGACGGCCTACGGCGTATTTCGCGCGCTCAAGGAAGGCCGCATCAAGCTCGACGACATGGTCACGATCAGCGAGCACGCGTGGAAACAGGAAGGCTCGCGAATGTTCGTCCAGGTGGGCACGCAGGTGTCGGTCGAGAACCTGATCCTGGGAATGATCGTCCAGTCCGGCAACGACGCGACCGTGGCGCTGGCCGAGCACGTCGCCGGCACCGAGCCGACGTTCGTGCAGATGATGAACACGTACGCGAAGGAGCTCGGCATGACGGGCTCGAACTTCACCAACACGCCCGGCATGCCCGATCCCGAGCACTACACGACGGCCCGCGACGCCGCGATCCTCTCGAGCGCGCTGATCCATGAGTTCCCGGAGTATTACCGCTGGTATGCGCAGCGCGAGTTCAGCTGGAACGGCATTACGCAGCAGAACCGCAACGGCCTGTTGTGGCGCGACCCCTCGGTCGACGGCGTCAAGACGGGCCACACCGAGAGCGCCGGCTACTGCCTGGTCGCCTCGGCGAAGCGCGACGGCATGCGGCTCGTTTCCGCGGTACTCGGCACCGAGTCGATGCGGGCGCGCGAGGACGCGAATGCCGCGCTGCTCAACTACGGCTTCAATTTCTTCGAGACGAAGCGGCTCTATGCGGCCGGCGAACCGCTGACGACCGCGCCCGTGTGGAAGGGCGCGACGCGCACGGTCGGCCTCGCGCTGCAGCGCGACCTTTACGTGACCGGCCAGCGCGGCCAGGTCGGCAACGTTCGTGCCGAGTTCGAGCTTCCGGACCAGTTGGTGGCGCCACTCACGACGGACCAGCCGATCGGCAAGGCCAGCATCGTCGTGGACGGCGCGACCATCGCGACGCACGATCTCTACCCGTCCGAGGCGGTCCCGGCGGGCGGGTTCTTCCGGCGCGCGACCGACACCGTGCGGCTTTGGTTCAACTGAAGTGGCCGAGCCTTACCCCACCTGCTACCTGAACGGCGCATTCGGGCCGCTGTCAGACGCACGAATCTCACCGCTCGACCGCGGCTTCCTGTTTGCGGACGGCGTGTACGAAGTGATTCCGGTGCACCGCAGCCGGCCGTTCCGCCTGCGCGCCCATCTGCAGCGACTCGACGACAGCCTGGCGGGGATCCGCCTGCCCAACCCGCACGACGAACGCGAGTGGCAGTCGATCCTCCAGCAACTCGCCGCAGCCGCCGGCGGCGCGGAGATGCTGCTGTACGTGCAGGTCACTCGCGGCACCGAAGCCAGCCGCAATCACCTGTTTCCTCGCCCCGCCTCGCCCACGGTGTTCGCGTTTGCGAGCCCCTATCCGCTGCCGAGCGCGAAGACGCTCGACGAGGGGCTCGGCGCCATCACGCTCGAGGACATCCGCTGGGCTCGCTGCGACATCAAGTCGATCGCGCTGCTGGCCAACGTGCTGCTGCGCCAGGAAGCCGCCGATCGCGGCGCCGACGAAGCGCTGCTGGTGCGCGACGGACTGCTGCTGGAAGGCTCTTCGAGTTCGGTGCTGCTGTGCATCGGCGGCACGCTCGTCACGCCGCCGAACGATCACCGGATCCTGCCGGGCACGTCGCGGGATGCCGTGCTCGAGCTGGCGCAGGGCTGGCTGCCGAGCCAAATCTGTCCGCTCGAGGCGCGCGAGCTCGCGAGTTGCGACGAGGTCTGGATCGCCTCGGCCGGCCGCGGCGTGCTGCCGGTGACTCGCATTGATGGCGCGGCGGTCGGCGCCGGTCGCCCTGGGCCGCTGTGGCGCGAGATGTACGACCGCCTGCAGCAGCACTTCGACCTGGTCGCCGCCACGCCGGCGCTTTGACCCATGGCCGACGAAACGCTGTTCGAGTTTCCTTGCGACTTCCCCATCAAGATCATGGGGCAGGCGACCGACGAGTTCCGCAGCCTCGCGCTCGGCATCGTGACCCGGCACTTCGGCACGCTGGCCGAGGGCAGCATCGAAGAACGCCCAAGCAGCGGCGGACGCTATCTGGGCCTCACGATCACGGTACGGGCCGAAAGCAAGGCGCAGCTCGACGCCGTCTACCTGGAACTGACGTCCTGCCGCCAGGTGCTCGTCGCACTCTGAGAAGTTGCGCCGAGGCCGAGCGACTCGAGTAACCGTGGCGCGAGCGCGTCCGCCACGACCCGCAGGTCGTCGGGACCACCAAGATCGCTGGCCTGGGTCATCTCGAGTCCCGCGTAGCCGCAGGGGTTGATGCGGCGAAACGGCTCGAGGTCCATCGCGACGTTGAGCGCCAGGCCGTGGTACGAGCACCCCTTGCGAATCCTGAGTCCGATGCTCGCGAGCTTGCGACCCGCGACATAGACGCCCGGAGCGTCGCGGCGACCGACGGCTGTGATGCCCCATTGCGCCACCGTGCCGACGATCGCGCGCTCGATGCCCTCGACCAGCGTCCGCACGCCGAGCCCGGCGCGCCCGAGGTCGAGCAACGGGTAGACGACCAGCTGCCCGGGCCCGTGGTACGTCACCTGTCCGCCGCGATCGATCTGCACGACTGGAATGTCGCCCGGAGCCAGCAGGTGCTCGGGCCGCGAGTTCAGGCCCAGCGTGAATACCGGCGGATGCTCGAGGAACCAGAGCTCGTCCGCCGTGTCCGCTCCGCGCTCCTCGACGAAGCGCTGCATCGCGCGCCAGGTCGGCTCGTATTCGGCGCGACCCAGCCAGCGCAGGACGGGCGTGTCCACGGCCTCAGCGCGCGGCGACGCCACCGGCGCCAAGGCCCGCGTTGTTCCGGGCCAGCGCCTGCTCCGCGCGGTAGCTCGAGCGCACCAGCGGGCCCGCGACGCACTCGATGAAACCGCGCTCGAGCGCCGCGGCGCGATATCGCTCGAACTCCGTGGGCGCGACGAAGCGCTCGACCGCGAGATGGTTCGCGGTCGGGCGCAGGTACTGGCCGAGCGTCAGTATGTCGACGCCGATGGCGCGCAGGTCGTCCATCGTCGCGAGGATCTCGTCTTCGGTCTCGCCGAGACCGAGCATCAGGCTCGTCTTCGTCAGCACGCCCGGGCGATGGCGCTTGGCATGGGACAGCACGTCGAGCGTCTGCTGGTAGGAAGCACGCGGATCCCGCACCGGATGCGTGAGCCTGCGCACGGTCTCGACGTTCTGCGCAAACACGTCGAGCCCGCTGTCCACGACGGTCTCGACGTCTTCGAGTGCGCCCTGGAAGTCGGGCGTCAGGGCCTCGACGGCCGTCTGCGGGCACAGCCGCTTGATCTCGCGCACGCAGGCCGCGAAGTGCCCCGCCCCGCCATCCTCCAGATCGTCGCGATTGACCGAGGTCAGCACGACGTAACGCAGGCCCATCAGCTGCACGGTGCGCGCGGCGTTGGCCGGCTCATCCTCGTCGAGCCAGCCGCTCGGGTTGCCGGTGTCCACTGCGCAGAATCGGCAGGCCCGGGTGCAGACCTCGCCCATCAGCATCAGGGTCGCCGTGCCGGCATTCCAGCATTCGCCGATGTTCGGGCACTTGGCCTCCTCGCAAACCGTCGCGAGGCGGTGCTCGCGGACGGTCCGGCGCACGGCGTCGAACCGCTCGCCACCCGGCATCGGAGCACGCAGCCACGCGGGCTTGCGACCGGCCGGCAGCGGCGCCGCACGGGCGCTGGCCTTGACGCCGTCCTTGATCGCCGTAATGCCTTGCGGCGTCACGTATTTCTCGCCGCTGCGGGCGGTGTGGACGACCGGGATGCCTTTGAGTTCGCTCATGTCTGTCCTTCCAGCGAGGGCGCATTGTACTTCGCGCGGATCGCCATAGGAGTTGCATGACCGCGCACCGGGGGCCCCGAGCGGGCCCGCCGGGACGCCGCGAGCACTTCCGTGTGGGCTCCCGGCGCGGCGTCCATGCCGCGCAGGGCCCGGCGAACCCGCTCGGGACCCCCGGCGCGCTGCGTTGCTAACGCCGATGCTGACGCGCTGGCGGACCTGTGCCACCCTGGCCCGAGTCCTCTCGTCACGTGGGATGGACGGATTCAGCGAGCGGCGTTGCCGAGGCGCGCGTCGAGCTCGGCGAGACGCTCGGGCGTGCCGATGTCGAGCCACTGGCCGGTGTGGAGTTCGCCGCTCACGCGACCGGCGCTGAGTGCGGAGCGGAGCAGCGGCGCCAGCTTGAAGATGCCGTCGGAGCAGCCGGCGAACAGTTCGGGTCGGTAGACGCCGAGACCCGAGAACGTGTGGCGTTCGCTGCCGGCCGCGACGATGCGGCCCTGGTCGAGCACGAAGTCGCCGTCCGGGTTGTGAGCGGGATTGGGCACCAGCACCAGGTGCGCGAGATCGCCGGGCTGCAGCGCAGCCCGCAGGCGCGCGCACGGGTAATCGGTCCAGACGTCACCGTTCAGCACGACGAATGCAGACGGTCCGAGCAGCGGCAACGCGCGGAAGATCCCGCCACCGGTTTCGAGCGGCTCGGGACCCTCGTCGCTGTACTGCAATCGCACGCCGTAGGCACTGCCGTCGCCAAGCGCCGCCCGGATCTGGTCGCCGAGCCAGGAAACGTTGATTACGACGTCGGTGAGACCCGAGGCGGCCAGCGCGTGCAGGTGATGCACGATCAGCGGCAGGCCGCCGGCCTCGAGCAGCGGCTTCGGGCGCGAAAGCGTCAGCGGGCGCATGCGTTCGCCGCGGCCCGCTGCGAGGATCATGGCTTTCACGCGGCCGACGTCCCGAGGCTCGCCCGCATGGCCGGCAGCACCCGGCCCGCGACCAGTTCGCCGAGCGAGGACAGGTCCGCGTGCCGTGAACAGGCCTGGGCGACGTACTCGAGCGTTCGTGGCACGTCCGCCAGGTAGCCGGGCTTGCCGTCACGGTGCCACAAGCGCGCGAAGATGCCACTTGCCTTGAGATGGCGCTGCACGCCCATCAGGTCGAACCAGCGCAGGAACTGCTGTTCATCCGCGCCCACCGGGAGACCGGCGGCCGCGGCCCGGCTGCGGAAATCGAGTGCCCACGCCACGACCCTGTCCTGCGGCCAGGCGACGTAGCAGTCGCGCAGCAGCGAGACCAGGTCATAGGTGAGGGGCCCGTGGACCGCGTCCTGGAAATCGAGAATGCCCGGGTTGTGGCCGGGGCAGACCATCAGGTTGCGCGAGTGGTAGTCGCGGTGCACGAACACCAGCGGTTGCTCCAGCGCGCTGGAGACGAGCGTGTCGAAAACCCGGGCCAGTGCCTGAACCGCATCCGCATCGAGATTCACCTGCAGATGCCGCGCGAGCAGCCAGTCGGTGAACAGGCTCATCTCGAAACGCAGCAGCCGTTCGTCATACGGTGGCAGCTGCGCGCCGAATTGGGCGCCGCGCGCCTGGATTCGCACCAGCGCATCGATCGCGTCCGCATAGAGAGCATCGGCGCGAGCCGGGTGGCTGAGCTGCGCAAGGTAGGTCGTGGACCCGAGGTCCGTCAGCAGCAGAAACCCCTCGGACGCATTGCGTGCGAGGATGCGCGGCGCATGGACGCCGATCGCATCGAGCATCCCGGCGATGCGCAGGTACGGCTCGACGTCCTCCTTCTGCGGTGGCGCGTCCATCACGATCGCGGTCTCGTCGCCCCGCACAACGCGGAAGTAGCGGCGAAAGCTCGCGTCTGCGGAGGCTGGCGCGAGGTCGTAGCTGCGCCAGCCGAGGCCCTGCTCGAGCCATTGGCGCAGCAGGTCGAGCCGGGGGTCGTCTCGGCGAAGGTCGGACAAGTGGGGCCTCGGAAAGTCGGATGCGGGGTGGCGTGGCAATTATAATCGTTGCGATGAAGCCGTCCGATCGAACCTCGCTGCGCTCGCGACGGCTGGCCCCCGCGGCGGCGGCCTGCGTGCTCGCGGCTGCAGGGGCCGCCGCGGACGAGCTGCTGTGCGAGTTCCCGTCCGCCGAGGACCCGCGCCTCGAGGAACTGCGCCAGGCCGATCCCGCCGATCCCCGCATCGACATCACCAGCGACCAGGGGGAACTCGGCCGTGCCGGCGACGCGAGCCTCACGGGCAACGTGCGGATCCGCATGGGCCAACGCCTGCTCACGGCCGACGCTGCCGAGATCGATGCCGAAAAGCGCAGCGTCAGCCTGAAGGGCATCGTCGAGTACCTCGACCCGACGCTGCACGTGCGCGGCCAGGGCGGCGACTTCGAGGGACAGGGCGGCACGTTCGAAGGCGCCGAGTTCGAGCTGATGGACCGGTCCGTGCGTGGCGCTGCCCGCAGCATGCAGCTGCGCGATGGCCGCATCCTCGACCTCGACGGAGTCCGGTACACGGCCTGCCCACCCGGCAACGACGACTGGAAACTGCGCGCCGGCCAGATCTCGATCGACCAGGAGACGCGCATCGGCACGGGCCGCGACGTGCGACTGGACTTCATGGGCGTGCCGATCCTCTACACGCCGTGGATCTCGTTCCCAGTCGGCGACGAACCGAAGTCGGGCCTGCTCTTCCCGACCATCGGCAGCAGCAGCCGGACCGGCACCCAGATCGCCGTGCCCTGGTACTGGCGCATCGCGCCGAATTACGATGCCACGTTCACGCCGCGCTACATGTCGTCGCGAGGGCTGCGTCTCGACACCGAGTTCCGCTACCTGACGGAACGCAGCCGGGGCACGCTGAACGCGGAGTACCTGCCCGACGATCGGGAAACCGGCGACCAGCGCAGCCTGGTCGACCTGCAGAACGTCACGCACCTCGAGCCGCGCACCCGGCTGCTCATCGATGCGGCCAACGCGAGCGATGCGAATTACTTCGAGGACTTCGGGCTCGGCTTCGAGGGCACCAGCGTCACGTTCCTCAACCGCCTCGGCGAGGCGCGCCGCGACACCACGCACTGGTCG
>Ga0113563_10002501_pt1 | contig 11107 bp, 13 predicted proteins | sample Mud3Dept3metaG_FD_80117 | JGI IMG/M metagenome (GOLD analysis project Ga0113563, IMG submission 80117) | Freshwater wetland microbial communities from Ohio, USA, analyzing the effect of biotic and abiotic controls - Mud 3 Core 4 Depth 3... | ecosystem: Environmental > Aquatic > Freshwater >...
ATAATGTCCAGGTGCTTTACCTGATGAGCGGCGGATGAAAAAAAATATATAGATTTGTATCATAATGGTAAGGTTCAGGTTTATAAATAGAATCCCTGCAGTTTTAAGGAACAAATATATCCTCACAATCCTTATCTTTCTCATCTGGCTCATTTTACTCGACTCTAATAGCCTGTTAGCCAGATATAAAGAGATGCGCGAGCTTCGTAATCTCAGAAACGACAAGGAGTATTATCTGAATAAAATCGAGGCAGACCGGAAGAAGCTGCAGGAGCTAAAGACCGATAATCACAATCTTGAAAAATTTGCAAGGGAACAATACCGGATGAAAAAACCTGACGAAGACCTTTACATTATCCTCACACCTCAGGAGGACCGGCAGATCACAAGGAAGAATAACTAGGATCCTTTATCCGCCGACCTGAATCGAACCAGCAGGTCAAGCGGATCCCTGGAATCTGTTTTATACCCTTCAGCTAAAAGAAGAGCGCAGGCTGAATCAGCAACTTGCTGTTTTTCGAATATCCCGGAATGGACATAATTAAGATACTTGACAATTCTGAACATGTTGAACCACCCGAAAAACCTCTTCAGGAAAGATTGATCCCCTGAAGTATTACCCCTGATCTCTGCAATTTTCGACAACCATTCATGCTCACCGATAAATGATCTGAGACCCTCCGGAAACTCCATGTAGTAATCTCCTGTTTCCCTTTCATTGCTTTGAAAAAGTTTTGCTGCAATCATGAACAACGATCTTAGTTCCCTGAATGCCCGGAAATCATATGTCAGGAATTTTTCTTCCGGATTTTTCAGGAGCCTTGACATTGTTGCACCGGTCCCGAATGGTACCCTTAATGATCCTCTCGGAGAAGGATATACAGTCGTGGAATTAAGCGCGAAATAACCGCCAAGCGGTACCAGTTTCTGAACAAAGTAAAAATCTTCGCCGGCCTGCTTCCGGTTCATTCCTCCTGCTTTAATATACTGAAATGCTTTAACTGCCATTGCAGAACCCACAGTGTGAAAATAATATGGAAAGCCTGAATATTTTAATCCCCGTATATAGTAGCGGAGGTGCAATTCATACAGGATGACATGCCTGTAAACACTCTCCGGCAGATCATCCCCTTTAAGAGGATGTTCAAAATAGATTGAACAGGCCGTATTGTCTCTGTTGTTTAACAGATCTTTCTCAATCGAAACGAAATAGTTCTTTTGCACAATGCAATCCGCATCAAGGCATACTATGACCCCATCCGGCCTGTCAATGGCACTGAAGCGCCGCAGGGCTTCATCCATACCTGTTTTACGTGCAAGCCCGACGCCCCAGCCGGCAACGGAAGGTTCACCTGCATTAAACACATAAAGCCGGTAAATACAATTTGTGTTTTCGTTTTTCCAGCATTCAATATTCCTGATGCACCTGCTATTGTTCAGGATTGCTTCATTATCAGCACCATGCCGGGCATTAACAACTATGATTATCTCGACCTTGCAGAGAGGGGCGGTGCATGAATTCAATGAATCGAGAAGAGTCGTTATTCCCGGCTCATTGTAAGCAGGTACAACAACAATTATACCTGTTGCATTATCAGGAGCTTCTTTAATTAATTCTGGGAAAAGGGCCCTTTCGTTAAGCCACGATGTGGCAAAACCCATTGTTATTATTTTTTCTCTGTCTTATACTTGACATTTATGGCATCGGTCACTCTTTTTGTGATATCGAGTGCGGAATCCCCATAAAGTACCACACTTCCAAAGGATTTTCCCAGGATATACTGGTAGTTAAATGCCGATTTATTTTCCTCAAGGTACGTTGTGATATAATTTATAATCTGCCTGTTCATAACCTGTTCTTCCTCAAGAAGATTCGACTGAAGGTTATCCCTCAGGGTAACCAGTTCCTGCTGCTGCTGAAGAAGTCCCTGCTCCAACTCTGCAGCTGTAGCTCTTGTAACAAGTCCTTTGGTAACTTTTTCCTGAAAATCCCTGGCGTTTTTTTCATACAGGGTGCCTTTTGAATTCAGCTCAGTTTCAGCTTTTTTCTGTTTTGCCAGCAAATCTTCCCTTCTGTCGAAAAACATTTCAAAATTGATGATAACTGAATCAATATTGATAAAAGCAATACCCTGCGCGCTTGATTCAAAAGGAGTTGCAATAGTGTTGTCCGATACTTCCTTTCTGTTACTTAAAAAATGAAGGACGTAAAGAAGGGCAATTGCAAGAAATAATACAGCAAAAAGAGCTACAGAAAGTTTCTTCATCACAAATAGTATATTCGTTAAACAATAGTCAGCCGCAAATATAAAACAATTAAGTAAAAGGGATTCATCAGGAGAATGGAATTTATTATTAGTCAGCCGTAAATTATAGTATACGCCAACAAACCGGAAAGCTCAATGACCGGTATCGGTAAGAGCTTAAAATACTGTACAGAGACAAACTTCTAGAATTCAGGGCATGGAATAGCCCTCATTTTTCTTTTTGTCGAACCGAGGGTGAATGTTGTGAATTCATAGATGAGCGACACTTCATGAGCACCAGCAGTTGAGCTGATGAGGTTCGATATGGTGAAGTCGTAACTGTACCCTAAATGGAACTGGCCTGTTTTGATTCCCACCAGGCCGATCAGCGCATCACCGGCCTGCGATGTAACAAACGGAATGCCCCTGTACCATAATCCGAAAATCAGCGGATCTTTGTAGTAATAAAGGCCGATATCCGTCTGGTAGAACTTTGCCTGCTTCTGGAAATTCATGGCTACTGAGAGTACCTCATGAAGCTTTACTTTCAGCCGGGTTTTCCTTATGATTTGAAGGCCACCGAAGAGATTAAACTTAATCGGGACGTTCGCATCATCCCCGTAAAATGAAGTTTTTGGCAACAAAAGATGATCAAGAGTGAACCCTGCCCATATTCTGTCATTATAAACAAGGGCCGAAGTAGCAAAATCTACATCTGCAACATTATCGAAGGGGGGCGGGTAAACCGATGGTGTTGTACCGCTTCCGGTAAGCTGACTGTTGAAAATAAGCTTATATATATCAAGCCCAAGGTAATAGAATTTGAAATTGATGCCAGGCCTGATATGCCAGTCTTCGTTTATATTGAAGTCATAAGAATACAGAAGTCCTATGTTGGTAGTGCTCAGATCTCCTGATCCTGCGACATCGTAAGTTGCAAGAACTCCAATCCCTGAATTGAAGTTAGGTAAGGCTTTGTCAAATGAAATGCTGTATGTATGGAAGACACCCGGAACTGCAGGCCATTGGTTCCTGTAATTCATTCCCAGCCTGTATTCTTCGGTAGCGCCTGCAAATGAGGGGGCAAGATAGAGCGGATTTGCATAGAACTGCGAAAAAGTGGGATCCTGACCATAACTATCTACAAAAAGTATAATTGACAGTAAGACTATATACTTGATCCTCCTTTGCAAAACGATTGATTTAGGTTATCAGACCACGAAGTTAGTTAAATCTATTCATTTTTCTCCCCTGTTATACGGATTTTTCCACCAAAAGTTATAGTTATTAACATTTTAATGAAAATTATTTTTTCAGGAAAAATGAGCAGTTTGAACCGCCAGAGGAATAAAAAATGTTAATTACGGGAATTTCCGGATACCGGATTTCAGTTTTTCAGAAGAGTAAGGTCGCCCGCTTTAGTGAATGGCTCCCCGTTCAAAAAGCTGCCCTGAACCTTCCAGATATAGACGCCCTGTTCGCTCAGCTGGCCTTTATAATAACCATCCCAGCCTATGTTTATGTCATTGGTTTCAAAGACCTGTACACCGAGTTTGCTGTAGATTTTCAGCTGATAATCGGATACACCGGAGTAAAAAGGATGGAAAACATGTCCTGATTCGTCGCTGGTTGACGAATAATGACCTCCTGAGGGTCCTCCCGGATTGGGAATAAATGCATTGGGAAAGGTGATAAAATAACCGGAGCCTGAATAGGCATTCGACACGGTAAGTGTATCAGAACAACCATTTTCTGAAATTGCGACAAGGCTAATATCATAATTCCCGGAGCTTTTATAGGCATGTCTGGGCTCAAAGAGTTCAGAAGTATTATTGTCACCGAATTGCCATTTGAATTTCACGGCATCTGATGAATAATTGATAAAACTAATTTCTTCATCAGGGGCAAACGTGTTTGCGGCTACAATTTCGAAGCGTGCTGAAGGTCTGGTATGGACCTTTATTAAAGATGAAGTTTCCGACAAAAGTCCTTCAGAATCAAATATCTGCAGGGTAACTACATATTCACCTTCAGATTTGAATATCCATTCAGGATTCTTTTCGTATGAATATGTACCGATTCCGAATGTCCATCTGCAAGAGTCATATTCCGGAACCATTTTCCCGAACACAACCCGCAGTGGGGCGCAACCTTCTGTTGCAGATGCTTCAAAAAGTTCAGATGCATATATATTGCTCCTGAGCCTGCTTTTTTCATCGCCGGCTTTCCGGAATAGTCTGGTTCCAGTGAGATTTCCGTTAACTTCCGGGCGTGACGGAATATTATGTGTCTGATCCATGACATTGCGGTCAGCAGTATTTGCTTCCGCTGTTTCCGATAATACTTTTAAATTGTCTGCTGTTTGTTTTTCATTTTTCCGGATATCGATGGCTGATCTCTGACCTTCCGGAATTGCACCTGCTCTACCGGGATCAACCGTAATTGCAATTGGGCTTAAGTCCGGGATATCAGATACTACTTTATTATTTTCGCCATTGCGTGAAGAGAGTATTATCGCAAGAGCAACGCCTGCGGCTACTATCCCGCCGGCATACCAGATATTGAATCTCAGCGGATTGAAACGCAGGAATTCCATTCTTCCAAGTCTGTGCATAATTGCATTGCCGACAGACGGAGAAGGGATGACCTCTGCATTTTCAAGCTTCTGCCTGAATAGCTCGCTCAGAATTTTATCTTCCTGCTCTTCGTTCACTTTATTTTACCTTCATCTTTACCTGAACCATCAGCTGAATAATTTGTTTTCAGCTTTCTTAACCTGGCCAGTTTATCCCGAATCACTGCTTTTGCCCTGCTGTATTGTGATTTTGACGTATTCATGTCAATTCCAAGCAATTCAGCAATCTCCTTATGTTTATATCCTTCAACGGCATAAAGGTTGAAAACCATCCTGTAACCGCAAGGAAGTTCATTCAGAACCATAAATAACTCATCAGATGTAAAGAAATCTTCCTCAAAACTTACAACACCTGTTTCGGTCGATGCAAACTCCTCAATATCAACAGAATATCGGAATTTAAGATTTTTATGATACTGAGTTATCGCCGTATTAACTGCAACCTTCCTTAACCAGCCTGCAAAAGAACCTGTTCCTGTAAAATCCTTTATGTTGAAAAATATCTTAATAAAACTCTCCTGCAATATGTCTTCGGCCTCGGCTTTATCACATGCATACCTGAGACAGATACCCATAAGAAACCTGGAATACTTGTCATACAGCACCTTTTGAGCCTTCCGGTCGTGCTTTGCACACCCCTCTATTATCTGATGGTCGCTCATCATAAACTGAGGACAATTTTAAGACATCCGGATGAAATAAATGGTTGCATTGACTGAATAATATTTCAAAATAAATAATTTCATTTTTCTTTGTAACGATTTTTTATGATAAAGGTCACTAAAAAGTGAATTGAAAAATGTATAATTTGTATAGAAAAATGATATTCTTTCAACAAATGATCTGTTATGTTTAATAAATTCATTGCTTCAATATTACCTTATTTACCGAAAAAACTCATTTGGATCTTCTCACGTTCCTATATTTCCGGAGAAACCATAGATGATGCTATGAGGGTATCAAAAGAGTTTAACAGTAAAAACATCAAAGTTACACTGGATGTACTCGGAGAATTCATTAAAAGTCTTGAGGAGGCTGAAACCAACAAACAGGAATACCTGAACCTTATTGATGTTTCGATCAGGAACCGTATTGACGGAAACTTTTCCGCAAAACCGACCAGCTTTGGCTTGCTCATCGACAAGGAGGTATGCTACAGACACATGCGTGAAATAGTTGCCAAAGCTGCATCACTAAACAGCTTTATCAGGATTGATATGGAGGATTCTCCATGCACTGATCTTGAAGTTGAACTTTTTCGCAGGCTGAAGACTGAATTCCCGGCAAACGTCGGATTGGTACTACAGGCTTACCTGAAAAGAACTTTTGATGATCTGAAAGGTATGGCTGATCTGAATACCGAAATGATCCCTCTTAACTTCAGGCTCTGCAAAGGCATATATATTGAACCAGAGGCAATATCCTACAAGAAAAAGGGGGAGATCAACCAGCACTTCCTGGAAGACCTGGAATTCATGTTTAAGAATAAGATGTATGCAGGAATTGCCACTCATGACAAGATACTTATTGAAGGTGCTTACAGACTGATCGAAAAATATAAGGTGCCAGAAAGCCTGTATGAATTTCAGATGCTCTATGGTGTGACCCCTGGTCTTCGCCAGAGTGTAGTCAATAACGGTCATGCCATGAGAATATATGTGCCTTTCGGTGAAAAGTGGTTTGGTTATTCAACCCGTCGCCTGAAGGAGAATCCGAAGATGGCAAGCCATATTATTAAGGCGATATTTTATAAGGGATAAAACGAACCTGGTAAGGGCACGGATTGCGCTCCGCTAAATCCGCGCCATCGAGCCTGAACCTTGAACCATGAACCTTGAACCCTTAACCTTTTTTTATTTCCGATCCTCCAGCATTTCCAGATATTTCTTATGTATCTGATCTATCTCCCGATCGGTAAGATGCGGTTGGAGGGACGCCGGTTTTCCAGGTAATCCGTTCATCAGGATGTATGCGGCGGGTAAAAGCAGAAACGGACTTATTCCGACAATTCTGTCGGACGGGATCTGTCCTTTTGAATATGCATCATCACGCTGCCTCTGCCGAAGAAACTCATAGTTGGCAGCCGGGTCTCCCAATTTGTTACTGGTAATCTTACCCTGGTAAGCCGATACTTCCAGATTATACTTTGCGTTTTCAACCTGTGTGCTTGGTTCACTTCTGGAGTATAATATATCAGATTTCAGGCTCCTTAACCTGGGGACTATCACTATTTCACCTATTGACAATGTATCTGCATACATATAGATACCTGCAATGAACTCACTCCCAGTCAGAGTATCACTTATAAATAGTATTGTTGTTTTATAACCAAGTCTGCGGAATAATACGGTATCATGCCTGTTTACATAAAATGCAAATTTCCCGTCATTATCGCTGACAGATGAGAAAGCACTGTTTATCATGATCTGTGAACCAGTGAGAGGAGTCTGTGTATTTGCGTCCATTACCAGCCCGTGAAAAAGGAGTTGCATTCCGGTTTTTTTCAGCTCCTGTCCTGATGCCAGACTGAGGCTGATGCAGAAAATTAAAAACCCGGGGAGATATCTCTTCATACCGGAACAGGTTGTTAGATTTTGATTATCAGATCATTAAGAGGACGTTTAGGAACATGGTGATTATTTTCAGGATCTCTCCAGTACTTAACGTCGTTATCCTTTATTTCATCAATAATTACTTTCTCAACAGGCTTTCCAAGGGCAAGGATCAACAGTATCTCATATCTTTCAGGGATCTTTAACTCATTACGCAGCTGCTCGCGTTTTATCGAAGCTATCATACAGCCTCCAAGTCCGGCCTCAGTCGCACCAAGCATTATGCTCTGTGCAGCAATTCCATGGTCGACTCTAATTGCTTTAGTTATACAATTATCACCGAGAATGATAATGTAGCCAGAGGGTCTTTCACCTGTGGCCGGACCATCCCAGTCCTTCAAATAAGCTGCCCATACGACTGAGGGGAATACTTTTCCGCAATCTTCAGGGGAGTTGTAAATCAGGTATTTCAGTGGCTGTCTGTTTCCTCCCGAAGCCGACAGTCTTGCAAGATCAACCAGTTCTTCAAGTGTTTTGTATTCAATATGGAAGGATTCATCGAACCTCCTGTATGATCTGGTTTTAAATATCATTTCTTTCAGACCCATGACATAAAATTTAAATTCAAAATCCTGTATCGCCGGGGTACTGATGCCGGTTTCTGTAAAACATAACAAATTTAAACAAATTGAGCCTTTTTATTCTGATCAGGAGGTAAGAAATATCTGTTCCGGAAGCTCAGGTATTACATTTTTTTCGTGCGCAATCCTGAAAAGTTCCCTGATTGCCCTTTTACCCACCTTACCTAAATTCAGAGAATATTTGTTCACATACAGCTTAATATGATTACTTATGACTGTGCTGTTTAGTTCCCTGGCATTGGATTTAACATAATCGAACGATGAAAAGGGATCATGATAAGCATATTCAAGGCTCCTCCTTATTATCCTGTTGACTTTCAGTGCTATATCTGCAGGGATTTTGCGGTTTATTGTAATAATGCCCAGTGGAACCGGAAACCCGGTTAGCTCCTCCCAGTACCTGCCCATGTCGGCTATCCTTACAAGTCCTTTTGTTTTATATGTGAAACGGGTTTCATGAATGATCAGACCGGCATCTGCTTCACCTCTTAATATAGCATCTGTGATATCCGAAAAGAGATATTCGGTCTTATTAACAGCATCCGGCCACGCCAGACTGAACAGGAGGTTAGCCGTGGTATATTTACCGGGTATCGCTATCCTGGCACTGCTAATTTTTCGTTTATCAATCTTTGTCTTTGCGATCAGCAACGGACCATTTTTGTGCCCCAGTGCACTGCCGGAATCCAGAATAAGATAATCCCGGGCAGCATATGCATATGCAAAACAGCTCATCTTGGTAATATCGATAGTGCCAGATAAGGCTCTCCTGTTCAGTTCCTCAACATCGGCAATCAAACAGTCGAATTCCAGTCCCTCTGTATTAATTCTCCCATGAACCATGGCTTCAAAAATGAATGTGTCATTGGGACATGGTGAGAATCCAAGTGTAAGCTTCATTTTATCCGTCTTGCATTAGTAAAAATTCCCCGAGCTTTTCTGACAGGCTATCAAGAGCAGCCGGAATATCCCATTTATCCTTATTCCTTGGCTCTACCCTGTTCGAGACCGATCTCATTGCCAGAAACGGAATTTTCCCCCTGCTGCAAATATAGAAAAATGTGGCGCCCTCCATTGTCTCGATATCGGGATTATATTTATTCCTCAGTTTCTCAATGGTGGTTTCCGAGCCTGTTGCAGTGTTGACCGTGATTGCGGTTACCGGTTTCATTTTCATGACAGCCCTGGCTACAAATTCATTATCTGCAATGAGCTTACCTCCCCTGAAAGGAAATATATCAGAATCTTCAAGTCCTGCTTCGGCGAGGGTAATAAATCCGTTTCCTGTTTCAATGCCTGCATCGGCAAAACAGTCCGATACCGGGATTACAACTTCCCCGATTATAATATCTTCCCTGTAACTTCCTGCTATACCAGCATTCAGAGCCAGATCTGGCATCGGGTTAGAAGAAAGCCATTTGGTCATCGCCCATGAAACAGCCATGGATCCGACACCTGTTACAAGGAGGCTTATCCGATGGTTCCCAAAGGAATATATCCCTGACTTTTCATTTATCCCCGGTATTTTCCTTAATACATCTGCCTCCGCTGACGATGCAGCTACCACTAATATATTTAATGACATTCTTTTTTGTTATTTCCTGACAGTAATTAACAAATATATCGCTTTTAAGATTTAAAAAGATCAACTTAAATGGTTAATATTGCATCCAAAACACACAGTTAAATGATATATCTTACACGCAGAGAACGATTTAGTGCTGCGCACAGGATGTTCAGACAGGACTGGTCCGATGAAAAGAACCTTGAGGTTTTTGGCAAATGCTCAAATCCGAACTGGCATGGACATAACTACGAACTGTTTGTGACTGTTAAAGGCGAACTGACGGAGGGAAGCGGTTTCGTGATGAATATGAATACCCTGAAGCAGATCATTAACGAGAATATTATACAGAAGATCGATCATAAGAACATAAATCTTGAAGTGGGCTTTATGCGGGGCAAAATTTCCACTACCGAGAATCTCACAATTGCTATATGGGACCAGCTTAAACCCTTTGTTGAAAAAGAGGGGGCAAAGCTGCACTGCGTAAAGATTGATGAAACTGAAAACAACTCAATTGAATACTATGGCGAAAAAAAATGACACTGTCGTTAAGTGTGACTCGAATTTCAGGAACGGATACCATAAAGAAGAAACCTGGAATGAAGAAAACATTAAAGATCTGTCCTCAATATATTACAAGGTACTGAAACTTATCGGGGAGGATCCGGAACGGGAAGGCCTGAAAAAGACTCCGGAGAGAGTTGCAAAAGCTATGCACTTCCTTACAATGGGTTATTCCCAGAATCCCTGTGAGATAATAAACTCGGCAAAGTTTAAGGAGGATTACAAACAAATGGTTCTGATTAAAGATATTGATATCTATTCCATGTGTGAACATCATATGTTGCCATTTTTTGGAAAGGCACATGTTGCCTACATACCTGATAATTATATTACAGGCCTCAGTAAAATTGCCCGTGTTGTGGAAGCATTCAGCAGGAGGTTGCAGGTACAGGAGAGACTTACAATGCAAATAAGAAACTGCCTTCAGGATTGCCTTCAGCCTCTTGGAGTAGCTGTCGTGATAGAGGCACAGCACATGTGCATGCAGATAAGGGGTGTACAAAAACAAAACTCAGTAACAACAACTTCAGCTTTTACCGGTATATTTCTCGATAATCTCAATACCCGCGAGGAGTTTGTTCATCTGATAGGTTCCAGACTGCACTGATTTTATGAAAGCATATGTTTTCCCCGGACAGGGTGCGCAATTTGTGGGCATGGGAAAAGATCTCTATGAAAGATCAGCCCTGGCTAAAGAGATGTTTGAAAAAGCCAATGCGATCCTGGGATTCAGTATAACAGACCTGATGTTTGCCGGTACGGACGAGGATCTTAAACAGACAAAGGTCACGCAACCGGCTGTATTCCTTCATTCCACTGTTCTGGCAGCGGTTTTGGGTGACAGCTTCAAACCGGATATGGTTGCCGGCCATTCACTCGGTGAGTTTTCAGCACTTGTTGCA
>Ga0113563_10002502_pt1 | contig 11107 bp, 10 predicted proteins | sample Mud3Dept3metaG_FD_80117 | JGI IMG/M metagenome (GOLD analysis project Ga0113563, IMG submission 80117) | Freshwater wetland microbial communities from Ohio, USA, analyzing the effect of biotic and abiotic controls - Mud 3 Core 4 Depth 3... | ecosystem: Environmental > Aquatic > Freshwater >...
CTGCGCGCCAACGGCGGCAACGTGTCGCGCACCGCCGCTGCGATCGGCATGGTGCGCCAGAGCTTGCAGCAGAAGATCCGCGAGCTGGGCCTGCGGGCCGAACTCGCGTCGGAAGGCCTGCGCGACGCGGACGACGAGTAGTCGCCTGCAACGCGCCGGCCGCTCGGGAGGAACGATGCACGCTTCGATCTTGTCTTCGCCGCGACGCGGTTCCCTGGGTCGCATCCGCAACCTGTTCGCGGGTTGGCTCTCGCTCTGGGTGCGCGACCGCGAGCGCGAGAATCCGCGCGCCGTCTACGAACAGGCCATCCGGGGGCGCCTTGCGCGCTACGCGGAGTTGAAGGAAGCCGTCGCCGGCATCCTCTACCTGCGCAACAAGCTGGAGGCCGAGATCCGCGAGCGACGCACTGAGATGTCGCGGCTCTCCGCCGACGCGGAGCGCGCCGTGCGGCGCGGTGACGAGTCGCTCGCGGTGGCGGTCGTGACGCACCGCCACGAGCTGATCGGCGAGCTCGAGCGGGCCGAACAGGAACTCGAAGGCCTGCGCAGCGAAGCGGACGCCGCCAAGGAGAACCTGCTGCGCTTCCGCGAGGAGATCCGCGGCCTCGAACGCGAGAAGGGCCGCGCGCTCGCGGTGTGGGCCGGCGCGCGCATGCGGCGCCAGGTGCGCGCCGCCATCGAGGGCCTGTCGGTCGATGCCGACGTGCGCGCGCTCGACGGCGTTCGCGAGCACGTCGCGAAGATCGCGACCGAAGCCCATCTCGACGGCGAACTCGCCGCGGGCGGCAGTCTGCGCGTGCGACTCGCCGAGATCCGCGGCGAAGCGCGCCACGAGGCGGCGCGCCGCGAGGTCGAGGCGATGAAACTGCGGCTGCGGCCGGTGTTGCCGGACGCGACGAAGTCGGAGTGGGCGGCTCCCGCTGCATCGCAGTCCGTCGCGGCGTTCGATCCGAGCGATGCACCCGCGCCAGCGGCGGATCGGATCGTCTAGGGAAACGCGCGTGTCGGGCGCCGCCGCTCGCTGACCCACCGCGCGTGTCGATGGGGATCCTGTGCCTCCCGCTAGAATGCGCCGCCATGGCCTACATCGAGATCACCAAGCCGCGCCCGCACGTGAGCGTCGTCACCTTGAACCGTCCCGAGCGCATGAACGCGCTCTCCTTCGAAACCGTGCAGCCCCTGCATGAAGCAGTCCTCGAGGTCGGCGCCGACAACGACACCTGGGCGGTCGTGCTGACCGGCGCCGGCCGCGGCTTCTGCTCGGGTCTCGACCTCGAAGACCACGGCGTCCCGCCCAACATCGCGGGGCTGCCGATGTCGCGCATCGCGACGCGCGCGATGGCGATCTTCGCCGACCTCGTTCCCGCCATGCGCAACATCCCGCAGCCGCTGATCGGTGCGATCAACGGTCCCTCCTACGGCGGTGGTCTCTGTCTCGCGGTCGCGTGCGACATCCGTCTCGCCGCCGAGTCGGCGACCTTCTGCGGCGCAGGCATCAAGAACGGGCTCACCGGCACGGAACTCGGCATCTCGTGGATCCTGCCGCGCATGATCGGCGCCGCGCACGCTTTCGAGCTGATCCTGACCGGGCGCGAAGTGAACGCGCAGGAAGCCGAGCGCATCGGCCTGGTGTCGCGCGTGGTGCCCGGTGCGCAACTGCTCGACGCCGCTCTCGGCACGGCGGAGCAGATCTGCGCGCACAGCCCGCATGGCGTCGCGATGACCAAGCGCGTGCTCTGGTCGAACCTCGAAACCGGCAGCCTGCACGCCGCAATGGACCTCGAAGCGCGCAACCAGCTGCTGGTGCGCATGACCACCAACAACCTCGACGAAGCGATCCGCGCCCGCAAAGAAGGCCGCAAACCCAACTACACCGACTAGCCGTTGACTTGGGGACGTTCCTGCCGTGTTGACTTCATTGAATTCAGGAACGTCCCCAAGTCAACACACCCAACTCGGCAACTGGTCGCGGAGGAGTTTGCCGGTTTCGTTGCGGGGTAGGGACGCGACGAAGTGGAACGCGACTGGCACTTTGAAGCCGGCGAGGCGCGCGCGGCAGAAGCGCTGCAGCGCGTCGGCGCCGATCGCACGCTCCGCGACGATCCACGCGGCCGGCCGCGCGCCGAACTCGGCGTCCGGCACGCCCGCAACCGCCACCTCGCACACGTGCGGGTGCGACGCGAGCACCGCTTCGACCTCCGCGGGGTACACGTTCTCGCCGCCCGAGACGATCAGGTCGCTGCGCCGCGCGAGGACGTGCAGGTCGCCCGCGGCGTCGAGAAGGCCGATGTCGCCGGTATGGAGCCAGCCCCCGGCGAGCGCCCGCGTGGTTTCGTCCGGGCGCCGCCAGTAGCCGCGCATCACCGTTTCGCCCGCGACGAGGATCTCGCCCGGTTCGTCCGGCGCGCAGGGAGCGCCGTCCTCGGTGACGATCCGCAGGCGTGTACCGGGCAGCGGCGCGAGACCCGCGCCGGCCGCTCCGGGCCGGCGCGTCGCGACCTGCGACGCCGCCTCGGTGAGCCCGTAGGTCGTCGCAACCGGGAAGCCGAGGCGCTCGGCGCTCGCGAGCAACTCGACCGGCGCCGCCGCACCGCCCAGCAAGATCGCCCGCAGCGACGCCGGGGCGACTCGCTCGCCGCGCTCGCGCAGCAGCCGGTCGAGCAAGGTCGGGACCAGCGAAGCGAAGGCGACCTCGCCGCTGTCGATCGCCGCAGCGACCGCCGCGGCGTCGAAGCGCTCGTGGAGCACGACGCAGCTCCCATCGATGACAGAGCGCAGCAGCAGCGAGAGTCCGCCCACGTGGAAGAGCGGAAGACATGCCAGCCAGCGATCGCCTTCGCGCACGCCGAGATGGTGCCGCGACGCCTCGGCGCTCGCGCGCAGATTCGACGCGGCGAGCATCACGCCCTTCGGCCGCCCCGTCGTTCCCGAAGTGTAGAGCAGCGCGACGAGTGGATCGCTGCCGGACACCGGCTCGCTCGCGACGTTCCCCGCCACGCTCGCATCCGCGAAGTGCTCGCCGACTTCCACGCAGCCCGGTGGAACCTCGCACCCGGCGCACGCTGCACGCGCCAACGGCGCAAGCGCCTCCCCGTGCAGCAGCAGCCGTGGCTCCGCGTCGCGCAGCAGCTGCGCGATCTCGGGCGACGCGAGCCGCGTGTTCACCGGGAGCAGCATGGCCCCGCACGCGATTGCGCCGTGCAGCACCTCGACGAAGGCGGGCCCGTTCGCCATCAGCACCGCGACGCGATCGCCCGGTCCCACGCCGAGCGCGCGCAGCCTCTGCGCTGCGCTCCCCGCACGTGCAGCCAGCGCGGCGAATGAGACCTCCCTGCCCTGCCACGTGACGGCCGGCGCTTTCGGCGTGCACTCCGCACGCTCCGCGAGCGCCGCGGCGAACCCGTTCACGCCGCAAGCTCCAGCGACGCGCCGGAGCGACAGCGAGCGAGTGCATCCAGGTCGGGCCTGACGCCGAGACCGGGTTCTGCGGGTACCGCGAGCAGCGCGCCGTCGGGCATGCTCGCGAGGTCACCCGCGAGCAGCGATCCCGTCGCGAGACCCGCCGCGGTCGCTGTGCCCGGCAGCGCCGCTGCGAGCTGCAGCGCGGCCGTGCGGCCGATCGCCGAGTCGAGAAACGATGTGACGACGACCCGGACGCCGCGCGCGCGCGCCAGCTCCGCGATGCGCCACGCGGCGGCGAGACCGCCCAGCGCCGCCGGCTTCAGCACCAGCCAATCCACGGCGTCGGCTTCGAGCAGCGCGCGAACCGACAGCTCGTCGCGTACCGATTCGTCGGCTGCGATCGGCACGGGCGACGCGGAGCGCAGACGCGCCCAGCTCGCCGCGTCGTGCGTCGCGAGCGGTTGCTCGACGAATTCGGGCTTGAAGCGCGCAAAGCTCGCGAGCGCCGCTTCCGCTTCGCGCGCGGCGAAGGCGCCGTTCGCGTCGAGCCGGATGCGTATCGGGCGCGACAACGCGCTGCGAACCGCCGCGATGCGCCGCAGCTCGTGCTCGAGGTCGGCGCTGACCTTGAGTTTCAGCGTGTCGAAGCCAGCGGCGGCGAGGCGCCGCGCGCCGAGCGCCGCCGCCTCCGGCTCGAGTGCGGCGACGAGCGCGCTCGCGCGCACGAACGCTCGGGTCGCGCTACCACCGGCGAGCAGCGAAGCCAACGAGACGCCGGCTTCGCGCGCCGCGAGATCGTGCAGCGCGCAGTCGGCGGCCGCACGCGCCGCGGGCGCGTGCGGCGCTGCTTCGCCGACCCGCGCGAGCGCGGCGCCGAGCTCGCGCACGTCGCAGCCGAGCAACCCCTGCGCGATGGCAGCGAGCGCGCCCTGGCTCTCCTCGAAGCTCTCGAGCCCGAAGCCCGCCAGCGGCATCGCCTCACCGAAGCCGCGCAGCCCGGCGCGCGTTGCAATCTCGAGGAGTGCGCCGTCGCGCGTGGCGATCGCGCCGTGCGCCGTCGCGAGCGGAGCAACCAGCGGCAAGCGGAAGCAGGTGACGCGCGCCGCGCTGATCTTCACGCCGCCAGCCCCAGCGCGAAGAGCGCGCAGAACGCCAGCTCGAGCTTCGCGGTCGAAGCGAGCAGCGGGTTCAGCGCATCCCCGCGCGCGCGTATCACGTCGAGCACCATCAGGATGGCCCACGGCAGCGAGACGAGCGGCGCGAGCACCGCCGCCGAAGTTCCCCCACCCAGCATGAGAGCGATCGGAATGCAGTACGCGAAGGCGATCAGCGCCGCGTACTCGGCGCGCGCCGCGCGCCGGCCGAAGCGCACCGCGAACGTTCGCTTGCCAGCGTCGCGATCCGTGTCGACGTCGCGCAGGTTGTTGACGACGAGGATCGCGCTCGCGAGCGCCCCCACCGCCAGCGACGCCGCGAACACCATGAACGGTACGCCGCCGGCCTGCACGAAATACGTGCCGCACACGGCGACCACGCCGAAGAACACGAAGACGCCGAGTTCGCCGAGCCCGAGATAACCGAACGGGAATGGTCCGCCCGTGTACGCGAGCGCCGCCGCGATCGCGAGCACGCCGGCCGCGGCAATCGGCCAGCCGCCGATTGCCACCAGATGCAATCCCGGAACGATCGCCGCGGCGAGCGCCGCGACGACGGCGAGCCGCATCCGCGCCGGCGTGATCCAACCCGATTGCACCGCCCGCGCGGGACCGACGCGCGCAGCGGTGTCGGCGCCGCGTTCGAAGTCGAACAGGTCGTTCGCGAAGTTCGCCGCCACTTGCAGCAGCAGCGCGACGGCCAGCGCCGCCGCGACGGCCGCCGGCCGGAAGCGTCCGTGCGACGCCGCGATCGCGGCGCCGACGCACACCGGCGCGACCGCAGCCGGCAGCGTGCGCGGGCGCGCCGCCAACGCGAAGGCGTAGAGGGCGCTCGGCGCGCGAGCCGGACTCACGGTCGCCATGGGAAGCGCGCAAAATCGGGCTGGCGCTTGGCTAGGAAGGCGTCGCGACCTTCTTGCGCTTCCTCACTCATGTAGAACAGCAGCGTCGCGTTGCCCGCCAGCTCCTGGATGCCCGCCTGGCCGTCGCAATCGGCGTTGAAGGCGGATTTGAGGCAGCGGATCGCGAGCGGCGAGTGACGCAGGATCCGCCGCGCCCACGCGACGCCGGCCGCTTCGAGTTCCCCGAGCGGCACGATCTTGTTCACGAGGCCCATCGCAAGCGCCTCGTGCGCGTCGTACTGCTCGCACAGGTACCAGATCTCGCGCGCCTTCTTCTGGCCGACCACACGCGCGAGATACGAGGCGCCGAAGCCCGCGTCGAACGAGCCGACGCGCGGGCCGGTCTGCCCGAAGCGCGCGTTCTCCGCGGCGATCGTGAGGTCGCAGATCAGGTGGAGCACGTGGCCGCCGCCGATCGCGTAGCCGGCAACCAGTGCGATCACCGGCTTCGGCAGCGACCGGATCACGCGCTGCAGGTCGAGCGCGTTGAGACGCGGCACGCCGTCGTCGCCGACGTACCCCGCGTCGCCCCGCACGCGCTGATCGCCGCCGGAGCAGAAGGCTTCGGTTCCCGCGCCGGTGAACAGCACGACGCCGACCTGCGGGTCTTCGCGCATCCGCGTGAACGCGTCGATCAGCTCGAAGAGCGTGCGCGGCCGAAACGCGTTGTGCACTTCGGGCCGACAGATCGTGATCTTCGCGATGCCGTCCTCGCTGCGATCGCAGCGGATGTCCTGGTAGCTCTGCACGGTCTTCCAATCGACGGCGCTCATGCGCAATGCTCCTTTACTGCGATCGTGGCTTGCGGGGGTTGGGTTGCAGCCTCGGCGTCCGCCTCGGCGAAGAAGGCTCGGGCGATCGGCGCGAACGCGCGCGGGTTCTCGAGATGCGCGGCGTGCCCCGCGGCGGGCACGACCGCGAGCCGCGCGCGCGGCAGTCGCTGGACGAGATCCCGCGCGACGCTTGCGAAACGCGCGTCCTCGGCGCCCACCACGAGCAGCACCGGCAGCTGCATGCGGGGCAGCAGCGCTTGCAGCGGCGGCTGTGCTCCCGCGCCGATCGCGCGCAGACTCGCGGCCAGACCGTGCGCGCGATTGGCGAGGCGTTCGGCGCGCGCGGCAGCGAGCGCCTCGACGCCGAGGCGGCGCTGGCTCGCGAAGAGCGGCAGCGCCATCCAATGCTCGACGAAGGCGGGAACGCCGTCGCGCTCGATCCGCTCGGCCAGGCGCTCGTCGTCACGCGCACGTGCCGCGCGCTCGACGGGATCCTCGAAGCCGGCGCGCGCGCCGACCAGCAGCGCCGATGCGACGCGCTCGGGATGCAAGGCCGCCAGCGCGAGCGCGATGCGACCGCCCATCGAGTAGCCGAGCAGATGGGCGCGCGGAATCGCGAGCGCATCGAGGACGCCGGCGAGCTGTGCGGTGCAACGCTCCATCGCGTATGCGGCGATCTCGCGCGGCGCGTCGCTGCGGCCGTGCCCGAGCAGGTCGACACGCACGACGCGATGACGATCTGCGAGTGCCGTCGCGACGCCCGCCATGCTGGCGCTCGAACCGGTGAATCCGTGCAGCAGGAGCAGCGGCGAACCGGCGCCCTGCTCGACGACGTGCAACGAGACGCCGTCGCAGGCGATCCGCCGCGCGCGTTCGCGCGTCGCGCCCGTCATGCCGCCTGCTCCGCGCGCGCAACTGCGCGGCGCACGGCAGCTTCCAGGCGACGGCGCGCCGCGACGTCGAGCGCGCGATCGAGTGGCACCTCGATCACGTGCAGATGCGGCGAGCCCAGCGACTCCGAGAGCGCCGCATGCAGCGCATCGATCGTGGCGACGCGCGTCGCGTGCGCGCCGAAACCCCGGGCGACACTCGCGAGGTCGAGCCCGTGCGGCGTGCGAAAAAAAGCCTCGAAGCCGGCCGCCTCGCCGAACGCGGCAATCGGCAGCAGCGAGAAGATCCCGCCGCCGTCGTCGTTCACCACGACGATCGTGAGACCCAGCCGATGCCGATGCGCGGCGAGCAGGCCGCCCACGTCGTGCAGGAACGCGAGGTCGCCGGTGAGCAGCACGCAGGGACCCGGGTGCGCGGCAGCGGCGCCGAGCGCGCTCGACACCAGACCGTCGATGCCGTTGGCGCCGCGATTGCAGAGCACGCGCAGCCGCCGCGGGCCGAGCGGCCAATGGAGATCGACGTCGCGCACCGCCATGCTGCTCGCCACGTAGAGCAGCGCGCCGTCGGGAAGCGCAGTCGCGAGCGCCTGAACGAGGGCCGCCACGCCGAGTCCCGTCGCGGTGGAGAGCTCGTCTGCGAGCACGCGCTGCGCGATCCGCTCCGCCGTACGCCAGGCGCCGATCCAACCGGCCTCGCTTCGCGCGGCGAGCGACGAACCGAGTTGGCGCGCGACGTGCTCCGCGAGCAGCTCCGGATCGGCGCGCAGCAGCCAGCTCGCCTGGTGGCTCGGATCCTCCCACTTCGAACCGGGATCGACGACGACGAGGTGCTCGGGCGGATGTCGTTCGATCCATTGCCGGAACGCCCTGCTGGTCGGCATCGGGCCGACGCGCAGCACGACGTCCGGCGCCTGCGCGGCGGCGAAGGCGGCGTCGCGCAGCAGCAGGTCCGCGTGCGCGAGCAGCGTGCCGCGGGTCGTGTGGGCGCCCGAGCGGAGCTGCGCCGTCGGCTCGGCGAGGATCGGCCAGCCCGTCGCGACGCCGAGCTGGACGAGCGCATCGACGGCTCCGGCGTCGAGATCGAGCGGTCCGCACGCGATCACGCCGCGCGCGTGCGTGCGCGCCACGTCGGCCAGCTCGCTCACTTCCTCCGCGCTCGGCACGGCATTGGCCGGCTGTACGCGCGTGTAGGGACGCGGCGACCGGCCACGCGCCGCGAGCGCAGACTCGAGCGGAACCGCGTCGCCGGCGACGACGCGCGGGTCGAGCGGTTCGCGAAACGGCAGATTCAGGTGTACGGGACCCGGTGTCACGCAGCTCGCCTCGGCGACGGCACGGCAGGCGAGCGCCCGCGCGTAGCGCAGCGACGCCTCGCCCGGCTCCGGGATCGCGGCGTCCGCGAACCACTGCACGTGCGATCCGTAGAGCCCCACCTGGTCGATCGTCTGCGGCGCACCGAAGTCGCGCAGCTCGTGCGGGCGATCGGCCGTGAGCACGAGCAGCGGCACCCGCGCGTAATGCGCCTCGACGACCGCGGGCAGGAAGTTCGCCGCAGCCGTCCCCGAAGTGCAGACCAGCGCCACCGGACAGTGTTCGGCCTTGGCGAGCCCCAGCGCAAAGAAGCCCGCCGCGCGTTCGTCGAGGTGCGTCCAGGCGCGCAAGCCGCTGGCGCGCGCAATGGCCACCGCGAGCGGTGCCGAACGCGACCCGGGACACACACATGCGTGCCGCACGCCAGCGCGCTGCAGCTCCTCGATGAGCGCCGCCGCGAACGCGAAGTTGCGATTGGGAGCGGTTGCGGCGGAATCGTCTGCGTCGAGGCTGCGCATCTCAGAGCTCCAGCAGCGGCACCAGCAGTGCGCGCAACTTGAGGCGTGTCTCGACGAGCTCCGCCTCTGGATCCGACGCGGCCACGATGCCGGCCCCGGCGTAGAGCCGGGCGTCGGTTCCGCACACGAGCGCGGAGCGAAGCCCCGCCCACAACTCGCCGCCCCCGGCCGCGTCGACAAAGCCAACGCCTCCGCCATACCAGCCACGCACGAGCGCTTCGCGTCGGGCGAGCCAGGCGAGCGCCGCGTCGCGCGGCGCTCCGGCTACCGCGGGCGTCGGATGGACGCGGCCGGCGAGGTCGAATAGGTTCGCGTCGTCGCGCAGTGTACCGGCGATCGGCGTCTCGAGGTGCTGGATGCCTTCGATGCGCAGCAGGCGTGGCGCTTCCGGAACGTCGAGCCCGACGCAGAGCGGCGCGAGCGCCTCGCGCAGGCCGCGCACCACCGCGGCGTGTTCCTCCTGATCTTTCTTGCACTCGCGCAGCGCCGTTCCGAGGCGCTCGTCTTCCTCGGGGCTGCGGCCGCGCGGCGCCGAGCCGGCCACCGCCGCGGCATCGACCTGCCGGCCGCGCACGCGCACCAGCCGCTCGGGCGAGGCGCCGACGAAGCTGCGATCGCCGCGCTTGACCGCGAAGGTGGTGCAGGACGGGTAGCTGCGTCGCAGCCCGCCGAGCAGCGCCAGGACGTCGATCGGCTCGCGGCTGGCAAACCGCACCGAGCGCGCCACGACGAGCTTCTCGAATACCCCGGCCGTCACCGCGTCGCGCGCCGCTTCGACCAGCGCGCGGTACTGCGCAGGCGAGCGATCGGCTTCGACCCGGTAGTCGCGCGCCGCGCTGCCGCCCGGCTCGCGGCCGTCGCGTTGCAGCAGGCGCTCGCGTTCGCGCAGCAGCCGCGCACGAAGCGCGGCGCGCGCCGCCGCCTGGCTCGTGTGCACCCCCACTTCCGCCACGCCAGCGAGGGTGCTGGTGCCGTGGCGCTGGACGAGCGCGCGGGCCGGCAGGACGAAGCGCAGCGCCGGAAAGCCGGCCCAGATCGGGTCGCTCGCGGGCTCCGCGTCGCAGCCGAAGCCGCCGACGAGCAGTGGAAACTGCGCCTCGAAGACTGCGCCGGCGCGTCCCCCGATCGAAGACAGCAGGTCTTGCACTTCGTTCGCGGCATCCGCGAAGCGTTGCGCCCCGCGACTCTCGATGGTGTGTAGCGCGCCGCTCGTTGCGAACGCATGGGACGCGCGTGACCAGAAAAAGCCATCGGACTCCCGCACCGCGTCGAAGAGCGCGAGCGGGTCGGCGCCGTCGCAGGGCACGGTTTCGACGATCCACCTCATCGAGATGGCTTCCCGCGCTGCGCCGTCCACAGCTGCGCCGAGCCGAAGAGCAGGCGGCGCTTGGCGATCTTCTCGAAGCCGGAATCGGCGAGTTGCGAAGCCAGCATGGCCGCGGGCGGCAGGTAGACCGTAGATTTCGGCAGGTACGCGTACGCCTGGCGGTCCGAGAGCCAGCCGCCGACGCGCGGCACGACGCGGTCGAACCAGAACGCGTGGCCGGCGCGCAGCCAGGCGGTGTCGGGCCGGTCCACGTCGAGCAGCGCGATGCGGCCGCCCGGTGCGACGACGCGAGCCAGCTCGGCGAACACGGCCGGCAGCGACACGAAGTTGCGAAGCGCGAAGCCACACGTGACGGCGCTCGCCCAGCCGTCCGGGAGCGGCAACGCGGCGGCGTCGGCCTGTGCGAGCTTGCAGCGCGGCGAGCGCGCGCGGGCACCGCCGAGCATCGCGAGCGCGAAATCGACACCGACCACCTGCGCGCCGCGCGCCGCCGCGAACGCGGCGAGATCGCCGGTGCCGCAGGCCAGATCGAGCACGCGATCCCCGGGGCCGACGTGGATCGCGTCGAGCGCAAAGCGCCGCCAGCTGCGATCGAGCCCGAGGCTCATCACCCGATTCAGCACGTCGTAGCGCGGCGCGATGCGATCGAACATCGCGCGCACGGCGCGCCGCTTGTCTTCGGGTCGCGGCAGCGGATCCCGCGCGGCTTCGCCGCGCGAGCTTGGCGCGGCCGGCATCATCGCCATACGACGTCCAGGCGCGCCGACTCGGTCGCAGCGACCGCAGCGGCGAGCGCCTCGCGCTCCGCCGGCCGCGAGAGCCGCCTCATC
>Ga0113563_10002504_pt1 | contig 11104 bp, 8 predicted proteins | sample Mud3Dept3metaG_FD_80117 | JGI IMG/M metagenome (GOLD analysis project Ga0113563, IMG submission 80117) | Freshwater wetland microbial communities from Ohio, USA, analyzing the effect of biotic and abiotic controls - Mud 3 Core 4 Depth 3... | ecosystem: Environmental > Aquatic > Freshwater >...
GCCTTGCAGGTCGTCATCGTGCTCGATCGTCTTGGAGGCGACGGTGGTGCTTGCAACGGTTGCGCCCATGTCACCCCACCACCATGTAGTTGAACTTGTAGACCTCGTCGGCGACCGGGGTGCCGTCGAACGTGAGCGTGAACCCGGTCGCGGACTGGGCCGTGACGTGAACCTCACCGACGGCGTTCGCCACCGCGTCGGCGCGGCACGCGACGACCACGGGGACCTCGTCAAAGCCGACCGAGGTGTCGAAAGTCACGGTGACTGTCGGGCCTGCGCCGGGGGTCGCCTTGGCCGTGACCTGGATCTGTCCCCGGCTGTCGTTGGACCCCGCCTGCACCGCGAGGACAGGGGCGGTGCCCCAGCCTGCGGAGAGGGAGATGCGGGACGCGGCCACCCAGTCGTCGCTTGCGCGACCTGCGTGTAGCTTGCCGCCCGACATCTACCTCACCACCCCGTCGCCGATGTCCTTCGTGGAGACCTTGCGGGCCTTCGCGTTGAGCTGGGTGCCACGGACCTCGGCACCCATCTCGGGGACGCTGCCGCTGCGATCGGTCGTGTTGGCGGAACGCCCGTACTCGTTGTGGCCGTGAGCTCCCTCGGGCAACGACGTGCCAGAGGTCCTCTTCGGGTTCTTCGAGACACCGCGCAGGTGCCCCGGCTTCGGTTGGGTCTGAGCCATGAATCCTCTCTTCCTTGGACCGGGGCGGGGGACCGGACCACCGGCCCCCCGCTCCAGCCAACCTCGTTATGCCGTCGGGGCCACGGCGGAGGCGTAGAGGACCATCGCGCCGAGCGCGGTGTCGTCGGTCGTGCCTCCGACCTCAGTCGCCTGCAGGTCGAAGGTGATGAGCTTCTGACCGAGGACCGTGAAGGTCGCGATGCCCTGCTCCTGGCCGTAGCTGAAGTACTGCTCCGTCCAGTCGGGGTAGTAGGCGTACCCGCGAGCCTGGGCCTGGGCGCCGAAGAAGACGTTCCTCGACACGGAGATCGAGCCGGCACCGTCACCGGCGGTGGGGATGCGGGAGCTCGAGTAGAGCACCACGTTGTCCCACACGCCGAGGGCGCCCGTGAACAGCGGGTTGTCAGCGCCACGCGCCTGCGCGTCACGCTGAGCTTGCTGCCACTGGGAGTCCTTCTTCAGGGCCAGGGCGGTGTAGGGGTGCAGCACGAGGCCGAACACCTCTTCACCGTTCGACATCCGGAGAGGCTCGATCTTGTTGACGACCTGGGCGTAGGCCTTGATGTCGCTGATGTCGTTCAGCTTCAGCCGGCCGCCAGCGTCCGTGTCCGCCACGGTGCCGACGGAGGTGGCCGTGCCCGCGAACCACTTCATCGTGGTGGGCAGGTCAGCCGCCGCGATCGCGGGCGCGAACCCGCCGATCGTCACACCGGTGAAGGTCGCGAAGCAGCGGTCGTCCAGACGACCGGCCAGCCACTTCGAGAGCTGGTTCAGCGCCGTCTGACGCATGTCGTGGTTGATGAGGATCTTGCCGAGCTTGCTCCACCGCACAGCGTGCTGCAAGGAGTCAACCGAGAAGCTGAACTGACGGAACTTCAGCTCCTCCTCGTTGCCGTCCAACAGCCCGCCGTCGCCGGTCGCCCCGTTGCCGGTCAGCGCCAAGACGAGGTCCATCTTGATCGTGTCGCCGGCCTGCTTCTCGAGGTCGTCCTTGCGGATGATCGGCATGGCCGATCCTTCGGGACCCTCGAACCGACTCCAGAACGTCATGTTCTCCGCCTGCGAGTACAGATCGGTAGACCACAGCGCTGGGATCTGGTTGGTTACATCACTCTTCGTGGTGACTGCCATCTAGGGCCCCTCCTTCTTGGGCCGCCCTCAGAAGCTGACCCCTGTCACGGTCTCGCCTCTCTTGAGGGCCTCAAACTCCTCCGGATTCTGCTGCTTGAACTTCAGCAGCTTCTCCGTGGGCCACTCCTCGACGTCGCCTGGGGCGAGCGTCGGAGCCTGCCGTCCCCTGGGGGCCTTCTGGGCCACCCTGGCGACCTGCGCGGCTGCGGGCTGCTCCTCGTCGAGATCCCCCTGGACCTCGCCGACGGGCAGTCCGTACTTCTCGACCAGCTCTCCGATCGCTTCGGGGGTGAGCTCCCCCTTCAGGGTGGAGAGCACCTCTCGCTCTGCCGGCCTCAGATCCTCGAGGACCACCCCGTACTCCCGGAGGGCGGACTCGCGCTTGGGCGCGAGCTCCATCTCCTGGAGCCGAACCTTCAGCTCGGCGACTTGGGCCTCGTACTCGTCGGCCTTGGCGGCCTTCTTTCTGAGGCTCGAGCCCCGGAGCTGCTCCAGCTCGTCGGCGTCGTCATCGCGACCGTGGTCGCGCAGCTCGTCGATCAGATCGTCGAGTCGTGCCATCCCAACCGCTCCTTCCTCTGGCCCCAACGAGGGCCTCGGTTCTACGCGACCTCCCGGAGGTGAAAGGCCGGAAACAACAAGGGGACCGAACGCCACGCCGCTTCCCCCATCGGCGCCGCTGAACGGTCCCCTTGCGTTGCACGCAGGACTGAGAGGGACGTCTCAGTCCTGGACAGCTACTAGTATAGCACAATAGCTACCTCTGTGCAAGGGTCCTTCGCTGCTCAGGGGACAACAGCCCCACAGCAGCGGTGCCAGAGGTGGCAGGTGCGCCACCGCCCTGGAACCTCGCAACCTCCCGGGCCATCTGGGCCTGCAGCCTCGCGATGGCCTCAGGGTCTCCGAGCTGGATCGCCCGGAACAGGGTCCCGAAGGTGGTGTCGCCCAGGGTGGTCGAGAGGTCAGGGAAACTCGTGCCGTTGCTCTCGATGTAGGACTCGATCATCGCGAGCCGGTTCGCCCTGGGGAGCTCGCTCACGATGCCCTCGTAGCCCCTGAAGGCCTCGTTCGGGTCGATCCCGAACTGGCGGAGGAGATCCGCCTCCTGTTCTGGGCGGACGCCCAGCCCGAGGGCGGCGGGCCGGCCACGGAGCAGAGCGTTCTCGTAGGCCAGATCCAGCTCCGGGGTCGGGATGTTGGCGGAGACGAAGGCGAACACCCGGTCATCCGTCAGGGCGTGCCCGAGCTCCTGCTCGAGCACCTCCTTCACGACAGGCCCCCACCGCTTGAACTGCTGGTAGTCGATCAGCATCCGCTCCCACTCGGCGATGCTCTTGTTCGAGGCGATCACCGAGGAGATCTCCTGTGAGCTCGGGTCGACGCCGGCGTACTCGCGGGTTAGGCGGCGGATCTCCCCCCGGGCTTGCAGGATCTCCAGCTCGGACATATGCGCGAGCCCACGCTCGCGCCGCAGCGCCACCTCAGGGAAGGCCATCTTGTACTCGGGGGACTCCCTGAGGTTGACGAGGGTCTCCTCGTAGCCCCACCCCTCGGTGATGGCCTTCTCAACGAACCCGCTCAGGTTACTCAGTCCCCAGAGATCCAGGGTCTGCTTGATGAGCGCCCGCATGTCGCCCGTGTTGGCGGGGGTCCCGGGCACAGGCTCCGGGAGCAGTTCCTCCGGGACCGGCTCCTCGGTGGCGGGAGCCGGCACGAAGTTCGTGTAGGACTGGAGGGACTTCACCTGACGGAAGAACCGCTCGTACTTCCACCCGCCGGTGACGGCCTGCCTCGCCAGCTCCTGGAGTTGGTTCCGCTGCTTGTCGTTGAGAGAGGCCCAGTACTCCGGGTTCTCCGACCGGAACCGGTCCAGCAGAGCGGTGACTTCGCCACGGATCTCCGGCATCAGTAGCTCACCCCTCGGAACATCTCGTCGATCTTCGCGATCATCGCGTACCCCTCGTCGCGGGCCACGGGACCCTTCCAGAACCGATTGGTGGACCTGACCGCCCGCTCGAAGTCGTCGTAGCCGAGGGCGGCCCCGTTGGGCACCCCCTTCGCGTCGGCGGCGCCCAGGCTCTTCAGGAGCTTGTCGTCCCAGCCGACAGGCTGGCCGAGGAGGTCCTCAGCGATCGCCTTGTAGCTGGAGGCTCTCTCCTGCCAGCTCTCCTCAGGTCCCAACCACGGGTACAGGGCCTGTGCCTGCCGGCGCAGGAACTGCTCCCAGTCGGCCTGGGTCTTCGTCTTGGAGACGAGTTTCTCTGCCCACTTCTTGACCGTGTCCTTGTCAAGGGCCCCAGGTCCTAGCCACTCGAAGGCCTGCTGCTGGAGCTGGAAGGCCAGCTCCTCAGGGCGGTTCAGGAAGGCTCGCTGCTCCTCCTTGCCCTGCTGCTTCTCGATCCAGGCGGGCGTCCCCTCGACCCTCGAGGACTTCCGCTGGAGCTTCGTGCTCCAGACCAGGAAGCCGTACTCGGGGTCTCCCCAGGCCCCGGAGACGACCTTCAGGACGTCCTCCTCGAACTCCTTCGGGCTGATGCCCAGGTCGCGCAGGTTGAAGCCGGCGCCGAGGAGCTCCTTGGCCGACTCCATCATCCGGACCTGCATGGACTTGATCTCGGCCTGCTTCTGGGCGTCGGCCATCTGCTCCCAGTCCCGCTCCCGGTCGGTGCGAGACTGGTACCACTTCGTGTTCTCGAGGCGCTGCTGCAGGGTGTTGCCATCCCACTGCTCGACCCAGCCCTCGAGGAGCGTGCCGACGAACTCGCTGTTGTTCAGCCAGGAGGCCTCGGGGTAGGTCTCGGACAGCTCCTTCAGGTACTTCTGGAAGGGGTGCTCGTCGGCACCGCCGGTCTGGGTGATCTGGCTGGCTTCACCGAAGAACTGGAGCCCCTGGAACTGATCCCTGGAGATGCGCTTCACGCGGCGTCCGGAGGCGCCGTAGTGCTCCAGATCCTCCTTGGGGATGACCCACGACATCTGCAGCGTCTTGCCTCCACCGAGGCCGACGCGGTAGACGACGTAGACCTTCCCGCCGTAGGAGACGAACTCGTAGTCCGTGCCGTAGGAGCCCGGAAGGTAGTCCTGAGCGAACTTCGCCATCAACCCCACCCCTGATATGTGCCGTTGCGGACCTGCTCCGCATACCTGCGGATGTCGGAGGGCGTCAGGTCGAAGTACCGGGCCACCATCATCGCCTGCTTGTAGGGCGAGGCGGTGAAGGTGTCACCATCGACGTAGCGGGATGTCCAGTCGTGGCCCTCCCAGAACTGGAACAGCCCGTAGTTGCGGCCGTGCCCCTCGTAGTACTGCGAGACGATGTTCGGGTTCCACCCGGACTCGGCTTCGATCCAGGTGTGGAAGTCCTTGGTCCCGACCATCTTGGCGAGGTCGGGACGGCCTGCGGCCATGAACCCCTCGTAGAGCTGTTGCTCGGCATCTCCCCCTGCGCCGTCGCGACGACGGGGACGAACCGGCACCTGCCCGCCCATCGTCTGGTACAGGGCTATCGGCATCGTGTTGGTGTCGTTCAGCAGCCCGGCCAGCGCCGACGGAACAGGGTCGATGGAGACCGGGGTGGGCTTGCCTCTCTTGCCGCGCTTGGCGACAGACTGCTTGCCTGTCATCACCCCGGTGGCGCCTGCGCCGATGAAGTGGTCCCAGTCCACCGGCCGCTCGACGATCCCGCCCTCGGAGCTCGAGGCGTCGATCATCATGCCCTTGCCGATGTAGAGCCCGACGTGGTCGGCGACGCCGGCGGACAGCCGGCCGTAGTTGAAGAACACGAGGTCCCCAGGAACAAGCTCGTCTCGCCCCACGGAACGGAACTGCTGCTGCTGGGCCGACGCCTGGTGTGTCGTCTCGATGCCGTACTGCCCCAGCACCCACTGAGTGAACCCCGAGCAGTCGAAGCCGTTGCCGGGGTCAGAAGCTGCCCAGACGTAAGGGGTCCCGATCTGCGTGCGAGCAAGGTCGACGAGCGAGCGACGGTCGTCGCCCGTCCAGCCGGCCGCCGCAGCCCGCTGGTTCGCCACCTTGTCGCCCTCGTTCTTGGCGGAGAACCGGAAGGGGCCGATCTGTTCCAGGCCACCTTCCCGGCTGGCCGTCATGCTGGCGGCGACCCATGCCCCAGGGTCCCAGGGGTCAAGACTCGGCTCGTTCTCGTCTGTGAACAGGGCGGCAGCGGGGTCCAGGAAGGAACTCACGACGAGAGCGCCGAGCGTGGCGAACGTCCCCATCAGAGCCCCCTGATGGCTGCCGCCGCTGCCGCGAGGCCGTCACGCAGCGACGTGTTCTCCTCGACCGCCTCCCGGTAGGGGGCGGCGTCCTCCTCGAGCTTGCCGATGAACCTCTCGGAGGCCTCCCCGTAGGCAGCGGAGCTGTAGGAGGGGACCCCCTCGGAGCGGAAGTCTCGCTGGAGCTGGCTGGCCTTGCGGACCACGAACTGCGTCCAGGCCTTGAGCTCGGAGTCCTCCGGGTCCGTACCGTAGACGTTGCGGAACTGGTTGCGAACGTCGTTGGTGATCTGGCCTCGGATGTCCTTGAAGTCGAGCAGCTCTCCCCGGGAGTCGGACTCGGAGGCGCCGGAGGGCACCGCCTGTCCGCCCCCGTAGGCGTAGCGGTTGTAGTGGTAGGCCTGCAGGGCCTGGAGGAACTGCACGTCGACGCCTCTGGTCTCAGCCGAGGACTTCGGCAGGTACCCCATCTTGACCAGCGTGTCGCGCCAGGAACCGACCTTCGCCTCCCCCCAGTCCCAGACACCCTGCATCCACTTCGGGCTGCCAGGGGCGTTGGAGCGTGGGTCGAAGATCACCTGCATGTCTGGGGTGACGACCACCCCAGGGAACTGCGTGAAGCCGGTGTTCTCGTTGTACTCGGAGAGCCCTGCCTTGTCGAACAACGCCATGCTCGCGTGGGTCTTCTGATCGGGGTACTCGGGCCGCCGCAGCGGGCCCTCGAAACCCCCCTCCTGGAACGCCATGGCATAGGTGGTCCGGTACTCGGGCAGCAGGTTGTCGGGCAGCGAGGCGGCTCCCAGCAGCATCGCCTGGCCTTCCTCGCTGTTCACCCACTCGAGCCGGCTCTTGTCATCCGTGCCTATGCCGGCGAGCATCGCGAGGATGTTGGGCGCCTGGGGGTCAAGGTGGTAGGCCCGCAGGGTCGAATCGAGCTGGGCGCGAGCACTCTGGGTTGACCGGGTCTCCCGCTTGATCTCCTCCCGGGTCTCGGCGAACGCGTCGGGCCCGGACGACGATTCCGCCTCTGGCCCGAGCAGCCCTCCTTCGCCGAAGACACCCCACAGGGTGTTCTCCCAGAAGCCTTCCTCTTCCGCCATCATGCGATCCTCCTGATAGGCCCGAACTCCCTCTCAAAGAACAGGGAGTACAGTTCGTTGAACCTCTGGTCACCCACCCACTTCATCGCTTCCTCCCGGATGTAGCGGGAAGCGATGGCGTCAACGGTCTCGGGCGGCATACCGGCCAGGGTGGGCAGGTTCGCGTAGAAGCTCTGGCGCTCGAGGAGCTGGAGGATGGCATCCTCAGCACCGCTCCGGTTCGGCTTCTGCGACAGCTCGAACGCCTGCGCTTCGGCGATCGCGTTCTGGTTCGCCAGCTCGGTCGAGAGCCGGAACCCGGTCGGGTACTGACGACGCAGCTCGTTCTGCAGGGCGTCGATCCCCATCTTGGCGGGTGTGCCAGCGGTGCTGTTGAGGAACCCGTCGACGCTCGAGTAGCCCAGGGCGGCGGCCATCGGCTCGTACTCGGCCTTCGCCTCACGCAACCGCTCCGACATCTCGGTGAACTGCGCCCACGGGACCGCCCCCTCGAGCAGAGAGGTCTTCTGCTCGCTCACCGACTGCCAGTAGTCCTCGACCTCTCGGGTGAAGGGGATGTACCGCTGCACCACGTCGCTGAGGCCGTCGATGCCGCCGAGGCGGTCGATGGACTCACCGGACAGCACGACGGGAACGAACCCGTTGATGCCCAGGTCAGCGGCGGTGCCGGCCGCCTGCGCCAGCGGCGTGGCAGCCCCGGAGGGCACCAGCGTGGACGCAAGGATGAACGCGGCGTGTGCCGAGGCGGTCCTGTTGTCCCCGAGCCCTTCGAGGAAGAACCGCCCAGGGCTGATCCCGAAGGCCAGGTTGTTCACGCGCCAGAGCTGCTGGAGCAGGGGGGCGTGGTCGGTGATGAAGTCGTCGAACTTCTCGTCCAAGGAGGACTCGTGGTAGCGACGGAGCCCCTCGTAGACGAGGAGGTTCCGCCCCGGAGCCGCGAGGATGAAGTCACCCAGCGTCTCCAGGTACTTCTTCGAGAAGCTGAACGGGAAGAAGACGAAGTTGGCGCTCTTCTCCGCAGCAGCTCGGCCGACGCCGTACCGGCCGATGTTCGAGATCGCTTCCTTGATCTTGTCGGCTCCCCAGCCGCGTTGGTAGAGCATCATCGCCTGGGCGGCCTCCCAGTTGCGGGGCTGGAACCCCAGGATGCCGGCCTGGTACATACGGCGGTCGATGTCGTCGATGTTGTGGAAGTAGCTCGTGCCGTTCAGCTCGTCCCAGAACCGCACCGTGTCGCGCCAGGCGTCGTCCCCGCTGACGACACCCGAGCGGTACGGGCTCTTGAACTCACGCCCAGCGCCGATGTAGCGACGCGGGCTGAACATCGGAGGCAGCCCGTACTTCGCCATGGCGATCGTGTTCTGCTCCATGTAGCGGCCTGCGTCGAAGGTGAACGACAGCGTGTACCGCAGGGCGGTGTTCATCCGGGTCAGCGCGTCGGGCAGGTAGCCGTAGGTACGGCCGAGGGCCTTACGGAGCCCGAGGCCTCCCAAGGCTCCGTAAGCTGCCCCCTCGATCATGTCGCCGTCGAAGACTCCGTCCCCGCGTCCCTCCCAGGCACCGGCTGCCGCCCCGAGGGCGGCGCCGCCGGTGATCTGCCGGGATACGAGGGCGGTGCCGACCTGCTGCATGGTCGACTTGGGCCTGAGGTTCATCACCGGGCCGAACCACTCGTCGAGCATCTTGCGGACGGCAGGCGAAGTCTCGCCACTTTCGACGGCCCACCCACGGCCCTTACCCCACAGCGATCCAAGCGAGCCTCGGAGCCACTCGAAGGCCCTTCTGACCTCCGACGGCGGCTTCCGCTGCTTGGTGATGAACGACTCGAGCATCCTCGCGAACTCTTCGTGCTGGTTCGGAGACCACTCAGGAACGTCGTAGAACTTCGGACCCCTGGCGTCCGCTACCGACTCCTGCCGGTAGCGCACACCGAGCTCGAGCGCGTCCTCCCCCTTGGGGACGGACGTGCTGATGTCGATGGCGAGATCGTCCGTCCCTGGCTTGTGCCACAGCCCGACGTAGATGTTCTCGCTCGTGTACCTGTCCTCGTGCTCCCGCACGAAGGCACGGATCTGCGCCCGGAACCACGCCGGGTCGCTGATGGCCTTGGAGACAGAGATGGTGGCAGCGTTCCCCACGTTGACGGCCGAGAGGAACTGCTGCTTCGCCTCGGCGCTAAACTCGATAAACTCGCCCGTGCGCGGGTTCCAGGTCGCACCTCCATCATCGGGGGAGATGTTCTGATGCATCCGGCGCCAGGACTTCTTCCAAGCTCCGCCCTCGAGACCCCGCAGGCTCCCGAACTCCTCGGCCGCCGCAGGAGAGATGGGCACGTCGCGGACCTTGAAGTACCGCTCGATGTCCTGCACGGCGTTCTCGGGCAGATAGGTCCGGAGGAGGTGCCCAGCCTCGTGCGCGAACGTGGAGAAGTCCCCGTCGGCCATCAGCCGCAGGGTCCTCATCCCGTCCTCGCCGAGGATGGTCGCTCCGATAATCTGATTCTCAACCCTCTTGAAGAAGACCCCGCTGTGGCCCTTCGAGAGGTCCATGATCTCGCCAGCCATGTCGGCCCACTTCGGGTTCGAGAGCAGCTCTGCGAAGTTGTCCGAGCCGTTGATGCCGTTGGCGATCTCGTTGAACATCTTGGCCTGCTCGGCGAGCCGCTTCTTGAAGCGCCAGCCAGCTCCCTCGACTCGGATGAAGTTGGGGTCAGCGATCCTGGCGAGATCCTTGAAGTACTCGGGGAAGGCGATCCAGAGACGCTCCTGCACCACCGCCGGCGCGAGGCCCGTGCGCTTCGCGAGGGCTCGGATCTGCCGGCGGATGAACTCCTGTTCGCTGGCGTTCGCGGTGGAGACCCACTTGCCGTTCTTGTCCTTCTTGAAGAACCCGAACATGAAGGCCATGCGACGGTCGACCACGACCGCGTTCTGGTCTCCCATCAGCGCCTTGTAGAAGGGACCGAACTTGGGTGTGTCGGGAGTCCAGCCGTCCAGCACCTTGTTCACGAGGGCCTTGTCTCGACCAGGCTTCCATTCCGAAGCGTCTGAGTAGCGGTAGTCGGGGTCGTCCAGGTACTTGCGGATCGCCTTCAGGGCGACCGTCAGGTTCGGCTTGGGCTCGTTCCCACCAGAGGTGACGGCAACCATCCGGGCGACGAAGTCGTCCATGGTGACGGTCTTGCCGTCGGCGAGCTTGACCCTTCGGCCACCGAAGACCTGCCGGATGGCCTGACCGGACTCCTCGTACCACAGGGGGCTGTCTTCGTACCTCGCCAGGTACGTCTCGAGGCGCTTCAGCGCCTGACCGGTGAGAGTGGTTTCGGGGGTGACTTGCCCCCTCTTCCCGAGGGTGCTCGGGGTCAGCTCTGGCATGAAGTCGTCGAACAGCCGCTGGAAGTAGACCCTCGGGTTGAACGACTCGTCCATCCAGCGGGCGGCCGAGTCGATGTCGAGCATCTTGTAGAAGTCATCGACCGACTTGGCTGTGCCGGCGGCCACTGCGCCGTCGGCGATCGTGTCGAGCGTGAACATCCCGAGCTGACGATCCTGCTCGGTGAGCTTGGTCGACCCGACCAGCGCCTTGGAACGCTCGTCCACCGCCATGCGGGCTTCGGAGCGAGCGAACCTGGCGTGGGGGCGGTAGACCCAGCTCTCCCCGAACCGGGGGGCCTCCCACTCGAAGGGGTTCTTCGTGTGCCAGGTGCGGATCGCGTCGGAGAATCCGACCAGACCGCTGGCACGCATCGCACGGCCGAGGGTGTGCGCGGACTCCACTGGTCTCCGCAGGTTGCCCTCTCCACCGAGAGCTGCGCCCCTCTTGAGGGCGCCGTAGATGTCCATGGCGGCCTTGCGGGTCATGCCGGGGACGTCGTCCAGGGCCCCCAACACCTCGTCGGGGCGGAGCGACCGGACGTCGACCCGGTACAGGGAGACCTTCCCCCCGGGGGCGACCGCGAA
>Ga0113563_10002506_pt1 | contig 11095 bp, 12 predicted proteins | sample Mud3Dept3metaG_FD_80117 | JGI IMG/M metagenome (GOLD analysis project Ga0113563, IMG submission 80117) | Freshwater wetland microbial communities from Ohio, USA, analyzing the effect of biotic and abiotic controls - Mud 3 Core 4 Depth 3... | ecosystem: Environmental > Aquatic > Freshwater >...
GGGAGCGACTCCGCTGATAAGGTTAGTCATTCTGAGTCACTTACACGAATCCAGGGTTATGCGGATTATACGGCATCTCTTTACAGTGGAATGGCATGGCTTAATATTCGAAACACCCTATCCCCTAGAGGTTTATGGCAAATATTACAATTCCAAAGAAGCTTAGTCCGATTGTCGAAGCCCTCTTTGCAGAATCCCCGCAAGCAGCAAAAAAGCTTATCATTCAGGCCGCTCAAGCCATTTATGGATCGGAAGAAGAGAAAGACCCTTACAATATTGTTTTCACAACGCCCATTCGAATCACTAACGAACACCTGGAGGACATTTGCGCTTTCATGCAAGGCATCAAACCAACTGATGTGCTTGAAGCTATTCTTGCTGCCCAGATAGTGGTTACCCATATGCTAGGAATGCGAAAGCTTGCCAAGGGAGCTACTGAAGATCAAAGGCTCGGGTTGAAAATGCTTAAATTCTCAGGTGAGGCAATGGGTAGGCTTCATAAAAAGCGATGCGGTGGGGTGCAAAACATTAACATCCATTACCACGGGCATGGAACACGTGTAGACACAAGCTCGATGGCCATTCCAGTTCACCCCATGATATAGCTAGGAGAGAGAGATGCCCATTAAAGGCGTAAAGTTATGTGGAGCAAAATGCCGAAGCAAAGGCGGCGCTCCCTGCTTACAACCCGGGATGAAGAATGGGCGATGCAAGATGCACGGGGGAGTCTTCTACAGGAAAGAAATACATGGCACGTGGACCTTGCGCGCTATAGCAGAAAGACAAAAGGAACACGCGTTCTTAAGGGAGATGAAATCCTTGTCCAAAGATCTGGAGAAGCGTGATGAAACCTAACCTTGCCCATAAGGCTCTATTCGCCGAGTTAAAAGAGTGGGGCAATCAAAAGAACTCCTATTCTGTGAATGACTTCCTTAGAGAGAGGGGCATTTCCATCAATGAACTTGAGTTGATAGCAGACACAGACAAAAAGTTTATGAAGATTTGGTGGGTAGCAGAATCCAACGCTTGGGAGAATGTAAAGGACGCCCTTTTTGCGAAAAGCTTGCCTAGAAGCAAGATAGCGGAGTACATCCAGGAATCAGATGTTTTTCAAGGCGAAGACCCGGAGGAGATAATGCAAGACCTAGAAAGCGGACAGGTGAAACTCGAACTCTATCTAACAGCCATGGGAGACACTGAATCGTTAAGAAAATATGGACGGCTTGCGAAAATGAATGATGTAGAAGCCTTGATGAAATGCAGTTTGGAGCGGGGTGTAATTACCAAAGAGCAATATCTCTACTATTTACAGATTGAAAAGGAGTTCAAGGATGGCGAAGAAGAAGAATAAACACCGCTTGAGCCTCAAAAATGAGGATCTTAAGGCATTGCTAAAAGCCCGAATAGCCGAATGTCAAGGCGAAGGCCCTAAGGTGATTCACAACCTGAAAAGCGTTCTGGAAAAGCTAGAACTGTACGAGAAAGCAATATCTGGCGATGTCGATGCCATTATGCAGTTCGGTCTAACAAATAGGATGTTCACCGAAGATCAATGTGAAATGATGCTAGGCGCAATGGAACAGTAAATGCACTTAGGGGAGTGAAGCCCAATGGAACGGAAACGTACGCTAAGGAATATGGCATTTGGGGCACAAAGGAACAGAAAACCGGGTTAAGGATTTTGACCAAATGTGTGTGATCTTCAACAAAAGACACTAAAGTCCCATAGGATTTCACCGCTTGTTTGACCGGGGTAGACAGCACAGAATTCGGACTATAAAGCACGTTAAGGTTTCCATGCTTCATAACGCGAACGGCAGTCTTTCGATACTGCCTTACCCCCCAGATACATATTGCGTGCTGGCTTTAGATTGTTGATTCTCTTTGGGGTGCTTCCGATTTTTCCGATGGGCTATTTTCCGTTATGCCGGGGGAGTCTTGCGTGACGTTTGAGCGCGCACACTGATGCGAGATTCTCGCGTAATTAACAGGATTATCACGGTGCCTTTCTTGGGGAGACCTGGGGATTTGATGCCAGATTAGTCAACAACATGGACAGCTGAATTTGTGCCACGTCACGGCGCTTCTTATTTCTTTTCCGTTCCGCTCTTTGAATCTGTAAAAGGAGGGGTGAGACAGGAATGATTTTAAGGCACCTAACAGCCGACTGGGTCAAGAGGTGGCTCTTTGGACGCAAAACACAAGATAAGAGTAACCGGGGCCCTCGGGTGCTGTTTTACCGCTATGCTTTGGGGTGTTGGTAATTGCGTTTGAATTCTCGATGTCTTTAAGGCTTGCGAAGCTTGATTCCGATTCCGCTCTTTCCGGTCCGCTCTTTTTTTCCATCTTAGGCGCTAGACGCCCTGCCGAAGGCATGGGGCGGCTATGCCGACATATTAGCTTAATAGCTTAATGTCTTATTGGCACCTTTGACAGAGGAGAAAAGCGAACTTAAACCCCCAACTTTTCGAACTTAAACCCCCAACTCCTCGAACTTAAACCCCCAACTTTTCGAACTTAAACCCCCAACTCCTCGAACCCCCAAATTCAAAATAATTATCGGACCTTTAAGGATATAACATCATTTATTCGCTTTGGGCAACTAAGAATTATGCCTTTCTCCATAAATCGGTTTAGCTTTTCTAACAGCAACTTGTTCGCTCGGGTCGGGTTTGTCTTGCTTGTTTGTGTTAACCCTGAAATTTCCATTAATGATTCTTTTTCAAATTTGAGGTGAGAGGCGTCCATGTTTTGGTTTTTTCTTGTCTGTATAACATTAGACATCATTGCATCATCTGCATGAAGTTCGAGAGTTTTGTTTTTGACACCAACACCGACAAATGTTGTTTTTTGCTTTTGTAGAGCCGGTACGTTTAAGACTGTCATGGTCAATTCTTGTGGTGTCTCTTCGTTTTTGTCCCCGCTTCTTCTGTGGATTTCAAGTAATCGAATTTCATATGATTCAATTTTTTCCTTTCCTTTTATTTTATAAAACTTTGTGTATACAAATTTTGTGTTTTCTAAACTTCTTAAGTGTTCATAAAACTCCAGCTTTTCCGCTGAATTGAAGTGTGCACTGCGTAAAGGATTGCTGCATTTCATTAGGTCTGTTAGTCGACATGTGAATGTGGGTCTTGCTTTTGTGTTGGCCATTTTCCAACATGCAACCCAAATTTTAAGCTGAACACCTTTGAGCCTCTTTAAAACAAGAGTTGCAATTTTTTTAGCTTCCTCCGGAGAGGTCGCCTGTAAGCGGTGCTCTAACCTTATTGAGTTTGCATAGGAATCTTTAACCTCTGCTTGGATAATGTAAGTTGTTGTTTCCCCCTGTCTTATAAGGTTAGCATTTTGTAATAACTTTGGAAGATTATATATTTTATCAGCGACAACTCGGCTAATCCCAAACTCTTCCTTAGTATCAATCGTTTTATAGAAATCAGCTGGAATTTCTTCGATTTCATTGATTAAGTTTCCTATTGTTTCGGCCACTTGATCTAAGGTCGACGTGAACATTTGTTTACCTTCCAGTGTTGTAACTGGTTCGTTTGTCTTATGAAGATTCTCAATAAGCTTCTCTTTCTCTTCACTTGACAATTCATTTATTTTTGTGATTATAGCATTCGATAGTTCTCTGTTTTGTTCTTTAATTTTTATTTCATTTTCATTGTTAATTTGAACAATGTTCGCTTTTGGAATCGTTTTAAAGGTGTTCCCTGATGAATCATACATGGAGAGTTCTCCTTCGTGGGAAGAAAAATCTGAAGAACCACATGGAAGGGGGACAAAAAAAGAGGGCTCTTCTTGTGGTGTAGCGCAAGGCATTTCTTGATTGTTTTCGATTGTGTAGTATTGACAGGCAACTTGAATACCGTTTTCGAGACGATTTACTATTCCGATATTTCTTGTTTCGTTATAAATTTTTACAAACTCCACATTTCGTTGTTGTTCTTTAATATTAACTAAATTAACAGCACCAGTTTCTAAGTTCTCAATTTTCACCTGTTCTCCAATTTCGAAATTTGCAGGGAGTGTCATCGAGTGGGTATTGATGCCAATGCCTTCCCAGGGGATCTCTATCCCATTTTCAATTTTAAAAAGGTGCTCTCCAACTAAAACACCATTTTCCAGGTAAATGTATTTTTTCCATGTGTTTTCTTTGTTACCCATCACGCCGATTTGTCGTTTTACTTGTTGGTTTTCTTGATTTGACATTTCTATTCTCCCTTTAGGCGCCATTCGTTTTATACATTACAATCTGCATATTATTTGGTTTCCTTGTTCATCATATTCTTTATCTTGTAAGCGGCCTCCGTGGTGTGGATCCCCCTTGACCATTTTTTGTTGAGGTGAAAGCTTCCCAGTGTTTCCATCAAGATTGAATACGGATGAGTGGCCAATGCCTGTCTCTCTACCTTTCAGGACCTCCATGTACATTTCCGGAGCTTGAGGAATAGGTTTCCCATCTCTCCCCTTATTCCCTGGGTAATTTCTATTCACAATTCCTATCACCATATTGGCAGCTCTCTCAATATCTCCGGCTTCTCCTATTGCTGTAGGGCTTAAATCGGCTTCTGATGTAACCGTTCTGTTGAATTGGGCGGCTAATAGCAGAGGGAGCCCTGTGTCTATTGCACAATCCTTTAGCATGAGACAAATCTGTTTTAGCTCCTCCTGTCTTGGAATCGCCTTTTTGTTTTGTAGGCTCAGTAGCTGCATGTAATCGACAGCCACAAGACCGACATCTATTCTTTTTTTTAAAAACTTGATGTTTTGTACAAGTTCTTCAGCGTAACAATCTGAATAAAAAATCCTTAATCTCCCAGTGTCAATGAGTTCATTGAAAAGTGCGACTTTTCCTTCAAGGAATGTCTCTTGACTGTGTTGAGCGATGAATTGGACATGTCCATCTCTGAAGTAGCTTTTAATTGATTCTCTGTTGTTTTTGGATAGCTCGTAGTTGATGTAGGTATTCAAAAAAAGACACTGTATAGCGGCTCTGCTTTCTTCATAAGAAAAAAGGCACGCCGTTTTGTCGGGATGAAGCTCTAAGTAGTTAAGAATGAAATTGATAAGCACCATCGTCTTTCCGTGACCTGTTGGACCTGCCACTATCGTTATGGCTCCCCCAGGGATTTTCAAGTCTAGCTTACCAAGTTCAAAGCCGACACGTACACCTGGAGACGTATTCCTGATCTCTTTAATGAGATCATCTTCTGAAGCCAAATCCAATAAGTACTCAAAAGCAGAATCGGCCTTATGCTCATTTTCTATTGATTGTCCAATGTGTAAAAAAAGCTGCTGCGCTTTATCCAGAGCCGTGACGACATCATCCGGATGCTCAAAGGCCTCTTTTTCCACTTGCTGAGCAGCGTAAATCATCCGGCGGAGCGTCGCCTTATTCTTAACAAGTTGTGCATATTCTTCAATGTGAGCAGAGGTTCCCGCATATTGGGCAAGCGCCATGAGATAGCCCACACCTCCGACGGCTTTTAATTTGTCGGTGCGTTTCAATTCCTCCGCTACAAGGTGGACATCGGCCGGAGCGTTATTTTGATGGGCTTCTTTGAGGACCTGAAAAAGAGTCTTATGTTCTGTGTAGTAGAAGTCCTTATCGCTTAGTATGCCCGCTGCGATGTTCAATGCATCGATGCTTGTCAACATGCTACCCAAAACCATCATCTCGGATTCTTTTGAGTTTGGTGGAGTCTTAATTTCCATGGTCATCTTGCGTTTCCCTCTCTAGCTATTCGACAGACTGTTTTTGCTGGTAAGGTTGAGTTAAAAGCTCCTGCGTCTGCTAATTTGTTTATGCCGCTATCTTCAATATTCGATGGACGCTTGCGTTGTTCCATTTTGTTTGTCCTCTGTTAAGTGTGCCGCGTTGATTCATTTCGACGGCCACCTCCCTTATAGAGAGTCCATTCCTCCTAAGTTCTTGCATTTGTGAGAGAGCGCTTTGTTCAAGCTCGTTCGTTTCAAGGTGGATGCCGTCGCTTGCGAGCTGATAACCGAATGGGATATGCCCAACCCTTTCACCCTTGGCCTTCTTTGCTGACAACGCCGCCTTTGTCCTCGATTTGATGAGTAACCACTCGAATCCTGCAAACAAGTCTGTCATTCCCCGCAGCATGTACGAAATGGGGTCGTCTTGGTCGCCCTCTGTTCCTTCACCTGCCGAGCTAATGATTCGCGCCTTTTTCTTATTTACCATCATCTGAATGAGGGCCATCGTGTCCCCCCTTGCTAGACGATCTCGTTTCGCAACAAGTAGGATGTCCCCTTTGCGAAGGCTATTTAACGCTTCCATAAGGCAAGGTCTGTCTTCAAGTGGATCGGCTCCGCACGTTCCGTCTTGATAGAAGGAAGCTATTTTGTATCCATTTTTTTCGGCGTATCTTTCGATATCCCTCTTTTGAGCTTCTAACCCGAGGCCTGATTCCATTTGACGATCTGTGCTTACCCTAATGTAACCAACGACTTTCATCATGTGTTCTCTGCTTTCGTTTTCTTTTTTGCTCTTGGCTTTTTTACGACGCCGGGGCTCTCGATTGTTGCTTCCTTTACGCTGATATTGCTTTCCTTGTTTTCAGTCTCAGCTATAGGTGTCAGATGAACGGGTGGATTTCCCGCGATAATTCTTTCAACTTCGCTTTTTGAGATTCTCCAGTGCCCTTTATCTGAATGTCGTAATGCTTGAATTTCGCCCCGAGCGATCATATTGCGGACTGACATTTCACCCACCCCAAACAACACCGCCACTTCGGGAAGCCCAAGGGAATCCATATTCTGTTGCATGCGCAAAACTTCATCGCGAGGAAATTTTATATACTTAGCGACACGTACGAATCGAATTTTCTCGTCCTTTATCCACCTACGCAAAGCAGCAATACTGACTCCCAGGATTTCGCAAACCTCGGTTGAGCTGAATAGCCTTTTTGAAAGGTCACTTAGTAGGTCATTGAAAGCCTCTTTGCGGTCCGCGGGCAACGCTTGGATTTTCTCCGCGAGTTCATCTAGCTTCTTTGCCTGCTCTACACTTACGCGACTTTTTGCAAGATTCTGTGCGTTGCGCTTTTTGTCCACTGTGCCTCCCTGTTTAGGATTTTCCTTGTATTCAGTTCGGCTGTAATTCCGCGAACTGTCATACCCGCGTCTTGTAGCTCTTTCATAAGTCCAAGGATAACTTGCTCTTCGTCGCAGCGTTCAATGTGTATTCCATCGGCAGATAACTTGAAGCCAAAAGCAATGTGTCCAGTGCGTTCGCCGCGGGACTTTTTGATTGCTAGTGCACTTTTTGTTCGCGCCTTGATTGTCAAGCGCTCGAATTGACTAAACGTATCAGTCATCGACCGCATCATGAATGCCATAGCATTGTTTTGATCAACTTCCCAGGTCCCTTCATCGCAACAGCTGATAACCTTTGCTTTTTTCTTATCAATATCCGTTTCAACCAATGCGATAGCTCGATTGCATCTCGCCAATCGATCTCTCTTGTGTACTAGAAGGATATCGTTTTTTTTCAGAGCATTTAATGCCGCCTGCAACCCCTGCCTATCTTCCGCTTTCAATCCTCCGCTGAGACCTTCGTCAATGTATTCCCCTTTGATCTCAATCCCTCGTTGCGCGCAGTACTGGAGGCAACTTGCTCGTTGTACATCAATGCCTAGGTGCTGCTCATCCGTTGACACTCTAAGATAGATTATCGCATTCATCATGTTGTCTCTTGTGATCGTTGTTCTATCTAAGTTATACCAAATGGTGCTTTAACTAGCAAGGGTTACGCTACATGTTTTTCGTTTTGTCCCACCACCGCCCCTTGGTGGGACAAAAACACACGCAACTAAAGACAAAAAGAGAGGGAATCGGGGCATGATCATCCTACTACCTATCTTGTAGCAAATAAATATGTGAAACATATATCATACGTGTAGATCCTGTAAAGGATAGGGAGACGATAGATATAGGAGAGCTATATGATAACTGTAGTCGGTGGTATCAAGGGCGGTGGTGGCAAAACAACGCTATCCACGAATCTTGCAGTCATGAGAGCAGCAGATGGTAAGAAAGTCTTACTAGTTGACGCGGATGAGCAACGGACGGCTTCCGATTGGGCATCTCAAAGAGAGGCAATGGGAATAGAGACCAAATGGACAACGATTCAGTTAGCCGGGAAGTCAATTCACGCCGAACTGAAAAAGCTGGCTAGCAATTACGACGACATCATTGTTGATGTGGGTGGAAGAGACACGACTAGTCAACGGTCCGCGCTTGCAATTGCCCATGTGTGTTTAGTCCCCTTTAGGCCGAAGTCTTTCGACATGTGGACGCTTGGGCAGGTCAAAACGATGATAAGTGAGATCAAGGCAATCAATCCCAGCCTCCAGGTTTTCGCGGTAATCAACCAAGCGGATTCTCGGGGATCTGACAATTGCGACGCGGTTGAGATGATCAAAGAGTTTGAGGACTTTGTTTGCTTGGGCATCTCCCTTGGGAATCGAAAGGCATTTGCGAATGCTGCCGCCGAGGGGTTAGGGGTTATCGAGCTCAAAAAGGGAGACCCGAAAGCTGTAGAGGAAATGAAGAGCCTTTATTCTCATATCTATTGTGTATGCAATGGCTGCCCAACAAGTATACGTTAGAGAGGTAGGATATAGCTATAACATAGGTAACACACATAACAAATATAGGATGTATATATGGGAGTAAAGAAAAAAGAGTTTGAAAAGGATCAAACACCCTCTATTGAGCAAGTCATTGACAGAGGGGGCGCGGTGGCTGCGGATAAGGAAGCTAGCACAGAGAAAGATTGGAGACAGTTCAACATACGCCTTAGAAATGACCTGTCGCGTCAAATCGATCAGCTCTTACTAGATAGACCCGGTTTGAGCAAAACCGTGTGGATTTTAGAGTCAATTAACGAAAAAATAAAGCGAGAGATGAAACCTTCTTAACATGAGTGCAGCATGTCCTTTGAGTTGAGAGATTACCAATTAGAGGCGCTGGATGAGGTAGCGAAAGCCTTCTCTAGTGGCATCAACAAGCAGTTAATTGTATTGCCAACTGGAGCCGGGAAGACCGTCCTTATGGCAGCCATAGCCAAGCATTTCAACAAAAAGACCCTGCTACTTGCTCACAGAGAAGAACTAATCACGCAGGCCGTTGAAAAGTTTAAGCTGTTCTGGCCCGACGTTGAAATTGGTTTATGCATGGCCGAGCACGATGATACTAGCAAGCAGGTCGTGATTGGCTCTGTTCAGTCCTGTAGTCGGCCCAAGCGCTTAGAAAGACTCCGTGAACATGGCTACGACGTACTTTTCATTGACGAGGCCCACCATAGCCCTAGCGACAGTTATCAGGCTGTCATTAAGGCTCTGGGCTTTAAAGACGACCCGAAGAAGCTACTGATTGGCGTAACTGCTACCCCCCAAAGGTCCGATAAGCTAGGCCTTGGGGATACATTTTCACAGGTTACTTTCTCGCGCTCGATTTCAACGATGATTAAAGCCGGGTATCTAGCCCCAATCGTTGGAAGGAAGATCTTAACGAACTTCGCTGTAGGAAGAATCAACAGTAACAATGGTGAATTTTGCATTGAAGATCTTTCGGAGGCAATTAACACGCCCGAACGCAACGGGTTTATTGCGGCAAAGTATGTGGAACACGCGCCGACGCGAAGGGGAATAGCCTTTTGCTGTGATGTGAGCCACTCCAAAGACTTATCAGACGCATTCAAGGCATTAGGGATTGAGTCGGCTCCTGTTTGGGGGGATATGGACCCCCTAGAAAGAAGGGCGCAGTTGGAGGCTTTTAGACAAGGCAAGGTCCAGGTTTTAACGTCGTGTGGCATATTATGTGAAGGTGTGGATCTGCCGTTAGCTGATGCCATAGTGCTTGCGAGACCTACAAAAAGCTCGGGGCTTTTTACGCAATGCATAGGCCGGGGCCTTCGCTTATTCCCAGGGAAGGAGTCCTGTCTTGTCTTAGACTTTACTGATAAGCATCATTCGCTTGACGGGCTCATGTCCTTGAGCAATGCCATGCCCGAGGCGGCTCTTATTGTTGAAGATCGGGAGGAAGTGGAAGAAGCAGAGCGCGAAGAGATAGACCGCAGCCCAAAGATTACCGTATTAGAAGAGTGCGATCGGGCTTTTGATATCCTTGGGGCTACACGCTTTATTTGGGTGCAAGTGGATGATGAATGGAGCCTACAAGATGATGAGAAGAACGAAATTGTTATGCGTTCATTTGGTGGCGGTTATGTAGCCGACCTATACATGTATGGAGAAGAGGCCGTCAAACAGATTGTAAAGTCCCCTTTGCCTCTGGAGTATTGTAGTGGCATTTGTGAGGACTATGCACGAAGACACCTAAAGGTCTCATTTGCTAACTTAGCCTCAGAGTGGATGCAATCAAACATCGCGCCTACACAGAGCCAACGTGAATACCTTGAGAGAAATGGGGCTTATGTAGAGGGTATGACAAAACCACAGGCTGCAATTGCAATAAGGAAGGTCGTAGCTCGCAAGAACAAACAGAGGCGCGCAACCGCCCATGAACCTCTTACCAACAATCAAAGATATTTCTTGAAAGGTTGCGGAGTCGACACAACGAATATGACAAAACCACAGGCCACGCAGTTAATCATGAAACTAAAACAAAAAGCACAGTAGCGAGACCGGGGAGCGACTCCGCTGATAAGGTTAGTCATTCTGAGTCACTTACACGAATCCAGGGTTATGCGGATTATACGGCATCTCTTTACAGTGAGATGGTATGGCTTAATATTTAAAACACCCTACCCCATAGAGGCTGATGGCAGACATTACAATTCCAAAGAAACTAAATCCAATCGTTCAAGCCTTCTTTGCTGAGTCCCCTCAAGCAGCAAAACAGCTTATAATTCAGGCAGCTAAAGCAATCTATGGATCTGAAGAAGAAAAATGCCCCTACGATATTGTTTTCACAACACCCATTCGAATCACTAACGAACACCTGGAAGAGATTTGCGCCTTCATGCAAGGTATCAAGCCCAATGATGTGATTGAGGCCATTATAGCGGCCCAAATAGTGGTTACCCATATGTTAGGAATGCGAA
>Ga0113563_10002507_pt1 | contig 11093 bp, 10 predicted proteins | sample Mud3Dept3metaG_FD_80117 | JGI IMG/M metagenome (GOLD analysis project Ga0113563, IMG submission 80117) | Freshwater wetland microbial communities from Ohio, USA, analyzing the effect of biotic and abiotic controls - Mud 3 Core 4 Depth 3... | ecosystem: Environmental > Aquatic > Freshwater >...
CTCCGCTTCCGCGCGCTCCGCGGCGATGCGCTCTGTTTTCGCGCGCTCGGCAGCGATGCGGTCCGCTTCCACGCGCTCGGCGGCGGCGCGCTCGGCGGCGGCGCGCTCGGTCTCTACCCTCTCCACCGCGCGTCGCACAGCTTCTGCTGGTTCGGTCGCAGCGCGCCGGGCCTCAGCCTGCTCGGCGGCGACGTGGGAGACTTCGGCCGGTTCGACGGCAGTGCGGTCGGCTGCCCGCGTCGCCTCGGCTGCCGTGGACTCCACGTTCAGTTCGTTCTCCAGCATTGCGCCGTGGAGTCCCTCTGGCGTCTCGCTGGTCATCGGCAGGTCAGATAGCGGATCTTCGAGGAGCAACGCGCGCACGCGATCGGTCGCGAGCCGGACCGCCAGGATGAACGTCTGCATCACGCCCTCGCCCTGCGACGCGACGCTTCCGATCGTGGGCAGCGGCTTCGCCACGCCGAGCGCGAACAGCACCGCCTCGGGCGCGAGCGCGCCTGGCAGATCCTGTTTGTTCGCTTGCAGGATCACGCCCACCGGGATGCCGCGCGCGACCTTCTCGACGATGCGCACGGTCGCCGCGAAGTTGCTGGCCGCGTCCTCGAACATCTCGCGCCGCGAATCGGCCACAAACACGATCGCGTCGGCGGTCTCGAGAAGGTACCGGCGCCTGTGCAGCAGGCGCGACTGGCCAGGGACGCTCACCAGCTGGCACCGGACCTTCCGGCCGTCGAGGTAGCCGCCCGAGAAGTCGAGCCAGTCGAAGAACTCGGTGCGCTCGCCCTTGGTCCCCGGGCTCTTCGACGCGCCCCGGCGCTGCAGCGAGATCAGGGCCGACAGCTGCTGGACGTTGGTCGTCTTGCCGGCCTCTGGAGCGCCGTCGTAGACGATCCGGATGACGACCTCACCTGATCTGGCATCGATGTGCGGCATCGGTTCTTTCTCAGCTACCCGTGCGGAGGCGCTGTGCGAGCTGGTCGGGCAGTGCGGTAGCGCGAATCGCCTCGGCCGTACGCTCGACGTCGTAGCGGATGCGCAGCGTCGCGAGGTCTCCGGTGCGTTGGTCCCACAGCGCGTACCCCGCGCGCGGATCGCCATCTCGCGGCTGGCCGACCGAGCCGGGGTTGACCAGCCAGTAGTGTCGAGGGCTGAGCTCGACGGCGCGCACGCCGGGCAGTTTCGACGGGCCGCTTGCAAGCTCGACGTGGATCAGCTGGACGTGCGTGTGGCCGTAGAAGCACAGCGGGATGCGGTGCTCCCGGAGGTGACGGAGGTTGTCTTCGTAGGTCAGCTCGTACACGTACGCGAGAAACCGGTGCGGATCCTTCGGCGCGCCGTGCACGGCCATCCATCCGTCCGCCACGTGCTCGGTCGGGAGCGCTCCGAGCCACGCTAGCTCGTCGGCACCCAGCTCGGCGCGGGTCCAGGCCGCGCACTCGCGCGCGAGGCTGTTCATCCCGAGCTCGAGCCGGCCGCTCGCGATCGCGTGATCATGGTTGCCGCGCACCAGCGTGGCGTTCGGTAGCTCCGCGAGCTTCCGAACGCAGGCGCCGGGGTCCGGTCCGTAGCCGACCGCGTCGCCCAGGAACAGGAACCGATCGGCGCCGTGTTCGCGCGCGTCGTCGAGCACCGCCTCGAGGGCGGCGAGGTTTCCGTGGACGTCGGCGATCACGCACGTGAGCTCGCGCCTGGCGCTGAGCGCGGAGCGACGTAGCCCGGAGGGGTCGGCGAGCCCCCGCAGCAGCGCGCGGCGCTGCTCGTCGTACCGCTCGGGTAGCGGGTACAGCCGGATCTCGTCGCGGATCGTTTCCCACGTCAGCTTGCCGATCGCGAGCGACGGGCGCAGCACGTTGCCCCAGCGCTCCCAGCTCTCGGGAGTTGCCGCGGGTTCCTCCGGGATGCGCGCGATGATCGCGCTCGCCACGCCGCGCGCGTCGATGGCGTTGTAGATCTCGTCGTCGACGTAGTAGAGCCGCGAGCCCGCCGTCGCGCGTGCGAAGTTGGCCGGGTTGAGGTCGAGGCCGATGCCGTGGAGTCTGCTGACGTCGATGGCGCTCTGGATCATCTCGTTCCACGCTTGCACGCGCTCCTCGAAGCGCTCGAGTCGCCGCAACGTGGTCAGCTCGGGACAGACCGTGAGCGGAAGCCACACATCGCCGATGCGCATCACCGCCCACAGCTTGTCGGGGTGCCAGATTCCCGCGGCCCGCCCGGCGCCGCGAATCGCGAGGACGGCCTCGCGACCCGCGGACGCCGACGCGAACGCCTGATCGAGCCGGGTCTTGCAGACCCAGCCGCGCGCCGCGAGCAACCGTGTCGTCGGCTTGGCCGAGCCGTCGAGGGGCCCCGCGACGCCCACCTTGTGACGCCACTCCTCGGCGTCAGGATCGCCGAGCAGCTCCCGCACGGCGGTCGCTGTCCAGGGTCCCGTCGGCGCGAGCAAGTCGAGGTCGCGGTCGGCGTCAGGCCGTGGGAACCAGGGTTCCCTCAGGGCAGCGTCCCCTTGATCGCCGTCAGGTTGTTGCGGATCGCGGCCCAGCCCATGCCCTGGTTGACGGTCTTCTTCGTGACCATCACCACGACCGCGCCCTTGTCCTTGATCGTCGCCATGAAGTGGAATGTCTTCGGCGACGAGATGAAGATCTCCTCGAACGAGTCCTTGATCGGCTCACCGCGCTGACCGCTGAGCAACTCCTCGACGCGGCGGACGTTCTTGCCACGGAACATCTCGACCGCTGCGGCCGCCACCGCATCGAGGTAGCCCTGGGTGAAATAGGGGATCGCATGATAGACACCCATCAACATCCCGGTGTTCAGGTCGACGACGCCGACTGCGAGGCAGTCGTCGACCTTCTCGTGGATCAACTTGCAGACTTCGGTAGTGCTAGCCATTGTCAGTTCTCCTGGTTGGGGGGGCGACGAGTCAGACCGAGGCCTCGATCTCGGCGAGGCTCTGGCGGGCCTTCGTGAGCGCCATGCCGATGTTGGCGGTCGCCCGGCAGACGAACACGACCGCCTGGTCTTGCTTCTTCTTGGAGCGGAGGAACACGTGCAGCAGGTTCTCGCTGAACACGATGATCTCCCGGAAGTAGTGCAGGCCGTTCTCGCCCTGGCCGCGGGACTTGCGGAACAGCTTCTCGATCGACGTCACGCTCTGTCCCTGGAACAGATCCGCAGTCGCCGCGGCGACGAGATCGAGGACCTCCTGCGGGTGGGAGTCGACGGTCTTCACGCCGAGCAGCATCCCGGTGCTCATGTCGACGTATCCCGCCGCGACGCACTCGGGAACGGATTGCTGTGCTTTTGCCAGTGTCGTGTCTAGTGCCATGTGATGTCTCCTGTTCGGTTTCGAGATTGCTGCCCGTCGTCGCCGGCCCGTTCGTCCTCGCTCGGGGCGGCAGCGATGCCCCGGAGCGCGGTCGCGAACGAGCGAAGAAAGCCGACCTGCGCGTCCGACTGGACGCAGCGGGGATTGATCGAGCGAACGGCGTCGAGTGCGTCGCGCGGCGTCTGGCCCGCGGCGATCAGCTGGCACGCCAGCAAGGTCCCGGTGCGGCCCATGCCGGCGCGGCAGTGGGCGGCGATCACCTCGCCAGCGTCGAGCCAGCCGGCGATCCTCCGGCACAGCGAGATCGTCGCCGCGATCTCGGGGACGCCCATGTCCACCACCGGGAAGTGGATCGGGCGGATGCCCGCGGCCACGACCGCCTCGCCGTCGACGGTAGGGGTCTCCTCGAGTGTGATGAGGATCGTGACGCCAAGCCGCCGCAGGCCGTCGAGGTCGTGCGCGAGGTCGTCGATGATCCCGGGCCGGGGCATGCCGCCGAGCCGTCCGGGCGAGACCCAGAAGAAGCCGCGCGGGCCCACGAACCGGCTGCGCGGCTCGCGCGTCGGGCGTGGCGCGTCGGGCGCGCGCCTCGGGCCTTCGTCCACCGGGGCCAGGACGCCGAGCGCGGGCGTGATGCAGCCGCCGGTCCTCAGGAAGTGGCGCGCGATCTCGGTGCGCGGCCGCGAGAAGAACTCGGCCGTCGGGGCGGCTTCCTGGATCCGACCGCCTGCGAGCAGCACGGTCCTGCCGCCGGCGGCGGCGGCGAACCGCTGGTGATGGGTCACCAGCAGAACCGCTCGCTCGTTGGCCTGCAGCCGCAGCATCGCGATCACTGCCGCCGCGTCGCGATCACTGAGCCCGACGGTCGGCTCGTCGGCGAAGATCACGCCAGGCTCCCCGATCAGGGCGCGTACGATCGCCAGCTGGCGCTGCAGTGCCAGGGGCAGATCGACCGCGTTGCGCTCGAGTTGGTCGCACAGCTCGCCGAGGCCCGCGGCCTCCAGGCGCGCGGTGACGATCCGCGTCTGGTCGCGGTGCTCGAGAGCGGACCGGTTCGGCAGCGCTGACACCAGGTTCTCGCGGACGCTGTCGAGGAAGAACCGCGCATGCTGCGTGACGAGCTTCGGCCGCGAGCTCGCCGTGAGCTCAGCCCCGTCGAGCGTCACCGAGCCCCACGTCGCGAGCGAGGGATGACAGTCGTTGAGCCCGGCGATCGTGCGGACCAGGGTCGACTTGCCGCACCCAGCGGGGCCGACGAGCACGGTCAGGCCACGCGCCGGGAGTTCGAGGCTGACGTCGGCGAGGATCTCCTGGTCGCCGAACGCGACGCCGAACGAGTGGAGGACGAGACCGGACGGCATCACATTGCCCCCACCGGGGTCCGGGCCAGCGCTCGCGTGAGCGCGGCCATGTAGGCCCATCCGAGACCCTGCGAGGTCCGTCGGTCGAGGAACAGCCACAGCGTCTCCCCGGACTCGCGTTCGAGCTCTGCCCCGAAGCACCACAGCCGCGGCTCGCCCGACACCATCGTCTTCATCGAGTAGCCGATCGAGTCCAGCGCGCGTTCGGTGTCGTCCGTCCCCGGCAACGTTCCGTGCGCGAGGCTCGACGCGCGTCGGCGCGCGATATCGAGAGCCAGCTCCGACTCGAGCAGGCTAGACCCGGAGCCGCTCATCGGTGCGCTGGAGAGATCACGCGCGAGCACGATCGCCCCCAGCACGTCTTGCGCGCGGTGCAGGAAGCTCCGCACGATGTCTCCACTCGCGGCACCGGGATCCCCGATCGCCCACGCGGTGGCATCCGGTCGCGGCGGCGGGCGATCGGTCGGCTTCTCCGCGCCGCCCGCGATCGACCAGATCTCCGACACGACCGCGCCGAACGTCGAGTCGGCGGAGATCCGGCACCACACCGACCGCGGCCGTGCGAGACCGAGCCCGATCAGGCTGCTTCGCGTCGAGCGGATGGCCGCGAAGTCGGCACCGTCGAGCAGCGTCGTCTGGATCAGTCCGAGGGGAACGCGCGGGTTCGGGGACCGCGGGTCGCCGTCGATCATCCGGTCGTGGTCGTACAGCTCGACCCACGACAGGCCATCGATCGACGCGCGTAGTCGACCTGTGAGGTTCGACTGCGAGCGATCGACGTCGACCGCCGTCGGACCCGGAGCGGGTTCCGGCGCGGCATCTGGCCCAGGCGGCGTGGGCTGGAGGAAGTCCTCGACCACGAAGGTGAGGTGCTCGTCGTAGGTCGTGTAGCCGCGCGCGAGGAACAACGTCTGCCCGGTGTCTGTCGTGGCGAGCAGCGACAGCGCCACCGCGATCTGGTGGGCGAGGGCGCCACGCACCACCTCCCAGGTCGTGAGCCCCCATTCGACGAGCGTCTCGCCGAGGGGCAACCGATCGCGGCGGCACTCCTCGACGACCTGCCGGAAGGTGTCGACATCGATCCCGGCGGTGTCCTGGAGGTGGGCGGCGAACGCGAACGGATGGCGCGAGTCCGTCGCCCACGCGATCCGGCCGCGCTGGAGGTAGACGTGGACTTCCCCGGTGGACGATGCGCAGATGAACTCGCCGCTCGCCGAGGCGCGCGCGAGCGAGGCCAGACCGTCCAGGGGCCGTGCGGTGCTCACCATGACGAACCCTCGGACGGCGCGCCGCCTGCCACCCCGAGCTGGATCGCCAGGCGGGCGACGATCGCCACGAGCCGGTCGGCGGGTGGTGGTGGCTGCGAGCTCGCCAACAGCTCGTCCAGCTCCTGATCGAGCCCTTCGAGTGAGGCGAGGGCCTGCATCATCGCCGCGTCGGGACGGAGGCTTTCTCCCTTGGCGAACAGCTCGCGGATCGCGAGGCTGTCATGCGCGACCAGCTCCTGGCGGCGGTTGACGAGCGAGAACATCTCGGCCGAGGCGGCGAGGTCTTGCCACAGCCGGATCCCTGCCGCCGGCGTGGACTCCGATCCGCCGCGCAGCCACGCGAGGATGCGTTGCTGCAGCTCGCGGAGCAACAGCCGGTCCTGGACGCGCATCTCGGGATAGGCGTCCCATCCGACGAGGGTCGCGATCTGGGTACCGGCCGCTCGGAACCGAGCCCGCAACGCCGCCTCGGTCGGCGTGCCGCCCAGCAGGATTCGCGCTCGGAGCTTGGCGTACGCGCGGCGCACCGCGCACGAGGTCTGGAGCTCGGACGTGAAGTCGAGCAGCGGCGGTATGGACTCCGCGGAGGCGATCGCGGCGTCGACCGCGTTCAGGGCCTTGCGGATCCGACGCAGCGACGAGTCGCACTCGCCGAGCAGCGCCACCGGGCCCTGGGTGGACCTGACGCGGGACAGCCGGTCCTCGCGCTGGCGGAGCTCGAGCTGGGCGATGAACGCGATCTCGTCGACCGCGCGCCGGGACCCCAGCTTCGACGCGACTGCAGCGTCGATCTCCTGCTCGAACCCCAGATGAGATGCCCACACCGAGCCGGTCTCCGCTTCCACCGTCGGTTCCGCGACCGCCGCGTCGCCATGGCTGTCGAGGATGGAGCCGAGCAACGCTCTCGCCTCACCGAGCAGCGAGAGCGTCACCGGCTGCAGCTCGGCGAGGATGCGGTCGATGCTCGCGATCTCGTAGGCCCGGATGTCGACGCCGTTGCCCCGCAGCACGAGCGCGCGGATCGGCTCCTGATACGTCGCGAGCGTTGCCGCACGCGTGGCCGATCCCCTGGTCGACAACGAGGTCACGAGTCGGACACTCTTCAGGAAGAGCAGATTCGATGGAACTGTGCGTTCGGCCACGACGACCTGCACGGCGAGTCGGGCTCGACCTGTTTCTTCGTGCCGATCGAGGCAGCGACTTCGCGCGGGCCCGCGTCGCGATCACTCGCCCTCCTGCATGCCCGCGGTCGCGGCCTCCGCGCATCAAGCCGGCTGTCGAGCTGGGCTGCGGGTTCAGCGCGGCGTCGCGTTCGCGTCCCTCTGCTCGAACGGATCAGCGTAGATGTCGAACAGCGACGCTTCCGCGAGGTATGCGGCTCGCCGCGCCGCGGTGACCATCGCCGGGAGTCCGCACAGGTAGATGCGCCAGCCGCGGAGCAACGGGTGCTCGGCGAACGCCACCACATTGGGAAAGCCGTGCGCGTCGCACGGGCGAGGCTGACCGCCCGCGACGCACGGGTGGTAGTGGAAGCTCGCGTAGCGATCCTCGATCGATCGCAGCTCGCGATCGAGGTACAGCCCGCTGACGTCGTCGCTGCCGTGGTAGAGGTGCACCGGTCCGCGGTGCCCCGAGAGGAGCGCGTCGCGCGCGATCCCCACGAGCGGCGCGAGCCCGGTGCCCGTTCCGACCAGCAGCAGGGGGTCGTCCTCGCGGCCCGGGAGATAGAAGCACGCCCCCGCGGGACCGTAGAACTCGACCGACTCGCCGACCGCGAGCGTATCGATGATCCACCCCGACATCTCCCCGTGCCTCATCCGGCGCACGTGTAGCTCGAGGTGCGCGTCTGCGCGGGGCACGCTGGCGAGCGAGTAGCTGCGCATCAGGCCATCGCCGCGCCGGATATTGATGAACTGCCCGGCGCGGTAGGTCAGCGGCGACTCCGCGCAGAGTCGGATCCGGCAGATGTCCGGCCCGACGAGCTCCTTCGAGACCACGGCGGCGCGCGCGAACACTTCCGCGCCGCGTGGGTCGGCTATCGTCAGGTCGTTCGTCGCGGCGCACAGGCACGACAGGAAGTAGCCCTGCGCGCGGAGGGTCGGGCCGAGCCCGGCCTGCGCGTGGTCGGGTGGTGCGCGGTCGAGCATGCGCAGCATGCACGTCTGGCACGTGCCCTTCTTGCACGAGTGCGACGCCTCGACCCCGTGCCTGAGCAAGGTGTCGAGCACACTCTCCGTGTGCGCTGCCTCGTAGGCAGCACCGCGGAACGTGATCTTCGCCAACGCTCAGCGCCCGAGCACGTCGTTCCGGGTCGACGCGGCGATCGCGATCACCTCGCTCACCAGCGGTGCCGGGACTCCGAGCTCGTGCAGGGTCGCCTGCAGGAGCTCGGCCACCGCGTCGAAGTGGGTATCGTCGAGACCCATCTTCACGAGCCGCGCGTGGGCCGTGCGTAGATCCTTACCCTGGTAGGCGTCGCGGCCGCCGAACACCATCGTGAGGAACGCTTTCTGCTTCGCGCGCTGCGCGTCCATGTCGACGGCTTCGAAGAACCGGCTCGTCCGGAGATCGGTGAGCACCTTGCGATAGAAGATGTCCACGGCGGCGTCGACGGCGGCTTCGCCGCCGAGCCTGTCGAAGAGGGGGTTCGTCATCGTCGGCCAGTCTCGCGGAAGTCCGACCGTGAGGTAAACTGACCGATCGGACACCTCGCGCTGCACGAACGATCGGATGAGCGTTGCTCGGATCAGAACAGCAGTCGCATCAGATCCGCGCGCGACTCGGCGCCGAGCTTCGCGAGCACGTTCGCCTGGTGGTACTTCACCGTGCGCACGGCGATCCCCACGACCTGGGCGATGTCGTCGACGTTGCGTCCGAGCAGCAGGTAGGAAAGGATCTCGCGTTCGCGTGGCGAGAGATCCGCTCCCGCGGAGAGCTGGTCGACCTTGGCAGCCTGGATCGCGTCGACCGCCTGATCCGGCAGCAACCGCAGGCGGACGCGCACCTGCTCGTCTCCCAGCTTATCGGCGGTCTTGATCTCGAACATCCGGGGCATGGTCCCGCTCGGAGCGCGATGGCGCACCGAGATCCGAGGCCACGGGCTCTCGCTGTCACTCAGCATCGGACAGTTCTCGCACGGCTGCTGGATGCCGTAGATCACGGCGAAGCACCGCACCTCGGGCTGAGACAGCCGGATCCACTCGCCGTTGGCGGCGATCCGCGTAACCTCGCCGAACTTCGCTGGAGTGCTCGTGACTTCGTAGTCGAGGTCCTGCCCCTCGAGAGGACCGACCAGCCCCTGCGCCGGCACGGCATGCGTCGCCGTCATCATGAGGCCCTGTCGGGATCCTCGCCCGACCAGCGAGAACTCGAAGCGGAACGAGATCCGCCCGCCGCTGTTGGTCAGACCGATGGCCTCGTAGCTGCGGAGGGCGCCGCGCAAGGCGTCGTTGATCCACCGCCGCGCCTCGTCGTGCTCGTCGGGCGGCGTGCATGCGTTTGCCCAGGCTTGACCGTCGACATGGAACCGCGTCCATCCGAGGATCTGCTCCATCGCACGGTTGAACATCCGGATCCGCCCACCCTTGTCGAGCATCGCGATCGGTCGATCACTTCTCTCTGCGAGGATGCTAGCGATTGCTCCCCAGTCCATTGACGTTTGTATCGGCAAGTACAGCCCGAAGTGGACTGGTCGATCGTGCAACTATCTTGTCCCCGGGGGCAAGACCGCCGTGCACGCAAGCGGACACGATCGGCCGGTTGGGCAAGTGTCCCACCGCGGGAATCACCGACGCCGATCCGGCGGCGGTCTGGTCATCTCCGACATCGACAGGTGCGGCGTACATGGCTCTGTGACGAAGTGCTCACTCAGCGTCTGGAAGGCGAGCGGAGCTCCGACGCTGGCGAACCAGCCGCTATCCCACCACGTCTCGCATGGAGCCGTCACGAAGTAGATGCGACTGGCCGCAGGAGCGACGAGCCGCTTCAGCTCGAGTGCGTGGCCGTCGAGCTGAGTTTGAAACAGCCGTGCTCGGAGCTTGGTGAGATCGCGGCTCCACCGAACGAGGTCGAGCGCGAACCGCCGTCGCCACGCCTCGGCGAAACAGGCGTAGGTCTCATCCGGGGGCGCCAGGATCGAGATCACGATCTCGAAGCGTTCGTGCGCCGACGGTGCACTGGTCTCTTGCTCGCAGCAACGGTTGCATTCTTGTTCTGCGAGCTCGATCGCGTGGCCCGGACCGGAGGCGCACGCGATGATCTCCTCGACCCGCGTTGCGAACCGAGCACCGCGGCCGAAGTAAAGGTCGGCGACCGTCACACGCAGCTCGCTCGCCGAGATCGATCCCGCGGTGTCCTTCCGCGTGGCTCCGTCCTGTCGCAGGCGCGTCTCGGCGACGACTCGCGCGACTCGAGCCGGCTGCCAGTCGAAGAGGTGGACTCGGCCGCCTGCCGACAGGATCTCCTGGATCGGGATCAGCTGGGGATCCGCGACGTTGATGCATGCCACGGAGCCGGGGCTGCGCTCGTGCCAGGGCTCGATCAGGTCCTGCCGGACGGCTCGAGGCGTCAGCAAGGCACGCAATCCATTGAGCGGCGAAGCGAGCTGCGTGCCACGCGCGATTCGGCGACGCGCAGCGGCGCTGACCGGCTGGCGGTCGTGTTGGCAACTCTCGTCGAGCTGGATATGAGTCAAGCGGGGGCGGAGCGCCACCTCACCGACGCCGCTCGACAGCGCCTCGGTCCCCACTTGCTCGGGGTGGATGTCGTCGGCCGCCTCTCTCGCCTTCGTCCGCTCGCTTCGTTCACGGGGCCGCATCAACCCAGCGTAGCGCGAGCTTCGGATAGCCGGCTGTATTCGCGCGGGTAGCGCCGGGTAGGCGCGACTCCAACACTGCCGCCAGGCCCCCCGTTGGCGGGACCGTGACCGAGCCCCTACGGGGCCCCGCGTTCGGTGGTTCGCTAACCGGCGATCGTCGGGCCGCTGCTGGCGATCTTCATCGGCTTGGACAGCGCGCGCACGAGCACGAGCTGGAGCTCCGCGAACGGTGGCGGGTTGCTCGCGAGCTCGTCCGCACCGGCGAGCCGCGCCATCTCGCGCAGCTTGGGGCTCGCGGTGATCGCCACGGTCGGGACCGA
>Ga0113563_10002508_pt1 | contig 11092 bp, 8 predicted proteins | sample Mud3Dept3metaG_FD_80117 | JGI IMG/M metagenome (GOLD analysis project Ga0113563, IMG submission 80117) | Freshwater wetland microbial communities from Ohio, USA, analyzing the effect of biotic and abiotic controls - Mud 3 Core 4 Depth 3... | ecosystem: Environmental > Aquatic > Freshwater >...
CCGTCCCGTTGAAAAGATAGCTTCCCGATGTCGGATTATCGAGTAGTCCGAGGATATTCAGGAGTGTTGATTTCCCGCATCCAGACGGACCCATGACTGCAACGTATTCACCCTCTTTTACATTGAGGTTCACTTTATTGAGTGCCGTTGTCTCAACTTCCTCGGTCCGGAAGACCTTTGTCAGATCGTTCGTTTTAATCATTATATTAAGTATTAGTCGTTATTTTATTTTTTGAAAACCAGTCGTTCATTTTTGCCAAAGGACTCATAACCTGAAATAATGACTTTTTCACCAGGCTGAAGACCTTCAAGCACCTCATAGTATTTCGGATTTTTTCTGCCGATGGAAATATTCAGTTTAACTGCAAACGATTCAGAGGGATCAAGGACAAATATCCATTGCCCGCCTGTCTCCTGGAAAAATCCACCTATTGGCACCAGAACAGATTCTTTAGGCTGGCCCAGCTGAAGGCTGGTATAGTATGTCTGGCCTGCCCTGATGTTATCAGGCATACTGTCGATAAATACCATATCGATCTCAAAAGTCCCGTTCCTTACTTCAGGATAAACCCTTCTGACAACAAGATCGAATTCATTTCCCTGCCTGTCCAGGGTTGCAGTCAGCTGGGTTCTCACCCGGTCAATATAATGTTCATCGATCTGCGCAGTGACCTTATAGGATGTCAGAACATTTATCTGGCCCATGTTTGCTCCTCTCGAGATCGATTGACCGATCTCCGGCACCAGCAGACCAAGCTGTCCGTCGACTGTCGCCCTTACGTTCAGATTCTCCACTCTCTGCCTTACGAGCTCAAGATTCTTACGCATATTATCCAGATTGACTTTTATGGTTTCAACCTGCACTGACCGGAAAAGGGAATCTGCTTTCTGCCGCTCAATAAAAAGCTCCTGTGAACTTAGTGCCATATCAAGGTCCTCTTTCGAACGGATGAATTCTTCCCTCGAAATCAGGTTGTCTTTGATCAATTCGGTGTTTTGCTGATAGGTACGTGTTTTTCTTTCAATATCATATTTAAGGTTGAGAAGCTCTCTCTTAATAGATATTCTTTCCTGTTCCATTGTTACCTGGGTATTCCTGAGAAAGTTCTCCTTTTCAGCCAGCTGAGCTTCGCTGTCGAGAATATTCAGGTAGAGATCCGGATTTGTAAGCCTCAGGATTATGTCTCCTTTTTTGACCATTGAACCCTCTTCGATAAGAATCTCCTCAACGCGTCCGCCTTCCTGTGCGTCGAGGAATATCGTGCTTATGGGCTCTACTGTTCCGGGAACAGTGATATAATCGTTGAACTGACCAAAGATAACCGTCTCAATTATCAGCTTGTCCTTTTCCACCTTATATGTGGAGGTTCGGTCAGTAAAGAAAGCCATATAAAAGAGTACGAGTATTATTATCCCGATCGCAATATATCCGATATGCTTTTTCTTAAGCCCTTTTTTCTTTTCTATTGGCCGGTCCATTCTTTCAACAGGGATATCCATTTCTGCTTAGATTTTATTGCATTAATTAAAAATAATATTCTCGTATTCTCCGGTCGTATAAAAATTGATGGTAATCTTCCTTATCACCATCTGAAGCCTGGTACGCAATGCTTCAGCCTCAGCCCGGAAGAGGGTAGTCTTTGCTGCTGAATAATCGGTCACATCTACAAGGCCTGACTCAAATTTCTTTTCAACAGCATTGAACGATTTATTGTTGAAATCAAGATTTGCCATGGCCGCCAGGTACTCATCCTTTCCCCTCATATAATCCAGGCAGGCATTCTCAATTTCAGTGTAAAGAATGTTCTTCTCCTGTTCAAGCCTCAGGGCAGTGTCGTCTTTTCTTATCCTCGCATTTCTGATATTTCTTCCGATGGTGTAGTTGTTAAAGATCGGAATGTCAAGCGAAAAATAGATGGCCTGACTGTTATTGTTCTTTAACTGTCTTGAATAGGAAAGCTGATCGGATTCATTGTCGGTAAGGACCCTGTAATATCCGGTATAGACGGCACCTCCTATTGAAAGACCCGGTGCCATCCTGCCCTTGGCGGCGGAGATCTGCTTTCTGTTCGCTTCAAGTTCATATTCAATTGCTTTCAGGCGGGGAAGCGTCTGTGAGGCTAACCTGTAAATGCTGTCAACTTCGTAATTCTCGTCACTTATCAGGAGTTTGTCCGGATCCGGGATCAGCAGTTCAAAATCCGAATCGGGCTCAAGCTGCAGAAATTGTTTAAGGGTAGTCAGGGCCTGGCTTGCCGTATTTCGTGCTATTGTATACGACAGCCTGTCGGAGGATACCTGGCTCTCCATCTCAAACTGCTTTGAAAGAGCCTCTTTGCCTGTTTCCACCATCTTTGTGATTCTGAAATTCTGCTCCTCCGAGAGCCCGAGCTGCATTTTTGAAGCTTCCTCAAGACCCTTTGCATAAAGGACCTGGTAATACTGTCCCAGGATCTCTATGATAAGCGTATTCCTTGCAATTCTTTCTGCTTCCAGTCCTGCCTGGTACATGAATCTGTTGGCCGCAATCGTATTCAGTGTCGCAAATCCGGTGAAAAGGTTGAGATTCGTATTCAGGGAGTATGAATTGCTTATATTCTGCTCAAAAGTAATAAGGTTGGTGACCGGATCGATTGACCTTCCGAATCCCACCCGGGCATCAGATCCGAAATTCAGTGACGGCATGATATCCAACTTCGATTTCAGCAGGCTTGTTTCGGAAGTCTCGGTTTGCAGCCTCTGCCTCTTTAAACCTATATTGTTCGTAACAGCATAGCTTATGCAATCCTCGAGTGTCCATTTCTTAACCTGAGCAACCGTATCATTGCATAATGGAATTAATAACAGAATTGCTGTCCAAATGGTCTTCTTCATCACTTTTCTCATTATTTTATTTTATAAGGCAAAAAAAATGCCAGTAATTGTAACTGGCTTAATATCTGCAATATATAGTAAAATCAATCTGTATTAAGTGTCTATTTAATAGACATATAACTGTCTATTATTTATACTCAATAAAGCCAAACCATAATATAATATCTAGAACCTGCTGCAGCTTTGTGCCACTGTGCCCTATGCCACCAGGCATTGTCTTTTAATTGTAACTATCTATCTTCGTTCATTTAATTACATAATTTCATATACCAGATAAATGAACATAATCGATTGCATTAAATTCACAAATGAAAATCCTGTCTGCTACCTCGCAACAACAGAAGGTGATCAACCACGTGTTCGTGCTCTTGGATTCTGGTTCGCAGACAAAACTGGTTTTTACTTTCAGACAAGCTCTTTTAAGGAGTTCCCTCTTCAACTGGCAAAAAATCCCAAGACTGAAGTCTGCTTTTATAAACATGAGGGTATGATAGGTACTATGCTGAGGATTTCAGGGAAGGTTGAATTTATGAACGACGTAAAACTCAGCGAAAAGGTCCTGATTGACAGGCCTTTCCTTAAAAGTTTTGGATTCACGATCGACAGCGATCAACTGGTAATTTTCAGGATCGCTCATGGAGAGGCCCATTTCTGGACAATGGAGACAAATCTGAAACCCAAAGAAATTATCAGGTTTTAACTCAACCGGACAACCTCCCGCTCCCAATTCCGATGTTGAAATATTAATATAATAAAAAACATTCTTACAGTGTATATGAGTGCTTAAATTTTGCAATAACTTTATCTCTTAAAGCTCAATATGTGATACTGTTGCAATGAAAAACTGTTAAACTGAAATCATAGTACTTAATGAAACCCATAAATCTTGCCGCAATTGTACTGTTTTTATTGACTAATGGATGTGAGTATGAACCGAAAGGTGTTTACGAGGTTAAAGTTGATCCTGTAACAGATACACCTGAAATAACGGTAAATCTGAATTTTCAGACTGACACTATCTACATTCCATCGTCAGCATATGTCAGATTTGATTATTCCACCTCCGATCAGATGGTGAGATATGCTTATTTTGCACTAAATCAGAGGCAAATATCTAAAATTGAGTCAACATCAGGATCTTTTTCAATTTTGTTTAATTCAGATTTATATCAGATCAATGTACCCTATAAATTAAATATTGAATTATTCAGAAGTACTGGTTCAGGCAGTTTAGCCGATAGAATACAAAGGGAAGGTTTTCTTTACTCCAAAGAATTTACATTGATATTTAAATCCGACGCTGACATGGCTCCACGGATAAAGAGAGTTGTTCCTGAAAATGGCAGCCTTAAGATCATCTGGGAAAAATTCAAAGGAGTAGGATTTGTAAAATATCATGTATTTAACGGTCCTGACTATAAAATCGTTATTTCTGACCAGAACCAGAACTACTGGTATGATCTGTCTTTCATCGGTTATGGTTTGTATTATATCGTTGTCGAAACCGATTACGGCACGTACTCAAGTTCCTGGTACAATTTCGATGATATTAATCTGTTGTCGCCAACAGCATCCAAATTGCCTGATGGTAAATTATTGATCAGCTGGAAGAAACACAAATACTATGGGAATCTTGCCGGATACAGAATCTATAAATTTATACCCCTGGTCGGGGAGTATAGTGAAATTGCATTCATCACGGAAGTATCAGATACTACATTAGTTTGTGATGAAGGCATATTTGGCATAAAGGAAAGGTTTTATGTTCTGCCTGTTGCTAAAATCAGGCCTTATATTATTAATGATGACGGAGACTTGCAAAATTATGCCGCAGTGACAAATGATCTGATTCTTGGTGAAAGCATGACATCTTTTTTTAATAGATGCTTTCTCCATCCTAAGGGTTCTGATTGCTATTTTTTTACCGGAACATTTATATACAAATTTAACTGTACAAGTCAGTCTTTAATAGATTCAATTTCCTGTAATTATTTGTATTTAACTGTATCTCCTGATGGGAGCAAACTTTTGAACTTTAATACTGACCATATTGACATGGTAGATGCACAAACAATGGAAACAACTGAATCCATTCCATTATCATCACTTCCTGATGGTAAACAGCCAGTCAAATTCTTGATCTCAAATACCAATATTGGTGTATTGACCAACAATTCAGGAAATTACTACTTCTATGATTTTCAGAATAAAACTGAACTTGCAAGATTCAATATTAACGGAATAACGCAATCTTATGATATAACCAAAGTGTCCCCTGATGGCGTATACTTTTGTGATTCCCACTTTACAACAGGATACTCAGATTATATAACTGAACTCTTTGAACGTGAAAACAGTGAGGTCAGTCTTGTTTGGACTGATAAAGTGACATATTATGACTTTGATCCGGATAATTTTCATTTTGTTTTCTTTAAAAACAAGACTCTTTATACGGTTTCTCTTGACGATTTAAGTACATTAAGTGAGTTGCCTGTTGAAGATGATTACTTGTATGATATTGACTGGAACCGAAGAGAATATCTCAGTCTGAATGCCGGAAGAAATCTTTTTTCAATATGTAATCTTGAAACGGGGGAGGTTAAAGCAAAAATCAAAACGGTTAAGTTTGATGGTACTTCTTACGATAATGAGGATATTTTTCTGAGCAATAAAACTCTATTCATACTGGGTTATAGATTGAAACTAGATTATCCTGATTAAAAAATGAAGATCTTAAGAAATTACATATCTGATTCAACTATTTATTTCATTAATCCTTTTCATGTGTATAAAGCAGGTATAGCGATACTTCTTTTTCTATTGGTTATCCGCTCTTCCGGCCAGCAGATAAAGATAGAAGGAGGGTATGGTCTGGGAAGCTATACTATGACCGACCTGAAAAAAATGAATACTTCCGTGCTGGAAACTCTTCCTGTCGAAGCCGGTATTACTGATAATTTTCCGGTCCGGCCATACTATTATCTGTCCATTGACTATAATTTCAATCCTGGATTTTCAATAGGGCTTACCGGAAATTATAATACAACAGGATCAAGAATAAGTTATAAGGATTATTCAGGTGAATTGATTTTCGATAATATTCTGTCGTCGTATTCACCGGGCATTCAGCTCAGCGTGGCCCTGGTTGATAAGAAATTTAAGATCTCGGAAGTTAATAATATTAGCTGCAGCTTATCCAGACTCAAAATCAAAGAGAAAGTTATTAGTTCTTCTGAGGAATACAAATATAAATCAAACAGCATACAGTTTGAACCAGGAATAAAAGTATCATTTCCTTTCAGCAGATTTGAAATAGGTGCAAAGGCCGGATATCTGCTCGATCTAAAAGGAATAAACAGGTTAAAGGGAGACAGAGACACAATTCTAAAAGATACTAAAACCGGCGATGAAATAAAAACAAACTGGAGCGGTTTCAGAATATCGATTTCAATTGCTATGACCATCCATGGATTTAGTATCCATACAAATTAGAATAGGGTAGTTTACGGGCGCAGCAATTCTTGAATTTCTTTCCGCTCCCGCACGGACACGGATCATTCCTCTCAGGCACAGCCTTCTTTACAGCCTGGTTTTCCTTATTTTTTATCCAGGCCATCACATTGGCGGGGGCACGCTTGTTTTTCAGCTCTTTAGCCATGAAGTCCATGTATGGCTCCACATGCTTGAAGAACATCTTATAACCCTCACACAGGTAATTTAATCCCGGCTTACCATCGGGAGCAACTATAAAACGATGCTTCGGACATTCTCCATGGCAGGCATACCGGACATCACATTGCAAACAATAACGTGGCAGCCTGTTTCTTTTTTCTATTCCGAAGTCGAATTGCTTTTGTGATTTGACCATGTCAATTAGTGGTACTTCCAGGATATTTCCCAGAAAATATTCAGGGTAAACGAAATGGTCGCATGAAAACAGATCGCCGTTATGCTCCAAAACAAGGGCATCACCACATGTTCCGTTAAAGACACATAATCCGGGATTTTCGCCGGCATAATTTGCCAGGGTGGCGTCGAAGATCTGGACATAATACCTGGCAACATCATTCCTTACCCATTCGTCAAAGATCGTTATCAGGAACTTTCCAAATTGCTCCGGGTTAACTGACCATTCCGTGACTTTGGCATGACCGTGAACCGGAGCAACAAGCTTCAGCAAATTATCAGCCGGATTTTCCGCAATACGTTCCACCACCGGAAGAAACTGCATGAAACCGCTACCGATTTTTTTCAGGAACCTGTATGTTTCGGTTGCATAATGAACATTATAGTCATTCACAACGCTGAGAGTGTTGAATTCAACTTTGTGTTTGTGTAAAAGCTCAATGCCTTTCATGACCCTCCCGAATGTAGGACTGCCTGAAAATGTCTTTCTGTACCTGTCATGATTATGTTCGGCACCGTCAATCGAGATGCCTACAAGTATATTATTGTCAGTAAAGAAGTTACACCAATCGTCATTGAGTCTTGTCCCGTTTGTCTGGAAAGCATTTTCGATCCTTTTTCCCCCGGCATATTTCTTCTGGAATTGTATGGCATTTCTGAAAAAATCGAGCCCCATAAGTGTAGGTTCGCCTCCCTGCCAGGTAAAAGTGACAACGGGTACCTCATTAGCTTCGATAAACTGTTTTGTGAAGTTTTCGAGCAGTTCGTCAGTCATCCTGAATGTATCGCCGGAGAACAATTTCTTCTTCTCGAGATAATAGCAGTAAGTGCAGTTTAGGTTACAGGAAGGTCCGGCAGGCTTCAGCATGACATGAAAAGCATTGGGCCTTTTCAGTTTCAGGGCATCAGTAAAGAGAAGATTAGTTTTCATACGGACAATATCGCCGGCAAAAGTAATAATATTGAATGGAAGTACAATGAGATGAGGGCGGGCCTCCTTCGCTACCACCTTCGCTAAAGCTTCGGTGGTCAATGAAAGTTACGGAGGCCAAAGGAGAGGGAGAGAGGGAGAGAGGGAGAGGGGGAGATCAGATCAGATCAGATCGGACAGATTAATGCAGGAATGTGACGTCACCTATTTTATTGAAGCAGGTTCCATCAGCATACCGGCCGCTTACCTTCCAGACATATACTCCCTGGACTGCGAGGTTCCCGCTGCCGAAATATCCATCCCATCCCTTGTACAGATCATGGCTTTCATAAATCAGCATCCCCCATCTGTTGAATATCTGCAAATAGTATTCGATCACATTGACGAAAAACGGCCTGAAAATATCGTCTGCCAGCTCATATTCTTTCCAGTAACCTCCGGTCGGTCCTGACTGGTTCCACCTGAAAGCATTCGGAAACCTGATCTCACCCTCCTTGTACTGTACCTTTATTGGAGAGATATATTTTGTTGAATCCATGCATCCATCTGCTGAAGTCACTGTCAATGAAACCTCATAAACTCCCTCTGCTTCATATTTATGCCAGGGATTCTCTTCATTAGAGCTGCTGCCATCGCCGAAATCCCATAGCCATGAAACTCCGTACAATGAATGATTCTGAAATACAACAATCTGTGTATTATTTATGACCTCTGTAGGAAAAGCGTCGAAAATTGCCGCCGGATTATGATAAACTGAAATAATTCCTTTATATGTTGATTCTCCCGAGTAATTGGAAACTTTAAGAGTCACGATGTAATTTCCCGGAACATGGTAAATGTGTTGCGGATCCTTTTCGTCTGAGAATGTCTTGTCCCCGAAATCCCATAAGTATGACTCTCCGTGAACGCTCAAATTTCTGAACTGAACGGTGAGGGGAGTACATCCCACGGTATCAGGCTTAAAATTAGCCCTGGGCATCGGAGGCATTATGACATTAATATGAACCGTATCAGTTCCGGAACATCCGAACCGGTCAGGCGGAGACAGATAGGTAATGACATGCTCCCCGATTCCCGCTGAAAAAGGATCAAAGGCATTGTTGGTCACCCCTGTACCCGACCAGGTACCCCCGGGGGGAACAGCGGTCAGGGTAACCTTCGGATCAGTGATATAGTGTCTTCCGACAGGAGCAATATTTGTAACCGGTGGCGGCACAACAGTAATCGTAATCTGGTCAGCATCAGTGCATCCGTAACTGCTGGCAACTTCATATCTTATAACATGATTTCCGGGTCCCGCGACAGAAGGATCAAAACTGTCCCCGCTTACCCCGTTGCCTGACCAGGTTCCTCCCGGGTCGTGTGCACGTAAAGTGGCCGGACTATTCTGCACACATAATGTGTCTATACGAATGATTGTTGCATCAGGGTATGGAACAATAAGGATCCTTGCTGTTGTCACAACCGGAGGGTGATCGCCGTTTGCCGGATCGGCAGGGGTACCGGGAATTTCCGGATCATCATAGGGATTGCAATAGTTCCAGTTTCGCAGTGTCACTTCGAAAAATTGCCCGATCTGTTTATCACCTGCGACGTTTATCACATCTGAATAGACACCTGAACCTGTAACAGGTCCCGGAAGGGTGATTATCGGTCCGGTAAACGGATAAGAAACACTGTTCCCGTTTATTGTCACAGGGGTACCGGTCATGGTTATATGAGTCCCGTAGATCCACTGTATCCACCTCGTATACAGATTGGGTACATCATTCTCCTGTGGGGGAACGCAATTGAACTGGGTCAAATCCTGGAACCGGGCATTTGCAGATCTTCCGAAACATATGGGATAAATATCCGGACTAATATGCATGTGCCCGCCGTTGTGATCATCATTATCCCAGACTGTAACTATCTGTTCCTGAGTTGAGGAGGTACACAATACCCCGTTGACCATCAGGGTTGATTTCGGACGGTAATTGCATTTATCTCCCCTGGAAGTATATGTATGATTTGCTGTTGCCTGATAGGCTCCCGGTGAGGCAGATGTTGCGGGTAGTATCTCAACTATACCGTCGTCCCAGTCGAATTGTATGGCAACACTGGTACCGGCATTATTGACCCCGGTGTAGCTGACATTCCAGCTCGATGATACAGGTGAGCACAACTTATCAGGTGAGATCCTGTTGGCTTTGGCAATGATACTGCAATCCTGACCAACAGAATATATTGGAATAAGGAATAAGAATAAAGATAAAATCAGAACTCTCATTTACAAGCCTGCAGGCGTTACTTTCAGTGTTTTAAACGTAAAAATCCTGTGATTGTTACTTGACAAGTACATTCTTCATATCAGTAAAAAGATAATTCAAGGATTTCTTCATTTTCTTTGTTGCTCTCCTTGTAACTCCATGAAAATCCATAGTAAAACTTAAAAAACTTTAAAATTAAATTCAATTATATCAAAAATCGAAAATTAATATGTAATACAAAAAAAGACAAAGTGTTTATCAATTATTTAAAAGTGTTTATCAATTATTTACAAGTAATTACAAGGATTATTGGTAAAAATCATAAATTAGAAGAATAAATAATTAGTCCGTTAAATAATTGAGCTATGAAAAGAAGAAAATTTCTTGAATTAACATCAATGGGTACAGCAGCGACGGCAGCCGCGTTCTACATTCCGGCTATTTCACAGGAAAGGAAACTGAAGATTGGGTTGATCGGAGCCGGATGGTATGGAATGGTAGATACTACAGCAGCCATCAAAAGCGGCGGGGTTGAAGTAATTGGAATATGCGATATTGATTCTGATCACCTTAAAACCAGTGCCGATGGGGTGGAAAAACTACAGGGCAGCAAACCCAGGTTATTCAAATACTACAAGGATCTGCTTGATTTAAAAGGACTTGATGCTATATTCATTGGGACAATTCCGCACTGGCATGCACTCCAGTTTATTTCCGCCTGCGAAAAAGGGCTGGATATTTACTGTGAGAAACCACTTTCATACGATGTCCGGGAGGGTTTGGCGATGGTCAATGCGGCAAGGAAAGCCGGCAATATTGTGCAGATTGGATTTCAACGCCGTCAGGCAGGGTCTTACAGGAAGGCGAAGGAACTTATTGAAAGCGGTAAGATTGGTGAGGTCCATCGTATTATGGCCCAGATCCATTATAATCCAGGGAAGCAGGACACGACCATTCAGCCGCCGCCGGTTTCACTGGACTGGGAAGAATGGTGCGGTCCGGCTCCAAAGCTCGATTACCGGCCCAGCATCGGACACAAATCATGGCGACTGGAAAAAGAATATGGGAACGGTCACCTGGTTGACTGGGGTATTCATCATATTGACATCATCCGGAAGATCATGGATGAAGA
>Ga0113563_10002509_pt1 | contig 11091 bp, 10 predicted proteins | sample Mud3Dept3metaG_FD_80117 | JGI IMG/M metagenome (GOLD analysis project Ga0113563, IMG submission 80117) | Freshwater wetland microbial communities from Ohio, USA, analyzing the effect of biotic and abiotic controls - Mud 3 Core 4 Depth 3... | ecosystem: Environmental > Aquatic > Freshwater >...
CATAATCCCCACTGGCGAACTCTTTAGTTTGCATCAAGTACGCGTGGAATGCTGGTGAAATCAACGCAAAGATACTGCCATCGGCAGGTACAGAGTTGTTGCTCAAGATGGTGGAAGCGTACATGACCAGCGACAAGCTGGCAGTTTGCGCGGTTCCGGTATCTTGCGTGCCTGTATTCAACTCGGTGATGATGTCACTATCAATCTGCCTGTTGATTACGGCCATCGTGGTTTCACGCATGATCCTACGGCCATCGCCTTGAGATGCGAAAATGTTGAAGCTGGTACGACGTACCAGATCGTGCCATTCAGTCAGTGTTGCGGTGAATTGATTCAGGTTGTCCGCACGTGCAGGAATCAGCCCGTTCAACCCGCGAGTTGTTGCTGTTGCAGCGCCGGAGTCAGCGACCAGGAAAGTAGCTTGATTGCCCTTGATCATGGCCTCAGTGGTAACGGTGCTGCGGACTAAAGATTGGTTTTGCTCGAAACCAGCGATGAACTCATCGCGGTACTGGACTTGATACGCGTGGTCAGACATGGTCTACCTCCAAAAAAAGTTTAAGATATTAAGTTCATATCCGCTTGCTTGGGGTTTCCATCCTGACTATTTCAACCAGGTATCCCTTTCGGGGTTGGTCTAACTTAGCGCTTGTGGGGCCTTGCTAATCGGTGTTATGACCTAAACATATACCGACTAGCAAGGATTGTCAACTATTTATTGGTGAAAAGTTTATGGTACTTACGGCGTGCATACCGGAGGGGGAGGAGTATCTACTTTTCTGAATACACCCAAGGACGAAAGACTCCACCCCATACTTACGCGAGAACCGCAATCAGAGTGGATATTGGGGCAGTCTTCCGTCTCTGCTAGTACCGTTACCTCACTCAATCTGTAGTCAGTTGGGGTGAGAGAATAACGCCTGCTTTCTCCAGTTTTATCAAGTAATAGATTCAATTCTTTCGCCATATTGATCATGTTTGCTGGTGAGACTGTCATTCGATAGAATCTCTTTTCTGACCATATCTGGCTCGTCCACGTAGCGGAGTTGATGTCCGGTGTGGTGTACCATTCATCTCGATTTAATGCACTAGCGCAATACGGTATATTAGCCATGCCGCAAAAATGACCCGAAGAACCATACATCTGTGTGAAGGTGCGATTGTCAAATACCTGTCCGTCCAAACCAAAACCCATTTGTGATTTAGTGTCGTATAAAAATATAGCGAATCCTAAACCCCCAATCGGATCAACACCTTTATTGGGGTACGCCATGTATGTTGGCACCGCAAAATGAGCCTGCACTACGAGACTAGACGTGCCTGTTGCATTAAATGGAGATTCTGGCATTGGGGTAAACCCGTAGGAATACACGGTATTGTAGTCGCCATGCCACCCCCTCAAATTATTTGCAGACCATGAGTTCATCATCACGCCAATATCATAGCAATCAACCTGAACTGCGGGTTCGTCTGGTCCATCGTAATAGCCAAACTGTCTTACGGTCGAAGAACGTGGAGCATTGGTATATCGACTGACATCGTGAGCAAGCTCGTATCCTACGGATGGCAATTGATACCTTACAGCAATGTACGGTGTGTTAAATGGTTGGGTTTGACCATCCATGATTACGTGCGCTGCCGGATTCTCGATACATACTGGGTCGAGAATGGAATAAAATGTACTAGCAATTCCTGTAACGGGATACAGTGCAATTATTGCTATCAGTAGCGCTTTAAATAGCTTCAAGGTAACTAACTCCAATTTATTTAGATGTGAAAAAAAAAAATAACAAGATTTACTATTTGTTAATCTTCGCCTGAACGCTGACCAGTTCACGATACCTGGCTTGCATAGATTCAGCTTTAGGGCCTTTGTTGTACGCTGAATTTGGATCGCCCATCATCCCCTTCATGGTATCTATTTCGCTCTGAATTGCTTGGGCTGCGTTAACACCCGAACCTGGAACAACAGTAGCAGTCGGGTTAACTTCTCGTGCCAAGGACGCCAACCAACGAAGAGCACTTGGGTCATTGCCGATCAGTGTGCCGTTCGCGAGTCTCCCACCCATGATCTGTTCCTTGACGCCAGCGGGTGCGCCGTCAAGGAGTCCGGTGATCAGGTTGATATTCAGCTTGTACTCGGATCCCCAATCCTGTCTAAGCTCTTCGGTAGACTGTTGTTGAGTAGCCTTGTCTTGTTCCATGCGCTGATCCATGATCTTCTGGTCTGCGGCGGCTTTCCACGCAATCAACTTATCCGCTTGTGCGGGGGTCATGTTCAGTTCATGCGCGGTCGCCAAGAACTCTTCGGCCTGCGCGGGATCGACTCCGTCGGGCACTTTTATCCCGTAGTCTTTTGAGGTTAGCGGAATGCCGTTCTCTGCGCGCCATGCTGCGACTTCTTCAGGCGTTGGATTCTCCGGTAGTGGTGCCTTCAAACCCCCGCTTGATATTTTATTCTGAGCAGCGATCAGCGCATCGACTACATCCTTTTCGGAAGAGTATCGCGACAACCTTTTCAGTATCTTCTCGTCGCCGTTTGCGTAGGCTGCGCGCTTTGTTGCCCACGCATTCGGATCGGGTGCGGGGTCTGTGGCGACTTCAGTCTTCGCGTCAACGACCGTTGCTGCGGGTGTTGTTGTTGAAGTCGTGTCGGTTGCTGCTGGTGCAGGGTCTCCCGTTACTTCGGGTGCTGCTACTGGATCGGACATTTATTGTTCCTTCTTTAGTTTAGCTACATTTAAGTGCAAGAGTTTAACTACTTGCAACCCTACAAAACGCCTTCCACTGGTGAAGGCGTGATCTCTTGCATCGCTGCGGTACTCCAAGTCATACGTTCCCGCAGCGTTTTCAATGAGCCATTTCAATGCGCGCTTCTGCTGATCTGCTGAAGCTGTGCCGCTTGCCAGCGCCTGCACCGATACAACGTCGGGTATCGTGTATGGTGCGGGGTTACAGGGCGGGGGTTCTACGAATTTCTTTTGCGTCATATCGTCGCCTCAGCCGGTACCATTGATTGCGCTTCTGCCATCGTTTTCGCAACATCACTCCCCTTCTGCATCTGATCGAGTAACATGGCCGCTTGCTGCTGTTGCTGTTGCTGTTGCTCCATCTCAGCGACAACAATCTCAGAGCGGGTCCACTTCGCGGGTACGTTGATCGCTTGGAGGACATCGCGGAGTGCGGTTTTGACATCGACCAGCGAAGCGGAAGAAGGATCAAGTGAGATCGCTTCAGCCAGCATGCTCTTCGCTTCCAGGAAGCGCTGTCCTTTTTGCCGTTCGGTTGCATCGTGCAGCGGTGACTCGAACGCGAACTCATATCCGACGCCGTGTAACTCTCGGGGCATGTCCATCGGTGAACCGAAGGCACCTGCACGCAGCATAATCGCAAACGTGTTCTCGCAGATCGGAGCGTTGTATTCGGCTTCCATCGGCTCGAAGAGAGGCATTGCTTGTCGGATGTACTCCTGTACACGCTGACCAACCTCATAGGCGGTCATTTCGCGTTCTGGCGGGGGTAGTGCCAACTTGTTCAGGAAGAAGCACTCAGCGATCATCGCGCGGGTGTCCCGGGCCATGTCCAAGCCTAATGGAATGCCCTTGATGTCCTGTGTCAACGGGCGTAGCACTTCACCCAACCGTTCGTCGTATTCAGCATCAACCCAAGTAATACCTCCAGCGTAGATACTGACATCGCCACGAATGGCTTCTTGTACTGCAAGCATAGGGGGCATAACAGCCTTTTCCCCCGCTTCGAGCAGTACTCGGGTCATCGCCTGAATCAACCTCGCGTCCGGTAATGCGGCCACGGTAGAAGGTGAGTAGGCATACTGTGAACCTGACACGGTTTGCCAGCGCGGGATTGTATACTCCATCGTGAACAACCCAACTTCTTCCATCACGTGTTTCTTGTCCACATCGAAATAGTAGGATGTGAAAGGCGTGCGAGACTTGCCTTCGCCGTAGAGATCGGAAGGCACAATGCAGTGCCACACATCAACCTCGCACATGGGTTCTTTTTCCAGCTTATCCTTGCGACTTGGGTGGAGTTTACCTGGGAAGAGTCTGTCCAGATCGCGAATAGTGGGCTTCCATTTCCGGTAGACCGTATCAACAATACCTTCTTCGTTTTCCCGCCACGCGACATCGCGCAGGTGCCAGCATCGGTATAGCATGCCGTCTGCATTGCGGTTGAGCGAGGTCTGGATAACGGCTTGGCCGAAAGTGGCGAAGTCGTGGTCGGCTTCCTTGGTCGCACGCGTGAACTGCGCCCGACGGTTATACATCGCTCTTTTTTGAATACTGCCAGCCCACTCCAACCATGCACGCGCTTCGGTGCCAAGTGTTTCCCAATTAGCCGAAGTGCGTATTTTGAACCATTCTTTACTTGTCGGGCGCAGCATGGAACCGAGGGCGTTGCCGAGATCGCGCCTTGCGATAATTGGATAGCTGGTTGTCAGATTGTCAGCGAACTCTTCTCCAATGTTGCGAACCGTGGTGAAGTCTGCGCGCTCCGGGTAGAAGTTGTCCGCGATCTCTTGCCACAACGACAATAGTGAAGCCCGGCTGTCAAATAGCTTCTTGCCTTGCTGCATGTGAAACTCAAGTGCGTCCATCTATCCTCCCAACACCGTGCTTGGTGGCTTGCGTAACTTACGTTGTTTTTCTAAGTCGCCAGGAGATATGTAGTACAAACTTCCGGCTTGAGAGTTATCTTGGTATCCCGCCCACCCCCCGGCGAGTTGTGTTGCTGCAAGAGCGTTGGGGTCTGTTCCCTTAGGTAGTAATCCACCTTCTTGAAGCATCGCTATGTCTTCAGGCGTGCCTGGTGCCACAGGTGGGGTGTCCCCCATACCGTCCGGCTTTTTCTTTTTCTTCATGTTCACGCGCCGAGCGCGCTCAACCCCATCCTCGTAACTATTTCCCAAGAGCGGATCGTTTGGTTCGAGTACTGTTGCCATGCCTAGCCCCCCAACTTATCGGTAGAATCCTGTTCACTCGTCAATATCGTGCTTGCCCTGCCTTGCCGTTGGGATTGATTTAACAGGGATTTCTTCCGAGCGGCTTGTACTGAGGCGTCGTCCGCCGTTGGCATGGCTTTGGTGATCGGTTCAGGCGTAGGTGGGGTGACGGTTGGGGGAGCGGGTGTTTTATCTTCTTTGTTCATAATTTTACCGAGTACAGTAGAAGCTGCTGTTCCCGCGAGGCCAGTTAGTAGCGCTGTTCCGACGATACCCATTTAGTCTAATCTCCTTTGATATATCTTTTCAACAGCGGTGTATCCACTACGTTCTAGCAGATACCCCAACGCGGGGTGCTTGATCTTGACGTGTTGGCAGAGTACCTGTACCCCTTCTTCCTTGAGCTGATTTTCTACAAACTTTATCAAACGTAACCCTAGCATTTTCCCACGGTGACGGGGATCAACGTAAAAGACATCTTGTGTAGCTTGTAGGCTTTGCTGATAGTGCAGTCCTTTGTGAACAAACACAGCGACATATCCAAGCATGACGCCGTTATCTCTCGCGGTATATATGCGTAGGAGATTGTTTGCTTCACTTGTTCGGTAGGCTTCTACGTTAACGTCCAGTGCGATGTCAAGGTTACTGGATATTTCTTTCCAGTGAAGCATTAGCAACGGCATCGCGTCAGGATAAGCCTCTTCAAAACTCTCGCGTTGGTATGTGGTCATCGTCTATTACTCCGCGCTGCTGCGCGCCCCATGATTACTTTAGGCGTCATTCTACCACCCTTGATACCCTTCCAGCTTCCACCTTCGAGTTGGCTCACCTTATACCCGTCATGCCATGCCATTACAACAGCATCGCCTCGATCTGGTGATCGGTTTAGACGCTTGCACACGTCTTCCTTGCTTTCCAGCTTGATGCCCCTCGGAGTTACCTCGTAGCGAGGCGCGCATAGGTCTGAGACTAGCTCAGGATCGGGCGGCAACATGATCGTGGACCCTTGCGGCTGTGAAGGGTCGAGTGCTTCCCGCAGCCGCCAATATGCCTCTGTGCGGATGTTCGTAAACTTGAGTTGCTTGTCCTTGGTGCGGCTCATGGAAGCCTTGATACCCATGTAACTTGCAACGTCAACCCCGTTAGCTTTCATGTGAGCATAAGCCTCCCCACCCCAGCCGCCGCCGATATCGACTACTACCCGGCATTCGTCCCTTCGATTCGCTACTACCTTGCCGGCTACGCTTGGGCCGTCCTTTGTTTCCTGTCCTGGAATGACGAGCAAAGGTGCGAACCATCCATCGTGCCGGGTAGCAAGCACGGTGTTGTCGTTACCGCCTTGGGCTACGTCTACCCCGATACAACACATCGGAACTCCGTGTGGAGGGTTCTTGGTCCATCTGTGTTGTGCTTCCGTAATCCACGCCGAGGGGATTGCCTGCATCGGCTCATCGCGCAGCCCGACGCTGAAGTCGCCGTCGCGGTAAGCGGCCCGTAGTTCTTCGGGAAGCCCCGCCAGCGCTGCGGCATAGTTGGTCGCGGAGAGGTCTGGATTGTCCGAGAGTTGAGAAGGAATGAAGGTGCGAGAGCGTGCGATAACATACTCGCCGTTGATGATATGAGGGCCAGGGCCTTCTACCTCGATTTCCTTTCCGTCTTCGCCGGTAGTGTACCAGCGCAACTCTCCAGGGTTCGCGGGGTTCGGGTGTTTGGGGTCAAGCCATGCCGCCCAGCGCCGGACAACCCACAACCCTTCAGGTCTTGTTGGGGGGTTTCCGGCACCGACGATTCGGCAACGCTGTTTTGGGTTCGCTGAACGGTTCCATGCGTTGATAAAAACGTATTGGGATTCGGTGAAATCGCTCAATTCATCGAAGCAGATCAAACTGTGGGGGTTCCCCTTGTACCTTTGTTTATCGGTTTCTAACTGGCATCCGCCGATCTCGACGATGTTTCCATTGTGGGGTAAACGCCATGTTCCTTTTTGAGAGTTGTACCCGTCGCGGGTACCTAAAATCTCTGCCATGCGTTCAGCCAAACCATCGGCTTCCTTGTTCGTCCGGCGGAGGATTAACGACCTATCATGCTCGTTGATCGCGAGTCCGATCTCAAGGTCGCTCTTACCGCCTCCGGCCTGGCCTCCGAAGAATATCTCATCGGCTGGTGAGAAGTACGCCTCTGTTTGAGGTCCTGGGTTTGGGACCCACTTCATGTGCGCCGTGGCATCAAGGGCAAGGCGCTCGATCTCTTGGCGATTTACCTCTTTGGTCTGAGTCAGTTTTTTAAGCAGTTCTTCTAGGCGCATTACCTACCCACTCCAAACAGCATGCGCTTCCGATCCCCGGCTGAGGAAATGCCCGTCATTTGTAGTGCTCCTGGAACGAAGTTAAAGCTAGCTGTTGTTAACTGAACTTGGACTGCTGCCTGCACGACGGTTATGCTTTGCGACACCATCTTTAGGTCGCTTGCAGCCAGCGCCATCCGCGCCGCGTTTTGGACGTCGGTTGCCACATAATCCATCAACGCCGTATCGAAGATGATTCCGTTAACCGGGCGTAGCGTGTTCTGCACGAAGTCAAAGGTCGCCGTGGCGAGGCTAACCACTTCTCCAAGAGGTTTATTGTATGGGGCGACGTCCAAAGCAACAAAGGTCAGCGTCGCGGGTGCGAGCGTAACAACAATCGTCGGAGTTGATGTTTGTCCTTCAAGTTTCAGGTTGGCAGTATCCAACGCGACAATCTTGGTCGGAGACAACGGACTTCCTGCCACGTTCAAGGTTGCTGCTGACAGATTTACGCTGGCCCCTGCTTGTGTTGGTTGGCCTACCAAGTCGAAGGCGTATGTGCTCAGTTGATTTCGGTTGGCTAATTGAACCGTATTCGCAACGAAACTAAAAGTAGCGGTGGATAACGTCGCGCCCTGTGCTGCGCTTATCCCGTTTACGTCGAGATCGAACGCCACGACAGCTAAGTTGTTCCGAGTGGAAAACTGTATAACCTGACGGCTGAAGTCGAGACTACCTTGCCGCAGGGAGACGGTGTGTTTCGTCTGCACGGAGTTTGCAACAAACGTCAGAGCAGCCGTAGTTAGTTCAAGGGTTACGTATGACGTACCCCCGTTCAGTTCTTCAACATTTAGTGCTGACCCGTTTAGTTGCATATGTTAAACAATAAAATTAATCACAAGAATCGTTTTTCAACTTTTACATAAACAGTCATGGATGCCAAATCCGTAGCGCCGCCGGTATTGTTTGTTAATATGACAATTACGTTACCCGCAATACAATAGCAAGATGGAATTAACCCTGATAAAGTTGCTGAGAATGAAACAGTAACGAAGTCGCCTAAGGAAACACCCGTAACAGCTATCGTAGTATTAACGGTTGCGCCATTTGCACAAGAACCAGGATCCCACGTAGCCGACGCAAATATAGGGGTAACTCCTAAGCAATCTCGAATTAATTTTGTATTTCCACTAGAAGAATCAAGCAGTCCTCCGGATGGATTACTACTTAAATTACATCCAACAATATTTATGTAGTTCGAGCTTGCATCAATTTGTATTCCTACGCCGCCGTTGTCGGTTATGCTTACGCCAGATATGTTGATTTTCGATACCTGTGAGCCTATCCTAATACCCCAATCCTGCTTACCAGCCCCGCCTATAAGACCACCCGTTATTGACGTTCTGTTAGCTTGTTGTATGAAGATTCCGCCACCTACCGTTGACGCGTTGTCAGCGTCATTATTCCTGATGATTCCGGGATGTATCGCGATGTCGTTTGCACTAGCATTGTCGATGTAAATTCCTGACGCATTAAACCCTTCAATGGAGACAGCAAGTTTTACATCTTGACAAGGGGAAGTAATAGCAATTCCGTGGACTGCTGTTCCCCCTGCGCCTAGCGAACTTATTTTTCCAGTAAATTCGAAACTGGTAACACTACTTGTGCCGTCCATCAAGACGCCGTACCCGGCGCAATGGTCGAGCATTATGTTACTGAAATAAAGGTTTGATACCTGCGCGCCAGTAGTTGATGCAATTTTAACGTCCGCAAGTGCAGTATCAAAGATGTGCATGTTCGATACGAATAAACCATCCACGTTCTGAACAAGTAGACCGTAGTCCATCGTGTTGGTTACTGCTACTCCGGTTCCTAATAGCATGTCAACGTTATTCATCCAAATAATGCTAGGCGTCAAGCTAGTAGCCCCCGAAATTGCTGTTGGCGCTATTGCAATTCCATTTTTTCCAGTCGGCGACCCGGAGGAGGATGAAATAAATACCGTATCAATGAACGTATTGTTAGCTGATAGTAGCCTTATACCCCCAGCGCCGTCTATCGTGGTGACTTCTTTTATTTTTACTTGGTCTGTGTAATCTAGCACTATGTGTGCGGGGCTTGTCGCCACGGTCATGCTGTTGTTTTGGTCGTAGAAAGCAATTCCAAATACCCCACCCCCAGATATACGGGTTGAAGTATTTTTGGAGAATTTAACGGTAGGTCCATAATTAGACGCACGTCGTATCTGTGTCATTTGCCTATCATCTGAACGTAATAAAACTGCATCCGTAGTTATCGCTAGGGTTGCACTAACCAGGTAAACCCCAGGGGGGAAAAATACAGTTCCTCCCATAGCCCCGGCTGCTATTTGATTTATGGCGGCTTGTATTCCAAGAGTGCTGTCGACTGCGCCTGTCGGGTCAACAGCAGCCCCCGACGTGCCGTTAGCGCAGAAATCAAGAACGCTTACAATCTCCCTGAGCTTGGTTCGCACTGTCCGTGTTACCGCTCCGGTACCCGTTTGGAGAAAGTCTCTTAGTCCCTCCATCGTTTCTTTAGTAAGGCGCAATTCCACCTTGTCGCCTGCGCTGTACGCGAGTGCTGTAGTGCCTTCCTGCGCGCGCACGATGGTGAAAGTATCTGTAGATCGTGCCGTTACTTTTATGACCTCAAAGTTAATCTCACCAGATGAGCCTTGCTGGCATAATGTCGCAAGAAAATAATCTGATCCGGTTATCGTCGGGAACCTGGCCCCTTGCCCTGCCGTTACCGTGAGACTGGTGGCAATGGCGGTAAGACTGGACGCCAGTACACTTTTCGCATTGTTTGTAAATAGCTGAGAAGCCATGTTATTTCCTTATAGTTTTACAGCCATTAGTTACCTACCCCCATAAGCATCAAGCGGGTCGATCTTCCTGTTCCCACATCTACGCCTGGGAAGGTTATTGATCGTGCTGCGAAGTCAAAGATCGCAACATCGAGTAACAGGCTTAACCCATTTTGTACATCGTTGCTGACGAAGTCGAACGTGGGGACGCTTAAGGTTTGGGCTACGAGCGGTTGCACATCATTTTCAACAAAGTTGAATGTGGTTGCGCTCAGGTTCGCAGAGATTGCGTTCTGCGTGTCTTGTGCAACGAAGTTCATTGTCGCGGCGGTGAGTTCCACGGCATTCGCGGCGTTCGCTGCGGTGATGTTGTAAGTAACGAAGCCGAATGCGGCTGCAGCCAGGTTCGACCGAACAGTGTTTTGCGTGCCCTGCGCGACGAAGTTCATCGCGGCGACGCTGAGGGAACCCGCAATCAACGGTTGTACTGCACTGGCGGCTAGGTTTGCGTTAGCGGTGGAGAGCGTTGCGAGAACGGTATTCTGCGTGCTTTGCGGGGTCAGGCTGAGTGCGGCCGTTGTCAGGTCGACAACCGTTGGTCCTCCCGCCGCAGAGACCGAGAACACTGTGCGCTGCTGTTTTTGCCATAAAACGTATGGGTTTAACGATATATCTTTAGCTAGCGATTCTGGTATTTGTCCTAGTCCGCGAGCGGTAAATAATACGGTGTCTGGAGAATACGTCCCAGTTGCCCCACGTTTTAAAGCGCCTATGGCCTCATTTACTAGCGTATTGGTAAATGTAGTATTCAATGATGTTGCGGAATCAGTTACATATTTAACTCCATTGACGTACATATAGGCGGCAGCTTTTGCTGCTGATGGGTATACCGCTACTACGGTGTAAACCTTGCCAAGCTCAACAACCGGGCCGAGTTTGCCGATAAAGTCATCAACCCCGTCAGTCCCCCTGAACTGCGTAAAAATAGCAGCAGTGCTTCCATCCCCTACTGCAATA
>Ga0113563_10002510_pt1 | contig 11090 bp, 13 predicted proteins | sample Mud3Dept3metaG_FD_80117 | JGI IMG/M metagenome (GOLD analysis project Ga0113563, IMG submission 80117) | Freshwater wetland microbial communities from Ohio, USA, analyzing the effect of biotic and abiotic controls - Mud 3 Core 4 Depth 3... | ecosystem: Environmental > Aquatic > Freshwater >...
CCCGCCCTTCCGCGAAGGGCGGCCGTGTCAGCGTCTTACAGGGTGAAGACGACGACCAGGGAGTAAATGGCGATGGCTTCCGCGAAGGCGGCGCCGAGGAGCATCGGGACGAACAGCTTGCCGGCGGCTTCCGGGTTGCGGCCGATGGATTCCATGGCCTTGCCGACGAGGTTGCCGATGGCGAGGGCCGGGCCGATTCCGCCGATGGCCATGGTCAGGCCCTTGGCGAGCAAACGCGTGCTTTCTGCGTCCATACGAGTGTGGTGGATCTTCCGGTCGACGGGGGTCGCCGTTTTCGATCCGCTTAAGAATGATGGTTCGCCGCTCCGGCCGCGGAGGGCTGAAGCGTCGAAGTCTCATGCTTAACTTTTTCGTGCGCGTGCTCCTCCTCGTGATCGCCGTGCGGCTTGTCCGACAGGATCGTCAGGTACACCAAAGCGAGCATGGCGAAGACCGTGGCCTGCACCAGGCCGACGATGAGTTCCAGGAACGTGAACGGAAGCGGCACCACGTAGGCCACCAAGGAGAACATGACGGTGATGAGCACCTCGCCGGCGAAGATGTTGCCGAAGAGACGCAGGGAGAGCGAGACGACCTTGGCGACTTCCGCCACGAGCTCGATGACGCCGACGACCGCTTCGACGATGCCGACCATGATGTTGATGCCGCCCTTGCGGAAGCCCTTCACGATCGTGCCGAGCGCGATGAATTTGTTCCAATGCGCGAAGAAGCCGATCGTGATCATGCCCACGAAGTGCGAGGTGATGATGGTCAGCGCCGCCATCGCCAGCGTGAGGTTGAGGTCGGCGTTGGCGGGACGGAAGATCGGCGCGTTCTCGATTTCGCCGTGCAGTTCGATCGTGCGCCAGAAGGAGCCGACGCCCGGAAGCGCGCCCATCCAGTTGCAGACCAGGATGAAGAGGAAGAGCGTGCCGACGAGCGGCAGGAATTTCTTGGATTTCACGCGGTCGTTCGTGACCTGGTCGACGTAGCCGAGCAGGAACTCGACGAGGCCTTCGACGGCCGACTGGAACCGGCTCGGCGTGCCCGAGGTCAGCTTCCGGCGCACGAGGAACGCCGCGACGCAGAACACCGCGACCGCCAGCCAGGCGTTGATCAGCGAGTTCGTGATCGGGAAGCTCCCGACGTGGAAGATAGGTTCGGCGGCGATCGGCGGGACGGTCATGGCTTCTTGTTGATGAGTTCCTGGTACGACTTGCCGTAGGCGACGGCTTTCTTCCGGATCAGCGCGGCAGTGAGGACGAAAGCGAGGGCGAGGAACGAGAGCGTGGCGTAGGGCTTGGAGCCCCAGGCTGCGTCGAGCTTCGCGCCCAAGACGGAGGCGGCCACGGCCGGAATGGCGATGGTCGCGCCGAAGTCCGCCAGCACGCGCAGACCGAGCAGGTAGTACGCGTTGTCAGAGCGGTTTTTCGCCATAAAGACGCGCGTACTCTACGTGAAGCGCCAGGGAACGTCAACGGTGGACGAATTTTTTGAGCTAACGTCAGCCAACCAAACGAAAAACGGCCTTTTTCCGGCCGCTTCCCGATTCACCCCATCCTCCGGAACAGCCTCCGCGCGTTCGCGGTCGACGCCTCCGCGATGTCATCGAACGAGACGCCTTTCAGGTCCGCGACCTTCTGCGCGGTGATCTTCACGAAGGACGGGACGCAGCGTTCGCCGCGCTTCGGGACGGGCGCGAGATACGGAGAGTAGGTCTCGACGAGGAAGCGGTCCATCGGGACCCATGAAACGACGTCGGTCAGGAGCTCCTTCCCCGCGGCGACATCCGATTTCTTCGGCGGATACGTGATGACGCCGGTGAAGGAGATGTAGAAGCCGAGCGCGAGATAGCGTTCCGCGTCGCGCTTCGTGCCGGTGAAGCAGTGGATGACGCCACGTAAAGGCGCTTCGCGCCCACGTGGCGCAGCCGCGTCATAGGGACCCCAGATCTTCTCGATGAGCGCGGCCTGGTCGTCGTGCGCGTCGCGGCAATGGATGACGACGGGGAGGTCGTGCGCGATGGCCAGGCGCGCGCCGGCCTCGAAGGCGGACGATTCTTTCGCCTTCATCTCGTCGAGCGAGACGTTCTCGTATTCGTAGTGATAGTCCAAACCCATCTCCCCGACCGCCACGACTTTCGGATGTTTCAGAAGCTCTCCGTAGTATTCCGGATCGAACGTCTCGTTGCGGGATTTGAACTGCACTTCGCCCTCGTCGTGATACCCGGCGAAGATGTGCGATGGATGCAATCCGACCGTCGCCCAGACGCCGTCGTAGCGCTCGGCCAGCTTGATGCCGTTCGCGCTCGTGTCGCGCTGGGTGCCGACGGTGATCATCTGCACGCCGTCGGCCAACGTCGAACGGACGACATCGTCCATGTCGTCCTTGAACGCGTTAAAATGCACGTGGCAGTGGGTGTCGATGAGCATGCGTATCGGGTTAAATCACCGCCTGGATCTGCCGCACGGCCTGCGGCAGGAGCGGGGCGAACAATCCGAAGGCGTGGAGGAGCCAGATGCCGACGTGCGAGGCGGCCAGGACCGTGCCGAAGGTGGCGCTGACGGGATAGCGGGCGGCGATGTAGAGCGTGCCGCCGACGACCATGACGCCCTCGAAGAATCCGAGCAGGCCTCCGAGTAGCGCGTTGAAGGTCTTGAGGAACGGGATGACGGCGACGATCTTGAAGATCTTCTCGATGATCCAGAAGACGAGGCCGATGAGCCGGTTCACCAGGATCATCAGCAAGAGGAACATCATGACGCGCGCGAGGTTCTCGTTGCCGAAGAAGATGCCGGAGGTGGCGTGGCCCCAGGAGTCGTAATAGCGGCCGGCCACGAGGACCGACAGCACCATGCCGACCAGGGCGCCGAGCGCGTGGATCAATCCGAACCACAACCCCGCCAGCACGAAGGCGAAGACGCCGAGGATGAGGATGAGATCGAAGAAGGTCATATCAGCCTTTCAGCTTCTTGCGGACGGCCAGCGAGAGTTTCTTGCGGAGCGCGTCGAATCCTTCCGAGTCCAGCTTGAACTGTTCCGCGAGATCTTTGGCCTCCCCTTCCGACACGGCGCCGACGGCCTTGAACGCCTCGAGGAACTTGTCGGCGGGCAGCTTGGCGATCTTCGTGGGGAAGGTCTTGGGGCTTTCCGCGGCCTCCGGCATCTTCATGATTTCAGCGGCCGCGTCATCCAGCTTCGCTTCCAGCTTGTCGAAAGCGGATTCCTTCTTTTCGGGCGCTGGTTCCGGTTCCTCGACGGGCGTTTCCGCGGGGAGACTTTCCGGCACGCCGGGGGGTCGGCTGTCCGGCGCGGGCTCGGGCAGGTTCGGATAGACGTCGCGCGGCGAGGGTATCAGCGCAGGAATCGTCTCGATGATGTCGCCGGGTTCGACGGAAATCGCCGGGGTCTCGGGTTCGCCGCCGATGGTGCCGTGGGCGGTCGGAGACTGCTCGGAAGTGATGACGCGCATGGGCGCTTCAGGAGCCGTGATGACGCTCGGTTCCCGCGCGGGCTCGGCCGGCGCTTCCTTCGTCTCGGTCTCGCCGCTCACCACGCCTTCCGTGGACGGCAGGCGCATCCCGGGCGTCAGCAAGATCGGATTCTCGTCCGTGCCCTCTTCGGCGGCCTGAGGCTCAACCGTCGTCGGCGCCTGCTCCGCGGCCGGTTTCGGCTTCGCCAGCTCGGCGCGCACGAGATTCAACTCCTTATAGACGGCGTTCAGGCGTTCGCCCGCCGCCGATGTCGGAGCGATATCCAGGCCGGCTTTCAGCGCCTTCTTCTGGGCGCTGCTTTCGGAAGCGCCTTCCTTCGCGACCTCTTCGGCGAGCCGGTCGTATTCGGCCGAAAGTTCGGCCGCCTTCTGCCGCAGTTTCCAGGTCTCCAAGCCGCCCGCGGCCGCGTCCGGCAGTTCCGCCGCCGGGGGTTCGACGCTCGGCTTCGCATCGGGTCCGGCCGGGGCGCGAGCCGCCCGATGGGCCTGCAGGTCGATGACGTTGGAAGGCAACGGTTCCGGCGCGACGGCGGCCTCCGCCTTCTTCTGATAGCCGGCCTTCAACGAAGCGAGATGCTCATCGAGCTTCCTGATTTCTTCTTCGTTTCGGATCCAGCTCTTGGCTTTGCTGAAAACGTTCTTGGTCTTCTGCCACCACGAAGTCGTCGACTCCTTGAAGCCCGAAGCGGCCTCCTCGACCTGTTTGTCGAGTTCTGACTTCTTGCCGGTCAGGGCCTCGTGTCCGGCTTCGAAACCCTTCTGTTCCGACTCGGCTAACGAAAGCCCTTCGGGGCTCCAGCCGCCCTTCGGCTTCGGCGCTTCCTGAGGCGCGGGGGCTTCGTCGAACTTGCGTGCGGAATCGGCCATACTTACGACTGCTTGAGTTCATTGAGGAGCAGCTGGATCTCTTCCTGTTCCATCTCGCCGATGACTTTCTTCATGACTTCGAGGCGCTCGTGTTCGAGGCCTTTGATCTGCTCCATGAACTGGTCGTAGGCGGCCTGAAGCTTCCTGGCCTTTTCTTCGGTGGTGTCCATATGGGAGAAGTATACCAAAAGACGGCTTACGCCGTCTTTTGTTCGAGTCTTGGGAAGAGGATATCGCCTTTTTTGACGGGAGAACCCGGTTCAAGACCGCCCCAAGCCTGCGCTTCGGGAAGTTCCACGGACGCGGCTTCCACGCCGATTTGCGCCAGAATCTTGCCGGCGGCCGACGGGATGATGGGGAGGAGCGCCAGGCCGATCTGCCGCTGGGCTTCGGCGAGCTGATACATGAAGGGGGCAACGTCCTCGCCGAGCTTGGCTTTCTTGAAGGGCGCTTCGACGTCGATGGCCTGGTTCACGGTGGTGACGTAGTGCTCAAGCGCGCGGACGGCTTCGTCGAAGTGGAAGGCCTCGAGCGCCTTGTCGTACTTCTCCCAGAAGGCGGAGGTCTCGAAGCGGTCTTCCGTCTTGGCGGGGACTTTCGTCTCGCAATACTTCTCGACCATCGTGGCGGTGCGGGCGGCGAGGTTGCCGATGCCGTTCACGAGCTTCGACGTGTAGATGTCCTCGAACTGCTTCTGGGTGTAATCGCCGTCCTCATACGCAGGCAGGCTGGCGAGGTAGTAGCGGACGGTGTCGGTGCCGTACCGCGCGACGAGGTCCATCGGGTTCACGACGTTGCCGAGCGACTTCGACATCTTCTGGCCGTCGGCCGTGATGAAGCCGTGGATGAAGATGCGCTCCGACATCGGCACGCCGGCGGAAAGCAGCATCCCCTGCCACATGGCGGACTGCTGGCGGAGGTTGTCCTTGCCGGCGACCTGCGTGCCGGGCCAGAACTTCGCGTAGTCCTCGTTCGGCCAGCCGATGGTGGAGATATAGTTCACGAGCGCGTCGAACCAGACGTACATCACGTGCGCCTCGTCGCCCGGGACGGGCACGCCCCAGGACATCTTTTCCTTGAGGCGCGAGATGCTGAAGTCCTGGAGGCCGCCAGCGACGAAACTGCGGATCTCGTTCAGGCGGTGCTCAGGCACGACGAAACCGGGATTGGCCTCGTAATGCTTCAGGAGCGCGTCCTGGTATTTCGACCAGCGGAAGAAATAGTTTTCCTCGTCGCGGTTTTCGATCTCGAGCTTCGGATGGATCGGGCACCTGCCGTCGACCAGCTCCGAATCGGTCTTCTCGAGTTCGCAGCCGACGCAATACCTCACTTGATACTGCTTCTTATAGATGTCGCCCGCGGCGTCACAGCGCTTCCAGAATTCCTGGGCGGCGGCGACATGGTGCGCGTCGGTCGTGCGGATGAAGTTGGTGTAGGTGAGGTCGAGCGTCTCCTTGAGGGCGTGGAACTTGGCGGCGTATTGGTCGCAGTAGGCCTGCGGATCGAGCCCGGCCTTGTCGGCGGCGTCCTGGATCTTCTGGCCGTGCTCGTCGGTGCCGGTGTTGAAGACGACCTCCTGGCCCTGGAGGCGGTGCCAGCGCGCGATGACGTCGGCCTGGATGATCTCCAACGCGAAGCCGATATGCGGATCGGCGTTCACGTACGGGAGCGTGGTGGTGATGTAGTAGTTTTTTTTCATATCATTTTCCTTCGACGGCGATGACGTATTCGCCCTTGATGGGTTCGGATTTCAGGAGTTCGGAAGCGTCTTTCATCGTGCCGTAGCGGACGGACTCGAACATCTTGGTGAGTTCGCGTCCGATGACGATCTTGCGGTGGCCGTCGCAGATGGCGGAGAGTTCCGCCATCGCCTTCTCGACGCGGTGCGGGCTCTCGAAGAAGACGGAGGTGCGCTTCTCGTCGGCGATGATCTTCCAGTAGGTGTTCCTCCCCTTCTTGTGGGGCGGGAAGCCGTGGAAGACGTAGGCGTCGGCGGAGAGGCCGGAAGCGGAAAGCAGGGTCGTGACGGCGGAGGGTCCGGGAATCGGGATGATCTTCACCTGGCCCTGCGAGACGCGCACGAGCTCGGCGACGAAGCGCGCGCCCGGGTCGGAAACGCCCGGCGTGCCGGCGTCGGAGATGAGCGCCATCGTCTCGCCCTGGTCGATGCGTTTCACGAGCGCCTGGAGCTTCCCTGTGCCGGTGTGCTCGTGATAGCTCGTCGTCGGCACGGGAATCTCGAAGTGATTCATGAGCTTCCGCGAGACGCGCGTGTCCTCGCACAGCACCAAAGACGACTCCATCAGCGCGGCGACGGCGCGGGGGGAGAAATCGTCGAGATTGCCGATGGGCGTCGCGATGACGTAGAGCTTGCTCATACGCAGGAAGAGTATATGAAAAACCCCCGAACTTCAAGGGTTCAGGGGGCATCGAGCGCCAGGTAGAGCTCGAGCTTCCAGTCGGGCGGCGCGAAGGCCGCTTCGATGGCGTTGATCTGCAAGCGGCGCACGCCGGCCTTGTCGAGCTCGGCCCAGTGCAGCATCGCCAGGTTGTACTCCCAGGCGAGGTGCGTCTTGGCCAGGAGGCGGTTGTCGGTATTGAGCGTCACCTTCAGGCCGCTCCGGAGGTACTCCCGCGCCGGATGGCTCCAGTAGTTGGCGGCCGTCCGCGTCTGGACGTTGGAGGTCAGGCAGGCCTCGATGGTCGTGTCGTAGGTCGCGAGCAGGTAGAGCGTCGACGGGTCTTCGGCGGCGCGGACGGCGTGGCCGACGCGATCGGCGCCGAAGACCGTCAGCGCCTCGCGGACGCGTTCGGGCGGTCCGGATTCGGCCGCGTGAATGGTGATGCCGAGCCCGCGTTCCTTCGCCCAGCGGAAGGCGCGCGCGTGGTCCCGGCAATCCAGGGCGTCGTTCCCCGCCAGATCGACGGCGACGACGCCGCCGCGCGGGTTCCGGTAGGCGTGCGCAAGGAGCGCGATCGTCATGCTGTCCCGCGGATCGAAGTGGCGGAGGCTGCAGAGGATCAGGTTGGCGCGGATGCCGAAGGCCCTTCCCCGCTCGATCCCGCGCAGCGCCGCTTCGACGGCTTCGGGAGCCGCCAGCCCTCCTTCCATATGGAGGAGCGGCGAGAAGCGGACCTCGACGTACTTCAGCCCTTCGTCCGCGCAGTCCTCCAGCAGCTCGCCGACGGCGCGCTCGATGGCGGCCTTCGACTGCAGGACCGCCAGCGTGATCGGGAAGGCGGTCAGGTAGTCCGCGAGATCCTTGCGGACCTTGCCGACGCGCAGGGCGCGCTTCAGCTCGCGTTCGCCGGAGGCAGGCAGCTTCACCCGCTCGCGCGCGGCGATGTCGAGCATCGTCTTGATCCGCAGGGATCCGTCCAGATGCAGGTGCAGGTCGATCAGTGGCTTCATCGAAAAGCCTCCCTTCAAGGAGCTTGGGGGGAGGCTACCACGCGACCGCGTCGATTTCCAGCCGCTCTTCGTCCTTCATCACCGTCTCGATCCATTTCTCGACGTCGAGCTTCTTCTCGTCTTCCTCCACCATGACTTCCAACGCCTTGGTGGAAGGATGATCCGGCATGAACAGCGAGCAGCAGTCGGCATGCGGGCGGATGGAAATCTCGAAGGTGCCGATATTCCGCGCGCGTATCGTGATCTCGTCCTTGTCGAGGCCGATGAGCGGGCGGAAGACCGGGAGCTTCGTGACCGCTTCGATGGTGCGCATGTTCTGCACCGTCTGCGAGGCGACCTGTCCGAGCGATTCGCCGGTCACCAACCCGCCCGCCTTCTCGCGGAGCGCGATGCGTTCGGCGATGCGGAACATGAAGCGGCGGTAGTGGATGACGCGGAACTGCGGATTGCAGACGGCCGCGATCTCTTCCTGCGCCGGCGTGAGGTTGATCATCGAGATGGTCGCCTTGATGCCGACGCGGTTCAAGACGGCGATCATGTCCTTCACGCTGTCCATCGAGCCGCGGTCGGTGTACGGGAAATTGTGGAAGTGGACGTAGTGGATCGGCGCGCCGCGCTTCAGCATCATCCACGACGCGACCGGAGAATCGATGCCGCCGGAAATCATCGAGACGAGCTTGCCGCCGCTCCCGACGGGCAATCCGCCGATGCCCTTCAGCTTCTCGGAGGCGACGTAGGCGCCGTCGTCAGTCATCTCGATCCAGCAGATGTGGTCGGCGCCTTTCATCTTCACGCTCAGGTTCGGGTTCACGTTCAAGATCGCTTCGCCGACCTTCGCGGCGACCTCCTGCGAGCTCATCGGGAAGGTCTTGTCGGGACGGCGGGCGGTCACGCGGAAGCTCCCGGTCTTATCCTTGAACCGCGAGACGGACTCGGCGACGATGGCTTCGAGGTTCGATTCGACGCGGGTGCAAGGCAGGATGGTGGCGAGACCTGCGACGTTCAAGAGGCGGCGCGTGATCTCCGGCGCGGAAGCGTCGGGACATTCGAGGCGGATGAGTCCGGTGCGGCGGCGGATCTTCGCCGCGTCGAGGCCTTTCAGCTGTTCGCGGATGTTCGAAACCAGCCGCGACTCGAAGACGGTCCGGTTCCTTCCTTTGATGCCGAGTTCCGCGTAGTGGACGACGAAGATCATTCAGCGCGCCAATGGGTAGTCAGCCAAGCCTCCGCTTCGGAGGGACTGCCGACCTTACCCTTCGCCTGCGCATCTATCAAGAGGTCGAGCGCTTTGCCCACGGAGGGGCCGGGTTTCAGGTTCAAAAGCTTCATGGCGGCCTCGCCCGTCATCCAGGGGGTCGCGCCCAGTTCCTTATAGAGGGCGACGTCGACGCCGGAAGCCAGGCGGCGGAGCAAGGTGACGTCGACGCCGTGTCCGGAGGAGGCCAAGCGGAGCCGTTCGGCCAGGGCCACCGCGCCTTCGCGGCCGAGATGCGCGAAACACATGCCGACGCGCACGTGCGAGGGTACAGGCTTCCCGTCGAGGGCGCGAAGGACGTCTTCTTCTTTCAGCCGCGCCATCGCCTTGCGGACGGCGAGCGGCCAGCCCGCGCCGAGCGCCGGCAGGAGCGCTTCGACGGCGCCCGCGTCGGTCCAGAGTTCGGCGGCGCGGATGGGATCCGCTTCGAGGCTTCTCACAAGTTCGCGCGAGACGAGTTCATACGGCACGAGCCGCAAGCCGTGGCGGATTTCGTTCACGTGCGTCATCGAGGCGCGCAGGGCCTCCCACGTCGCCGCTTCGATGCCGAAGCCGAGCTGGACGGAGAACCGCAGGCCGCGGAGCATGCGCGTGTAATCTTCCTGGAAGCGCGTCGTCGGATCGCCGACGGCGCGGACGATCTTCTTCTTGAGATCTTCCTGCCCGCCGTGCGCGTCGATGAGGCGGTCGCTCGACGCTTCCCAGGCCATCGCGTTGATCGTGAAGTCGCGCCGCGCGAGATCTTCCTCGATGGGCATGTGCGGGTCGGCGTGCGTCGTCACGTCGCGATACCCGCCGGTGTTCGCCGGTTTTTCCCGTCGCGGCAGCGCGATGTCGAGTGAACCGATTTTTGCAGCTGCAAAAATTTGTTCGTCGACTTTCGGCGTGAACTTGAAGACGCCGAACGTCCGGCCGACGAAATCGACTTGCCCGCGCTCTTCGAGGAAGCGCGCCAACGCCACAGGTTCGACACCGGCGACGAGGATGTCGATGTCGCCCAGCGCGCGGCCGAGCAGGGCGTCGCGGACGGCGCCGCCGACGATATGCCAGCGCGAACCGGGAAGCTCTTCGCTCCAGCGCTTCAGGATGTCCGCGATCGGATGGCCTTCGAACATATGCGGTTACGATAGCACCGTCGCCGGAAAAGAAAAAACTCCGTCATGCTCACGGAGCCTCTCCTCCTTTTTGTCCGAGACTACATCGCGGTCGCGTCGGCGACGGCGAGTTCGGTCGCTCCGCAGAGTCCGCACTCGATGCCGAGGTCTTCTTTCCGGATCTCTCCGCACGATTCGCAGAACAACGCGCCGTCCATCTCATCGATCGAAGCGGAACTGCAGCGTTCGCATCGGTACGCGATATCTTTGCTGTTCAGTTCGCCACAGTACGCGCAGGCGTACGACATTCCCATACGAAAGATCACTCAAAGATTTTTAACCGTTGGGAGCATAACATCACGTCCCCCCACAAACAAGCATAAAAGATATCCACATTCGCCCCCTTGACCCGTTCGCCTTTTGTTCGTCTATACTATGAACGAAAGGCGAACACTTAATCACACCCCATTCTATGTTCGAACTCACGTCCAAACAGAAGGAGTTGCTGGATGCCATCCAGGAACACGTCGGCGACCGCGGCGTCATGCCCAGCTACCGCGAACTGGCCGTCGCCATGGGCGCTTCCAGCCCGGCGACCATCCATAAGCACGTGTCGCTGCTCGAAAAGAAGGGGTACGTCCTGCGCCACGACGGCGGACGCTCGCTCTCCCTCACTCCGAAGGCCACCACGCGCCGCCCGGCCATCGGCCTGCCGCTCCGCGGGCTCATCACCGCCGGCCTGCCCATCGAAGCCATCGAGACGAACGACACCATCGACGTCCCGGCCGACATGGTCGTCGACGAGATCAACTCCTACGTCCTCAAGGTGAAGGGCACCTCGATGATCGACGACGGGATTCTGGACGGCGACTTCGTCATCGTCGAGCGCAACCCCTCGCCCCGCAACGGCGACATCGTCGTGGCCCTCCTCGAGAACACCTACGCGACCTTGAAGCGCTTCTACCGCGA
>Ga0113563_10002511_pt1 | contig 11090 bp, 7 predicted proteins | sample Mud3Dept3metaG_FD_80117 | JGI IMG/M metagenome (GOLD analysis project Ga0113563, IMG submission 80117) | Freshwater wetland microbial communities from Ohio, USA, analyzing the effect of biotic and abiotic controls - Mud 3 Core 4 Depth 3... | ecosystem: Environmental > Aquatic > Freshwater >...
CAGGATGTACTGACCGAAGCGGATACCGCCCTCGGCGGACGCAGACACCACGCCATCTTAGCCTCGTCTCGGCCGCCGACGAGGTGCGCACACGAGTTTGCACATCGTGAGCACGATGTCGGGCATGTCCGAAGATGTCGGTGGACCTCTCGCGGGGAACGCAGACAATGCTCTACGATGCGGCGCATGCGAATGGGGACCCGGCTCGCCGGCTTCGCGCTTGCGTCCGTGGTTGCGGGCGCCTGTACGACCCAGGTCGACCCTCCCTCGCCGCGGATCACCGTCGGTGGCAGCTCTCCCCTGGTCGAAATGTTCACGCGCGTCGGCGCCGAGTCCGGCCTGCCGCCCGAGCTCCTTGCCGCGCTGTCGTACGTCGAGACCCGGCTGCGCTTCGTCGAGAGCGCCGAGCACGGCGCGACCGCGATCGGCCTGCTTGGCCTGTCCGCGCAAGATCTCGCCCGCGGTGCGCGCCTCGCCGGCGTGACCGACGCGGCCGCCCGTACCGACGCCGAGGCGTCGCTGCGCGCCGGTGCCGCGCTCCTCCGCCAGGCAGCGCCCGACGCCCGCACCCTCGACGAGGTGCTCGCGGCTCTCGAGCCGTCGCTCCGCGCGGAGCTCGTGACCGCGCTCGCCCGCGGCGTCTCCGGCCAGGATGTGCTCGGCGAGTCCGTCGTGATCGCCGCGCGCCCGTACCTCGATCGTAGCGCCGGCCTGGGCACCACGACGCAGGCACTCGGCAGCGCGGACTATGCGTCGGCGAAGTGGGCCGCCGCGTACAGCGGGAACTTCGCGACGACGAACCGCGGCCTCGCGGACGTCACGCACGTCGTGATCCACACGGTGCAGGGCAGCTACAACGGCTGCATCAGCTGGTTCAAGAACCCCTCCGCCGAGGTCTCCGCTCACTACGTCGTCAAGTCGTCGAACGGCGAAGTGACGCAGATGGTGAAGGAGAAGGACACCGCGTGGCACGACGCGTGTTTCAACAAGAACACCGTCGGCATCGAGCACGAGGGCTACGTCGACGATCCCGAGGTCTGGTACACGGACGCGATGTATGCGGAGTCGGCCAAGCTGACCGCGTATCTCGCGGACAAGTACAACATCCCCAAGACCCACGAGAGGATCCTCGGCCATGGCGAGGCGCCCGATTGTTCGTCGCACACCGATCCGGGCGCGGGCTGGAACTGGGACACGTACCTCGATCTCGTGAACACCGGCGGTGCGCCGATGTTCAACGCGAGCGATGTCACGATCGACGCGCCGGCGTCGCTGACCTCCGGCGACAAGGCGACCGTCACGATCACCGTGACCAACAACGGCAACACGGCGTGGGATCTCGATCTCACCCGCCTCGGCACCGCGGCGCCTCAGGATCGCGAGTCGGCGCTGTTCGTCGATGGCGACTGGATGGCTCCCAACCGCGCGACCGGTGCCGATGGTCGCGTCGAGCCGGGCGCGACCGGCACGTTCAGCTTCGAGATCCTCGCGCCCGCGGTCCGCGAGCCCATCGTCTATGACGAGGCGTTCCAGCTCGTGCAGGAGGGTGTCGCGTGGTTCGGCCCCGAGCTCCACCTCATGGTGCAGGTGATGCCGCGAGGCGACGACGCGGGCTGCAACGCGAGCGGGGCTGGTTCCGGCGGTGCGGCGTGTGCCATGCTGCTGCTCGGTGTATTCGCTGGCCGTCGCCGTCGGGCTGATCGTCGTCTCCGGCTGTAACGACGCGGTCACGCTCCAGATCGCGGGTGATCGCCCGGTGCCGACCGCGATCGATGCGATCTGCGTCGGGATCGCGGACACCTCGCTCGGCGGCGGGCAGTTCGGTCGCGCCTATCGCCTCGAGGGCAAGCTCGCGAGCCTTCCGCAGACCCTGCGGGTCGAGCCCGGTGGCGCCGACGCGGCATGGGCGTGGGTCCGCGCGGATCGCGGAGGTGTCCCCGTCGCCGGCGCCGCCGCCGCGGTCGACTTCTCGCGGGACGTCGGGCTGTCCCTCGACCGCTGCGTGACCGGTCCGGGCGATGCACCATCGGAGATCGGGGACGCGGCCGGTCCCCCGACGGCGCGCCTCGCGGCCTCGCAGGGCGCGGGCGGAACGGTGATCGTCGCGGCGGGCGCCACCACCGCCGTCGTCGATGCGCGCAATGGCTCGCTCGTCGCGACCGACGCCCCCGCGCCCGGCGCCGGCGCCGTGACCACGATCCTCGCCGTCGATCTCGACGGGGACTGCGACGACGACCTCGTCCTCGCGACCGATGGGGCGGCCCCCGCGCTGTGGCGCCGCGACGGCGTGACCTTCACCGTGGTCGGCGCGCTCGGCGGCGCGCCGATCGCCGCCGTTGCCGCGGCGGATGTCGACCACGACGGCGACCTCGATCTCGTCGCTGGCGGCGGGACTCAGCTCGCCCTGTGGCTCAATGACGGCGGCGGCAACTTCGCGCGCAAGGACGGCGCGATCGTGATGCCCGGACGCGTCTCCGCCGTCAGCGCGATCGCGCTCGGCGATCTCGACGGCGACGGCTACGCTGATCTCGTCGTCGGGCAGGCCCCCGGCCCGCTGCGCGCGTGGCTCGGCGGCAGCGGCAGCTTCAGCGTCGCCGATGCCGCGGTCCCGCCCGTCCCGCTCGAGGTCACGCGCCTCGTTCTCACCGACGCCGACGGCGACTTCGATCCGGATCTCGCCGTGTCGATCCGCAACGCGCCGATGCGGCTCTACGTCGATCGCGAGGGCCGGCTCGAGGATCAATCGTTCGTCCGCCTGCCGCAGCCGCCGCCGATGGCGACCGCGATCACGCTCGGCGGCTGGGATGCCGGCTGTGAGCCCGATGCCGTCGTCGCGAGCGTCGCCGGTGGCCCCGTGCTGCGCGGCACAGCGGATGGCGTGCTCGCGGCCGATGGCGCCGCGCCCCCGGCGACGGATGTCGTGATGGCCGACGTCGATGACGACGGCGATCTCGATGCGCTGCTCGCGGGCGCGGAGGGGGTCTTGTGGCTCGCGCGGTGATCCTCCTCCTGCTCCTCGCGTTCGCCGCGGTCGCGCATGCCGACGTCGGGCCGCAGGCGATCGAGACCTATCTTGCGCGCGGGCAGAAGCTCTACGACGAGCAGGAGTACGCGGGCGCGATCCAGGCGCTGTCGCCGGTGACCCGCGACGCGCGCGCGACCCGCGCCCAGCGCTTGCGCGCGCTCGAGCTGATCGCGCTCGCGCACTTCATCCGCGGGGACGAGGGTGCTGCGCGCGTGACCTTCGAGCGGATCCTCGACATCGATCCGGGCTACCAGCTGCGCGACACGACCGGCTCGCCCAAGATCCGTGCGTTCTTCGATGCGATGAAGAAGCAGCTGATCCCCGGCTTCGATCCGGACGCGGGGGCCGACCTCGAGCATGCAGCCCCGACCGCCGGCACCGCGGGGCGACCGATCGAGATCGAGACGCGCGCCACGCGCGGCGGCGAGCGCGTGTTCGAGCTGGTCGTCGCGACGCGCCGGCGCGGCGAGCTCGCGTACCGGCTGTTCACCGCGTCGCCACGCGGCGATGCGCGCTGGCGCGCGCGGATCGCGCCCGAGCCGTCGAGCAAGCCGTATGTGCTCGAGTACTACGTCGAGGCGCGCGATGCCGGCGGCGGCGCCGTCGCGCGGATCGCCGCACCCGATGCACCGCTCGAGATCGCGCTGACTGCGGGATCCTCGGACGGCGGCAAGCGCGCCTGGTACACGCGGTGGTACGTCTACGCGGGCGTCGCTGTCGTCGCCGGGGGAGTGACGGGAATCGCCATCGCGGCGAGCCGTGGGCCGGACCCCGGCTCGTTGCCTCCGGGATCTGTGACCGTCTCCCCGTGAGCGCGCCTCGGTGCGCGTCGATGTTCGCGAAATCTCGTCGGGGACTGCCTCCGCTGCGACCTGGATGCGCAGGTTTCGCGACCGCGCACCTCAACTGGAGTAGCTGGTGTTAGGCCCCATCGGAGGCTGGTGTGATCGACGTCATCGTCGGGATTCCTCGACGGAGTTCTAGTGTTCGAGCCCCAGTGTTGCTCCCCGGAAGCACCCGACGAAATGGGCTTGACCCCCGGGAGCAACATCAGTAGGGTCCGCGAGCATTTTTGAACCGCCGTAGTTCTTGGGGCATTCCCAGCGGCACGTACTTCCAAGGAAGAGCAGGAGTCGAGCAATGAAGAAGCTAGCTTTGGGAGCCCTGTTTGCTGGGCTCATGGCGTGTGGTGGCGGATCGAACAACACGGTGACGCTCGTCGACGCCCCGACGGTCGACGGCATGTCGGTGTGTAACCCGCTCATGCAGTCCGGCTGTCTCGCTGGCGAGAAGTGCGGCTGGATCATCGACCAGGCGGGCACGGCCACCACCGCATCGATCGGTCACATCGGCTGTGCGGCCACCGGCGCGATCGCCGTGGGCGGCCAGTGCATGACCGGCGCAGGGGGCATGGGAGCGACGGGCGCCGACAACTGCGTCGGCAACGCCGCCTGCGTCTCCGGCGAGTGCAAGCTGATCTGCGACCCCAACCTGGGCGCGCCGATGTGCGACGCGAACCACTCGTGCTCGCAGTACCAGAACCTGTTCGTGAACAGCGGCACGACCGTCGCTGGCGTTTGCGACCCGTCCTGCGATCCGCTGACCCAGGAGCTCAAGGTCGGCACGCCCAGCGCGGCCTGCGGCTCGCCCGACCCGACCAAGCCCACCAAGGGCTGCTACGGCTACGATGACTTCAGCTGCTCGAACACGGGCGTCAACAGCAACCCCGCGAGCCTGGCGTACCTCGACCTCACGGATCGCACGATGCCGCGCGGTGAGTTCCTCAACTCGTGCGCGCCCGGCTTCCTCCGGCTCTGGTACGAGTCGGAGACGGTGATGGTCGGGAAGTGCGCTGGCTACTGCGCCGTGCTGCCGATCGACAACACCTCCGCCCATTCGGGCAACGGCCTCGGCTCGACCGCGGCGTTGGCGAAGCTGCCCAAGGAAGCGGCGGCCGCGGCCGGCAACGGCACGTGTGGGCCGACCAAGAAGGGCTCGATCTCCGGCGGCGACCAGATGTGCGTCCACTTCTGGACCGTGGCCGCGGACGACGCGACCGGCGAGATCCCGGCGACGTTCGAGCCGTACATCACGACTCTCGGAGCGTGCTTCTCGTACACGCAGTTCAAGTATGACAACGACGGCAGCGCCCAGACGCCCGACGTCGTGCAGCCGAACTGCAACACGCTGCCGCCGACCTCGCCGGATACGATGATGCCGTGGCTCGGCGCGTACTACTTCGGCTGCCAGCCGCCGATGATGGCGTTCACCGGCAAGAAGCACGAGCTCGCGCCGAGCTTGCGCGACCTCCGTCCTGCTCTCAAGGAGCAGGAGCTGCGCCGTCACGAACTCTACTGATCTCGGCGACCACGACGTCTCGTGAACGGGTCGGCAGCAATGCCGGCCCGTTTCGTTTGTGTGAGGACGATGCTACGATCGCCGTCGGTGCGAACGCTCATCCTCGTCAGTCTCCTCCTCGTCGCGGGCTGCAAGGCCAAGCCGAACAAGGATCCATCGGCGGGATCCGCCGGCTCGGGGCTCACCGGCTCGGGGCTCACCGGCTCGGGGCACGTAGGCTCGGGGGACGTGGGCTCGGGCTCGGAGGAGCGAAACATCATCCGGCTGCCTCCGAGCACCGGGACGCCTCCGAACAAGACCACCGCAGCGCTCGTCCAGGCGCAGGCCGACAAGATGACCGCGCTCGAGTTCCCCGGTTTCACCAAGGAGGTGCGCTCCCCGACGCCGACCGGGATGGACGTCCGGCTCAAGACGGTGGCGCGGCCCCACCTGACGTTGGCGATCAAGGCGAGCCACTGTGTCGACTGCAAGCCGATGCAGGTCGACGCCTGGAACAAGGACCACCTGAAGCTGGAGCTCCTGCCCGATGATCTCCGCAGCTTCGACAAGCTGACGTTCGACGTCGAGCAGACCGAGCTCAACGGGCAGCCCATGGTCGCCGTCTACCAGATCGGCTCGCGGGTGGAGAAGGACGGAGGGAACACCGACGCCATCTACACGAACGCGTACACGCTCTTCTACAACGACGGGATCAACATGATCCGCGTGACCTCCGCGTACAAGGATTCGCCGCTCGACCGCGCGGACCTGGAGAAGATCGCGCCGAAGCAGGATCTCGAGCGCATGGCGAAGGCGTTCCTCGACGCGTACACGCACGCGTGGTGACCTCCGCCCGCTGAGGGTGTCGAGCGCCGGTGGGGACAGCCGTTCCGTCCGGCGCCAGACGGACGCCGGACACTCCGGACACGCCGCGTCGAGGATCCGCGGGGTTGCGACGGCATGCGGTTCGTACAGGCAACCGCCGACCGAGCAGGTCGATAGCCATCGCTCACTCACGCCGGAGGACCATCGTGTTTGATTCCAATTCCACTCAGTCACTCGCCGCCGATACGCGACGCGCGGGCCTCGTCGTCGGACTGCGCTCCACGCGCGACGGCACCCAGTACCCCCTGAGCACGGAGGCCCGACGCTGGGTCATCGGCTCGGGCGACGCCTGCGATCTCGTGATCGACGATCCGTGCGTCTCGCAGATGCACTGCATCCTCGAGCGCCGGCCGGGCGGCGCGATCCTCGTGCGCGACAAGAAATCTCGCAATGGGACGCAGATCGACGGCAACGCGGTCGAGGCAGCCGAGCTGCGCGTCGGTTCGTACCTGACGATCGGGCGGACGACGCTGGTCGCGATCGCGGGCCCGGGGCCCGATCAGACGAGCGCGCTCGAGGCGCTACGCGGGCATGATCCTGCGCTGCGCGCGACGATCGATCAGGCGCTGCGCGCGGCGCAGACCGACTGCAACGTGCTGATCGTCGGCGAGACCGGGACCGGGAAGGACCTGCTCGCGCGCGTGATCCACGAGGCGTCGCGCCGGGTCGCCGGGAAGTTCGTCGCGGTCAACTGCGGCGGCATCCCGCGCGAGCTGATCGGCTCGGAGCTGTTCGGGCACGAGAAGGGCTCGTTCACCGGTGCCGTGTCGGACCGGGACGGCTACTTCGTCGAGGCGCACGGTGGGACGCTGTTCCTCGACGAGATCGGCGAGCTGCCGATCGAGATGCAGCCGCACCTGCTGCGGGCCCTGGAGTCGCGGCGTGTGCGCCGGGTCGGCAGCCCGACCGAGCGTACGGTCGATGTCCGGATCGTGGCGGCGACGAACCGGGTCGACGGGCTCGGCACCGAGTCGTCGCGGATGCGCGTCGATCTCTATCACCGGCTCGCGACCGTGGTGCTCGCGCTGCCGCCGCTGCGCGAGCGGATGGGCGACCTGGTCGAGCTGGTCGAGGGGCTGCTGCGCGAGCACGAACCCCAGCACGGCGAGAAGCAGGTGACCGAGGCCGGCTGGCGAGTGCTCCTCGCGTATGCGTGGCCGGGCAACGTGCGCGAGCTCCGCCACGCGGTCGACCGCGCGGTGACGCTCGGGGGCACCGACCTCGGCGCCGATGACTTCTTCCCGCAGCTGCGGATGGGGCGCGATCCGCACTTCGCGCTGATCGCCAGCGTCGATGCGGGGCGGCTCGTGCCGTACCAGGCGATGATGCGCGGCGCGATGGAGCAGGCGCTGATCAAGCACGGCTCGATCCGCGCGGCGGCGAGCCACCTCGGGATGGCGAAGTCGACGTTCGCGGACAAGGCGCGCGCGTGGGGCCTGATCCCGCGCGGCAAGCTCAAGAAGTAGCCCTACCAGCGATTCGCGAGCAGCCACTGCTCGAGCCGCGCCGCGAACACGAGCTCGAGCACGGTGATGCTGCCCCGGTCGGGGCGGATCGTCACCGTCAGGCGGGGGACGTCGACGACGACGTGCGGGTAGAGGTCGACCTCATCGGCGATCGCCGCGGTCTGGTGGATCGCCTCGGCGAGCTTGGTCATCGAGCGGTGGAAGAGCTCGAGCCGGAGGTTGCCGTCGACGAGCGCCCACCGCGTGCCGAGCTGCTTGACCTCGCGCGCGACCTCGTCGGGCGACAGCGTTGCGCGGCTCAGCGTCTGCTCGGAGAGCGCGTTGACGTGCTCCGCTTCGGTGGACCCGGGGCGCCGCGCCTCGGGCATGAACGACTCGAGCGCGCCGCGGACCTCGTCCATCGTCGCGAACCGCTTCGCCGGATCTTTGGGGAGCAGCCCGTCGGCGAGCAGCTCGCGGAGGCCGGAGGGCAGGTCCGTGCGCTCGAGGGCGGGCGGCGCGGCGTGAATGATCTGGTGGAGGAGAGCGTGCATCGCCGTGAGATCGCCGGGGGCGCCGGTGAGCCTGAACGGGACGTGGCCGCTCAGCATCTCGTAGAGCACGACCCCGAGCGAATAGATGTCGGCGCGGTGATCGACCGCATCCGGGCTCGTGATCTGCTCGGGCGCCATGAACTCCGGCGTGCCCATCGTCGTCGAGCCGATCGCGGTGCGATCGCTCGCGGCGAGGAACCGCGAGATGCCGAAGTCGAGGACCTTGACGTGATCGACGAAGCCGTCGCGGACGGTGAGGTAGATGTTCTCGGACTTGAGGTCGCGGTGGACGATGCCGGCGCGGTGGGCGGCCTCGAGAGCGGATGCGATCTGGTAGGCGATCTTGAGCGCCCGCCGTACGGGGAGCCTGCCGAGGCGCGGGACCTCGTCGGACAGCGCCGTGCCGTCGACGTACTCGAACACGATGTACGGGACATCGGTCCGGGTGAAGCCCATGTCGGTCGACTCGGCGATGTTCGGGTGCCCCAACGTCCCGGCCGCGAGGGCCTCGTTCATGAACCGCCGGATCATGTCGGCGTCGGTGACGAGCTCGCGGTGGAGGAACTTGATCGCGACGCGCCGCTTGATCAGCCAGTGCTCGGCGAGGAACACGGTGCCCATCCCGCCGACGCCGAGCAGCTCGAGGATCTTGTAGCGACCCTCGACGACCTCGCCGATCGCGACGACGGGTTCTTGCGGGTCGTCCACCCAGCGAGGATACCAGCTACTTCGACGAGCTGCCGGCAGCCGCCACGGCACGCTGCCGCAGGACGTACTGCAGGATGCCGCCGTGGACCACGTACTCCACCTCCTGGGGCGTATCGATGCGCGTGGTGACCGTGAACGACTTCGCGCCCGCCTTGACCGTCAGCTTCTTCTTCGGCGACAGGCCCCCGGCGATGCCCTCGATCGTGATCAGCTCGTCGCCGGTCAGGCCGAGCGTGGAGGCGTCTTCGCCCGGGTTGAACTGCAGCGGGATCACACCCATGCCGATCAGGTTCGAGCGGTGGATGCGCTCGAAGCTCTTCGCGATCACGGCGCGAACGCCGAGGAGCAGCGTGCCCTTGGCGGCCCAGTCGCGCGAGCTGCCGGTGCCGTAGTACTCGCCCGCGAGTACGACCGTCGGCACGCCGTCGGCGATGTACTTCATCGCCGCGTCGTAGATCGCGAGCTGCTCCGGCGCACCGCCGCCCTTCGGCATGTACTTCGTGACGCCGCCCTCGACGCCGGCGAGCATCAGGTTCTTGAGCCGGATGTTCGCGAACGTCCCGCGCACCATCACCTCGTGGTTGCCGCGGCGCGCGCCGTACTGGTTGTAGTCGGCGGGCTTGACGCCGTGTTCGTCGAGGTAGCGCGCCGCCGGGCTGCCCTTGGCGATGTTGCCGGCGGGCGAGATGTGATCGGTGGTGACCGAGTTGCCGAGGATCGCGAGCACGCGGGCGCTCGTGATGTCGGTCAGTGGCTTCGGCGTCGGGCCGAGGTCATCGAAGAAGCTCGGCTTGCGGATGTACGTCGACGACTCGTCCCACGCGAACGTGTCGCCGGCGGGGACCTTGAGCGCGCGCCAGTCGGCGTCCCCATCGAGGACCTGCGCGTAGCGCTTCTCGTACTGCTCGCGCTTGATCGCCTTGCGCATCAGCTCGGCGACCTCGGTCGGCGACGGCCACACATCCTTGAGGAACACGGGCTTGCCGTCGCTGCCGGTGCCGAGGGCTTCCGTCTCGAGATCGATGTTCATCGTGCCCGCGAGCGCGTATGCGACGACGAGCGGCGGCGACGCGAGGTAGTTCGCGCGGACGACCGGGTTGATGCGTCCCTCGAAGTTGCGATTGCCCGAGAGCACGGAGGTGACGACGAGGTTGCCGTCCTTGACCGCGTTCGCGATCTGCTCGTGGACCGGACCGGAGTTCCCGATGCACGTCGTGCAGCCGTAGCCCGCGAGGTAGAAGCCGAGCGCCTCGAGGTCCGCCATCACGCCGGCCTCGGTGAGGTAATCGGTGACGACCTGCGAGCCGGGCGCGAGCGACGTCTTGACCCACGGCTTGCTCGTCAGGCCCTTCTGCCGGGCCTTGCGCGCGAGCAGGCCAGCGGCCATCAGCACCGACGGGTTCGACGTGTTCGTGCAGCTGGTGATCGCCGCGATCACGACGGAGCCATGACCGAGGGCGAACGAGCCCTTGTCGGTGGTGACGTCCTTCGTGGTCGACAGCATGCCGGGCGCCGCGTGCCCGCCCTCGTTCGACCAGGCGTCGATCGAGGCGGCATCGGCCGCGCACTTGTCCCCGAGGATGCCGGCGACGGCGCGGCGCCACGTCCGGCGCGACGCGGTGAGCGGGACGCGATCGTGCGGGTTCGCGGGGCCGGCGATCGAGGGAACGACCGTCGACAGATCGAGCGACAGCGAGTCGGCGAACCGCAGCTTGGCGCCGGGCTCGTGCCACAGCATGTTCTCCTTGCAGTAGCGCTCCACGAGCTGCACGTGGTCGTCGCCGCGGCCGGTGAAGCGCAGGTAGGCGAGCGTCTCGCTGTCGACGGGGAAGAAGCCCATCGTCGCGCCGTACTCCGGCGCCATGTTCGCGATCGTCGCGCGATCGGGGAGCGACAGCGCGCCGATGCCCGCGCCGTAGAACTCGACGAACTTGTCGACGACGCCCTTCTTGCGCAGCATCTGCGTCACGGTGAGGACGAGGTCGGTCGCGGTCGATCCGGGCGGCAGGTGGCCGGTCAGCTCGAACCCGATCACCTCGGGGATCAGCATCGCCATCGGCTGACCGAGCATGACGGCCTCGGCCTCGATGCCTCCGACGCCCCAGCCGAACACGCCGAGCCCGTTGATCATGGTCG
>Ga0113563_10002512_pt1 | contig 11089 bp, 9 predicted proteins | sample Mud3Dept3metaG_FD_80117 | JGI IMG/M metagenome (GOLD analysis project Ga0113563, IMG submission 80117) | Freshwater wetland microbial communities from Ohio, USA, analyzing the effect of biotic and abiotic controls - Mud 3 Core 4 Depth 3... | ecosystem: Environmental > Aquatic > Freshwater >...
CACGCCTGCGCATCCGCGCTCCGCTGATCTCGATGAGCAAGGCGCAAATCATCCAGCGTGGTGCTTCGCTGGGCGTGGAATACGGCCTGACGGTGTCCTGTTACCAGGCCGACGCGCAGGGTCGAGCTTGCGGCGTATGCGATTCGTGCAGATTGCGGCGCGAGGGGTTTGTCGCGGCCTGCGTGACGGATCCGACCGCATACCGGTGATCCGACGGGCCCGATCCGGTATCATTCGCGCCCTCCCCAGGGGCCGTTAGCTCAGCGGTAGAGCAGCTGGCTTTTAACCAGTTGGTCGATGGTTCGATCCCATCACGGCCCACCAAAATCATAAGCCTGTGCGCTGGTTATCTATGGTCCGACATTGGGTTGGGGCACAGATTTCCGGCGGTCGCCTCGGGTGTCCGTTAGGCATTTCTTCGGATTGCTTTCCGGCTGTAGCGGCTGTCGACTGCCCTTGCGCCGCGCGCATGGGGGTTGCAAGACGCGTCGCCTATCTCGATGAGAACACCAAGACAGGAGAGTCAGATGAAGAAAATCATGTTGTTGTTCGTGCTGGCGTTCCCGATGTCTTCGCAGGCTGACTACGTCGACGTCATTGCAGGCAAGCTGAATCCCGGCTGCACGATGGCGACGTACCTGCAGATAGTCCAGGACTTCCGTGGCCAGTGGGCAAACGCCAATGGTTACAAGGTGGAGATCCTGTTTCCCGTGCAGAGCAGGGACCTCAGCACGTTCTACTGGGTCGGTCGGATGGCGAGCGCCGAGGCTTTTGGCAAGGCAGCCGACTCATGGACTGCGGCACAGGCAGACGCGAACTCGGTTCCGGCCAAGTTGATGGCGCGGTTCCGCGAATGCAATACCAGCGAAAGCCGCGCGGGCTACTTCACCCGCTGACCTCCACGGCTGAATCGAGTCGCACGGCGAGTGGCCTCGCGAGGGGCCACGCGCCGGCGCGCCAGGGACAAACTGACTACCAGTAGAAGTCTCTCCTCGTGCGATCGGATCAACTCGTCGCATGCGCCTACTTTGCCGACGCTGTACTCGAACGGATCCATCAAGCCGTTCACCCAGTCGTTCGTCTGGTTCATCGCCGTCAGCCGTGTGCGGCGATCGCGTCGCGGATGCCCTATCAGGCACTCGTGCGCCTGCGGGCAGCTGGCCCTAACATTGGCGGCAAGATCATGCACTGAGGTCCGCGGTTAGACGCAACAGTCGAGCTGACGGTGTCGTCTATTCCGGGTCACGTCCAACTGCCGTTTTCCGGTTGAGAAGCGTGCCCGTATCTGCAGTCTGAACCGCCCAGGCATTTCGGGAGGCTCCATTCCTTGAAACGAGCTCGGGCGATGGCCGCCTGAGTCAACCACCAGAGCCGCGATAGTTGAGACGGGCGAGGGGGGGCGGTGAGGATATCCCCGCCCGGGCGGGCCATTTGATCAGTTGATCGATGGTTCGATCCCATTACGGTCCACCGCTAAAGCACTATAAAAAAAGGCGTGTTTTGCGCATCGACGGAGTGCGGTGGGGTCGGGTACCCGCTCGAGTCGGCAATGAGTCACCCGCCGGCGTTCACCGCCCTCAGGTAGCAGTTCCCCTCAGGCGAGGATGACCTGGCCGGTGTTCGTCGTCGTCGCGCCTATCGTCTGCGTACGGTGTCATCACGGTATCCGGCGCCTCGCGATCCGCAACACCATGCCTCGCTCGATCTTCAGCATGATCAGGATGGGCAGTACGGCCAGGGCGATCAGGTACTTCATGCGTCTTTCCTCCGACTTGCGGTAATTCAGCGACAAATTGCTGTGACCAGATCGCGGGGCCCGAGTTCAAACTTGTCTCGATTGCGCGGTGGTTCGGCCGGCCCATGATCGATCTCGGCGCTTACGACGTCCCGGCCGACCGCACATTGGCATGCTGCGCCGCACCTGCAGTACCATCGCGCCCTACAGTTTCAACTGAAACGAATTGTCCGGGGAACGAGCATGGCCGACCTTTTCGACAATCCGATGGGTACCGACGGCTTCGAGTTCGTCGAGTACACGGCGCCCGACCCGGTCCTGCTGCGCACGCTGTTCGAGCGCCTGGGCTTCCCGGTGGTGGCCCGCCATCGCAGCAAGAACGTCACGCTGCACAGGCAGGGCGACATCAATTTCATCATCAATGCCGAACCCGAGGGATTCGGCCAGCGCTTCGCGCAACTGCACGGCCCGTCGGCCTGCGCGATGGGTTTCCGCGTCCGTGATGCTGCGGCGGCATTCAAGCGCGCCTGTGAGCTCGGCGCCACGCCCGTCGCGAACCCGATCGGACCCATGGAACTCAACATCCCGGCAATCGAGGGCATCGGCGGCAGCATCATTTACCTGGTCGACCGCTACGGCGACCGCACGATTTATGACGTCGACTTCGTGCCGGCGCCACAGGCTGCCCCGGGCCGCGCGGCGGGCCTGTCGGTCATCGATCACCTGACGCACAACGTGCAGCGCGGCCGCATGGACCACTGGGCCGGTTTCTACGAACGGCTGTTCAACTTCCGCGAGATCCGCTATTTCGACATCGAAGGGAAGAAGACGGGGCTCTTCAGTCGCGCGCTGACGAGTCCCTGCGGAAAGATCCGCATCCCGATCAACGAGTCGCAGGACGACAAGTCGCAGATCGAGGAGTACCTGCGCGAATACAAGGGTGAAGGCATCCAGCACATCGCGCTTGCAACCGACGACATCTACGCGACCGTGGACCGCTTGCGCGGCAACGGCATCGAGTTCCAGGACACGCCCGACACCTATTACGAAGGCGTCACGACGCGTGTGCAGGGTCACTGCGAGTCGCTCGACGAACTCGCGAAGCGGCGCATCCTGATCGATGGCAGCGACCGCGACGGGATCCTGTTGCAGATCTTCACGAAGAACGTCATCGGGCCGATCTTCTTCGAGATCATCCAGCGCAAGGGCAACGAAGGCTTCGGCGAAGGCAATTTCCGCGCGTTGTTCGAGTCGATCGAACTCGACCAGGAGCGCAGGGGAGTCATTTGAGGAACGGGTTGGGGGATAGGGGGTAGTGGTGAAACGGTACATACCTGTGGCCAGGGTGGAGGGCACGGCCTCGAGGCAGGCGCATTGCGACCTGCCGGAGGGCACGTATGAGCGCGAGATGAGCAAGGAGGGGTTCTTCGGCCCGGCCGCGTTCTTTCATCACCGCCATCCGCCCACGGGTTGGATTGATTTCACGGGGCCGTTGCGGCCACACGCGTTCGACCTGACGAAGCTTCCGGTGAGCGGGTGCACTCCCTGGTCGGCAGCCCCGCTGCTGACGAACGCGCACTGCAGCATCCGTTATTGGCGGCTCGCGTCGAGCATGCAGCGTCTGGCACGCAATGCGGACGGCGACGACCTGCTGTTCGTCCACGCCGGCACCGGCGACCTGTACTGCGATTTCGGCCACCTTGCGCTCGAAGCCGGCGACTATGTCGTACTGCCGCGCGGCACGATGTGGCGCATCGACTGTGCCGCTGCGATCGACGTTCTGATGATCGAGGCGACGAGCTCGAGCTACATGCTGCCCGAGAAAGGCCTGGTCGGTAATCACGCGATCTTCGACCCCGCGATGCTCGACGTGCCGAGGATCGACGCCCAGTTCATCGCGCAGCAGAGCGACACGGCGCGGTGGGAGGTCGAGGTCAAGCGCCGCAATGCGCTGTCGTTGATCGCCTATCCGTTCAACCCGCTCGACGCAGTGGGCTGGCACGGCGAACTCGCGGTGGTGCGGATCAACGTGCGTGACCTGCGGCCTCTGATGAGCCACCGTTATCACCTGCCGCCCTCGGCCCACACGACGTTCCTTGCCAATCGCTTCGTCGTCTGCACTTTCGCGCCGCGACCGTTCGAGTCGGATCCGGGCGCGCTCAAGGTGCCGTTCTTCCACAACAACGACGACTACGACGAGGTGCTCTTCTACCATGCGGGTGACTTCTTCAGCCGCGACAACATCCACCCCGGGATGATGACGTTCCACCCGGGTGGCTTCACGCATGGTCCGCACCCGAAGGCCCTGACGCGTATGTTCCAGCAGGCCAAGCCCGCGACCGACGAGTACGCAGTCATGATCGACACGCGCGATGCGCTCGACCTCGAGACGGGCGCCGCAAGCGTCGAGTGGACAGGCTACGTGGACAGCTGGAAGGGCCCGCGATGAAGCTGGCCTCGCTCAGGAACGGCCTGAGGGACGGGCAGTTGCTCGTCGTCAGTCGCGATCTGTCGCGCGCATTGCCGGTGCCGCACATTGCGCCGAACCTGCAGGCGGCGCTCGACGACTGGGCGAGGATCGTGCCTCGCCTCGAGGAGGCGGCGCGGGGTCTGGAGGACGGTCACGCGGCGGGCAGCTTCCCGTTCCAGCCGACGCAGGTGCTCGCGCCGTTGCCGCGTGCTCATCACTGGGTGGACGGTTCGGCCTACGTGAACCACGTCGAACTGGTCCGCAAGGCCCGCGGCGCCGAGATGCCGGCGAGCTTCTGGACGGATCCGCTCGTCTACCAGGGTGGCTCGGATGACTTCCTGCCGCCCACGGCGGACGTTGCGCTGCCGAGCGAGGCACACGGCATCGACCTCGAGGCCGAGGTGGCCGTGATCACCGACGACGTGCCGATGGGCACGACCGCGACCGAGGCCCGGCCGCACATCAAGCTGCTGATGCTCGTCAACGACTGGTCGCTGCGCAACCTGATCCCGGCCGAACTGGCAAAGGGCTTCGGCTTCTATCAGTCGAAGCCGGCCACGGCTTTCTCGCCCGTTGCCGTGACACCGGACGAACTCGGCGACGCCTGGGACGGCGGCAAGGTGTCGCTGCCGCTCGTTTCCCACATCAACGGACAGCTGTTCGGGCACCCTGAAGCCGGGGTGGACATGACCTTCGATTTTCCGCGCCTGATCGAGCATGTCACGCTGACGCGGAGGCTCGGGGCCGGTGCGATCGTGGGTTCCGGCACGGTTTCGAACTATGATCGTAGCCGCGGCTCTTCGTGCCTCGCCGAGCGCCGCATGCTGGAGCAGGTCGAGCACGGCAAGGCCACCACGCCGTTCCTGAATTTCGGGGACCGGGTGCGGATCGAGATGTTCGACCGCGAAGGCCGCAGCATTTTCGGGGCGATCGACCAGAAGGTCGTGGCGGCCCGCTGAGCCGTGCCGCGATCCGAGGATGAAGTGCGACATGTTCGGCAACCTTGAGACCCTGCCCGCGGACCCCATTCTCGGCGTCACTGCCGCGTTCCGTCGCGACACGGCGCCCGACAAAGTGGACCTGGGCGTCGGAGTGTATCGGGACGATCTCGGCAACACGCCAGTTCCCTCGGCGATCCGCGAGGCCGAGCGCGAACTGCTCGCCGCGCAGATTTCCAAGACCTACGTCGGCCCGGCCGGCAACGTGGAATTCAACGAGCGCATCGTGGCGCTCGCGCTCGGGCCGCTCGCCGCTAGCCTCAAGGAGCGCACGGCTACGATCCAGACCGTGGGTGGTTGCGGCGCGCTGCGGATCGGCGCCGAACTGATCCGTGCCTCGGATCCGCGCGCCGTCGTGCACGTCAGCGATCCGACGTGGGCGAATCACGAGCCGCTGGTCGGCAGCTCCGGGCTCACGCTGCAGCGTTACCCGTACTACGACCCGGCGACGCGGCAGGTCGCCTTCGAGCCGATGATGGAGCAGCTCGAGCGGCTGCCGGCAGATGCCGTCGTGCTGCTGCACGGCTGTTGCCACAATCCGACCGGCGTCGACCTGTCGCCGTCGCAATGGACCATCGTGGCTGAGACGCTGGCGCGCCGCGGACTGGTGCCGTTCGTGGATCTCGCCTACCAGGGCTTCGGCGACGATCTCGAGGCCGACGTCGCGGGGCTGCGGATCGTCGCAGAGCGCGTGCCGCAGTTCCTGCTCGCGGTCTCCTGCTCGAAGAACTTCGGTGTCTACCGCGAACGGACCGGCGTTCTTGCGATCGTCGCGGAGAGTCCGGCCGTGGCGACGGCCATCGCCACGCACCAGGCGCGCACCGCGCGTCGCATGTACTCGATGCCACCGGACCACGGCGCCGCCGTGGTGGCACGCCTGCTGGCCGATGAACGGCTGCGCGCTCTCTGGGAATCCGAGCTGCGCGACATGGTGGCTCGGATGAAGTCGCTGCGTGCGCTGCTCGCCGAGCGCCTGCAGGCGCGGCGTCCCGACCACGATTTCTCGTGGTTGACCCGACAGCGGGGCATGTTCTCGCTGCTGGGGATCGACGCGGCCGCGATCGCCAGGCTGCGCGACCACCATCACGTCTACGTACCGCCGGATGGCCGCATCAACGTCGCCGGCGTCAGCGAGCTCAACGTCGATCGTGTCGCGGACAGCATCGTGGGCGTGCTGGGCTCCTGAGGCCGCCGCGGTGAAGCTCTGCCCGAAGCTGATCCTCGAGGGCACGCGGCTCACGCACAAGACGGACATCGCCTTTGCGCTCAACGAGCATCCGAGCGTGGTCGGCCCGCGCAAGTACCGTTACCACTCACCGGTGATCTCCGCGGAGTGGTGCGCCTTCACCAACGTGCCCTGGGGGCGCGGCCTGATCAATTTCGAGCCGCAGGAAGAAGCGCTGGCGATGGAGACCTATGCCACCTGGGCGCGGCTGTTCGAGCTGCAGCGCTACTACTCGTGGATCATCGATCGCTTCCACATCTCGACGATCGTCCACCAGCGGCGCGTGCGCGGGCGCGAGTTCGACTTCCGCTGGCTCGAGGAGCGGCTGTTGCCGCTCGGCTTCCGGCTCATTCTCTGCACGCGCAGCCCGGAGTCGTTCGCGCAGGCGCGCGCAGAGCGCCTCAAAGTGTCCGGCAATCCGGGCCAGTATGACGACCTGACGCCGTTCATCGCGGAGCAGGAAGAGATGCGGTTCGAGGTCGGACGCTCGTTGCTGCCGTCGTTCGAACTGGATGTTTCCGACGACGACGTTGCGGGTGCGGCCGACCGGGTCGCCAGCTGGCTCGAGGCCACGGGCGGGCTTACGGCGGCTTAGTTGCGTTGTTGCCGGTCGCGCGGACTAGCAGGAGTCTCCTCCTTGCTATAGAATCCGCGCCTCGGGAAACCGTCAGCCTGCGATCAAGTCGTTGATCGGCGCGTCTTCCCGGCCGGGCGGGGCAGCTCAGGAAACGGGGCTGGCCAGTGCGGCGGGAGATTCGCCAGAGAAGTCCCCCATGCGGGGATTTTTCATTTGCGGGGTGGGCTTCGGCCCAACGGCCGCAAAGGAACGAATGGGCCGCCGGCCCATTTTTTGTATCTGCGTGCGACGCAAGGCGGGGCGATGCTCAGGGACACCCTGGTGACGCTGGTGCGACCGTTGGTCGAGGAACTGGGTTTCGAGCTCTGGGAGCTCGAATACTCGCCGGGGCGCGGCAACGGTTTGTTGCGCCTCTACATCGACGCGCCGGCCGGAATCGCGATCGACGATTGCGAGCGGGTGAGCCGGGCGGTGAGCGCATTGCTCGACGTCCAGGACCCCGTGCCTGGCCAGTACACGCTGGAGGTGTCCTCGCCGGGTCTCGAGCGGCCGCTCAGGACGCCGGAGCACTTCGCGCCGTACGTCGGGGAGAAGGTTTTCGTGGAGTTGGCGCAGGCCGTCGAAGGTCGGCGCCGTTTCGAGGGGGTGCTGGCCTCGGCCGGCGCCCGGACGATCGAGGTCGAAGTGGACGGTCGGCGCCACGTGCTGCCGATCGATGGCATTCGCAAGGCGCATCTCGCGCCGGATGTTTGAACCCCGCATGGCGGGAGGACGAGAGATGAGCAAAGAAATCCTCAGAGTGGCCGAAGAAGTTTCCAACGAGAAGGGAGTCGACAAGGAAATCATCTTCGAAGCACTCGAAATCGCGCTCGCTTCCGCCACTCGCAAGAAGTACGGCGAGGAGATCGACGTCCGCGTCGCAATCAACCGCAAGACCGGCGAGTACGACACGTTTCGCCGCTGGAAGGTCTTTGCCGACGACTCGACCGAACTCGAGTTCCCGGAGAAGGAACTGCGCCTCGACGACGCGCTCGACGTCACGCCGGAAGCCGAGGTCGGCGGCTACGTCGAAATGCCGCTCGAGTCCGTTGCGTTCGGCCGCATCGCCGCGCAGACCGCGAAGCAGGTGATCGTGCAGAAAGTGCGCGAGGCCGAACGCGCGCAGGTCGTAGAGCAGTACAAGGGCCGCATCGGACAGCTCGTCTCGGGTCTCGTGAAGCGCGTCGACCGCAACGGCATCTTCGTCGATCTCGGTGGCAATGCCGAGGGCTTCATCGGCCGCGAGTCGATGATTCCGCGCGAGCCGGTGCGCACCCAGGATCGCATCAAGGCCTACCTGAAGGACGTGCGCTCCGAGCCGCGGGGCCCGCAGCTGTTCCTGAGCCGCACCGCGCCGGAGTTCCTGATCGAGTTGTTCAAGCTCGAGGTGCCGGAAGTGGGCCAGGGTCTCATCAACATCCTCGGCGCCGCCCGCGACCCGGGCGCTCGCGCCAAGATCGCCGTGCGCAGCAACGACCCGCGCATCGATCCGGTCGGGGCCTGCGTCGGCATGCGCGGCTCACGCGTGCAGGCCGTTTCGAACGAGATCGCCGGCGAACGCGTCGATATCATCCCGTTCGACGAGAATCCAGCGCAGTTCGTCATCAACGCGATGGCGCCAGCCGAGGTGAGCTCCATCGTCGTCGACGAGGAAGCGCACAGCATGGACATCGCGGTCGCCGAGGAAAAGCTGTCGCAGGCCATCGGCCGCGGCGGCCAGAACATCCGGCTCGCGAGCGAGCTCACCGGCTGGAAGCTCAACATCATGAGCGAGCAGGCCGCCGAGGAGAAGAGCGAGTCCGAGCAGCGCGACCTGCGCGAACTGTTCATGAAGCAGCTCGACGTGGACGAGGACGTGGCCGCCATCCTCGTACAGGAGGGTTTCTCCAGCATCGAGGAAATCGCCTACGTGCCGCAGTCCGAGCTCGCCGGCATCGAGGAGTTCGACGAGAACATCGTCCAGGAGCTGCGCAACCGCGCCCGTGACGTGCTGCTGACGCAGGCGATCGCGAGCGAGGAGACGCTGGTCGGCGGCAGTCCCGCGGACGACCTGCTGGAGCTCGAGGGCATGGACGACGAGCTGGCCGGAGAGCTTGCTCGACACGGCATCGTCACCCGCGAGGACCTCGCAGAGCAGGCCGTCGACGACCTCGCGGAGATTCCCAATCTCGACCCGCAGCGCGCGGGCGAGCTGATCCTGGCTGCGCGCAAGCCCTGGTTCGAGCAGAGCCAGCAGGGCTGAGCGGAGGTATCCCATGGCGGAAGTCACAGTCAGCCAATTTGCCGAGGTGCTCAAGGTCCCGGTCGAGCGGCTCATCACGCAGCTCGACGAGGCCGGCATCAAGGTCTCGGGCGCCGACGACATCATCAGCGACGAAGCCAAGATGGAGCTCCTCACGCACCTGCGCCGCGCGCACGGCCGCGAGGAAGACGGGGCAGCCGCGCCACGCAAGATCACGCTGAAGCGCAAGGCGCAGCAGGAGATCAAGGTCGCCTCCACGCTGGGCCGGGCGCGCACCGTGAACGTCGAAGTGCGCGTGAAGAAGACCTACCTGAACCGCACGGTGCTCGAGGAAGAGCAGCGCCAGCGGCAGGAGGAGGTCGACCGGCAGCGCCAGGTCGAGGAGTCGGTGCGTCTCGAGGCGGAACGACGCGAGGCCGAACTGCGCGATGCCGAGCGGCTCGAGCGCGAGCGCCTCGAGCGCGAGGCTCAGGCTCGGATCGATGAGGAGGCGCGACTGCGCGCCGAAGCCGAGGCGCAGCACCAGGCCGAGACGCGCGAGCACGTCCGGCACGAAAAGACCGAGCCCGTCGTGGAACCGAGTGTGGCCGAGCCCGTGCGCGCGGCCCCGCCGCCCCGCCCCAAGGCTCCGGAGCCAGTCCAGGACCGCAAGGGTGGCGCCACGAAATACGGCCGGCAGGAGTTGCACGTCGCCGGCGACGCGAGCGCGCGCTTCAAGAAGCGACAGCAGGCGAGCCGTTATCGGCGGCCGGTGCAGGTCAGCGTCGATTCCCGCGGCGGCGAGTTCGCGCAGCCGACGGCGCCCGTCAAGCGTGAAGTCCAGCTGCCGGAAACGATCACCGTCGGCGAGCTGGCCAACCGCATGGCGGTCAAGGCCAACGAAGTCATCAAGACGATGATGAAGATGGGCGTGATGGCGACCATCAACCAGCCCATCGACCAGGACACGGCGCAACTCGTCGTCGAGGAATTCGGCCACACGGTCGTGCGCCTCAAGGAAGACGTGCTCGAGGACCAGCTCAATGCCGGGGTGGGCGAACTCGAACTGCTGCCACGAGCGCCGGTCGTCACCATCATGGGCCACGTCGACCACGGCAAGACGTCGCTGCTCGACTACATCCGCCGCGCCAAGGTGGCTGCGGGCGAGGCGGGCGGCATCACCCAGCACATCGGCGCCTACCAGGTCGAGACGCCCAAGGGTCCGATCACGTTCATCGACACGCCGGGCCACGCGGCCTTCACGGCGATGCGCGCCCGCGGTGCGCACGTGACCGACATCGTCGTGCTCGTGGTCGCGGCCGACGACGGCGTCATGCCGCAGACGATCGAGGCGATCCAGCACGCGCGCGCGGCCAACGTCGCGATCGTCGTGGCGGTCAACAAGATCGACAAGCACGGCGCGGACCCCGACCGGGTGCGCAACGACCTCGGCAAGCAGAACGTGATTCCCGAGGAGTGGGGCGGCGACACGATGTTCGTCAACGTCTCGGCGCACACCGGGGTGGGAATCGACCAGCTGCTCGAGAGCATCCTGCTGCAGGCCGAAGTGCTCGACCTCAAGGCGCCGACCACAGGCCCCGCCGTCGGCGTGGTGCTCGAATCGAGCATCGAGAAGGGCCGCGGCGCAGTGGCGACCGTGCTCGTCAAGCGCGGCACCCTCAAGGCTGGCGATCCGATCATCGCGGGCCAGGAGTTCGGCCGCGTGCGCGCGATGTTCGACGCGACGGGCAAGCAGGTCGCCGAGGCCGGCCCGTCGACGCCGCTGGCGGTGCTCGGGCTCTCGAACGCTCCCAACGCGGGCGA
>Ga0113563_10002513_pt1 | contig 11088 bp, 11 predicted proteins | sample Mud3Dept3metaG_FD_80117 | JGI IMG/M metagenome (GOLD analysis project Ga0113563, IMG submission 80117) | Freshwater wetland microbial communities from Ohio, USA, analyzing the effect of biotic and abiotic controls - Mud 3 Core 4 Depth 3... | ecosystem: Environmental > Aquatic > Freshwater >...
GATCGTCTCTGGCTGTAATTGCAGTATTGATGAGCTTCGTCAGAAAAGCATCCTGAGTCATTTCACAGCCCAGTCCGAATTCACCCGTTGTCTGATCAAAAACATATGTTATTATTCCCTGAACCAGGTCAAACTGTCCTCCTGTGCTGATCCTGTTACTTGAGAAAACGAGAATAACATAGTCGTGTAGCTGGTAGAGATCAGCATTGATATCATCATAGATTGAATTAATATCCGTCAGGCTGATTGTTGAATCGGGAAAGGTGCCCTCGGGGTATTTAATAGGATTTTCAGTTTTTTTGCAGGAAATGAGATTTAAAGAGACAACCAGGATGCCAAAAAACAATACCAGACCATTTTTTACTGATGCCTTTTTCATGCTACATGGTTATTGTAATTTACGTAAAGATATTAATAATTAGTATTAAATGAAAAACCGGGTGAAGACCCGGTCTTTCTGAGGTAGAATTTAGGTTAATTCTAGGGTAAATTGGGTATAGGGTAAAATAATCGTTTTTATAAACTGAAGATGATAAATTGTCTCCTGAGGTTGCGTGATGGTAATAAAAAAAACGGAAAAATATAGTTATTTTTTATATTGACCTGAAAATTAGATGTTTAAAAAAACGCTGAAATGTTAATAATTGAATAAACCCCTGTTAAACCGTGTAAAAAATAGTATTAATTTTACGGCATATTGAATAGAGATGGAAGAGGACAAGTACGGATACTCCTTTGAGGAAGAAGTAAGGCAGGCGGTTCAGAAGTTCGAAAGAATGAGGAGGAATAATGAAAAGTATTTCTTTGATGTTATTGAATTTGAGTCGATTATTGATTATTATATTGATTGCAATAACTCTCTGAAAGCTTTTGAAGCTGCAACGCTGGCCACTCAGCAGCATCCGAACTCTGTATCCATCCAGTTGAGAAAAGCCAGGGTACTGCTTGATAAAGGCCGTGCAGTTGAAGCCCTCAGAATACTAAAAAAGCTTGAGAATATTGAGCCTGCGAATCATGAGATATATATCGCAAAAGGAACTGCTCTTGGTATGCTTGGCGATATCCAGGGGGCAAAGAAGATGTTCGATCATGCACTGACCCTTGATTCGGATGAGGTTGAAAATATCCTGTTTGCTATCGTCTCGGTTCTTCAGAACCTTAATTATTATGAATATCTGATTCCGTACCTGATCAGGCTTATTGAGAAAGAACCGAATTTCAAGGCCCATCTATATGATCTGGCATATGCATACGAGAAGACTGAAAACTATGATTTAAGCATAGCATATTACCTTAAGTATCTTGAAGAGGAACCATTCTCCGACAGCGCATGGTATAATCTTGGTATTATCTATAATAAGCTTGAGCAATATGAAAAGGCCGTGGAAGCCTATGATTATGCTCTTGCCATCAACTCGCAGAATGCGTTTGCCCTGTTCAACAAAGCCAATATTCTGAGTAACCTCGAAAGGTATTCAGAAGCGATCCCCGTTTACCACGAATACCTTGAAAATGAACCGGATAGCTATGAGGCAATGACATATCTCGGGGAGTGTTATGAAAAAACCGATGACATTCTCCTTGCAAAGAAATATTACCATGATGCTATTGAGCTGGCACCTGAATATGCCGATGCCTGGTTCGGACTCGGAGTAATTGAATATAATGCCGGCAATGCCGATGATAGTCTAATTTTCTTCAGAAAAGCTGTCCGGCTTGATGATGAGAACCCGGAATTCTGGTACCTTCTTGGGAAAGCACACTATATTAAGGGAGAGATAAAAGCAGCCCTCAGTTGTTTCAGGGAATCTCTCAAACTGGATGCTTATTATGATGAGGTATGGATTGACCTTGGCAAAATAATCCTCAGGGAAAAGCTCACCTCCAGAGCCATCCATTACCTTGAACATGCCTACAAGGTAACCGGAGACCTTCCGGGAATCAACTACATCCTGGCTTCATTCTATCTTCACTCAGGTGACCGGGAAAATGCATTCAGGCATCTTTCACTTGCTGTCGAAATTGATAAATACCTGTACAAAGAGTTTATTGATATATTTCCTGCTTCTCTTCTTACAAAGAAGATTATCAGACTTCTGGAAGAGAATAATCTTATCTGAAAACAGTTCTGAATTATTAATTCTTAATTATGAAACATACTCTTCCGTTTTTACCGGAACGTCCTGTTAAGCCCAGGAATTCAGGAATTACAATGGTCATGGATAAAGGCCTCAGCATCAGGGAAGCAGAGGACTTTATGTCGGTTGGCAGCGGGTACACTGACTTTGTAAAACTGGGATTCGGAACATCCCTGATCACTCCCGGATATGAGAAGAAGATCGGGATATATAAAAAGGCAGGCGTTATCCCTTATTTCGGAGGCACTCTCTTTGAAGCCTTTATAATACGAAACATGTTCAGGGAATTTGTTGAATTTCTGGATAAGAATGAAATTGAAATGGTTGAGGTTTCAGATGGATCATACGATATTGAGCATACCAGGAAGCTTGAGTATATCAAAGATCTGTCAAAGCGCGGAAAGGTGATATCCGAAGTAGGATCTAAAAAGAAGGAGGTCATTTATACTCCTGATCAGTGGGTCGCGATGATGAAAGCCGAGCTTGATGCAGGCTCCATTAAGGTCATTGCTGAAGCCAGGGAATCCGGAACTACCGGTATCTATAATGAGGACGGTTCAATTAACAACAAGATAATAGGTGCAATATCGGAACATGTAAGACTTGAAAACGTTATCTGGGAAGCTCCTTTAAAATCACAGCAGGCATGGTTCATAAAACATTTTGGCGCAAATGTGAATCTCGGAAATATCGCACCAAATGAGATCATTCCGCTGGAATCTCTCCGGCTGGGTCTCCGGGGTGATACATTCTTTCAGTTTCTCCCCGGCGAACTGAAGCAAAAATGATCCCCCTTCCATTCCGGTTCAACCTGCAGCCTTAGACTTCATTATGAGAAAATTCGGCCTTATCGGATATCCTCTCGGGCACTCTTTCTCACAAAAATATTTCACGGAGAAATTTGCACGTGAAAAAATTACTGAATGTTCATATCAGAATTTTCCATTGAAGCAAATTGAGGAGTTCCCGGATCTGATTCGCGAAAACCCTGACCTCTGCGGCCTGAATGTTACAATACCATATAAGACCCAAATTCTCAGCTATGTTAATGTTACCGAACCAGCTGTCAGAGATATAGGCGCAGTTAATGTACTGAAGTTCAAAAAGACAGAGGGTGATGTTAAAATATTCGGGTATAACAGCGATGTATTTGGCATTACAGAATCCATTAAGCCTTTCTTCCCGGGCAACACGGGAAACGCATTGATACTGGGTACAGGAGGAAGCTCAAAGGCTGTCAGTTATGCATTGAGAAAAATGGGATTCAGGGTGATCCTGGTTTCCAGATCAGGAAAGCCCGGCATCCTGAGCTACCGGGAAGTAAATTCATATATTATTGACAGTACAGATCTGATAGTTAATACCACACCACTTGGAATGTTCCCCGACGTTTTGACGAAACCTGATATTAATTACAATCTCCTGAAAGAAAAGCATGTTCTGTTTGACCTGGTATATAATCCTGAAATTACTTCTTTCCTGGAGGCAGGAAAGGAGAGGGGATGCAAAATAATTACCGGGTTGAAAATGCTCTATGCCCAGGCCGACAGGTCATGGGAAATATGGAACGGGGAGTGACTCCCGACGGTAAAATATCTCTCCCGGATACTCAATATCCACCAGGAATAATCCCTTAGCAGGAGCAGACTTGCCAGCCCTGCACCGGTCTTTAGCCCTGATAATTTCCTCAAATTCTTTAAGGCTGATCTTTCCGCTGCCTGCCTCAATCATTGTGCCTGCTATGGCCCTTACCATGTTCCGCAGAAACCTGTCAGCCTTTATCGTGAAAACAAGTTTGCCGTCATTTTCTTCCCATGCTGCAGAATATATGGTGCAAACATTGGTCTTTGCATCTGAATGCAGCTTGCTGAAACTGGTAAAATCCGAATATTTCATCAGGATCCTGCATGCCCTGTTCAGGATGTTAATATCAATTTTCCCATGAATGAACCATGAGGAATCATCCAGGAAAGGATTCTTGACAGTTGAAACATTGTACCTGTAGGTTCTGGAGACAGCGCTGAACCTCGCATGGGCATCCGGCAATACCCTTGAGATCCCTGAAACGGAAATATCGTTCGGAAGAAACCGGTTTAACCTGAATACGAGATTCTTTTTTTCTGCAAGATCGGATGACAGGCTGTCAAAATGAGCACAAAAGACCAGCGCATGAACCCCTGCGTCAGTTCTGCCGGCTCCGGTCGTCGAAATATTTTCATTGAGGATAGTTGTGAGAGCACTATCAATGATTTGCTGGATGGTCACGGAATTAGGCTGCACCTGCCATCCATGATAGGAGGTGCCTTTGTATGAAATAAATATAAAGTACCTTGTCTTCACCCTGATCTTTCTGCAAATATAACTATTCAATAAAATCAAACCACCGGCAACTGGCAACCAGCGACCTGTCATAACCAATTAAACAAAATATTGATAATTATTGCGTCTTAACATTTTTAAAATCGATCTTTAGATGTATTTTTACTTCTGCCTAAAAAACAAGATCATCCGATTGAACGCAATTTATTAATGATTGATAATCAAAAATCCTTAGACCATGAAAGTTGATATGAGTTGGATAGATTATCTGATTATGATAATCTATTTTGTCTTTGTTCTTGGCATTGGCTGGTTCCTGAGAAAATTTATGAAGAATGCCAACGCATTTCTTGAAGCCGGGAGGGCAATGCCTGCCTGGGTTGCCGGATTGGCTTTTATTTCTACAAACCTTGGTGCACTTGAGGTTATGGGTATGACAGGATCCGGGATGAAGTATGGGATGTTAACAACCCATTTTTACTGGATCGGCGCAATACCGGCCATGATCTTTCTTGCCCTCTTTATGATGCCGTTCTATTACGGATCAAAGGCAAGATCGGTGCCTGAATATCTTAAACTGAGGTATGATGAGAAAACGAGAGGGCTCAATGCCATCCTGTTTGCAGTTATGACAATACTTGCATCAGGAATTTCAATGTATGCGCTGGCAATACTCCTGGAAAAGGTCCTTGGATGGGACTTTAACATAAGCCTTTGGGTATCTGCATCCGTAGTTTTGGCATATACATATCTTGGCGGCCTCTCATCAGCTATTTACAACGAGGTTTTGCAATTCTTCATAATAGTTATTGGCTTACTGCCGCTGGTTTTCCTCAGCCTTACCGATGTCGGTGGCTGGGTTGGTCTGAAGGAGAGTCTGGCTCCAATAACAACAGCCAACGGTTATGCTGCCGACACATGGACAACCACCTGGAAATATACAGCTGAAGCATCAGGCAATCCCCTGGGAGTGGAGTGGTTTGGAATTTTATTTGGTCTCGGTTTTGTTCTCTCATTCGGATACTGGTGTACAAACTTCCTTATCGTGCAGAGAGCTTTTGCAGCTGAATCAAAAGCTGCTGCCAGGAAGGTCCCCCTCATAGGCGCCCTGCCTAAAATGTTCGTTCCTTTCCTGATCATCGTTCCCGGTATAATTGCACTTGTACTGGTAAATGACCCGGCTAAGGGATTTGCTCTTCCCCTTGATGCAGGAGGGAAACCGATTTACGATTATACCATAATCATGCTGCTTAAACAGTACCTGCCGACCGGTGTACTTGGCCTGGGAATAACGGCTTTGCTGGCATCATTCATGTCGGGTATGGCAGGAAACGTATCTGCATTCAACACAGTCTGGACCTATGATATCTATCAGAGCTATCTGCGCAAAAGAACAAGTAATGAAGCTTCTGATGATAAACATTACCTGAATGTGGGTCGGATAGCAACTGTGTGCGGCGTTCTGTTAAGCATTGCTGCAGCTTATATTGCCAGTAAATTCGGGAACATCATGGATTTCCTGCAGACTATTTTCTCAATGATCAATGCACCGCTTTTTGCGGTCATATTCCTGGGAATGTTCTGGAAAAGGACAACTGGTCATGGAGCATTTACCGGACTGCTTTCAGGGTTCCTGATGGCTCTGCTCCATCACGGACTTACTGTCCCGGCAGGGGCTACAACTCTCGTTAAGGGCGGCTGGCTGGGGAATTTGCATACATACCCTGTCGAAATGGCCCAGAACTTCTGGACAGCAATCATTGCATTCACGGTCGCAACAACGGTGACAGTGGTGCTGACACTGCTTACTAAACAAAAGAAATCGGATGAAGAACTTACGGGACTGGTTTATGCCCTTACTCCGCGGACACTCGATGAGCCGGGACTAAAATGGTATCAACGTCCGGTTGGCCTTGCTATTATGGTAGGTGTTATCTGTTTAATTTTAAGTATTTTATTCTGGTAGGAGGAAAGAAAAATGGTAGATATAAGATATCCGATAGGACTGATGTTTTCAATACTGGGCGTATTAATTACAATTTTCGGCTTTGTTACTATGTCAAATGCCGATATGTACCAAAAATCACTTGGCGTCAATGTGAATATCATAATGGGCATTCTGATGCTTGTCTTTGGCCTGCTTATGCTGTTCTTTGCGATGAAGAAGAAGAAAAAAGCCTGACGATGAATATTATCCTGACCGCAAGGTGCAATATCAGGTCGCACTTTGCGGTTAATTTTCAGGTATTATGACAGAGACTAAGATATGGCGGGGTTTTGCCAGTGACAACAACGCAGGTGTCCACCCGGATATCCTTGGTGAACTTGAAAAAGCTAATGCCGGCCATGTGATCGGATATGGTGCGGATATTTACACTGAACAGGCACAGAAACTTTTCAGGGAATATTTTGGCCCTGACACCGATGTTTTCTTCGTATTAACAGGAACCGCTGCAAATGTGCTTGGAGTATATGGGGTGACCCGGTCGTGGAATTCCGTGATCACCGCAAGCAGGGCGCACCTTGAAACCGATGAATGCGGAGCCCCTGAGAAATTCACCGGATGCAAAGTTCTGACAGTCGATACGCCGGACGGAAAAATTACCCCGGCTCTCATTGGGAAACATTTGCATGGTTTTGATTTTGAGCATCATGCACAACCAAAGGTAATCTCGATTACTCAAACTACTGAGATGGGAACCCTTTATACAGTCGATGAGATCAGGGCAATTGCTGACCTTGCACATTCCATGGGCCTGCTGCTCCATATGGATGGAGCCAGATTGGCAAATGCAGCATGTTCGCTGGGACTTCCATTCCGGGCATTTACGACAGATGCCGGTGTCGATGTTCTTTCCTTCGGAGGTACAAAGAACGGAATGATGATAGGTGAGGCGGTTTGTTTCCTGAAACCCGGGCTTTCATCGGATTTCAAATATATAAGGAAACAGGGGATGCAGCTTGCTTCAAAAATGAGGTTTATTTCAGCTCAGTATATTGCATATTTCAGGAACGATCTGTGGAAGAAGTGTGCTTCACATTCAAATGCTATGGCTCGTCTGCTGGCTGACAGGTTGCGGATGATCAGCAATGTAAAGATAACACAGGAAGTTCAGTCAAATGGTATTTTTGTGATAATGTCACGAGAAGTCGCAGAAAGAGTAATGAAAAAATACTTCTTCTACCCGTGGAATGAGGAAACGTCAGAATACCGGCTTATGACAAGCTGGGATACGACTGAGGAAGATATTGATGAGTTTGTGAAACTGCTCAGGGAGGAACTGAATAAATAGACAATTAAAAAAAAAGGCTGGATCATCTGCTCCAGCCTTTTTATATAATCGAAAATCGATATTATTTAAGTGTAAAGGTAATTGGTACCATATACCATACCGGAACGGGTTTACCGCCCTGTTTTCCCGGTTTAAATGCAGGAAGTGAGTTAACGACCCTCACAGCTTCAGTATCAAGTTCAGGATCAACGCCTTTAAGAACGCTTACCTGGTTTACGCCTCCCTTGGAGGTTACACAGAACCTTACAATCACTCTTCCCTGGATGTTGTTTTCTTTAGCTACTTCCGGATAGTTCGTGTGTTCCGCGATATATTTCAAAAGCTCTGCATCACCACCCGGGAACATAGGCATTTCTTCAACAACCACAAACGGTTCGGGTTCAGGTTCTTCTTCCTGTACCTCTTCCTTTACTTCCTCAACGACTTCCACCACCTCTTCATCCCTGACTTCAACTGCTGCATCATCAGCTGTCATAAGCTGTTGAGCTTCTTCAGGTTTAATAGAGTCAACGACAACGGGTGGAACATATCTTGCCTGCTGTACCACATCCTGTGGAGGAGGAGGAGGAGGAGGAGGAGGAGCGACCGTTTCGTTGGGCTGGTCGAGATTTTCCATTTGAATATCAACCTGTCTTTCAGCACGTTTCTGTTTGTTCTCTAGTGCTTTTGCATTCAGGTATGGAGTAATGACTGCGGTAGCCATAATAACAATACCGATAAGAAGTGCAATAATTACATTTCGGTTGTACTTCTTGCGTAGTCTGTAAGCTCCGTATTCATGATTCCTGAACTCAAATACAATATCATCAAACGAAGGAGCTTTATCATTCTTTTTTGCCATCTTTTTGTTGTTTTACGGATTAATTCGACGAAGTTGAAACAGGTGCAGCGGATTTTGCTGTCTCCACCATCTTTTCTTCGTACCATGCAATGTCAACTGGCGTAAAACGGGCAATTCCGCAGATGTTCATTTCATCAAGAATATCCACAAAATTCCCGTAATTGGCTTCCTTATAAGCTTTGATAAGCACAATTGGTCCGGTATCGTCAACATTCTTAAGATGCCTTATAGCACCCTGTAAAGAATCCTGTGATATTTCAATTTTCCCGGATATAACCTCCTTGTTAAAATCATCGATTTTTCTGGCAAGTGTTTTGTTTCTTTCCAAAAGCAGTTTGCGTATCCCATCTGCGCTGTAATCAGTCTCCATCAGGGGAGGCAGATTGTTGAAATCCTCCGGTTTGACTGCACCCGGGTACCAGTATAACTTATTCTCAGGACCCAGAATTATATTAAGGGTACGGCTGGCTGAGATCTTGGGAGCTTCCTGGTTTGGATCCGTAAGTTTATCCGGCAGGGTAATATCCATAACCTTAGGTTTACTCATAGAAGTTGTGAGCATAAAAAAGGTTATTAATAACATCATAAGGTCCACCATAGGAGTCATGTCCATATGCGGGAGGATTTTCTTGGCCCTTTTCTTTCCTCCTTTACCTTTTTCCGCTTGAATTATTTCTGCCATATCACTGTTGTATTTCTTCCAGGTTAATTTTAGCTGCTTCGAGGCTGGTAATCAGACTGAACCTTTTAACATTTTTTTCCTGAAGTATATCGAGGACTTTCTTTAAGACCGGGAATTTGGTTTTTGAATCTCCCTTGATGACTGCCTGAATATTGGGATTGACCTGGCGGGCACATAGAATCCACATTGCTAACTGATTATCAGCTGAATCCATTGGTAGTCCCACCTGCATCTCTTTTCTTGCGTTACCATCTCTGTTGGCAAGGAATTCTTTAATTTGCATGATCGGAACTCCCATCGCGGAAGGATATTTCTCAAATTCCCTCTGCTCAGCTTCGGTGAATTCGATGCCGTACCTTTTTCCCATCTCGATCAGGATCTTTGGTCTGTATTTAAGCAGGGTATCAGGTCCGTTATCGAAATTCATGAACACTTTGCCGTCAGGGGAAAGCAGGAAAGTCATCGTATTGAAATCAGGAGTAGGTTTCTCTGATATTGAAAAAGGTGTATCAACGGTAGCCGGTTCTGGTTGACTCATGGTAGCTGTTAACATAAGGAATATCAATATCACAGCGAATGTATCAACCATCGGCGTCATGTCGATTCGGGGCGACTTGGTTGGTAATTTAATCTTTGGCATTACAGTTTTTAATTATATGTTTAGTCCAAAAGATAAATCAAAGTTAAGTCTTTTTCAGTGAAGTAGCAAAATTCTGTGTCAGACTGAATCCTGCTTCATCAATTTTAAATGTATAGGCATCAATATTTGAAGAGAAATAGTTAAATGCAAGAATTGAAAGAGTAGATCCTGTGATACCGAAGGCTGTGTTAACTAGAGCTTCGGAGATACCTTGTGACAGAGCAAGTGCATCAGGTGCTCCGGATTGAGCAAGAGCTGCGAATGCACGGATCATACCGAGCACCGTTCCGATAAGACCGATCAGCACCGAAATTGATGCAAGGGTTGAGAAAATGACCATGTTCCTTGAAAGCATCGGCAGCTCAAGAGCTGTAGCCTCTTCAAAAGCTTTCTGAATCGAGAGGATCTTCTGGTCTTTTTCAAGCTCTTTATCTGCCTGAAGATCACGGTATCGGGCCAGACCCGCTCTCATAACATTGGCAAGGGATCCTTTCTGTTTGTCACATGCTTCCAAAGCTTCTTCAATCTTATCTTGTTCAAGCAGATTCTGAAGTTGCTTGACAAATGTATTTAACCGGCCTTTTCCTTTTGCTCTCGAAAGCGTAATTATCCTTTCAACAACAAAGACGATAAGGGTAAGCACACAGGTCATAAGAATCGGTACAATATAACCACCTTTGTATATAATACCAAGATAGTTACCCTGCAGTGCATGTCCTTTCGGATTTCCACCTTCGAAGTTAACCGGATTACCCATTACATTGACGAACAATAAATAGGATACCACAAAAGCTATTAAAATAGCACTTACTGCAAAAATGTTCTGCAATACATCTTTGAACGAACTTCCTTGTTTACTCATTTTTATCGATTTGTTTAGGTTTAAGATTTAACAATTCGCAAATATATAAATTTTCATATTTGTTTTTCCAATAGAAAAAGAATATTATTAAACTTTTAACCAGTTTATTAATATTCTTTACTAAAATAGCACTCGGGATACAAAAGTCAAAATAAATTAATCCGGATTATTTCTTTTTCGTTTTTAGTTATTATTTCTCAAGATTAACATTATACACTCTTGACTTTGTGATAGGAACCTCTTTTGAATTGTATCCTTTGGCACTTATGATAAGAACTTCCGAACCCTGGGGGATTTCGAATTTATACTCCCC
>Ga0113563_10002514_pt1 | contig 11086 bp, 7 predicted proteins | sample Mud3Dept3metaG_FD_80117 | JGI IMG/M metagenome (GOLD analysis project Ga0113563, IMG submission 80117) | Freshwater wetland microbial communities from Ohio, USA, analyzing the effect of biotic and abiotic controls - Mud 3 Core 4 Depth 3... | ecosystem: Environmental > Aquatic > Freshwater >...
CCCCTTCTCACCCCGGGAGAAGGGGGAAGGGGGATGAGGTCAGGAAATCCAGGTAGAGAGGGGATAATAGACTGATGATTTAAGAAATGTATCTATGGTAGATCTTGGAAAAAGCAAAGTAAAGGATATGTTCATCGGGGCAAAATCTGAACTTTTTATATATGCCAGAGATATGAGGAATTATCCAACAGAAGCCGAAAAAGTTCTCTGGAAACATCTTAGAAAGATGAGATCTAAAGGATTCGTTTTTCGAAGACAACATCCTATTGATATATTTATTGCAGATTTTTATTGTCATAAAATTAAATTAGTAATTGAGGTCGATGGAGAAAAACATTTTAATGATAAGGCACGTGAATATGATGATGGGCGCTCCGGTGAACTGGAAAGATTTGGAGTCAATGTTATAAGGTTCACTAATGATGAAGTTCTTAATAATCAGGAACTAGTATTAAAGAAAATAAATAAGATAATTGACGAATTAGCCGTCCCCCGCTCTCCCCGGGAGCGGGGGACGGAAGGGGGTGAAGTTAATAAGTCCGGCGGACAAGAAGAAGTAAGATAAAAAGATAATAATCTGATTATGAGAAAGATTTCAACAACGCTTCTGATGGTTTTATCACTTAACAGCTATTCTCAGCAGAAAGAACTTATCTATCTGTGGCCTGGGAAGGTACCCGGTGAGGTAAAGGAAAAACAAAAGCCCGTAATCGATACCATAAGAAAGGATGGCACTTTACGGTTCGTTGAAATCACCAATCCGGCTCTGGAGGTTTGGCTTCCGGAACCCGGGAACAACAAAAAGGCAGGTATAATTGTTTGTCCGGGAGGAGCTTACAGGCATTTGGCATACGACAAGGAAGGTACAGAGGTCGCTGTCTGGCTTAACAGGATCGGATACCCGGCTTTCGTTCTTTCATACAGGGTGCCGCAGAATATGGCCGGAGCTCTTCAGGATGCACAGAGGGCATTGAGGATTGTCAGGCAAAACGCTGCAAAATGGGGACTCGATCCTTCAAAAATAGGCATAATTGGATTCTCTGCCGGCGCAAGCCTCAGCGCCAGGGCTTCAACTCTTTACAATAAAAGGACTTATCCACCTGTTGATCCTGCAGACAGCCTCTCCTGCCGTCCCGACTTTGCACTACCTGTTTACCCTGGTTTGCTCGACCAGGGCGAGAATCATACCCTTACTCCTGAGATCAAGGTCACTGCAGATACTCCACCCATGTTCATCTTTCAGGCAGCTGATGATCCCATTGCCAATAGTTCCCTTGTTCTTGCGGCCGCACTCAGGGAGTCAAAGGTTCCGTTTGAACTGCATTTAGTGCCGAAAGGAGGACACGGCTACGGATTAAGACCCGGAAATCCTGCTGCTGAGACCTGGCCTTCACTTGCTGAAAAATGGCTTTCGAATACATTACAAACAACCAAATAAACAGAACTATGACTGACCATAAAAATGAAAAGGAATGTTGTCCCGAATTTGACCCAAAACCATGGGACTACATGACCCATGAGTGGGTAGATAAATCATTTATCAAAAAGAATCTTCCGCAGTTTTTGCACATGCCCCTGCCCTTTATGTATGCCAGGGTCCTTGGCAAGATGTGGAAAAGTGCCAGGGATGCCGGAGCTGCTCCCGAGATAAAGGATTTTCTCCTCCTGGCATATGACCCCTCACCATGGAAAAGTGAGCTTCATATGAGTGTTACAAAAGAAGTTCCGGGTGCCGAAAATGTTAAACTGACAGGTACTTTTGTAAGCAAGGTATTTGACGGCCCTTATAACAATGTTCCAAAGTACCTGAATGAATTTCGCAGATACCTGGAATTACTTGAAAAAAAGGCAAAGAAATACTATTTTTATTACACCACCTGTCCGAAATGTGCAAAGAAATACGGACACAATTATATAGTAGCATTCGCGGAAGTTTGATTAATATATACATATTACGATTTATCTAAAGTTCCAAGTTTCAGGTTTCAGGTTTAAAGTTCAAGATTAATACTGAAAACTGAAATATGGAACCTTGAACATGGGATATTTAAAAATAAAATTAGATTAATTATGAAAGAACTGGTTGGAAACAGCATTAAAGGGCAGGCTAAAGGCCTTATTCGGGTCCTTGCAGCAGCCATCATTACACTTATGAGCTGCTCCGGTCCGGCAAACGATTCCGGTATAGATCTTGAAAAAGGATTTCAGGATCCCCCTGAAAGTGCAAAGCCCCGTGTCTGGTGGCACTGGATGAACGGCAACATCAGCAAGGAGGGTATCCGGGCTGATCTCGAGTGGATGAAACGGACAGGGATCGGCGGCTTCCAGAATTTTGACGCCGGCCTTGCAACACCGCAGATTGTCGAAAAACGGCTTGTCTACATGACACCTGAATGGAAGGATGCTTTCCTTTTCACGACCAGGCTGGCTGATTCGCTGGGACTGGAAATGGCAATTGCCGGTTCGCCGGGCTGGAGTGAGAGCGGTGGACCATGGGTCACTCCTGCCCAGGCAATGAAAAAACTCGTCTGGAGCGAAATCAGGATCGGTGAAGGAGAAACCTTTAAGGGCGTTCTGCCAAAACCACCGTCAACGGCAGGTATGTTTCAGAATATGACTACACAAAGCCGGGACCAGCAACCTTTGCCTGAATATTATGCTGATGTGGCAGTTGTTGCGCACAGGATTCCTGACAATGATATGTCACTCGCAGAACTGAATCCTAAGGTGAGCTCAAGTGCAGGAGAGTTTGAACTCGCCGCCCTCACTGACGGGGATCTTACAAATCAGGTATTCCTGCCTGCAGCAAAGGCAAACAGAAAAGCATGGATCCAGTTTGAATTTCCGAAGCCTGTAAAGGTGCAATCATTTACCCTGGTCAGCAGCGAAACCGGGATCAATTATTCCGCGCCTGGCGGATCCGGAAGTAACAGGGTTATGGAGGCTTCCGATGATGGAAGGCAATTCAGGACAGTTTTTGAGATCCCCGGAACTTCAAATATTCAGCGTACTTATACTTTTGCTCCGGTTACTGCGAGGTTTTTCCGGATATCATATCTGACTCCGCCACCTCCTGAAAGATCAGGAATGACTGTCAGTCCCGCCGGTGGCACAGTTCCTCCTCCACCTCCCCCGCCCCCCGGGGTCCGGATTGCTGAAGTTGTTCTTTACACTGCAGCACGCATAAACCGTTTTGAGGACAAGGCAGGCTATTCTTCCGCTTTCGGGTTGTATGCCCTTGCCACACCACCGGTCGATGCTGAAGATGTCGTTAAAAAGGCTGATGTGATCGACCTGACATCAAAGATGAAGCCGGACGGAACTCTTGAGTGGACTCCTCCTTCAGGACGCTGGAAAATACTCAGGTTCGGCTATTCCCTGACTGGCCGTCAGAATCATCCTGCATCACCCGAAGCAACCGGCTTCGAGGTCGATAAGCTGAGTGCAGCTCACGTCAAAGCATACTTTGACAATTACCTCGATCAGTATAAAGAGGCAACCGGAGGTCTAATGGGTAAGCGGGGACTGCAATTCGTAATTACTGACAGCTGGGAAGCAGGTGTCCAGAACTGGACCGACAGCATGATAGTCGAGTTTTCCAGACGCCGCGGATATAATCCGCTCCCCTGGCTGCCGGTACTTTCAGGTCAGATTGTGGAAAGTGTGGAAGCAAGCGAAAGGTTCCTGTGGGATTTCAGGAAAACTATCGCAGACCTGACGGCAGAGAACCATTATGACCAGCTCACTTCAATTCTTCATGCCCGCGATATGAAACGTTACACCGAATCACACGAGGGCGGACGTGCATTCATCGGCGATGGCATGGAGGTAAAGCGCACTGCTGATATCCCGATGAGCGCTACCTGGACACCGGGGACCATTGACCAGGATGACAACGGAGATGTTGCCATAAGATACAGAGCCGATGTACGTGAATCGGCTTCCGTTGCCCATCTTTACGGGCAAGATTTTGTCGCTGCCGAATCGATGACTGCCCGTGGAAATACCTGGGCCTTCTCGCCGGAGAGACTTAAACCTACTGCCGATATGGAACTGGCAATGGGATTGAACCGGTTTGTAATCCATACATCAGTCCATCAGCCTGTGAATGATAAAATACCCGGACTTGGCCTGGGTCCATACGGGCAGTGGTTCACCAGGCATGAAACCTGGGCGGAACAGGCAAAACCATGGATTACTTATCTTTCCCGCAGTTCATTTATGCTGCAACAGGGTGAATTTGTAGCCGATGTGGCTTATTACTACGGAGAAGACAACAATATCACGGCTTTATACGGAAATAAATTGCCGGATATTCCGGATAGTTACAATTACGATTTTATTAATGCCGATGCACTGGTAAATCTCATTTCCGTGAAAGATGGCAAGATCGTTACGCCAGGCGGAATGAGTTACCGCTTGCTGGCTCTTGATGCAAACAGCCAGAATATGTCGCTGCCTGTTCTTAAAAAGATCCGCAGCCTGGCTGAGGAAGGCGCAATAATCGTTGGCCCCAAACCGCTCCAGTCTCCAAGTCTTAGTGACGATCAGGCTGAATTCCAGTCAATTGTAAACCAGGTCTGGAAAACGGAAAATGGTGAAAACATTGCAGGAAAGGGTAAAATATATGCCGGTAAAACAGTAGCTGAGGTGCTCTCAGCCATTGAGATAAAACCTGATTTTGAATACACAAAACCGGAAGCCGGAACAAATCTTCTGTTTGTCCACCGCAAAATCGGAAAAACAGATATATACTGGGTCAATAACCGGAATAACCGCAATGAGAACCTGGAAGCCACATTCAGGGTTGAAGGAAAGATCCCTGAATTATGGCATCCGGTAACAGGTAAAATAGAACCGGCCTCATATGTTATTGAAGAAGGACGGACAAAGATTCCCTTGAATCTCGATCCAAATGATGCAGTATTTGTTGTATTTCGCAAGACAGCAAAAGCAAAATCCCTGACTTTGCCAGAAACAATCCGGAATCCGCTGGAACAAATTTCAGGTGCCTGGGAAGTAAGTTTCCAGCCTGATCGCGGTGCGCCCTCAAAGATCACAATGGATGATCTTGTCTCATGGACTGAAAATCAGGATCCGGGAGTGAAATACTTTTCCGGGACAGGAATATATACAAAAGTTATCAATGCTCCTGAAACCTGGTTTGAGAAGGATAAACGGCTTTGTCTGGACTTAGGTGTAGTACGAAATATTGCAGATGTGACGGTCAATGGTAAATCTTTGGGAATCGTCTGGAAAAGACCATTCAGGCTGGATGTAACTGAAGCGTTGAAGCCAGGTGAAAATAAGCTTGAAATAAAGATAACCAATTTGTGGGTCAACCGGCTCATAGGTGATCAGCAACCTGGTATCACCAAAAAATATACATATACGACTCAGGCTTTTTACCAGGCTGATTCGCCTTTGCTGCCATCAGGATTGCTGGGACCGGTACAGATTTTAAGTATGTCAACAAAATAGAAAGCAGGTCAGACTTATTCTTATAAATTCTTTTTCGCTTTCTTATTTTTCCGGGCTTTGATTATCAGATAGATGATAAAAATGACACCCAGGGCGATGAGGATTTGTCCAAGGTAAGGGAATATTCTATCTCTGATTTCATATACATAATACCCGATGATTGCCAGGATAATGTTCCACATACCTGCACCCACAAAAGTAAAGAGCATAAAATCACGCAGGTTCATTTTTGCTAGTCCGGCCGGAATAGAGATCAGGTGACGGATTCCAGGCACAAGCCTTCCGATAAATGTCGATGATTTTCCGTTTCTCCTGAAATAATCTTCAGCATGAATTACTTTTTCTTTCGACAGAAGAAATAATTTCCCTACCCGTGAATCGGCAAAACTGTAAACAATTGGACGTCCGAGATAATAGGCAAGGGTATAATTAATAAGTGAACCGCAGAGTGCACCAACTGTTCCGAAAAGAATGACAAGAAGCACATTCAGGTCTCCCTGAGCTGCTTTATAAGCTGCAAACGGCACAACTACTTCAGACGGCATCGGAAGGAAGGTACTTTCGATAAGCATAAGAAGCGCAACGGTAAAATAGTTAAGGTTGGCCATGTACCAGTCCAGGATAGATTGAAAAAGCTCCATGCAGATACCTGATTAATTTAAGGCATCAAAGATAACCAACATTTTGAAAAACCGGCAAATGGAATGTAATTATTTGAATATGACTGCATTTGCAGCATCATGCATTTTCTGACTTGCGGCTCTTAATTGCTGTTCCGGTACCTTTATAACTTTTCTGTCATATGTCATCAGCCCGTTGGTTTCTATCTCCACGTCAGTTGTCTGAGTATAAATTGCAGCTGAGAGACCTCTCTTAATGAAAGGCACAATCTGATCCAGATAACCTGAATAAGTTTTAAACAAGGTGTCGGCATCTTCGAAAGTCCTGTATCCCCAGTTGTTCTTATCGAGCCAGGTATGGCCTTCCAGGGGAAGGCCCAGACCGCCGAATTCGCCAAGGACTAAAGCCTGTTTGGTACCAAAGATCTCAGGTTTTGCCATCACCGGCCCCGGGTAGTTATGCAGGTCAAGGATATGACCGACCTCATGGAAATTTCCCCCGCTGGCACTGTTCACAAGTCTTGAGGGATCCTTGTGCATCGTCCATGCAGTGATTTCAGCAGTCTTGAACTGTCCCCAGCCTTCGTTAAAGGGAACCCAGACAACAATGCACGGGAAATTGTACAGATGATCGATAATGGCATTCCATTCAGTCCGGTAGATCATTTCAGATATCTGGGTCCGCGTCTTATCGGATCCTCCTTCCATCCCCGGACGGGTGTTCCACTGACCTCCCCCAAGATCTCCACTGGGCATATCCTGCCAGACCAGCATTCCGGTCCTGTCACAATGAAAATACCAGCGTGCCGGCTCAACCTTTACATGTTTTCTTATCGCATTGAATCCCATTTCTTTTGTTTTAACTATATCGAAAAGGAGTGCTTCATCGGTTGGTGCAGTATAGAGGCCATCCGGCCACCAGCCCTGGTCAAGAGGGCCATACTGAAACACGAACGTATTGTTCAGCATCATCCGAAGAAAGCCATTTGCATCAGGCTTAAGAGAGATCTTTCGCATCGCAAAATAACTTTTTACTTCATCTGTAACCTTGCCTTTCCTTATTACTGATATCTTCAGATCGTACAGGAACGGATTATCAGGCGACCAGAGTTTCGGATCATTTATCGGGAGAGAAATCCAGGAACCTGAGGAAGAGTCGATCTCAGAAACCAACATATCACCGTCAAGGGCCGAGATACGGATTATGTCACCGGGTTCGGGATTTTCCACTGTGACATCCACATTCAGGACCTGCCTGTCAATATCGGGTACCTGCCTGGTCGAAGATATATAGGTTTTCGGAACAGCTTCCAGCCAGACTGTCTGCCAGATGCCCGTAACAGAGGTGTACCAGATACCGCGGGGCTCTGACACCTGCTTGCCACGCGGTTGGGGACCCTTATCTGCAGGATCACTGACCTGAAGCTCCAGAAGCTGTTGTCCGCTGCCTTTAAGATAAGAGGTAATATCAAAATAAAAAGGATCATAACCGCCCTGGTGATCTCCCACCCTGACACCATTAATATATATTTCACACTTCCAGTCAACTGCCCCGAAATGAAGCAATACATTCTTCTTTCTAAAGGCTGAAGGGAGGGTAAACCTTGTCCTGTACCATAATATATTATCTGGCCCTACCGGTTTATTCACTCCTGACAATGCAGATTCAACTGCAAACGGAACAAGTATCTTCCCCTGGAATTCTTTCGGCATGGATGAGCCTGAAGGAGTAATCGCATAATCCCATAATCCGTTTAGACTTTTCCATTCGGTCCGTACCATCTGCGGCCGCGGATATTCAGGCAGCGGATTTAGCGGATTCACATCTGCCGACCACTGAGTTGTGATCCTGTTGCCGGCAATTTTCCAGGCTGGAACCTGTGCCTGATTGATTCCTGAGAATAATATCAGGATTGCAAAAACAGATATAAGTTTCTTCATGGTTGATCTATAATTTCTTTTCACACTTGTTATTTCGTTATAAAATCCTGGAATCATAAACCTTTTCTGGTTGATTTGAACCAGTTTGGGACAGCGTTAATTAAAATTATAATGACTGAAATTATAATACTTAAAGTCAGTATCAGATTGATTACTCCAGGAACAAGTGTTGAAGTGTCTCTAACCTGTGGTAAATAAATATTCTTTATGTTCAGAAAAGCGGCTGTCATAGTTGTAATTCCGACAAATGTCATGGGAATAATTGTAACCCATGCATATTTTGCCCTTCCCCGGTTAATTAAAAATGATGTTCCGATGGCAAGCGCAATCGTAGCCAGGAGCTGATTGGCAGTCCCGAACATTGGCCAGATAGTAGATACGGTGCCTGTATAAATAAAGTACCCCCACCCGAAAACTATCAGTCCGCTTGTAATAAGATTTCCCGGCAACCAGTCTGTCTTCTGAAAAGGTTTATAGACTTTGCCAAACGCTTCCTGGAGCAAGAACCTTCCGATTCGCGTGCCCGCATCAATAGTTGTCAGGATGAACAATGCCTCGAACATGATCGCAAAATGATACCAGTACGACATCAGATGCTTCATCCCGGGTATTGATGAGAAGATATAGGCCATACCTACGCCAAGGGATACAGCGCCTCCTGTTCTTCCGGCGATCTTTTCGCCAACACTTGCTGAAAGCTGGTCAAGATTGGATTCCGTAAAACCCATTGCATGTAATTTTGGTAATATTGCCTGGATCTTTTCAACCGGAACATTTATCTGGAAATAGTCTAAAGGAAGCAGGCTGGTTGCAGCGATCAATGCCATTATACTGACAGCGCCTTCTGTAAGCATTGAACCTACGGCAATAGTTTTTATATGAGACTCTTTCATTACCATTTTTGGAGTTGTTCCGGAACTTACAAGTGAATGAAAGCCGGAAACTGCACCACAAGCAATAGTAATAAAAAGGTATGGGAATAATTTCCCGGGAATTATCGGACCACCTCCCCTGCCAAACTCAGTGAAAGCCGGCATTTTTATTTCCGGTGCAACAATTATCAGCCCGATTGCGAGCAATCCAATCACTGATATTTTCATTATAGAGCTCAGGTAGTCGCGGGGTGAAAGTAGAAGCCATACGGGAAGTACTGATGCAAGGAATCCGTATGTCGCAATAATTATCGTCAGGGTTTTATGGTTAAAAGTAAACCAGGATGAATATTGAGAATCAGGCACATAACGTCCGACAACAACGGCCAGGATGAGCATTATAATCCCAAAAACAGTGGCTTCAAATGTTTTGCCTTTCCGTATTTTAAACATCCAGACTCCCATTATTATGGCAATCGGGATTGTTGAAGCAATTGTGAATGTTCCCCAGGAGCTCTCTGCAAGTGCATTAACAACTACCAGGCCCAGCCCGGCAAGGGCGACAACAATTATCAGTATTATTGCAAATGTGGTCGTAATGCCGCTTACCTTGTTTATTTCAGCTTTTGCTATTACTGCAAGCGATTTCCCTTCATGCTGGACAGAAGCTGTCAGGATCACAAAGTCGTGTACGGCTCCGGCCATCACAGCTCCTATCAGCATCCATAAGAATCCCGGCATGAAACCGAACTGTGCTGCCAGAACCGGACCCACCAAAGGTCCCGCACCGGCGATGGCAGCAAAGTGGTGACCAAACAGAACCCATTTGCTCATCGGGTAGTAGTTCTGCCCGTCAAATAACCTGTGAGCAGGTGTCTGTGCCAGGTCATTTGCAACAGCAACCTTTGCAGCTACAAAACTGAAATAGAAACGATAAGCGATGGCAAAGAGGGCAATGGTCCCGATTACAAAAGGTGTCGCATTCATTCAAAAGGATTGATTACTAATAATCACCTAAAATATAAAATTCAGCGCACTACAGCAATGCAATTTATAAAACCCGCTCTATCCTGTTAACAACGGGCTGATCTATGATAATCGGTACTTTTTCAACGATAGTTCTTGTCGTATCGAGCTGCAGTACCCTGTCTTCCGGCAGACTGAGCCGTTGTACTATTCCCAGTAACGTAAGAATGAAGTTTTCGGTATTCGAAAGCTTAAAATCACGAAGCATGATCCTTTCAATAAGCACAAATTTAAAATCACCCGGGAAGCCGTACTTTTTCAGGGAATCAAAACTGCTTTCCAGTTTTATCTCACCCAGTTTCACCATATCCTCAAGAACCTCCCTGAAATATAGATTAATTTTCGGATCAACCTTAAATCCTATATGAAAATCAATTCTTATGAGAATCCCCGGAATTATCTGTCTGACTTTGTAATCAAAACGGTTTGGCTCTTCAATCCTGTCGACGTGAAGAAACCAGTATGTACGAGCACGTTTTGGCTGTTTATGGAATATAGAATAGATTATTTTTGACTCGACCTGATCACTTCTGTTTGCACGTATTATATAAACAAGGTTGGTTGCAAACAATGGGACTGATTCATCCTTGCTCAGGTCCCTGAACATATCAAGGTACTTGTCAAGGTCGGCAAAGGTAATATAGCGGTTCTTTATTTTTCTCCCGAAATACCAGCCGAACATGACAAGGGAAAGTATTGATGCCATCAAAATCGTAAACCATCCTCCATGTCTGAATTTCTCAAGGTTGGCAAGAAGGAAGCTTCCTTCCATGATAATGTATGTCATAAAAAACATCAGAACAATACGGTGGTTCAATCCCTTTCTCAGCAGATAATATGAAAGAAGAATGGTGGTCGCTATTTCGGTGATGTTAATTGCCAGACCGTATGCAGAATTCATATTGGCTGATTCTTTAAAGAAAAGAACGGTAAGGCTGCATGTAATCCAGAGAAACCAGTTCACAAACGGGAGGTAAATCAGTTCCCTGACATATGTCGGGTGAAGCACCCTGATCCTTGGCCAGAAATTAAGAGACACTGCCTCGCCCATCAGGGAAAATGATCCGCTGATAATTGACTGGCTTGCAATTATCGAAGCCGCTGTGGCCAAAATGATTCCCGGCATTAAAAACCATCCCGGCATTA
>Ga0113563_10002515_pt1 | contig 11085 bp, 9 predicted proteins | sample Mud3Dept3metaG_FD_80117 | JGI IMG/M metagenome (GOLD analysis project Ga0113563, IMG submission 80117) | Freshwater wetland microbial communities from Ohio, USA, analyzing the effect of biotic and abiotic controls - Mud 3 Core 4 Depth 3... | ecosystem: Environmental > Aquatic > Freshwater >...
CGGCGGGGCCGGAGGCGGCGTCGGCGTGGCGATGTCGTCCATGCCCTTGTCGCCGTTGATGCTCTCCGTCTCGGCGAGTTCGGCCTCTCGGTCGAAATCAGCATCGTCGAAAATCGGCGCGCCGATCGTATAATTCACGAAGAACGCGTCGGGGATGTCGTCGACGAGGCTCGCCCAGCCCGCGCCGTAGAGCGCGGAAGCGACCGCTTCGGAACCGACGTGGCGCAGGACGCCGCCATTCGAGACCGCATAGACCTTCGGGTCGGTGTCGATCTTCACCAAGCGGAATCCAGGACGATACGTGACGTTGCCCGCGATCTGAATGGCGGCCAGCTCGTCGCCCGTGACGGTCTGCACGTTCGAGAAATCGGCGTACCACGTCTTGTAGGCGCGCTCGTTCGGAAAGACGTACCGCTTGCCGTTCGAGGCGTAATAATAGACCGCGGAAGAATCCGCGCGCTTGATGAGCGATCCGAAAGCCGGCGCGGCCGCGCCGGCCATGCCTGGCGCCAGCAGCGCGATGAGCGCCAAGGCGGAGACGAGTTTACGCATGGAGCGGATGTTCGTGATGAAGGATCTTCCGGAGCGCGCGATGCTCCGGGACGGTCCGGGCGACGAGCGCCCAGAACCGCGGCGAGTGGTCGAACGCAAGCATATGGCAGAGCTCGTGCACGACGATGTATTCGGCGAGCCGCGGCGGCAAAATCGCGAGCCGGTAATTGAAGGAGAGGCGCCCGTCGCGCGCACAGCTTCCCCAACGGGTCTTCTGGTCGCGGATGGAGACGGCTTTGACCGCGACGCCGTACTCCGGAGCGAACCGCGCGATGGCGGCGTACGCCAGGCGCCTCGCGGCTTCCTTATGACGAAGGTACGCGCCGCGCGCTTCCGCCTTCGTCGGGCGCGGCTTGAAGCGCCGCATGATTTCCGAGGTCCGCGCGACCCAATCCGCCTGGCCGCGCATGAACCTCAAAATTATGCCGTACGGGACGCCGCGCGGCACGGTCACGAGCGTCCGTCCGCCGGGATGGACGCGGATGCTGAGTCGCCGCGCGCGCGGATGCACCCGGAGTTCCGCCTCGAATGGCATCGTTTCAGCGGTCTTCAGCGTCTGCATATGAAGACATCATACCACGCGGAAGTTTGGGACGTTCCGGTCGGCCATGCTATCCTTGACGCAGAAGCATGAGAGGCCTTACGGTCTCGCGGACTGACTCTTAACGGATCTTTCCCATGAAAGACGAAGAAGTGAAGAAGTACGCCCCGTACGTGCTGGTCGGAATCGCGATCGGCATCCTGCTGTACGCGCTGGTCGCCCGGCCGGACGCCAATGGTCCGGAAGTGCCCGGCCTGCCCGCTTCCGATGAGAGGGACGTTTCGGGCGAACCGGCCGCGACGCCTGACGCGGTGGTCGGCGGACAGACGGAGGCTGTCTCCGGTGATTACCCGAAGAAGGGCCTGCCCTACATCGAATCCGGATACCGCTTCCAGTTCGCTGACTGCCATGGCAACCCCGGGACGCTCACGGTGAAGCGCGGAAAATACTTCCTGCTCGACAACCGGGACGAGTCGGCCGTCACGATCGCCGTGGCCGGGCAGACGTACAAGATCGGCGCCTACAGCGCGGCAGTCGCCGCCGTCTGGAAGGTCGGCACGCATCAGATCACCTGCAATGGAGGAGGCGCGGCCTCCCTCACCGTCGAACCGTAAACCTCGACGATCGAAAACGCCCCGCGTGGGGCGTTTTTTCGTTCCTATTGGCAGACCGCGCATTCCTCGTTGGCGAAGTCGCGTGCCTGGACCTTCACCTGGGCGTTGTCGATGGCGTCGGCCTCGATCGGCGCGGCCGAGCGGAGGTAGTAGAGGCTCTTGGCGCCGGCCTTCCAAGCCAGGAAGTGCGCGTCGTGCAGGTACTTGCCGCTGATGGGCGTCGGGAAGAACAGGTTCACCGACTGCGACTGGCAGATGTACTGCTGGCGGTCGGCGGCCTGCTGGACGATCTCGCGCATGTTCATCTCGTAGCCGGTGCGGAAGACGGCCTTCTCCGCGTCGGAGAGCTCTTCCATGTGCTGGACGCTGCCCTTGGCGCCGATGACCTTCTTCCACGTCTCGACGTTGTTGATCCCCTTCGCCTCGAAGACCTTGTCGAGATGCTTGTTCTTCACCAGGAAGCTGCCAGAGAGCGTCTTCTGAAGATAGGCGTTGCCGGTCATCGGTTCGACGCAAGGCGTGGCCTGGCCGCAGATGAAGCTGATCGAGGCCGTCGGCGCGATCGAGAGGATGTAGCTGTTGCGCTGGTCTCCGCCGTCGAGCGGGGCGCCGCGCTCCTCCTTCAGCTGGCGCGAAGCGGCTTTCGCGTGCGTATGGATCAGGCTGAAGATCTTCTTATTGATGCCGCGCGCCGCGACGCTCTCGAACGGAAGGTTCTTCGACATCAGATAGCCGTGATAGCCCATGACGCCGAGGCCGATCGAGCGTTCGTGCAGGACGGAGCGGATGGACTTCGCGTAGTACTTCGGGTCGGCCGTCTCGACGAAATTGTCGAGGACGTTGTCGAGTCCGCGCACCGCATCGGCGATGAGCGACTCGGCCTGCGGCTCCCACTCGTCGAAGCGCTCGAGGTTGAGCGACGAGAGGCAGCAGACGGCGGTGCGGTCGTGCGTGGTCGGCAGGGTGATCTCCGAGCAGAGGTTGCTCTGCTGGACGAAGAGGCCCTTCTCCTTGTGATGCGCGGGGACGGCGCGGTTGACCGTGTCGATGAAGAGCAGGTACGGCTCGCCCGTCTCGACGCGCGTCTTCAGGATTTTGCGCCAGATTTCAGTGGCGTCGAGCTCCTTCACGGCGACCTGGCGCTTCGGGTCGATGAGCTGATAGTTGCGCTTCTCCTCGACCGCCTTCATGAACTCGTCGGTGACGACGAGGCCGTGGTTGGTGTTGAGGCAGCGGCGGTTCATGTCGCCGACGGGCTTGCGCACGTCGATGAACTCCTCGATGTCCGGATGGTCGACGCGCAGATAGGCCGCGGCCGCGCCGCGACGCACTCCGCCTTGGGAGACGGCGATGGTCGAAGAGTCCATCACCTTGATGAACGGAATGACGCCGGACGAGGTGCCGCCCATCGAGAGCGGCGCGTTCTGGCCGCGCAGTTCCGACCAGTTGGTGCCGATGCCGCCGCCGTTCTTGGAGATGAAGGCGTTCTCGGTGTAGCCCTCGTAGATGCCTTCGATGCTGTCCGGGACGGTGTTCAGGAAGCACGAGATCGGCAGTCCGCGGTTGGTGTAGGTGTTGGTCAGGACCGGCGTGGCCGGCATGAACCAGTTCAGGGACATCGCGTCGTAGAGGCGCTGGGCGTGCGCCGCCTCGCCGCGCGCCATGCCGCAGGCCACGCGCGAGAAGAACATCTGCGGATCCTCGACGATGCGGCCGGTCGCGTCCTTCAGGAAGTAGCGGTCGCGCAGGTTTTCCAGGCCGAAATACGTGAGCAGGGCGTTGCGGTCCGGCCGGGTGACGATCTTGCGCTGGACATCCGCGTCGCCGCGGTACTGCGGGGAGTCCCAGCTGCCGCGCCCCTGCGTCTTGGCCAGCGTCTCCTCAAGGAGGATATCGCGGGCGTCGACGAGGTCGTTGTTGGACAGGGCGTCGATGACGGATGCGTGGCGCGGCATAGGCTTGACTCTGACGTGTGTGAGTAAGCGGACGCGTCGCGGAAGACCTAGGCCCAATCCTCGAGGATGGCGCCTTTGCCGTATTCCGTCGCGCGGTTTTCGAAGAAGTTGGTGTGCTCCTTGGCGTTGACCATGGTGTCGAGCCAGAGCAAGGGGTTGGCGATGCAGTAGCGCGGTTCGAGGCCGATCTCCAGCAGTTTCTTGTCGGCGGTGTAGCGGATGTAGGCTTTCACCTGTTCGGCCGTCAGGCCCGGCACGTCGCCCATGGAGAAACAGGTGTCGATGAATTTGTCTTCAAGGTTGACCATCTCCTCGCAGGCTCCGTAGAGCTTCGCCTGGAACGCCGGCGTCCATATCTGCTTGTTCTCGGCGACGAGGTCGCGGAAGAGATGGCAGACGCCGCGGCTGTGCAGGGACTCGTCGCGGATGCTCCAGGTGACGATCTGTCCCACGCCCTTCAGCTTCCCCATGCGCGGGAAGTTCATGAGGATGGCGAAGCTCGAGAACAGGCTGACGCCCTCCATGAAGGCTCCGAAGACGGCCAGGTTGAGCGCGAGGTCCTCGACGTTCTCAGTGTTGAAATCCTGGAGGTACTGGTATTTGTTGCGCATCGCCTCGTAGTCCAGGAACGCGGAGTATTCGCGTTCCGGCAGGCCCAGCGAGTCGTTCAGGTAGGAGTAGGCCCAGACGTGGATGCTCTCCATGGCGGCGAAGGCCGAGAGCATCATCCGGATTTCCGGTTTCGGGATGGCCGGAATCAGCTTGGTGTTGTAGTTGTTGTTGACCTCGATGTCGCCCTGGGTGAAGAAGCGGAGGATCTGGACGATGAGGTTCTTCTCCTCGTTCGAGAGGCGGAACCGGTAGTCGGCGATGTCCGCTTCCATCGGGACTTCCGTCGGCATCCAATGCGCCTGGTTCTGTTTCTGGAAATATTCGAAGTACTGCGGATACTCGAACGGGCGGTAGAATTTTCGCGGCGTGAGGATCCTCGAAGTGCTCATAGTCGGTTGCGTTTCGTCCCCGTCCGTAAAAACGTCAGAGACCGCATTTCACAATATCTTGTGTCACGCGGTCTCAGTATACCACTAGCTGTTGTGTTCGTACGTTCCTGTCCTGTGGACAACGCCCGGGCCGCTCACGACACAGCTGGCTCAGCTTAATCGGTCGAGGAAAAGCTGGCCAGAGGATAACCGGTGGACAAGAAAACCGTCATAAAAACCCGGCCGTTCAGCCGGGTTTCCGCTCCTCCAGGAGCCGGTCGACCGCCTCCGCGGCCAGGCGCATCCGCTCCCTGTGAGGGCCGCGAAGGACGGCGTACGGTACGGGCTGCCCGGCCAGGACTTCCTCGAAACGCCCGTGCATCCAGTGCCGCAGATGTTCGCCGTCGCGCAGGCCGTCCTGCACGAACGGGATCTCGTCGCCGGTCAGCAGGTAGAGGTCGGGCCGGTGCGCGGCGGCGAAGGCTTCGACCGCGGGAGCGCGCGTTCCGACGTAGCGTTCGTGCCAAATGGCGGTCGCGAGCGCGGCGGTATCGGAGAAGACGACGCGATCCGCCGAGCGCGCCAGCCGCTCGACGCCCGCGTGCTGCGTCTCGGCGATATGCACGAACTCATCGGTGCGCCAGGCGTGATCCGGCGAGGCATACTTCCCTTCCGCGTAGTGCCGGCCGTATTCCGGCGCCCAGACGGTGCCGTAGCGTTCGGCGAGGGCGCGCGCGAGCGTGGTGGTGCCGGTCGATTCGGCGCCGAGGACGACGACGCGCTTCGCGAAATAGGCGCGGACCGGCGGCTCCAGGTAGTCCCAGGCCGCCAGAGGGTTTTCGCGCACCCTCGTGCCGGAAATCGGGACGCGGGCGCGATCCATATCGACCAGGACGTGGTCGCAGCCCATCGCGCGCGTCCACGGTTCGCCATAGGCCTCCGATGTGAACGCCGCGTCGGGCTTGCCGATCCAGCCGATCGTCGCCTCGGCCCAGCCGCGCGAGTCGTCGTCGGCGAGGTGTCCCTGTTCGATGAGCAGGACCTCGGCGTGCGGATGGATCTCGCGGAGCCACGACGCGCGCAGGGCGCCCGGGATGCGCTGTCCCGCTTTCTGGACCACGATCACCGAGACGCGCTCGCTCCTGGACAGCGCCGTGTCGATGAGCAGTTTGTGGCCGCGATGCGGCGGATAGAACTTGCCGATCACGACGGAGTGCCCGTAGCGCTTCATATGTTCCTTGAACGGATTTTTTCAGGTGCAAAAATTTGTTTAAGCTTGTTTCGGCGCTTCGCGCGCCCTGAGCAGCGCGCGCCATGTGTAGAGCCCGCCCGAAGCCAGGATGAGGAACAGGACGTATTCGAGCGCGATGAAGCGCACGCCTTTCACGTAGTAGAGCCAGATGCCGATGACATCCACGAGGATCCAGAGATACCAGCACTCGACCTTCTTGCGGATCATCAGCACGGTGGCGACGAAGCTCATGACGGTCGTGAAGGCGTCGAGGTACGGAAAGTCGGCCGGAGCGGTGAAGACGCCCGGCAGGAAGACGTGCGCGCGGGTCATGAAGGCGCCCAGCGCCAGCGTGCCGAAGACCGTCGCGGCGGCGGAAACTGCGATCTCACGCGGGGTGCCGCGGCCGATGACGAGCTCCTTCTTCACGTCGGCGTCTTCCGCGCGCTTGGGATGCGTCCAGACCCACCAGCCCCAGATGCCGGTGAAGAAGAAATTCGCCTGCTCGACCATATCGGAGTACAGGCGGATCTCGCGGAACAGGATGAAGAACAGGACGACGGCGACCAGTCCGACCGGCCAATTAAGGACCTTGTTGCGCGCGGCCAGCCAGACACAGGCGACGTTCAGCAGGGTCCCGAAAAACTCGATATAGCTCATCGGGTAGCCCAGCACGGTGAAGAACACGGTCTCGATGCTGAGGAAGTCCGTCATGGACGCGGGGGTTATCGGGCCAGCCGCCCGTCTCCGTCAGCGTAGTCCTTACTTAGTGTCTTGTAAACACGAAGTAATGCACAGGCTTCCGGGCGTTGCGAAACGTCCGGAAAAACGGTAGATTGAAGCGCCATATGCGCACGCTGCTCGAACTGTCCGCCATCCGCAAGAGCTTCGGCCGCGCCGTCATCCTCGACGGCGTTTCCTTGACGGTCGCCGAAGGCCAGAAGATCGCGCTCGTGGGCCGGAACGGCGCGGGCAAGTCGACGCTCCTGAAGATCCTGCTCGGGCAGGAAGAGGCCGATACCGGCGAGGTGCGCCGCTTCCCTACCCTGCGGCTCGGCGCCGTCGCCCAGCACGAGACGATGCCTGAAGGCGCCAGCGGAATGGACTATCTGACGCGCAAGAGCGGCCGCGCGAGCTGGGCCTGCGCAAAGATGGCGGCGCAGTTCGGCGTGCGCCGCAGCCACCTGGAAATGCCGGCGGCATCGCTTTCCGGCGGCTTCCAGATGCGCCTGAAGCTCGTGGCGATGCTGCTCGAGGATCCGAACCTGCTCATCCTCGACGAGCCGGTCAACTATCTCGACCTTCCGACGCTCCTCCTCCTCGAGCGCTTCCTGAAGACGTACAAGGGCGCCTTCATCGTCACCTCGCATGACCGCGAGTTCCTCGACGCCGTGGCCGATCGCACCGCCGAAATCGAGCGTGGACGCCTGGTTTCGCAGTCCGGCACGCCGAGCGCGTACCTCGCCCGCAAGGCCGAAGCGCGCGCCTTCACGCTCAAGACCAATAAGAAAATCTCCCGCGAACGCGAGCACGTCCAGGCCTTCGTCGACCGCTTCCGCTACAAGGCCTCGAAAGCCAAGCAGGTACAGTCGAAGCTCAAGAAAATCTCGAAGATGATCGATATCGACATCGAGAGCCTCCTGCCGACGGCTTCGATCAGGATCCCGATGCCGCACGTTCCGCCCGGCACCGCCGTCCGCGCCGAAGAGCTGGCGGCGGGCTACGACGGGCGCGCCGTCCTGACTGCTGTCAGCTTCGATCTCCTGCGCGGCGACCACGTCGCCATCCTGGGCGGCAATGGCATGGGCAAGACGACGCTCCTCAAGACGCTCGCGGGCGCCATGCCGCCCGTCGACGGGAAGTGCAAGTGGTGGCACAAGGCCGACATCGGCTACTACGCGCAGCACGTCGAACAGTCGCTGAAGCCCGAGGACACGGTCATGAAGCATCTCACGCGCTCAGCCTCGCCGGAGACCCCGACCGAAGATCTTCTCAAGATGGCCGGCGACTTCCTGTTCAAGGACGACGATCTCGAAAAGCTGACCGGCGTGCTTTCCGGCGGCGAACGCGCCCGCTTGTGCCTGGCGGGACTGCTCTTGGCGCGCCACAACGTCCTGCTTCTCGACGAGCCTACCAACCACCTCGACGCCGAGACCTCGGAATCGCTGGCGGCGGCGCTTTCAGAGTGGCCTGGCACGGTCATCTTCGTGAGCCATAGCCAGTCCTTCATCCACCGCGTCGGCCGGCGCATCTTCGAGGTGCGCGACGGCCGCGCGCGGCAGTACCCGGGCACGTATCATGATTACCTCACGGATCTCGCGGCTTCGGTCGAAGAGGACGTGACGCTCGCGGAGGAGGACGCGCCGGAGACGAGCACGGGTGACGAGGACGCCAAGCGAGAGACGCGTCTCGCCGCCAAGGAGAGGCGCCGTCGGCAGCAGAAGATCGAGGAGAAGATCAAGCTCCTGGACGTCGAACGCGGCGAAATCCTCAAGTTCTATTTCGAGAACCCGACCGACTACGCGCCGGACAAACGGACGCGCCTCACGGAGCTCGACGAACAGCTTGCCGCGCTCGAGAAGGAGTGGTTCCGCCTGCAGGAAGAGCTCGGCGGGAGTTGACGCGCGCGGCGTTTTCGCGTAGATTGCGCGCGGAGGAAAACCCATGACCGCCACGGAACGGTTCCGCCTGAAGCTCTTCTCGCCGATGCATCTCTCGATCGTCTGGGACTCGAAACGTCACGGCTACGTGCCCGGCGACTGCCAAGTCGTCGCGTTCTCGGCGGGCTCCGAAGCGGAGACGCCCACGCTCGCGCCCATGACGATCGATGAGATCCGAGCCTACGTCGCAGATCGCACCGACATGCTCGGCATGCTCATCCATGATTGCACCGGCATTTCCGTCCAGGACCAGGACGGCCGCGGGGTAGATTTCCCTTCCCCGATCCAGATCCGCAACCGCCCGCTCGACGTCCGCATCTGAACGAAAGCGCCCCTCGCGAGGCGCTTTTTCCTTTTCAGAAGGCTTTCTTATCCGTGAACCATTCCTGATCGAGCGGACGGAACGCGTAGAGCGCGCCGTTCACGCTCGCGTAGACGACGGTCGGCGCGGACGCGAGCCAGATGTCGGTGCGCGCGTGGTTCGTGAGCGGTCCGTATTGGAGGAACGGATACCACGTCTCCCCGTCCGGCGAGACGATGACGCCGAACCTCGGGACGACCTCGCCGACCTCGTTGGCTTCGGTGTGCACCGCGGCGTAGTAGACGCCGTTCACGTTCAGCAGGCTGTAGACGTACCCGGCGTAGTTATACGGGATGGGGTTCCAGACCTCGTGCGTGGACTGCGTCTCGGCGTCGTAGACCGCCAAGCCATGGCCGTGCAGCTGATCGGGCCCGAGCAGCCAGCGGAAACCGCCGGACATCGCGACCGAGGCCGTGAAGCCTTCGTCCCAGACCTGCCGCCAGGTCGCGCCGCCGTCCGGCGACATGAAGGCGAAACGCGCGATGTCGCCCGTGCCGACGACGATCTGTTCCTTATGCGCGTCGTAGATGACGTTATGCAGGTGGCGCAGCATGTAGCGGTCGTCGCCTTCCTGGTACGTCCGCGCGTACTGCGGGAACAGCTCCTGGAAGTCGATCCAGGGTTCCCAGTTGAAACCGTCGTTCGGACTCCGATAGAGCACGGCGCGGTTGCGTTCGTGCGTGGTGGCGTAGACGTTCCCTTTGCCGTCGTCCGCCATCGACCAGAACATGGCCGCGCCCTCAAGGACGGTATGCCAGTTCTTGAAGCCGTCGTCGGAGCGGTACAGACGGACCGGGTTGTCGATCTGGACGTAGACCACGCCTTTCGAATCGCCGTGGATGCGGATCTCGCCCGGCGCCGTGCTGGCGGTGAAGATGCGCTCGGCCCGGCCGTCTTCCGGCAGCTTCCATAGGGCGCGCGCGCCGTCAGGCTCCGTCACGGCCATCAGGAGCGTGAGACTGGGCGTATGGAAGTACAGCTTATTGATGTCGCCGATGGCTTCCGGCAGGGGCACGCGCTGGCGGCCGAGCGTGCTGCCCGTCAGGTTACGCGTCGGCGGCGGGAGGTAGCCCACCGGCGGCGCGGCCACGTATTCCTCCTTAGGCTCCTCCGCCGGCTCGGTCCCCGTGGCGGATTCCGCATGTTCCTCCAAAATCTGCTCCGCCGAGGGGAGCGGGCCCACGGAGACCGGATTCCAGACGGCGGCGGGCGGCGTTACGGCCGGTTTTCCTTTAAATAAGAGGACCAAGGCGCCAAGGAGTGCCAGTCCGGCGGCGAGCAGGACGAGGGGGAGGATGCGTCGCATATCGAGGGCACTGTAACATATCCGTTACCCGCACGTCAGAAACACGTAGTCATCTGTACGAACCCTGAATCGACACCGATATGAAGAAGCTGCTGCTCGCCGGAATGGCGCTCAAAGGCATCGCCACGGCCATCGTCCTCGTGCTCGTCTTTTGAGCGCGCGGCTTCGCGTATCAGAAAACCGCCCTTCCGGGGCGGTTTTTTTCGTTTACAAGGCGTCCTGCCACTTTCGGACGACCTCTTCGAATGCGGCTTTCTCGGTTTCAGGCACCGGATCCGTGCCCGGGAACGCCTCTCTCATCGGATTGATCTTCGTGCCGTTCTTGACCATCTCGTAATGCAGGTGCGGCCCCGTCGAGAAGCCGGTCGAGCCGACGTAGCCGATGACCTGGCCCTGTTCGATCTTCTGCCCCTTCTTCACGATCATCCTCGACTGATGGCAGTAGTTGGTCGTGTACGTGCCGTTGTGGCGGATGCTGACCTTGTTGCCGTATGGGCCGTCCCAGCCGGCGAACGCGACGACGCCGTCGGCCGTAGCGCGGATCGGCGTACCTGCCTTGGCGGCGTAATCGATGGCGCGATGTCCGGTGGAGGTGTTGAAGGCGCTGACGTAGCGGCGACCGGTCGTGAAGCCGGAGGTGATGTACTTGAACGCGACCGGGGCCTTGAGGAACAACTTGCGGAGCGACGTCCCCTTCTCGTCGTAATAGCCCTCCTCGCCCTTGGAATCGATGAAGCGGTAGCCGCGATAGGCGGTGCCGTCGTTGACGTATTCGGCCGCGAGCACGTGGCCCGGCATGGCGTACGCCCCGTCGCGATAGCGCTCCTCGTAGATGAACTTGAAGGTATCGCCGACGCGGACGTCCTGCGCGAAGTCGACCGTCCA
>Ga0113563_10002516_pt1 | contig 11084 bp, 12 predicted proteins | sample Mud3Dept3metaG_FD_80117 | JGI IMG/M metagenome (GOLD analysis project Ga0113563, IMG submission 80117) | Freshwater wetland microbial communities from Ohio, USA, analyzing the effect of biotic and abiotic controls - Mud 3 Core 4 Depth 3... | ecosystem: Environmental > Aquatic > Freshwater >...
TCACCAGTTATCTGGAAAGATAAGCTTTTCATAACTACGGCACTTGCTGAAACTAACGAGAAAGTTCTGCTTTGTTATGATTGCAAAAGCGGAGATCTGTTGTGGCAAAAAAGCGTGCTCGGAACACCATTCGAAAATAAACATGACAACAACAGTTACGCTTCAGGTACCCCGGCAACTGATGGGACCCGGGTTTATGTCTCTTTTTTGGATGGCAAGGATGTTATGCTAGCAGCTTATGACTTTTCAGGAAAGCAGATCTGGCTGCAGCGACCCGGTACATTTTTCAGTCCTCATGGGTACAGTTGTTCACCAGTACTGTTCGAAGACAAAGTAATTATAAATGGTGACAGTCAGGGAGATTCTTTTGTTGCTGCAATGAGCAAAGTGGATGGCCGGATAATCTGGAAAGTATCACACGACAGGCCTGCCCACAGCTTTAGCACACCTATTTTCAGGATGATGGCCGGTAAAATGCAGATGATTTTTTGTGGTAACAAGGAAATTGCATCCTATAATCCTGACAATGGCTCCAGGTATTGGTTTGTAAGTGGTCCATCCGAGGACTTTTGTTCAAGTCCGGTCTATAATGAAAAATCCGGATTAGTACTTGTCAGCAGCGCCTGGCCGGTGCGTAACCTGGTAGCCATTAAACCTGATGGTCAGGACGATGTTACCAAAAGTCATGTCATCTGGGAATCAAGAAAAGGTGCTTATTATGTGCCATCACCTGTTTGTACGGATGATTATCTTTTTACTACAATGACCACTGGTCAGGTCCACTGCATTGAAATAACTACCGGCAAGATTCTCTGGGTAGAGGAGCTGGGTTTGCAATATTCTTCTCCTGTTCTTGCCAACGGCTTGGTTTACATGCCCAATGATGAAGGTGTGGTAACAGTAATAAAACCAGGTCCCACATTTGAATATGTTGCAAAAAATTCCATTGGTGAAAGAATGAATGCATCACCGGCTATAAGCAATGGGAAAATATACCTGAGAGGCTATAAACACCTCTTTTGCATCAGCAAAAATGGTCAGTTCTGAATAAGTTCTTTATTTGATATAGCAGAAGTTATTCGGATTGTACTCTGTCACCATTACATTTAGTAACTTTGCGATTGGCAGACAGACTTTTTGTGTGCGAAATGATGTTCAATAAAGCACAGCAAACTATTCCTGGCAGACAACGAACCTGATAAGAAGACTGAACCAATGAACAGTACAGAAAAAATGCCGGTACTTTTTCTTGGACATGGCAGTCCAATGAATGCAATTGAAGAGAATGAATTTGTCAATGGATGGAGAGAAATTGGGAAATCGTTACCAAAACCAGGTGCAATTTTATGTGTTTCGGCACACTGGGAAACCCGGGGAACTTTTGTAACAGCAATGGAAAAACCGGCAACAATTCACGATTTTGGAGGATTTCCCAGAGCATTGTTTGATGTGCAATATCCTGCACCAGGAAGTCCTGATTTAGCTAGAGAAACTAAAGACATCATAAAAACAACTGAAGTAGGACTGGATGAAAAATGGGGACTTGACCACGGAGCCTGGACAGTAATTAAACATCTTTATCCGGAAGCTGATGTTCCCGTAATTCAGTTGAGTATGGATTATTATCAGTCACCTCAGTTTCATTACGATCTGGCCAAAGAACTTTCATCTCTTCGTAAAAAAGGTGTGTTGATTATTGGAAGCGGAAATATGGTTCACAATCTGGGATTGGTGGACTGGGATAAATTAAATACTGTTGATTATGGATTTGATTGGGCTCTGGAGGCAAGAGAGAAAATGAAAATCTATATAATCAATGGTGATCACCAGTCACTTATAAATTATAAATCGCAGGGCAGAGCATTTAAATTATCTATTCCAACACCAGAGCATTTTATTCCATTACTATATGCGCTTGCATTGCAGGATAAAAACGACAGAATTACCATTTTCAATGATAAACTTATTGCGGGGTCTCTTGCAATGACATCACTGATAATTGAGACTGAATAGTATGCAGGGTGAAGTCAGGAGGGCAACACCAGCGACAAACATTTCAGCCAGAAATTATTATAATGCTCCCAGTAAACAAAATTAAGTCCCCAGTGAGGAGCAGGATCAGAGGTGTAAGCCAGAACATGGCCCTTCCCGATTTTTCTGACAGCAACCAGGGGGTGACCTGTTTCTTCGATTGTCACAAGAACTTTTCCTTCAGGAATGACTTTTGTCTCATTGTAGCCCAGTATAGGAGGCATCCCCTCAAAATCAGATTCGAAAAATACTTTCTTTCCGACTTCTGTTATTTTTGGATAAAATCCTTCAGTACTCTCTACCAGATCTTCATGTTCAAGACATTCTACCGGGAGGGTATTTTTAAACTTTGTCCTTCCCCATCCGCCTTTACCCAGTTCACCGGTAAACGAATACCATCCTCCCAGCATCATCAGACCTTTTCCTGATGCAACAGCTTCATTGGTTAATTTTACCCTGTCAGAGAATGTAAGCACTTTTTTACCGAACTCTTCACGTACAAAAAAGTCGGGAGCAAGCTGGAAAAGTTTCCCTTCCACATCACTGAAAATAATGACATCGTATTCTTCAAGTATTTTTTCATACTCACCCGGAGCCAGTTTATAAAAATCCCAGCTTGAAACAGAATTTACCTGATGTTTCCCGTCTGATTCCAGGGCATCTTTCAGCCATTTACCGTAATTGAATATCTCAAGCCCTTTCGGAGCAAACTGGAACGGAGATTCAGCGAATGTGGGCCCTGTCAGAACGGCCCAGTCACCAACATAATAAACTTTGGCCATGATAAAATGATTTTAATAATAATATTGATACTTACTCATATAAGCTTCTTTCAGTCACATTATGAATTCCACGGGTCGTAACCGCAGGGTTTACGTCGAGCTTTAACTGGTCCTTCATGTTACCTATATCAAAGGCTGTCAGATAAACCAGCCTTGTGGTTTTAAAAAACTTATTGTAATCGACAAATTCAGGAACATCACGCGAGGTATGATAATCAGGAGTGAAGCCGGAAAAGAACCACACACCCGGGATCCCCAACCGTATGAACGGGTAATGATCGCTCCTGAAATAAACTCTCTGGGGATGCCCGGGATCAGAGTACCTGTAATCAAATCCGAAATTGATCCCATACTTTCTGTTCACCCTGTTAATAGATGCATCCAGGCCTTTACTCAGAAGGTCAGAACCGACAAGGAACAGACTGTCAGGATCATTGCGACCTATCATGTCCATATTAAGACAGACGCTTATCTTTTCAACAGGAACCGGGCAGTTGTTGATGAAATAATGAGAACCATTCATCCCCTGTTCCTCGCCTGTGACCCAGGCAAGTATCACGGATCGTTTTGGCCTCTCGGTCATCAAAGCCTGAGCAATCTCCATCAGGGCAACAGTGCCTGTGCCATTATCATCAGCTCCGGGAATGATTTCCCCATCGTCGATTCCGCGACCATCGTGATGACCGCAGATAACGACGTATTCATTTTTCAGTACCGGATCCGTACCTTCAACCAGTGCAAGAACATTCCGTGATGACGATGCATAAGTATCAACATCAACATCAAGCCGGACATATATTTCCGGAACTTCTTTCGCAGGAACCTGTTGTCCGCGTCCGATCATCTCAAACATGGCGGCAATCTCACTTTTGGAAACTTCGAGTATCTCAGCTGCAACCTCATGGCTGATCTCAGCCCTTTCGAATGGCAGGAAACGCCGGTTGGTGGCTGTACTTGTGTTTATCCCGGTATCTGACGCGAAATCTGTCCTTTGCGAATCATAAACGGGGCTTAATCTTCCTGTTGGTATATAATCAAAAATGTTGAATCCCCGGGTTAATCGATTTTCTCTTACCGGACTTACAATTGAGAAAACAGCTGAAGCCCCCCTTTTCCGGATTTCTGAGATCCGTGAATTCAACCTGCTTCCCCAGCTTGACCCCGACACATATTTCATGCCGGGACGCTGCACATCAAGAATAATGACAACTTTTCCTGAAAGATCAAGGTCATTAAGATCATCCCATTCGTTTTCAGGGTCATATATTCCGGCTCCGATAAAAACAACACTTCCTGAACAGGAGCTGCTAATGGAAAAATTTCCACCGAATCCTTTCCCGAAATAGTACACCTTTTCACCTCTCCCTTTTGATAGCGTTATCTTTGTATTAGGCTGAAAAACAGATGTAACAGTTAATGGAACACTCTGGTAAAATGTATCACCGCTCATTAACGGTTTGAGACCGGTACTCTTTAACCAGTTGCCCAGATAAAGAGTTGCTATTTCAAGTTCAGGTGAAGGTGTTTCCCTTCCTCTGAATTCCCTGGCTCCAAGAAACTCAAGATGGTATCTCAGCTCCTTTTCCGTGATGGTCTTAAGCCCCCTCGTTTGCGAAAATGAACACAAACATGGCTGAAGCAAAACCAGACAGGATAATAAACGTAAATAAAAAAAGCCTGTTTTCATAGTAAATATTAATTCCGATACCGCAGCCGGATATCCCTTCTTACAAATAACACATATAAAGATAGCGACTTTCAGAATAAATGCATCAGGGCTCTTTAGTAAACCCGGTTCATGTTTTGAATGTGAACTAATGTGAATTTCAATTGTTCAATGAAATATAAACCGAAAAAACTCATAATTCCGGAGCTGTTACCCGAAACCTATGAGAGCCGCAATTACAGTTTTTCTGACCATTTTTATCCTAAGCTCATGCAACTCACAGACAACAAAGACTACTATGAAAGAAATCGACAATATCTTAATAGGGCAGGTCGAAAAGAATAAAACACCTTCTGTTCAATACATCATTTTCTACACAGACAGTATTATTCATAGATTTCAATCCGGACTTGCAGATATAAAGAACAAAATAAACACTTCAGAAAATACAACTTACAATGCTTTTTCTGTAACCAAGACATTTACAGCTTTAGCAATCATGCAATTAGCCGAACAGAAAAAAGTTGATATTGATCAATCCATTAAAAAATATTTGCCAGACTTTCCCTATTCCCCCGAAATTACTGTCCGGCAACTAATGGCACATTCAGCTGGTATACCCAATCCTTTTCCTTTGAGCTGGATACATCTGGCAAATGAGCACCAATCGTTTGACAGAAATAGTTTTTTCCGGCAAATATTTATCAAAAACAATAAAACAAGGTCAAAACCGAATGAAAAATATGCCTATTCAAACCTCGGGTATGTTTTACTTGGACAGCTTATAGAGATAGTTTCCGGACTGAATTACGAAGATTACATTCGGGAGAATATTTTGAAAAAGTTAAATATTAAACCTGGCGAACTGGATTTTACAATAACCGACATTACTCTGCATGCAAAAGGGTATCATAAAAAATATAGCTTCTCAAATGCTGTTTCAGGCTTGTTTTTTGACAAGTCAAAATTTGTGGACGGAACTGAAGGCAAATGGAATTCGTTTAATGACAATTATGTCAATGGTGCTTCGTATGGTGGCTTAATCGGCACTTCAAATGCTTTTGTAAAATACATTCAGGAACTCTTAAAACCCAATAGCAAGCTAATATCAGATGATTACAAAAAAATTTTATTCACCGAGAACTATACAAACGATAACAAAGGGACCGGAATGTGTTTATCCTGGTTCAGAGGACAATTGAACGATAAACAATATTTTGCACATGCGGGTGGAGGTGGGGGTTATTATTGCGAAATCAGAATATATCCCGACCATGGAATTGGAAGTGTAGTTATGTTCAATCGGACAGGCATGACTGACAAACGGTTTTTAGATAAACTTGACAAATACAATCTTAATAATCATGGCAAAACAAAAGAAGGAGATAAGGACTGAGATTTTAATAAATTCCAGTCCTTCAAGAATATGGAAAATTTTGATGGATTTTGAAAATTACCCAAAATGGAATCCATTTATAAAATCCATAAGCGGAAAAGCAGAAAAGGGTAACAAAATATCAGCGAAGCTTAAACCTCCTGATGCAAAGGGAATGATGCTCAATCCAATGATTCTCGAGGTAAAAAATGAAAAAGAATTCAGATGGCTGGGACATTTAATCATTTCAGGCCTTTTTGATGGCGAGCACATTTTTGAGCTGATTGATAATAAAAACGGAACTACTACCTTTATTCAGCGGGAACTATTCGGCGGGATTCTCATTCCACTGTTCAAAAAATTATTGGACGACAATACCCGCAGGGGATTTGAATTAATGAACCAGCAGTTAAAAATCGAATCTGAAAAATTTTAGCAGGGAAGAGTGCTCCGGTATCTGCCGGGCCGGTTCATTAGATTTCAATGCTCAGAGTTTTTGTTGAAAGAATTTTGATTTGCATTTCAGGGCAACATTAACCAATAATATCAATACAGGAACTTCAACCAGGGGTCCGATAACTGTAGCGAAAGCTGCCTGTGAATTAATAGCAAACACTGCTACTGCAACAGCGATTGCCAGCTCAAAATCATTACTCCCGGAGGTGAAAGCCTATATGTGGTTAGCAAATACCACCACAACTGCAGCCAACAGGTCTTTCTGCTGAAACTGTAATACTGAAAATTCCTGTGTCTCCGTTATGATATGAGTTTAGCTCATTTGAATCATTATATTCCGACAATAATGAATCCGGGAGTTTTATTTCTTTTTGTTTATGAACTTTCACATTGAGGAATCCTGAATTCTCAATTATTTTCAGGTATTCAGTCATTTCACTTGCTCCGGACACACATCCTGCATACATCTCAGCATCCTTTTTCATTTTTTCGGATAGTACGCCTTTAATAACCACATCTGAGACACTGAAGTGTCCTCCAGTTTTTAAAACCCTGAAGATCTCCGAGAATGCTTTTGTTTTATCCGGTACCAGGTTCAGAACACAATTGGAAATTACTACATCAAACAAATTGTCTTTAAATGGCATTTTTTCGATATCTCCCAGCACAAATTCTACATTTTTGTAATTCAGTTTTGAACAGTTTTCCCTTGCTTTCCGGATCATGGGTTCTGTCATATCAAGTCCGGTAACTTTACCACTTTCTCCGACTATTGCCCTTGCCACAAAACAATCATTGCCTGCACCGCTCCCAAGATCAAGCACATGGTCTCCTCTTTTAATGCCGGCATAATCTGTCGGAATGCCACAACCAAGATTCAGGTCAGCATCTGGATTATATCCTTCTTTGGCTTCATAATTTTCGCTGAAAACTGTATAATCTACCTCCGGACCACAGCAGGATGAACTGCAGCATGATGTCTGTCCTGAATCGGCCTGTTCGGCAATCTTACCATATTTTTCTTTTACAATCTGTTTTAAATCTTCTGCTTTCATATTTATTAATTTGAAAATGTGGTAATTTGAAAATTTGAAAATTAGTTGAAGCTAGCTTCCTTTTGAGGAGCTTATGATTTTAGAAAGAATTTTCATTATTTCGTGAACATGAATTAATAATTTTTCATCAAAAGGGTAAGTTGGAGTGTGTTTACAAATCAACAGCCAATATTCGGTTTCATCAGCTTCTTTGGCTGCTAACTTGATTTTATGAATAAAATCAGCTTTGCTTTCTGCGTTTTGAGCTTCACGGACATTAGCCCCTATTGATGTTCCGGCCCTTAGAAGCTGCCTTGATAAAACATATTTTTTGTTTTCTTCCAAAAGTTCGCAGAATATAACGACCTCCAGTGCAAACTGGAATGATTTTTCGACAATTACATTCTTCTTATCATTTCTCATCTGATCAGTTATTTAGTGACTTAATAATTTTCAAATTACCGAATTTTCAAATTTTCAAATTTTCCTCATAGAAATTCCGGAATTCGCTCATTATCAAATCTCTTACCCTGCGAAACTCATTCATAATAAATTCTTCTGTACCAGTGATTTTAGATGGATCTTCAAATCCCATATGCATACGATGTTTAACCCTACCTATAAAAACTGGACAAGTTTCATTTGCGTTATCGCATACTGTAATTACATAATCCCATTGATCATTCAGGAATTCATCCACTGATTTCGGAGTGTTCTTACTAATGTCTATTCCTGCTTCAGCCATCACCTCAATTGCTTTTGGATTGACCCTTGCTGCAGGAACTGTCCCTGCAGAATGTACCTCAATCTTATTGTCAAATGATTTTAAAAACCCCTGAGCCATCTGGCTCCGGCAACTGTTTCCGGTACAAAGAATAAGTATTTTCATGTTCCTGTGTTAAAACTTTTTCTATCAGAATTGATGAAACAAATATAAAAACATTTCGTATATTTGCGAAACATAGAAACAAAAATTTTTATAAGATATGTCAGGCAAGTTAGAATTCACTCATGAAGTAAAAGAGATTGCCAGAATTTCAAAAGCATTAAGCCATCCTGTTAGAGTTTATATTCTTCAAAAGCTCTCCAAGATGAATTCATGCTGTTACAGTGGAGATCTGGTTGAAGAGGTCCCAATTGCCCGTTCGACCTTATCTGAGCATCTAAAAGAACTAAAATATGCAGGATTGATCCAGGGAGAGATTAATCCGCCATATATAAAATACTGCATAAACAGGGAAAACTGGGAAAAGGCAAAGAAGTTGCTTGATGATTTCCTTAATGACAGTCAATCATCGGATTTTTCATGCGACAATAAAAAAACTATTTTTCATACATGATTCTTCATCAATTAATTACGTTTAAACCTACATTTAGAAAATGGAAATAAAAATTTTAGGTCCGGGATGCCCGAAATGCAAAACACTTGAAAAAGTAACCCGTGAAGCGGTTGCTGAAACAGGTATTAATGCAACCGTAGAAAAAGTCGAAGATATAGTTAAAATAATGGAATACAGGGTAATGCATACACCAGGATTGGTTATTAACGGCAAAGTTGTACTCAGTGGTCAGGTACCAACTGTGAACCAGGTAAAGGAAATACTCACTAAAAATCAATAATTCAAACTCTATGAAACTATACAGATTAATTATTGCATTGTTAATGTTTGCTCCGTTTGTTGCATGCACAGCTCAGCCATCAAATAAGGAAGCAAAAGCTTCTGGCAATAACTCAGATAGAATTGAAGCCTACTACTTTCACTTTACTGCACGTTGCACAACATGCAAAACAATTGAAGCCAAGGCCAAAGAGAACCTGGAAATTCTTTATCCTAACCAGGTTAAACAAGGTCTTATAACATTCCAATCGATAAACCTTGAAGAAGCTTCAAGCAAATCTTTGGCAGAAAAGCTTGGTGTGTCAGGTCAGACTTTACTATTAATTAAGGGGGATCAGAAAATCAATCTCACTAATGAAGGTTTCATGTATGCTGTTGTTAAACCGGAAAAATTCAAAGAAATAATCAACGAGAAGGTTGATGGTTTGCTGATCAAATAGCGCATGGAATTTCTTACAAACTTATTGGATAACAGCACAATGCCGTGGCTTACAGCATTGCTGCTCGGTTTAATGACTGCCATAAGTCCATGCCCTCTTGCAACAAATATCACTGCCGTAGGATTTATTAGCCGGGATATTGAAAACCGTAACAGGGTATTCATTAACGGATTGCTTTATACTCTCGGCAGGGCAATAACTTATACTGCCATCGCACTAATAATCTTCCTTGGAGCCGATCAGTTGAAGTTTGGAGGCTTTTTTCAACGTTATGGTGAAAAAATTGTTGGCCCATTACTGATCATAATCGGATTATTCATGCTCGATATTATCAAAATAAGATTCCCCGGATTTAATAAACTGAATTCCAGGATGCAGGATAAAAAGAAATGGGGTTACCTTGATGCAATCTTTCTTGGACTTGTATTTGCACTCGCTTTTTGTCCCTATAGTGGTGTTCTTTATTTCGGGATGCTTGTCCCTCTGACTGTTACCAGCGCTTCAGGACTTTACCTTCCAATTGTTTTTGCGATAGCAACCGGCATCCCGGTTATCATTTTTGCCTGGATAATCGCTTATACTATCTCAGGTATTGGAGGTGTATATAACAGGCTGAAAAGCTTTGAACTCTGGTTCAGACGCATCATTGCTGTCCTTTTCATAGGAGTCGGTATTTATTATATTGTAAGGGTATATTTCTGATGTATTTTATTCGAATAATCCCCTTTCCCGTTTCCCCCAACGGGGAAAGGCCAGAGCAAGCTCCTTCCCCTGGGGGAAGTCCCGTCCTGATAGCTATCGGGGCTGTCGGGAGGGATGGGGGTAAAAACAAATTTTCAAATTAACCAATGGAACTCAAAAAAGAATTTAAAATACTCGCATGGATAACAGCTGGGTTTGCATTTGCCTTCTTCCTTCCAATAGAAAGTGCCCGTTTTAATACCGCAGTTGCAGCGACATTGGATCTTGTAAAATGGTATGCCCGTGAGCATTTTATTTTATGCCTTCTGCCGGCATTTTTCATAGCAGGGGTAATTTCGGTCTTCGTGAGCCAGGCTTCAGTATTGAAATATTTTGGAGCACAGGCTAAAAAATGGGTATCATATTCAGTTGCTGCAGTTTCAGGAACCATCCTGGCCGTATGCTCCTGTACGATACTTCCCTTATTTTCAAGTATTCATAAACGCGGGGCAGGTCTGGGTCCCGCAATAGCGTTCCTTTATTCAGGACCTGCAATCAACATTCTGGCGATTATTCTGACAGCACGTATTTTAGGCCTTGAGATGGGAGTTGCAAGGACAATAGGTGCTGTCTCATTTAGCGTCTTAATCGGACTTTCAATGGCTTTTATTTATCGCAAGGAGGAAAAGGTTAAAAAAGAGGAACAGATGAATATTACCCCACCTCCAGAGAAACGACCGATGTGGCAGACGGTATTCCACTTCTTTACACTGGTTCTGATACTTGTTTTCGCCAATTGGGGCAAACCTGCTGAAGCAGATACTTCAAGTGCATGGTATCATATCTGGGCAAATAAATGGTATATCACTGGTTTCCTTGGACTAGTGCTTGGATATTCATTGATCAGAATATTAAAAATCAAGTGGCAATGGGTTCTTGCAGCGGTTATTCTCACTGCATTATCTGCTGTATTATCCTCAACCTTTATTAGTAATCAGAA
>Ga0113563_10002517_pt1 | contig 11082 bp, 9 predicted proteins | sample Mud3Dept3metaG_FD_80117 | JGI IMG/M metagenome (GOLD analysis project Ga0113563, IMG submission 80117) | Freshwater wetland microbial communities from Ohio, USA, analyzing the effect of biotic and abiotic controls - Mud 3 Core 4 Depth 3... | ecosystem: Environmental > Aquatic > Freshwater >...
CCGGCGGAAGTGTTCATGGGGGACGTCGGTGCGCTCGCGCTCGGCGCCGCCCTCGGCACCATCGCGGTGATCGTGCGGCAGGAAATCGTGTTGTTCGTGATGGGCGGCGTGTTCGTGGTCGAGACGCTGTCGGTGATGCTGCAGGTGGCATCGTTCAAGCTGACCGGCAAGCGCATCTTTCGCATGGCGCCGCTGCATCACCACTACGAACTGAAAGGCTGGAAAGAGAACCAGGTCGTCGTGCGTTTTTGGATCATCACGATGATGCTGGTGCTGGTTGGTTTGTCGACGCTGAAACTGCGATGAGCTTGCGTGTCACGGAAAACGGCGATGCTGGAATTGGAAGGAAGAAAGGTTCTCGTGCTCGGACTCGGTGACACCGGATTGTCGATGGCGCGCTGGCTCAAGCGGCACGGCGCGCGCGTGTCGGTCGCCGACACGCGCGCCGATCCGCCGCGCGCTGGCGAGCTGCGCCGCGAAATTCCGGAGGCTGCGCTCGCGTGCGGCGAATTCGACGACGCCGGCATGCGGCACGCCGATCTGATTGCGATCAGCCCCGGCGTCGATCGCCGCACCCCGGCGGTGGCGGCCGCGATCGGGCGCGGGGTACCGGCCGTTGGCGACATCGAGCTTTTTGCGCGCGGGCTCGCACAATTCCTCACGTCCCGCGCCTCACACCTCACGCCGAGAATACTTGGCATCACCGGCACCAACGGCAAGAGCACGGTGACGCGCATGGCGGGCGATATCTGCGCGGCGGCGGGCCTCGACACCAGGGTTGCCGGCAACATCGGGACGCCGGCGCTGGACGTGCTGACCGCCATCGAGAACGGCGGCGCGGTCCCCGGTGCGTTCGTGCTCGAGCTGTCGAGTTTCCAGCTCGAAAGCACCGCAAGCCTCAATGCCGATGCGGCGACGATGCTCAATCTCTCTGCGGACCATCTCGACCGTTACGACGGCATCGACGCCTATGCCGCGGCGAAAGCGCGCGTGTTCAATGGCAGCGGTGCGCAGGTGCTCAATCGCGACGACGCGCGCAGCAGCGCGATGGCGCTGCCCGGCCGCACCGTCTACCGTTTTTCAGTCGGGCCGCCGCGGGGCGCCGATGCGTGGGGCCTCGCGCAGCGCGGGCGCGAGGCGTGGCTGGCGCGCGGCGACACGGCGTTGATGCCGGCTGATGAATTGCCGGTCCCCGGCACGCACAACGTGGCGAACGCGCTTGCCGCGGGCGCGTTGTGCCACGCGATCGGCATTGCCGATGCGCCGATTACCGCGGCGCTGCGCGCTTTCCGGGGCTTGCCGCACCGCGTGGAACAGGTCGCCGTAGTCAACGGCATCGCGTTTTATGACGATTCGAAAGGCACCAACGTCGGCTCGACCGTCGCCGCGCTGGGCGGATTTGCGCGACCGGTCGTGCTGATCGCCGGTGGCGACGGCAAGGGCCAGGACTTCGGTCCGCTGCGCGCGCCGGTTACGCGCCGCGCACGGGCCGTGGTGCTGATCGGCCGCGACCGCGAGCGGATCGCGCTGGCGCTCGACGGCTGCGGCGTGCCGCTCGAGCGTGCCGCCGATATGGAAGAGGCCGTGCGCAAGGCCGCGGCGGTTTGCCGCGAAGGCGATGCAGTGCTGCTGTCGCCGGCGTGCGCGAGCCTCGACATGTACCGCAACTACGTGCACCGCGGCGAGGTATTCGCAGCGGCGGTGCACGCGTTGGCGAGGAGCCAGGAGTGAGGAGTAACCGCGCGTATTTCCGTGCGCACGATCGGCAGATGATGCAATGTTCTATACGGATGTAAAAAGCCGGCCGCCACCGGCGGAATACGACCACGCGCTGCTGTGGAGCGGCGTGCTGCTGCTCGCGCTCGGGCTGGTGATGGTTTATTCATCGTCGATCGCGATTGCCGAAGCCAGCCGCGCGACCGGCCAGCAGCCGGCGTACTATCTGCTGCGGCACGCGGTGTTCCTCGCGTTGAGCCTGCTGCTCGCGGCGGTCGCATTCCAGTTCCCGCTGCGCTTCTGGCAGCAGGCAGCGCCTTACCTGTTTTTATGCGGCGCCGGATTGCTTGCGCTGGTGCTGGTGCCCGGCGTCGGACGCGAGATCAACGGCAGCCAGCGCTGGCTGTCGCTGTATCTGTTCAACCTGCAGCCTTCCGAGCTGATGAAGTTGTTCGTGGTGCTGTATGCCGCCGACTATACCGTGCGCAAGGCGGCCTACATGCACAGCGTGAGCAAAGGCTTTCTGCCGCTGTTCACGGTGATGCTGGTGATCGGCTGGCTGCTGCTGCGCGAGCCCGACTTCGGCGCGCTCGCGGTGATCAGCGTGATCGCAATGGGCGTGCTGTTTCTCGGCGGCCTCACCTGGCGGTTGTTCGCCATTCTGCTGGCGATGCTGTTCGCCGGCCTGCTGCTGCTCGTCTGGATTTCGCCGTATCGCATGCAGCGCGTGACCGGCTTCATAGACCCGTGGGCCGATCCGTTCGGCAAAGGCTACCAGCTGTCGCACGCGCTGATCGCATTCGGCCGCGGTGAATGGGTCGGCGTCGGCCTGGGCGGCAGCGTCGAAAAACTGTTCTATCTGCCGGAAGCGCACACCGATTTTCTGCTCGCGGTGATTGCGGAGGAGCTCGGTTTCGCCGGCGTCGCGGTGGTGATCGCGCTGTTCGCGTACATCGTCGTGCGCGCGTTCGCGATCGGCCGCCAGGCGGCTGCGTTGGAGCGCCATTTTCCCGCGCTGGTCGCACACGGCATCGGCCTGTGGATCGGCGTGCAGGCGATCATCAACATGGGCGTCAACATGGGCGTGCTGCCGACCAAAGGCCTGACGCTGCCGCTGGTGTCGTTCGGTGGCAGCGGCATCGTCGCCAACTGCTGCGCGCTCGCGGTGCTGCTGCGCGTCGATTGGGAGAATAGGCAACTGATGCGGGGATTGGCAGTATGAGCCGCACCATCATGATCATGGCGGGCGGCACCGGAGGCCACATCTTCCCGGCGCTGGCGGTGGCTGAAAACCTGCGCGCGCGGGGCTGGAACATCGTCTGGCTCGGTTCCAGGGCCGGCATGGAAGCCGCGCTGGTTCCGCCGCACGGGTACGCGATGGCGTGGATCAGCATGTCGGGCGTGCGCGGCAAGGGTTGGCTGCGGATGCTGGTGTTGCCGCTGCAATTGCTGATCGCGTTCTGGCAAAGCGCGCGCGCGATATTTGCACACCGCCCCGACGTCGTGCTCGGCATGGGGGGCTACGCCTCGTTCCCGGGCGGCATGATGGCGTCGCTGTTTAACCGGCCGCTGGCGATCCACGAGCAGAATTCAGTCGCGGGGCTCGCCAACCGGGTGCTTGCCAGGCTCGCCGACCGCGTGCTCGCCGGTTTTCCCGGTGCTTTCGGCGCAGCGACCGCGGTGATCTGGACCGGGAATCCGGTGCGCAGCGAAGTCGCGGCGGTCGCCGCGCCCGAGCAGCGCTATCGCGCGCGTTCCGGTCCGCTGCGGCTCACCGTGATCGGCGGCAGTCTCGGCGCGCAGGTGCTGAACGAAACCGTGCCCCAGGCGCTCGCGTTGTTGCCCGCGGTGGGCCGCCCGCTGGTCACGCATCAAGCGGGCGCGCGCCAGCTGGCCGCGGCCGAGGCCAACTATCAGCGTGCGGGCGTGACCGTCACGCTCACGCCGTTCATCACCGACATGGCGGCGCAATACGCGGAGTCGGACCTGATCCTCTGCCGTGCCGGCGCATCGACCATCGCCGAGCTCGCCGCCGCGGGCATCGCGAGCGTGCTCGTGCCGTTACCGCACGCGGTCGACGATCATCAGACCGGCAACGCGCGCTTTCTTGCCGAGCGCGGCGCCGCGGTGCTGGTGCCGCAGTCCGAATTCACGGCGCACCAGCTCGCCGGGTTGCTGCGCGGCTTCACGCGGGAGGCGCTGCTCGGTATGGCGCAAAAAGCGCGCAGCGCGTCCAAACCCGACGCAACGCGCAGGGTGGCCGAGGCATGTATGGAACTTGCGGCATGAAGTACAAAGTCAAGAAAGTCCACTTTGTTGGCATCGGCGGCTCAGGGATGAGCGGCATCGCCGAAGTGCTGCTCAACCTCGGCTTCGAGGTGAGCGGCTCGGACCTCAATGACAACGCGGTGACCATGCGCCTGCGCGGTCTCGGCGCAAAAGTGGTGCAGGGCCACGTGGCGGACAACATCGCGGCGGTTGACGCCGTGGTGGTGTCGAGCGCGGTGAAGGACGACAACCCGGAAGTGATCGCAGCGCGCGCCCGCAAGATACCCGTGGTGCCGCGCGCCATGATGCTTGCCGAGCTGATGCGCCTGAAGCAGGGCATCGCGGTCGCAGGCACGCACGGCAAGACCACGACCACGAGCCTGGTTGCAAGCGTGCTCGCCGAAGCCGGCATGGATCCGACCTTCGTGATCGGCGGGCGGCTCGAGGCGGCAGGTTCGCACGCGAAGCTCGGCAGCGGCGAGTTCATCGTGGTCGAGGCCGACGAGTCGGACGCATCGTTCCTTTATCTGGCGCCGGTGCTGGCGGTGGTCACCAACATCGACGCCGACCACATGGAAACCTACGGACACTATTTCGGGCGGCTGCGCCAGGCGTTCCTCGATTTCGTGCAGCACCTGCCTTTTTACGGCACCGCGGTGCTGTGCGTCGACGACCCCAACGTGCGTGAAATCATGCCGGCCGTGACCAAGCCGATCACGACGTACGGCTTGTCGGCGAACGCGCAAATCCGCGCGGTCGACGTGCAGGCCGACGCCGGGCGGATGCGCTTTCGCGTGGTTCGCAGCGATGCGCGCGGCGCACCGCTGCCGGATCTCGAGGTCATGCTCAATCTCGCCGGCACGCACAACGTGCTCAATGCGCTCGCCGCAATCGCGGTCGGCATGGAAGTCGGCGCGAAGGATGCCGCGATTGTCAAAGCGCTCGCCGAGTTCAAGGGCGTCGGACGGCGCTTTCAGCGCTATGGCGACATCGCGCTGCCGGGCGGAGGGCGTTACACGCTGATCGACGACTACGGCCACCACCCCGCCGAAATGGCGGCGACGCTCGCGGCAGTCCACGGCGCGTTCCCGGGGCGGCGCGTGGTGCTGGCATTCCAGCCGCATCGCTACACGCGCACCCGCGACTGCTTCGAGGATTTCGTGAAAGTGCTCTCGACGGTCGAGGTGCTGCTGCTGGCCGAAGTCTACGCTGCAGGCGAGGCGCCGATCGTCGCGGCCGACGGCCGCGCATTGGCGCGCGCGGTACGCGTGCAGGGCACGGTCGAACCGGTTTTCGTAGAGCAGGCCGCGGATCTTCCCGCGGCGATCCGCCACGCGGTCAGGGATGGCGACGTGGTGGTGATCATGGGCGCCGGCTCGATCGGTGGTGTTGCGGCGCAACTGGCGAATGACGAACGATGAGTGAAAAGCGCAAGGTGAAAACCGTGAATTGGCTGAATTTGCGCCTCACGCAGTTATGGACATGAACGAGCACACAAAAGCCGGGATGCACGGGCTGCGCGGGGAACTGAGAATGGCCGAGCCCATGGCTCGCCACACGAGCTGGCGCGCCGGCGGCTGCGCCGACCGCGCGTATTTTCCGGCCGATCTCGACGACCTGTGCGCGTTCCTCGCGTCGTTGCCGCAACACGAGCCGGTGGTTCTGGTCGGGCTCGGCAGCAACCTCCTGGTGCGCGATGGCGGCGTGCGCGCCACGGTGATCTTCACGCATCGGGCGCTAAACCGGATAGGCGTGGAAGACCACCTCACGCTTCCCGCCTCGCGCCTCACAATTTGCGCCGAAGCCGGCGTGCCCAGCCCCAGGCTGGCGCGCTTTGCCGCCATGCATGAGCTGGGGGGCGCCGAGTTCATGGCCGGCATTCCCGGCACCGTCGGCGGCGCGCTGGCGATGAACGCCGGCTGCTACGGTGGCGAGACCTGGAACATCGTCAGGAGCGCCACCACCGTCGACCGCGCGGGCCAGCTGCGCCAGCGCACGCGCGCGGATTACGACATCGGCTACCGGACGGTCGTCTTGAAGGCGGAAGGCGGAAGAATTGCGGAGGAATGGTTTGTCGCCGCGCGCTTCGATCTGCCGCGCGGCGACGGCGCGACGGCGCGCGCGACGATCAAGCTGCTGCTTGAGCGGCGCATCGAGACGCAGCCGCTCAACCAGCCCAACGCCGGATCAGTGTTCCGCAACCCGCAGGGCGATTACGCCGCGCGCCTGATCGAAGCGTGCGGGCTCAAAGGCTGCGCGCTCGGCGGCGCGATGATTTCCGGGCAGCACGCGAATTTCATTGTCAACACCGGCAACGCGAGTGCGGCCGACATCGAAGCATTGATCGAGACCGCGCGCGGCGCGGTCAAGCATAGATTCGGCATCGACCTCGAGCGCGAAGTGCGGATTATCGGTGAGCCGGCATGAGCGCTCCTCATGATTTCGGAAAAGTCGCGGTGTTGATGGGCGGCAAGAGCGCTGAGAGGGAAATCTCGCTGCTGTCGGGCGCGAACGTGCTTGCAGGGCTGCGCCGCCGGGGCGTGGACGCGCACGCGTTCGACCCGGCCGAGCGTCCGGTGTTCGAGCTCAGGAGCGACGGCTATCAACGCGCGTTCATTGCGCTGCACGGCCGCTACGGCGAGGACGGCACGGTGCAGGGCGCGCTCGAGTTGTTGGAAATTCCGTATACCGGCAGCGGCGTGATGGCCTCCGCGTTGTGTCTGGACAAGCTGCGCGCCAAGCTGATGTGGCTCGCCTGCGGCGTGCCGACCCCGCGCCACGAGGTATTGAACGCGCGCAGCGACTGGGCTGCGACGGCGGGCAGGCTCGGGCTGCCGCTGATCGTAAAGCCGGTGCACGAAGGGTCGAGTCTCGGGCTCACCAAGGTGGCCAGCGTCGAAAAACTCGCGCCTGCCTACGAACTCGCGGCGCAGTACGACACTTCGGTCATCGCCGAAGAATTCATTGCCGGTCGCGAACTCACCGCCGGATTTATCGGCGAGCAGGCGTTGCCGCTGGTGGAGATCGAGGCACCGCAGGGCAATTACGACTACCAGCACAAGTACTTCAGCGACGCAACCCGCTATCACTGCCCCTGCGGACTGCCCGCCGCGCAGGAGCAGCAGTTGCAGGCGCTGGTGATGCGTGCAGTCGAAGCGCTCGGCTGCAGCGGGTGGGGGCGCGCCGACCTGATGCTGCGCGACGACGGCAAACCTTTTTTGCTCGAGATGAATACCTCACCCGGCATGACCGCGCACTCGCTGGTGCCGATGGCGGCACGCGCCGCCGGCATCGAGTTCGACGAACTGGTGGTCCGTATCCTGGAGCTGGCCCATGTCGGCTGACATTTCAGTCCTGCGATCGGCACTCTGCATTCCGCATGGGGGACGCCATGTGGGATAAGCCGGATGTCCTGAACGCGATCGCGGGAGCGCTGTTCGCTGCCGCGTTGCTGCTTGCGGCGTACGGCGGCGTGCACTACGTGGTGCGGCTGCCGGTATTTCCGTTGCGCGAGGTGCGCGTCGATGGTGACCTCGCTCACGTTACGCGCGAGCAGCTCGAGACACTCGCCCGGCGTGAAGTGAAAGGCAATTTCTTCACGCTCGACCTGGGCGAGGCGCGCGCCGCATTCGCGTCGCTGCCGTGGGTGCGCAGGGTCGAGGTGCGCCGCCAGTGGCCGGACCGGCTGGACGTCGCGCTGGAAGAGCACGTGCCGCTTGCCCGCTGGGGCAACGCGGCGCTCGTCAACACGCACGGCGAAGTTTTTGCCGCCACGCTCGACGGCGCGCCTGTGCCACTTTTCGTCGGGCCGCCGGAGAGCGCCAAGGAGATCGCGATCCAGTACGGCTATTTCCGGCGCCGCCTGGCCACCATCGGGCAAGTGCCGGTGGAAGTGCGGGTATCGCCGCGCCGCGCGTGGCAGATCCGGCTCGCGAGCGGGCTGACGCTCAGGCTGGGACGCGAGCGCATCGAAGCCCGGCTTGATCGTTACATCGCGGTCCACGACCGCACTCTCAGCCGGCTGCAGCGCAGGCTCGATTACGTCGACCTGCGCTATCCGAACGGTTTCGCGGTGCGCATACCCGAACTGAGACCCGAACCACAGCACCAACGCCGCGCCGGCAAGGCCGCGCGCGACCCGACGCAAGCCAAGGGGAATAGATGAGGAAGGCGAAGGAAAACAAGAACGTGATCGTCGGTCTCGATATCGGCACTTCGAAGATCGCGGCGATCGTCGCCGAAATGAAACCAGGCGGCGGCTTCGAGATCATCGGCATGGGCAGTCACCCGTCGAAAGGGCTCAAGAAGGGCGTGGTCGTCAATATCGAAGCCACGGTCAATGCGATCCAGCGCGCGCTCGAAGAAGCCGAGTTGATGGCGGACTGCAAGATCAGCGAGGTCTACACCGGGATTGCCGGCAGCCACATCAAGAGCATCAATTCGCGCGGCATGGTCGCGATCAAGGATCGCGAGGTGACCCAGCAGGATGTCGAGCGCGTGATCGAGACCGCGAAGGCGATCCCGATCCCGACCGACCAGCAGGTGCTGCATATCCTCAATCAGGAATTCATCGTCGACGGCCAGGGCGACGTACGCGAGCCGCTCGGCATGAGCGGCGTGCGGCTCGAAGTCAACGTGCATATCGTGACCGGCGCGGTGTCGGCGGCGCAGAACATCATCAAGTGCGTGCGGCGCTGCGGGCTCGAAGTGCGCGATTTGATCCTGCAGCCGCTCGCCTCCGCGACCGCGGTGGTGTCGGAGGACGAAAAGGACCTCGGCGTGTGCCTGGTCGACATCGGCGGCGGCACCACCGACATCGCCGTGTTCACCCAGGGCGCGATCCGCCACACCGGCGTGATCCCGATCGCGGGCGACCAGATCACGAACGACATCGCGATGGCGCTGAGAACGCCGACCAAGGACGCCGAAGACATCAAGCAGCGCTACGGCTGCGCGTTGCGGCAGCTCGCCGATCCGCAGCACATGGTCGAGGTGCCGGGAATCGGCGAGCGCGGGCCGCGCCAGCTGTCGCGCCAGACGCTGGCGGAAGTGATCGAGCCGCGCACCGAGGAACTGTATTCGCTGGTGCAGTCGGAGCTGCGCCGCTCCGGCTACGAGGACCTGCTCTCGTCAGGCATCGTGATCACCGGCGGCTCGAGCTCGATGCAGGGCATGGTCGAGCTCGGCGAAGAAATTTTCCACATGCCGGTGCGCATCGGCCAGCCGCAATACCACGGCGGGCTGTCGGAAGTCGTGCGCAATCCGCGCTACGCGACTGCGGTCGGACTGCTGCTGCTCGGATTGCAGCAGCAGCGTCAGTACGAATTAACACAGGCGCAGATCGGGTCGCTGCAGGGCCTGATCGAACGCATGAAGAGCTGGTTCAAGGGCAATTTTTGAGGGGCGCACGCATGGGGGAGTACCGGATCAGAGACCCGGCAACACGGAGATCTGCGAATTTCGCGAGCTTTGTTTCCATTACAGCCACAGGAGGTAACTATGTTTGAAATCATGGAAGTACCGTCACAGGAAGCGGTGATCAGGGTCATCGGGGTTGGCGGTTGCGGCGGCAACGCGGTCGATCATATGATCGCCAACGGGGTAGCCGGCGTCGAGTTCATCTGCGCCAACACCGACATGCAGGCGCTCAAGCGCTGCCAGGCGCGCACCCAACTGCAGCTTGGCGCCAACGTCACCAAGGGGCTCGGCGCCGGCGCCAATCCCGAGATCGGCCGCCAGGCCGCAATGGAAGACCGCGAGCGCATCATCGAGCTGCTCGCAGGCACCGATATGCTGTTTCTGACCGCTGGCATGGGGGGCGGCACCGGAACGGGAGCAGCCCCGGTGGTGGCCGAGATCGCGCGCGAACTCGGCATTCTGACCGTGGCGGTGGTGACCAAGCCGTTCGCGTTCGAGGGCAAGCGTCAGCGAATCGCGCAGGAAGGGCTCGAAGCACTGGCGCAGCAGGTCAATTCGCTGATCGTGATCCCGAACGACAAGTTGATGCAGGTGCTCGGCAATCAGGTCACGCTCGATGAAGCGTTTCGCGCGGCCAACGAAGTGTTGCACGGCGCGGTCGCGGGAATCGCCGAAATCATCAGCTGTCCGGGAATGATCAACGTCGACTTCGCCGATGTGAAGACGGTGATGTCGGAAACCGGCATGGCGATGATGGGTTCGGCCAAGGCCGCGGGAACCGACCGTGCGCGCATGGCGGCGGAACAGGCGGTTTCGTGCCCGTTGCTCGAGGACATCGATATCGCCAACGCGCGCGGCGTGCTGGTCAACATTTCGGCGAGCAAGTCGTTGTTCCAGCTGCAGGAGATGTACGACGTCATGGACGTGATCAAGGCGTTTGCCGCGGAATCGGCGACGGTGATCGCCGGCACCGTCTACGAGGACGGCCTCGAAGACAACCTGCGCGTGACTATCGTCGCCACCGGTCTTGGCAAGTCGGCAACTCGCGCGCAGCCCAAACCGCTGACCGTGGTGATGCAGGCGACCGGCACCGATGGCGCGCTCGCCTCCGGAGCGGTGAATTACGAGGAACTCGACCAGCCGGCGGTGATGCGGCGCAATCGCAGTCAGACCATCGAAGCGATGCAGAAGTCAGGCGTTGAGATGCTGGATATCCCGGCGTTTCTGCGCAAACAGGCAGATTAAGTAATCTCGCGTCGGCGGGGACCTGCCTGCTGTCAAAAGGCGGCAAGGCGATTGTCATCACCGCTCGCGCCGGGGCTGCGGGCGGGGCTGTGCGGGTTTCGCCGGCGGCGTGCCGGCCGTGATAAAATATGTGCCGGCAATATGGAAAATCAAAGAGTTAATCCGTGATCAGGCAGCGCACGCTCAAGCATATTATCCGCGCGACCGGTGTCGGTCTGCATACCGGCGCGAAGGTCTATATGACGCTGCGCCCGGCTGCGCCGAATACCGGTATCGTGTTCCACCGCGTGGATCTCGCGCCACCGGTCGCCATCAAGGCAGACCCGTACCATGTCGGCGACACCCGGCTTGCATCGTGCCTCGAACAAGACGGCGTGCGGGTATCGACGGTCGAGCACCTGATGTCGGCGCTTGCCGGTCTGGGAATCGACAATC
>Ga0113563_10002518_pt1 | contig 11082 bp, 11 predicted proteins | sample Mud3Dept3metaG_FD_80117 | JGI IMG/M metagenome (GOLD analysis project Ga0113563, IMG submission 80117) | Freshwater wetland microbial communities from Ohio, USA, analyzing the effect of biotic and abiotic controls - Mud 3 Core 4 Depth 3... | ecosystem: Environmental > Aquatic > Freshwater >...
AGGAGAATGTCCCCTATTTTCCAAAAAGGAGAATGTCCCCTATTTTCCAAAAAGGAGAATGTCCCCTTTTACAGCTTTGCCATCACGTGACGCACGACGGTGTAGTCCTCCAGCGCGTACATCGACAGGTCCTTGCCGTAGCCCGAGCGCTTCAGTCCACCGTGCGGCATCTCGCTCACCAGCATGAAGTGCGTGTTGATCCACGTGCAGCCGTACTGCAGGCGCGACGCCACCGTCAGCGCCTTGCCGACGTCCTGCGTCCACACCGATGACGCGAGCCCGTAATCGGAATCGTTGGCCCACGCGACGGCCTCGTCCGCGCCCTTGAAACGAGTGACAGACACGACCGGCCCGAAAACTTCTCGCTGCACGATCTCGTCCGACTGCCGGGCCCCGGCAATTACGGTGGGTTCGTAGAAGAACCCGCCACCGCCGCCCGCATTGCCGCCCGCCGTCACCTCAATGTGCTTCTGCCTGCGCGCACGCGAGACGAAGCCCGCGACCCGATCACGCTGCTCGGCGCTGATGAGCGGACCCATCTCGACGTCCTTCGCAGTCTGCAGCCCTGTCTTGATCGTTCCTACGGCTGCCGAAAGGTCGGCGACCAGCCGGTCGTAGACTTTCGAGCCTGCATAGATGCGGCACGCGGCAGTGCAGTCCTGTCCTGCGTTGTAATAGCCGAAGGTCCGTATGCCCGAAACGACCGACTCGACATCCGCATCGTCGAACACGATCACCGGGGCCTTGCCACCAAGCTCGAGATGAGTGCGCTTGATGCCGTCGCTGGCCTGGCCGAGAATCTTCGCGCCTGTCGCGACGTCGCCGGTGAGCGAAATCATGCGCACCTTGGGATGCTTCGTGAGCGGCGCGCCGACCGACGGCCCGCGCCCGCACACGACGTTCACGACGCCTGCCGGGAAAATCTCCGCCAGCAGCTCACCCAGTTTCAAAGCCGTGAGCGGCGTCTGTTCGGCCGGCTTCAGCACGCAGGTGTTGCCGGCGGCGAGTGCCGGGCCGAGCTTCCAGGCAGCCATCATCAGCGGGTAATTCCACGGCGCGATCGACGCCACGACGCCGACCGGATCGCGACGGATCATGCTGGTGAAACCCGACAGGTATTCGCCGGCGACCGCGCCGGTCATCGTGCGGCAGGCGCCCGCGAAAAACCGGAACACGTCCGCGACGGCCGGGATCTCGTCGTTCAGCGCCGCGGGCAGCGGCTTCCCGCAGTTCAACGACTCGACTTTCGCAAACGCCGGACCGTCCGCCTCGATGCGATCCGCCAGCCGGAGCAGCAACGTCGCGCGATCCTTCGGCGCCGTCCGTGCCCAGCCGTCGAACGCGGCGTCGGCCGCCTTCACAGCCGCATCGATCTGCCCGCGCGAGGCCTCCGGGACCTTCGCCAGCACCTTACCGGTCGCCGGGTTCAGGACCTGCTCGACCTTGCCCTCGCCCGCGACGAGCTTGCCGTTGATGAGCAGTCGGATCTGCATGTCAGCCACCTCCAGGAGTACGGGACCAGGACAAGGGACGCGGCTCAGGTATCGCCCTTTTCATCGGTCCGGGTCAGATAATATGCCAGCAGTATCGGCACCAGCGTCACGAGGATCACGACGACGGCTACCACGTTGGTGATCGGCCGCTCGCGAGGCCGGAACAGCTCGCCGTAGAACCAGATCGGCAGCGTCTGCTGGTGACCCGCGGTGAAGAGCGTGACGATGATCTCGTCGAAGGAAAGCGCGAAAGCGAGCATGCCGCCGGCCAGCAGCGCGCTCGCGACCTGCGGCAGCAGCACGTAACGGAATGTCTGGAAGCCGTCGGCGCCGAGGTCCATCGACGCCTCGACCCAGCTCGCGGGCATGCGCCGCAGGCGTGCGACGACGTTGTTGTAGACGATGACGAGGCAGAACGTCGCGTGGCCAGCCACGATCGTCCAGAAGCCAGGCTCGAGCCCGATCGTGCGCATGCCGGCGAGCAGCGCGAGGCCGGTGATGATGCCGGGCAACGCGATCGGCAGCACGAACAGCAGCGTGATGGATTCCTTGCCGGCGAACTCCCGCCTGGCCAGCGCAAACGCCGCAAGCGTGCCGAGCACGAGCGCGAGCGCCGTCGCGGCCAGCGCCACGAGCAGCGACAGCCGCATCGCTGCCCACATGTCGCTGCGTGCGAAGGCGACCTCGAACCAGTGCAGCGTGAGCCCGGGCGGCGGAAACTGGTAGGTGCGATCTTCGGTCGTGAACGCGTACAGCACGATCACCCAGACCGGCGCATGCAGGAACACCAGCCCCGCCGCGGCTGCGAGCCTCTGCCCGAGCGACGCGCGACTCCAGTCACGCCTAGAGCGCATCGAACGCCCCGAGTCGCTTCGCCAGCGCGAGGTAGACGGCGATCAGCACGATCGGCACCACGGAGAAAGCGGCGGCGAGCGGCATGTTGCCGGCCGTACCCTGCTGCTGGTAGACCATCATGCCGATGAAATACCCCGGCGCGCCGACGACGCTCGGGATGATGTAGTCGCCGAGCGTGAGCGAGAACGTGAACACCGATCCCGCCGCGAGGCCGGGCAGCGCGAGCGGCAGCACGACGTTGCGGAACGTCTGGCCTGGCCGTGCGCCGAGATCGGCGGAGGCCTGCAGCAGCGAACCTGGCACGCGCTCGAGCGCCGCGGCGAGCGGCAGGATCATGAACGGCAGCCACATGTACACGAACACGATGAACATGCCGATATAAGAAGACGCGAGCGACGGGCCGCCGACGACGGGCGTGGCGAGCAGCGTGTCGAGCGCGCCACCGAGCCCCAGCGAAGTCATCGCCCACGACGCGATACCCTGCTTGGCGAGGATCAGCCGCCATGCGTAGACCTTGACGAGGTAGCTGGTCCACATCGGCAGCATCACGCCCACGTAGCAGAGCGCCTTCATCTTCGGGCCGGCGTGGCGTGCCATGTAGTTGGCGAGCGGGAATGCGACCACGGCTGCGGCGGCGGTCACTGCGACCGCCATGAATACGGTGCGCAACACGATGTCGACGTTGGCCGGCTGCGTGAAGAGCTGACCGTAGGTCTTCAGCGTGAACTCGGGCACGATCCGTGCCGTGAATTCGTCGATGGCGTAGAAGCTCTGCGTCAGCAGCGCGAACAGCGACGCGAGGTAGACCGTCCCGAGCCACAGCAGCGGTGGCAGCAGCAGCAGCGACACGTAGAACGCGTTGCGACCGTGCAGGAACGTGGCGACAGGGCGCAGCACGCTTCAGCCCGACTCCAGCAGTACCATGCTCTCAGGCCGCCATGCGATCCGGACGCTCGAGCCGCGCGGCGGTACATGGGAGGCCGAGCCGGATTCCGGTCGGGCCACCGCGAGCACGGTTCCGGCATCAAGGCGCACGTGACAGCGACTGCTCGCGCCGTGGTACAAAATGTCTTCGAGCTTGCCGCTGCACCAGATCAGTCCGGCGGCGGGTACGGCATCGTCGGCCAGCAGGTCGATCTGCTCCGGCCGTATGGCGAATGACTCGCGACGGCCCGTCAGCCGTTCGGCGGCCTGCGCAGTGACGACGTTTGCACTGCCGACGAAATTCGCGACGAACGCCGTGCGCGGGCGCGTGTAGAGTCCGCGCGGCGTGTCGAGCTGCTCGATGCGGCCATGGCTGAACACGGCCACCCGGTCCGCCATGCTGAGCGCTTCGCCCTGGTCATGTGTGACGAACACGAACGTGATGCCGAGACGCTGCTGCAGGCTCTTCAGCTCCACCTGCATTTCCTCGCGGAGCTTGAGGTCCAGCGCGCCGAGGGGCTCGTCGAGCAGCAGCACCTTTGGCTGGTTTATAAGCGCACGTGCCAGCGCGACGCGTTGTCTCTGGCCGCCGGAGAGCTGCGCCGGCCGGCGGTCGCCGTACGAGCCGAGGCGCACGAGATCGAGCATCCCGGCCGCGCGTCTGCGCTGCTCGGCTGCGGCCACGCCCCGGACACGAAGTCCGTACGCCACGTTCTCCGCAACCGTCATGTGCGGAAACAACGCGTAGTCCTGGAAGACGGTGTTGAGGTTGCGGTCGTACGGCGGTACGTCGGTGACTTCCTCGCCGTCGAGCAGAACGCGGCCGCTGTCAGGGTGATCGAAGCCCGCGATCAGGCGCAGGCACGTGGTCTTGCCCGAGCCCGAGGGGCCGAGCAGCGCGAAGAACTCACCCGGCAGGATGCCGAGCGAGACATGGTCGAGCGCCAAGACCGCGCCGAAGGCGCGGCTCACGTCCTCGAGTTCGATGGCGTGGGTCATGGGCTGGAAGCGGCGCTCGCGGGCGGCGCCACGCCCGGTCCGGATGCGCAGCGTCGCCGCTACCGGCCGCCCATCACGGCGACGTAGTCGGTGGCCCAGCGGCTGTAGGGCACGCAGGTGCCGGCCCCGCACGCGGCTTCCGGCGTGCGCCAGAAGTGGATCTTGCCGAAATTGTCGAAGCCGTTGGTGACGCAGCCGGCGTCGCCGAGCAGCGCATTGCCCTTGCAGGCCGCCGGTACCGCCGGCACCGAGCCGAACCACGCCGCCACGTCACCCTGCACCTTGGCGTTCAGCGACCATTCCATCCACCGGTAAGCGCAGTTCGGATGCTTCGCGTTCGTTGCGAGCATCGTCGTGTCCGCCCAGCCGGTGGCGCCTTCGACCGGCACGGTGCTCGAGACCGGTTGCTTGTTGGCGATCAGCGTATTCGCCTGGAACGGCCATGAGCCCGAGGCCACGATGCCCTCGGTCGTGAAGTCCTGTACCTGCACGTTGGCGTCGTGCCAGTACCGCTGCACCAGCGGATGCTGCTTGCGCAGCAGTTCGAGCGCGGCGGCGTACTGCTGTTCGTTCAGTTCGTACGGATCCCTGATGCCGAGTTCCGGATTCTTCGCCATCAGGTAGACGGCCGCGTCGGCGATGTAGATCGGACCGTCGTAGGCCTGCACGCGGCCCTTGTTGCTCTTGCCGTCGGGAAACTTCTGTTCCTCGAACACGACCGACCACGAGGTCGGTGCGGTCTTGAACGTGTTCGTGTTGTACATCAGCACGTTCGGGCCCCACTGGTACGGCGTGCCGTAGTGCTTGCCGTCGACGAAATGCCACGGCGCATTCTTCAGGCGTTCGTCCACGTTGGCGAAGCTCGGGACACGATTCAGGTCGATCGGCTGCACCGTGCCGCCGCGGATCAGGCGGACCGTCGCGTCTCCCGAGGCGGTGACCAGGTCGTAGCCGCCCTGCGTCATCAGCGCGACCATTTCGTCGGAGGTGCCGGCCGTCTTCACGTTCACCTTGCAGCCGGTGTCGGACTCGAACGCGGTGACCCAGTCGTAGGCCTTGTCGGTTTCGCCGCGCTCGATGTAGCCGGGCCAGGCGACGATATCGACCTGTCCTTCGAGCACCTCCGCCACCGGAGCAGCCGTCGAGGCGACTTCCGTAGGTCCGGTGGCTTGCGCAGCCGCCTGCTCCTCCTGTTTCTTCGCACAGCCTGTCACCGCGAGCGCGAGCGCGACGGCGAGCACGAGACGACGATCAACGACAGCAGACAGCGATGACATGGTGGTGATCCTCTATGAGCGTTGGCCGGGGACCCGAGAGTCGGGCGGGCCAGGACCCGCCGGTGACGGACATTCTATGCCAGTGGGGACGCTCTCCCGCAGCGTGAGGGTCCCTTCGAGAGGGGAGAGCCCCAAACTCGGGACAGTCCCCGGCGTCCCCTATCTCCGCAGCGCGAGTTCGAAGCGGATGCGCACCTCGTCACCGAGCCACTTCGTGTCCTGCCATTCGCCCTGCCCGACCCCGAAGTCGAGCCTGTGCACGCTGGCACGGCCGGAGAGGATGGCGCCGCTTCCGTCCGCGTTCGACTTGAAGGTGAACGTGACCGGAACGTCCCGGGCGATCCCGCGGATCGTCAGCTTGCCACGCGCCTGGTACTGGCCAGGCCCGGCCGCGGCGAACTGGCTCGCCTCGTAGGTCGCCTTGGGCCAGCGCGATACCTCGAAGAACTCATCGCCCGCCAGCGCCACGTCCCGGTCCGCGTCCGCCGTGTCGGCCGAGCCGGTCTCGATTTCCACGCGGAACCGGCTGCCCGCGAGATTCGCCGGATCGAACGCAATTGCCGCGACGAATCGCTGGAACTTGCCGGTGAACTCGCCGCCAGCAAGGGTCCCGGTGAACTCGATGCTGCTCGACGCGGCCACAGTGGTCCAGGCGGTGGCCGGAGTCGGGGTCGTCGAGGCCGCCGCGGCCCGCGCAGGTGTCGCGGCGAGCAAAGCCGCGAGCACCCAGCCGAGGGCCGACAGCCGCGGCCAGTGCGTCACGCGGCCGGCTTCCGGCCGAACGGCAGCATCCGGCGCAGTGTGTCGTCTTTCATCCAGAAGTGGTGATAGATGGCTGCCGCTGCGTGCACCAGCGCGACGATCGCCATTATCGTGAACAGCACCTCGTGCAGTTCCTCCAGTCCCTCGTGCAGGTCGTGGTTCGGCGCCACCAGCGCCGGGAACTGGAACCAGCCGAACAGCGTCACCGGATAGTTCGCGGCCGACGACATCGCCCATCCGCTCAGCGGTTGCAGCAGGATCAGCAGGTACAGCAGTCCATGGCCTGCAGCCGCGGCCTTCTTCTGCCAACCTGGCATCGGAATCGGCACCGGGTTGCCACGGTTGGCGAGCTTCCAGCCGATGCGCGCGATAGCGAGCAGCAGCACGAGCATGCCGACGGACTTGTGCAATGAGACCTGGGAGAGCTTTTCGACCCCGTCGGGCAACTCCTCGGCCGCCTCGATGATCACGTACTGTGCAATGATCAGGATCACGATCGTCCAGTGCAGGAACTTCGCCAGAGCCCCATAGTTGTTGGTCGTGTTGCGCCACTGCATGCCGAAGCCCCGCCGATTAGTGAGATCCGCAATGTTAACCCACAACGACGTGCGTTCCGCGCGCTCCAGGTCGACGGCAATCGCGGTGCTGGGCGCGGCAGTCGTCTCCCTGCTCGTGGGTTGCGTGACCAGGACGCCTGCACCTGTTCCGGGACCGACGCCCCAGGCGCCTGTTGCGACGGCGGGTGCCGATGCAGACACGATTCCCGCTGGCGCGCAGCTCTTCGACATCGACCCGCAGCGATCCGTCGTGAGCATCCGCGTCTATCGCAGCGGCCCAATGGCGAAGCTCGGGCACAACCACGTCATCACGTCCGCCGAGGAGTCGGGCTTTGCCTGGCGCGGTCCGAAGCCGGCCGATTCGGGCTTCCAGCTGCGAATCCCCGTGACCACGCTGGTCGTGGACGACCCCGCGGCGCGCGCCGCCGCCGGCCCCGACTTCGAGGGCCCGGTGCCTGAGTCCGCGCGCGAAGGCACGACGAAGAACCTGCTGCGTCCCGAGGTACTCGACGCATCCCAGTTCCCCGACGTGACCGTACGGGCGGGCGGGCTGGGCGGCACCTGGCAGGACCCGGTTGCGCAAGCCGACGTGACGCTTAAAGGTGTTACGCGACGAGTCGAGGTTCCGCTCGACCTGACAGATTCGGCCGGGACGTTGACGGCACGCGGCACGTTTCGCCTGCGTCAGACCGAATTCGGCATGGTTCCTTTCAGCGTCGCCGGCGGCGCGATCCAGGTCGCGGACGAAATCGTGCTCGCCTTCGAGATCGTCGCGACGGCTCGCTGAGGACCGGCGCCCGTCTCAGGCAGCGCTGGTCGTGAGCAGCAGCCAGGTGCCCTCGGGCGCTTCGAGCAGAGCGTTCTCGCGGGCGTTCATGCCGCGAGGCAGCCTGTCTACGAAGCGATGGCCCTTGTCCCGCAGTTCGGCGATGCGCTCGGGCATGTCCGGATCCGAGAAGGTCAGCACCGGCCGCTTGAGATCGGTGTCGTAGAGGCCGACGTTCAGGTCACGATGCGATGCGACGACCTTGGCGAACGGAGCGCGGATCGGGTCGAACGCGACGCAGCCGAGCGCATCCCAGAAAGCCGTGGAGCGGGCGAGGTCGGTCGTCGGTATGCCGAACTCCTCGAAGTAACCGAGCCGGGAGGACGGCGCCGCGGCCAGAGCAGGCGGTGAGTACGTGCGCGCCTCGATGAGCGTGATCATCTGCCCGGACGGATCGAGAAATCCGAGCTCGTGCAACGCCTCCTCGCCGAGCTTCGCAAACGAGAAATCGATGCCGAGCGACGCGAGCGCCGCAGCGTGCAGCGCGAGGTTCGGCCGCACCCACGTTAGCGACGGCGAGTCGAACTCGCAGCCGTGCAGTCCGAGGTGCAGTCGTCCGTCGGTGATCACGGCGTATGCGTGCGACCAGATGTCGCCGACCGCGGCCTGCACGAAACCGAGCGACTCGTAGAACTCGAGCGACGCCGGCACGTCCGGCGCGTGGATGCTCACTTCGAGGAAGCGCCCGAGCATCGGCTCAGGTCCGCGCACCCAGTGCGAGCGCTCGCTGGCGCGATTCGGTCCTCGATTCCGCGTCGTCCTCGCCTGCGAGTCCTGGCCATCCCTGCGTGTGGCGCGCGACCACGCGATCGTAGAGATCCACCTGCGCATCGCCAGAGTTGAGGCAAGGCACGTAGTCGAACGCCTCGCCGCCCTGCGACAGGAACATCTCGCGATTCTGCATGTCGATCTCCTCGAGTGTCTCGAGGCAGTCGGTGGCGAAGCCGGGGCAGATCACCGTCACCCGCTTCGGTCCGGCCTTGGCGTAGTCCTTCAGCAGCATATCCACGTAAGGCTTCATCCATTCCTCGCGACCGAAGCGGGACTGGAAGCCGAGTGACCAGTCACCCGCACCGAGACCGAGCCGCGCGGCGACCCGCTGCGCGGTCGCGTGGCAGAAGCAGTGATACGGGTCCCCAGCAGTGAAGTAGCGCTTCGGAATCGAGTGGAACGAGAAAAGCAGGTGCTTCCGGCCGTGCGTCTGCCAGTGCGTCGAGACGCTGTCCGCGAGCGCGGCGATGTACGAGTCTTCCTCCCAGTACTGGCTGACCATGCGCAGTTCCGGAATCCAGCGCCACCGGCCGAGTTCCGCAGTCACGCGTTCGAAGATCGAAGCCGTCGTCGTAGAGGAATACTGCGGGTACATCGGCAGCACCAGCAGCCGCTGAACGTTGTCGCGGCGCAGGCGTTCGAGCGCAGCCGTGATCGAGGGGTTGCCGTAGGTCATCGCGAGCTCGATCCGGATCCGGTCGCCGTGCCTGGCCTTGAGCCGACGGCCGAGCGCGTCGGCGAGCGCGCGTGATTCGACGAGCAGCGGCGATCCGGCGGGCGTCCAGACCTTCTGGTACGCGTGGGCACTGCGGCGAGGCCGCGTTGTCAGGATGATGCCGTGCAGGACCAGCCACCACAGCACGCGGGGCGCCTCGATCACGCGCGGATCCCACAGGAACTCCGCGAGGTAGCGACGCACGGCCGAGGTGGTCGGCTCGTCCGGCGTGCCTAGATTCACGAGCAGCACGCCGATGCGGGAGGGCGTGCCGTGGGCGTAATCCGGGGTGCCTATGTAGTCCGTCATGGAGTGCTGGAGTCGTCCGATTGGTGCGCGTGCACGATACCGTATGTGTCGCTTTCCCGCTCGCGTGAAGGCCGCGGCGAAGGGGCCACTAGCCTGCGACGACCCGCCTTGCTTTGCCTGCCTCGACGCGCGGGAAGACGTACAGCAACGCGAGTCCGCTTGCGCACGCCACCGCGCAGAAAATGAGCATCGGCAGCGCCGTGTCCGTCGGGAAGTGCCCCATCCACTGCACGCAGGCCGCTCCGATCAGTTGCTGCAGGAACCCGAGCAGGCTCGAGGCCACGCCCGCGTGTTGCGGGGCGAGGCTCACCGCGGTGGCGGTGACGTTCGGCAGGGCCAGGCCCTGCCCGAAGGACAGAACACCGATCGGCACGAAGATCCACAGCGGATGGGTGAGTCCCAGTGCGACGAAGCCCAGTGCGGCGACGGCCCCGACGACGGTCAGCAGCACGCCGACGACGACCATCCAGTGCAGGTCGTGGGTCGCCATCAACCGCCTGACGGACCAGTTGCCGAAGAAATAGCCGAGCGCGATGAAAAGATAATAGAACCCGAACTCCGTGGACGACCGGCCGAGCGCGGACACCATCACGTAGGGCGCCAGCGAGATGAAGACGAGGAACGTCGCGTAGACCACCGCGCCCTGCAGCAGGCAGCCCATGAACAACGGCTTGCGCACGAGCGACGATGCGGTGGCCAGCATTTCGCGGGCGCGTGGCGGGTGAGCATCGCGCGGGCGAGTCTCGGGCAGGCGGCGCCAGGCGATGAATCCCACGGTCGAGGCGGCGAGCACCAGCGTTGCGAATATTGCCCGCCAGCCGAATCCCGCTGCGAGGAAGCCGCCGAGCACCGGTGCGAGCGAGTTGCCCAGCACGGCCACCATCGTCAGCGATGCCAGCATCTTCGCCATGCGATCGGCGGGATAGCGGTCGGCGATGATCGCGCGCGAAGTGACCAGCCCGGTCGCTACACCGAATGCCTGCAGCGCGCGGCCGGCGATCAGCCAGTGCAGGCTGTGTGCGAACACGCTCGCGACCGACCCGCAGACCATGATCGCGAGGCCGGCGAGTATGGCCTTGCGCCGGCCGAAGCGGTCCGAGATGGGACCCCACGCCAGGATGCCCAGCGCGAACATGACCAGCGAAATCGAGAATGTCGCCTGGACCTCGGCGACGGTCGCGCCGAAGTATTCGCGTACCTTTGGCAGCGCCGGCAGGTAGAGGTTGGTCGCGATCGGGCCGAGCGCAGTGACCGCCGCCAGCAGCAGCAACAGCGCCCGGTCCGACAGCTCGCGATTCAACTCTCGATGCCGCCTATGCAGAAGTACTTGAGCTCGGTGTAGTCGAGGATGCCGTACTTCGAGCCTTCGCGACCGATGCCGGACTCCTTGACGCCGCCGAACGGCGCCACTTCGGTCGAGATGAGGCCGGAGTTGAGCCCGACGATGCCGTACTCGAGGCGCTCGGCCACACGCCACGCGCGCCCGATGTCGCGCGTATAGAAATACGAAGCCAGCCCGAACTCGGTGTCGTTCGCCATTTGGATCGCCTGCTTCTCGTCCTTGAAGCTGAAGATCGGCGCGACCGGCCCGAAA
>Ga0113563_10002519_pt1 | contig 11082 bp, 10 predicted proteins | sample Mud3Dept3metaG_FD_80117 | JGI IMG/M metagenome (GOLD analysis project Ga0113563, IMG submission 80117) | Freshwater wetland microbial communities from Ohio, USA, analyzing the effect of biotic and abiotic controls - Mud 3 Core 4 Depth 3... | ecosystem: Environmental > Aquatic > Freshwater >...
AGGTAGGTCAAAGTGAACCAAGATATACTTAAACAATTCGAGCCCATATTCTATCCGAAGTCAATCGCAGTAGTCGGCGCTTCATCTGACGATGCTAAGTCCGGTACGCAGTTTTTACGAGCTCTGGTTGCGGCGGGTTATCAAGGAAAAATCTATGCTGTGAACAAGAGTGGTGGTAAAAGCCATGGCGTTGACATTTACCCTGACCTTGTTTCCATACCCGGACCTGTTGAATATGTTATCGTAGCCATTCCCAGGAATGCTGTCTCTCAATTACTGGAAGACTGTGTTGTCAAAGGTGTCAGGACAGTCCAGTTATTTACTGCCGGTTATCGTGAGTCTGGGACTGAAGAGGGAATACGGCTGGAAAAAGAAATGGTTGAAATAGCCCACCGTGGGTATTTTCGTCTTATCGGACCGAACTGCATTGGCATATATAATCCATCCATGAGGATTCCATATGGCCCCATGAATAAAATTGGTGAACCGGGACCGGTAGGCTTTATCTCGCAAAGTGGCGGACACGGTGGTAGATTAATCGAACTTGCCATGGAAAGGGGTATCAATTTTAGCAAGCTGGTCAGTTTCGGAAATGGCGTTGACCTTGATTGTGTCGATTTTCTGGAGTACTTTGGCGCCGACCCTGAAACTAAAATAGTCGGTGCATATTTGGAGAGTGTGAGTCGGAGCTGGCATTTTCTCGAATTATTACGCCGGGTCTCAGCAGTCAAGCCGGTGGTTATATGGAAGGGGGGCAGAACTGAAGCGGGCGCTGAAGCAGCTGCTTCTCATACCGGAGCGCTTTCTTCAAGCTATGCCATATGGAAAGCGGCTATGACCCAGACAGGCGCTATCGCCGCAGAGAGTTTGGAGGAGTTAGCCGATACTATCATCGCTCTGGAAGGTATTGTTAACCCCGCAGGGCGGAGGGTGGCCTTAGTTACGGGTATGGGGGGTGGTGGTGGAGGTGAGAGTGTTCTTGGCGCCGATACTTGCATCAACCAGGGTCTCGAAGTCCCACGCTTTAGTGATGAAACACGACGGCAGATTGGTTCGCTTCTACCGCCGGCAGGCACAATACTCAGGAATCCTATCGATTTAGGAGGTTCTATTCCATCGCTTACGATGCTGGAAAAAATTATTAGCTTAATTCTTGCCGACGACAATGTAGATATACTGATTGTACAGGAGCATCTTGGTAAGCTGATGGGTAGCCTTTTAGGAAGACAGGTGACTGCAATCAATGATGTATTTATCAACGCTTGGAAAGCTCAGAAAAAGCCTTTAGTCATGGTCACACCTGCCTGGGCACCTACGACGGCAGCGTTAGATATAGAGAAAAAGCTGTGTGATGCCGGTCTGCCGATTTTCCGTAGCTTCGAGACCGCCGCACGTAGTATTGCCAGGGTGGTTAATTATTTCGAAAGACGAAGGTCTTTTTAGAGTTCAAGGCAATATTACCTTCTTTCTACCATGTTCTGATTCTACTTATCCGGTCCAGGGCTTCCACTATCTTATCTTTCGTCATGAATAAGGTTGCCCTGACATAACCTTTTCCGTTGTTACCGAAATAAGCTCCCGGTGTGAAGGCAACGTGCGCTTTGTTTATGATTTCCAATACGAAATCCTCATCGGTATATGATTCCGGGACGGTTATCCAGAGATATGGTGTTGAAGGCGAAGGTTGTGTTTTCAATCCGAGAGAATTGAGGCCGTCAACCAGTATCTTCTGACGGCTCCGGATTTCCTTGAAATAGTCCGCCATTTCATCCTGGACATCGGGATTTGTCAGTGCCTCGACCCCGGTTTTTTGTTTGTACCAGGCTACTCCTTGATTCAGGTGTCCTGCTAATCGCAGCCATGTGGCGATATTGTCCGCGCTGCTTACCACCCAGCCCAGTCCCACCCCCACCAGGTTGTAGTGCTTTGAAAAGGAATAGACTTCAAATCCTTTATCCATTAATCCTGGTATCTGGGTTATCGAGACCGGTTTTACCTTTTCGTCCAGTATGTAGTCTTTATAGGCTTTGTCAAATATACCTGCAACGTTATATTTTCCCATATCTTGTGCTAGAGACTGGTAATAATCTATGCCGGCCACAGATCCGACCGGATTATTTGGATCGCAAAGATAAAGAGCAACGCTATTTTTCTGTTTAAGATTGAACGCCGGCAACCACCTGGAATCCTGTGTGGTCATGACTCTCTCTACTTTATTTGAAGATAATAGTGTGGCGCTTTCATAGGCCGGGTAGACTGGATCGGGGATATGTACCCTTCCCGGACCGAATAATCGTACCAGGTTATGGAGGACTTCTTTAGCCCAGGAAGTAACCGCGACATTTGCCGGCAGTAAACTAATACCGTATTTCTTTTTGTAGTCTGCAATGATTGCCTCGATGAGTTCCGGTATGCCCTGCCTTGGGTGGCTGTCACAGGGATAGCCGTAAGTTGCCCCTTCCTCCATTAGGAATTTAGCCATGAGTTTTTTTAGAGTTACCGGAGCTTCTCTGTCCGGATTGCCTATCGTCGCACGTATCACCGGTATCGAGTCCCTTTGCTCTGCTAAAGTAGCGATACGCCCAATTTTAGCGAACGGGTATTCCGGAATTTGACTGATGATATCGGAAAATTTCACGTACCACTCCTTATTTCTTTTTATTAGAAAACAAAGTATTTATTTGTGGCATGAATCATATGATTGCTCGGCTTTTAAGTCAATTTGTATGAAGTTAACGATTCTTACTTTAACCATAGCTTCATATATCGTAAATCTTATCTCATAAATCTTACTCCCTAACTTCCCACCGGACTTCAATCTATACCGTAAGTCGCATATAATATCAGGTAATTATTTTACATTGGTCGGTATTTTACTGGAATAAAATGTAAGAAACTTGAAGCTGATGAATGTCTGGAATATTTGAGGACTGAAAGGGGAGGACACTGGATGAACAAAGTTGTTTCAATGCATGATGCCATCTCGAAATATGTTAAGAGTGGCAATCTGGTTTTTTTCGGGGGTATGCAACATGGTGAACCTTTTGCCGCAGCAATGGAAATCCTGCGCCAGAGAATAGACCATCTGCAGACAGTGGGTTGCCTGTTGACATCTTTAAGTTTGCTAATAGGAGAGGGCCGGGTAGATAAAGTCTATACCGGCTACCACGGTCAGGATTTCAACAGGGCCTATTGGATGGCAAGGGCTAAAGCAATGGGCACATACCCGATTTTCGTTGAATATTCACACTTCGGCATCGCTCAGGCTCTTATGGCTGGCCAGATGGGCATCGGTTTTATTCCGGTACGCAGTCAATCGGGTTCGGATATGCTTAAATACAATCCCAATATAAAGGTTATCGACGACCCATTTACTGGAGAAAAAACTGGCGCTGTTAAAGCCATTGTTCCCGATGTGGGTATTTTACACGTACAACGGTGTGACGTTGAAGGGAACGCCCAGCGATGGGGGACGCTTGGAGTGGATGCTGAGGGTATAAATGCCAGCCGTACCGTTATCATTACTACTGAGAAAATCGTCGATTCCGATGTCATCCGTCGTGATCCCAACCTCACTATCATCCCGGGATACCGGGTTAGCGCTGTTGTTGAGCAGCCGTGGGGAGCTCATCCTATGCACCTTGCCGGTTGTTATTTGGGTGACTGGCCGGGGCTGTTAGCCGAATTGGGTTCCGAGGATGGTTATGACACTTTTATGAACTCCTGTATCTACGGTACTAAAGACTGGAATGAGTTTATAGAGATAAGGAAAGCTTTCAGAGGTGAAGATTATTTTCAACGATTGGAGATTAAAAAGATACCAAGCGATCCGATTTATCACGGTTTTGAGGAGTTAGAGTGATGAGTCAGCAGATTTCGTTAGATTATGATGCTAATGACCAGATGATCGTCTCGGCTGCCCATCTTATTCGGAATAATGAAGCTGCCTATATCGGGGTGGGATTGCCTATGGCAGCCGCTCTATTAGCCAAACGTACTCATGCTCCTGATTCTGTCATCGTCATCGAAAACGGCATAATCAGGACCGGAGAATTTGAGTTGCCCGCCGGTACGGATACCCTCGGCACGCAGTATCAGGCGGATAAGTTAGCCGGTTTGAGTTATATCAGCTATTTGGGCGAAGCCGGTTTTATCAATCTTGGCTTTATTGGCGCCGGTCAGATTGACCGCTATGGTAATGTCAACGATACTGTGATAGGTGACTATCGTAATCCTGTGCACCGTTTTCCGGGGAGTGGTGGTGCCAATGATGTCGTCTGCTTCTGTCAGCGTACCTGTATTATGCTGAACCAGTCTAAACGCCGCTTTCCTGAACGGGTTGATTTCAATACTTGTCCCGGCTATTTCGATGGCAAACCGGGACAAAGGGAAGCACTTGGTATCAGGAAAGGCACTGGACCTGTGGCTGTGGTCACCGACCTCGGTTGTTATGAGTTTGAGAAAGGTGAGATGGTATTGGTTTCGGTACATACCGGATGCGGTGTGACTGTCGAAAAAGTTAAAGCGGAAACCGGCTGGGACCTCAAAATATCGCCTCAATTGAAAGATACTCCGCCCCCCACGGCGGAGGAACTGGCTATCCTGAGGGCTACCACCGCCCCCCTCATCGCCCGCCGCCGCCGTACCGATATGGAGACGAAATAAGATTATTCGGGATAGTACTAATAATTTTTTACATACTCGCTCTCCCTATATTAGAGAACTTGATCCAGGAGAGATACCGGGATTTGCCATCTCCGCTTGCGGAGAGGGTCAGGGTGAGGTATCCTTCTTAATCAAACTGAATATTCTCGCTCTCGACCTATCGGAAGTGGGAAATTTCTGATGGGTACTGATATAACAGTTGCTGTGTGTAACTCCACTTTCACATTATATTCGAAATGTATCCTGGACTATTAGGGTAAAAAGATTAATACAAGGGGAATACCATGGACATCCTTGAAGCTATTACAACCCGGCAGAGTATCCGGGCTTTTAAACCCAACCCCGTGCCTCAAAAAATATTGTCTGAGATTATGGAGCGTGCTGTCTGGGCTCCTTCCTGGGGCAATACCCAACCATGGGATTTCTATATTGCTGCCGGAAATACATTGAAGGAAATTCAGCAACAATTTGTAGCCAGGGCGGGAGAGACCTCTGCCCTGGAGATCCCCCGCCCCGTAAATTTCCCTGAACGATATGTAAAACGTAGTCGTGTCCTTCCTGTCCCCCCACCACAGAATAAAGAAGGGTACGTTCTCGTCTATCGTAATTACGGTGCCCCATGTGTTATTTATATCTGCACCGACCATTCTTATTATTACCAGGGTAAGGGCACGAATTCTTGGGCTATTTTCGACTGTGGTCTGGTCGCGGAAAACATCATGCTCCTGGCCGTTAATTACGGGCTGGGGACAGTGGCACAGGCACAGGCTGTGGCTTATCCTGACATTTTAAGAAAAGTGATGACAATCCCCGATTCTCTTGTTGTCGTCCTGGGAATAGCTATCGGCTATCCTGACCACGACCATCCTGCCAACCAGCGCCGCTCCACCCGTGAACCAGCCGATAGTATTACCCATTGGTACGGTTTTGAATAGCTTGTACATACTGTTCTAATATATGTCAACATGTGCTGACAATTATATTTGGTGTATTTAACTGACTGTGTGATAGTTGAGATATTAGTTGCTTAAAATAGCTCCTTTAACCAGAATTCCCGCGTTAGCTTCCTTGCAATACCGGAACTACCGCTTATACTGGACCGGTCTACTCGTTGCTATTATCGGATACCAGGTACTAACCTTTACGCAACTCTGGCTCGTCTATGAGTTGACGAACTCGACTGTCTATACCGGCTTGGTTGGCGGTGTCAATGGTGTTACCAATATTGTCCTGTCATTGTTTGGCGGAGTATTTGCCGATAAGTTGGACAGACGTAAATTATTACTCATCACCCAATCTTTTATGGCACTATTGGCGTGTACCCTGGCAGTATTAACAATTACAAAAGTGGTCGATGTCTGGCATGTATTGGTAATCGCTGGATTTACTGGTGCCACCGCAGCCTTCGATTCACCTGCCCGTCAGGCTTTAATCCCGCATCTTATAGATGACCGCAAGGACCTTGGTAATGCTGTAGCCCTTGGTTCTAGCGTCTGGTCGGCAGCAGGGATTCTAGGCCCTGCTATCGCCGGTACACTCATTGCCGCCACCAGTCCTGCCATATGTTTTTTTGTTACTTCCTCCGGCTATATTACTATGGTGCTTGTGTTACGCAGTATTCACCTCAATAAACCACCTGCTAATCCTGCCAGGTTAAACATACTTGTAGAAATCAAAGAGGGCTGGGGATATGTCTTGCATAACAGGATTTTCCTCGTCCTTATCGGTATGTCCTATTTCAGTAGCATGTTCGGTTTTTCTTTTATGTATTTATTACCTGTTTTTGCTAAAGATATCCTTCAGGTAGGCTCTTCGGGTTATGGTTTTCTCTCTACAGCCACGGGAATAGGGTCGGTCTGCGGTGCGATAGTAGTAGCTTCACTGTCGCGGCGCGGTCACCGGGGTAAATTGCTTATTACCGGGTGCATTGTTTATGGCGCTTTACTGGCTGTGTTTGGAATATCTAGGTCGTATATGTTTTCACTCTCCGTACTGGCGATGGCGGGTCTCTTCAATGCTATTTTCTTGACTAATGTAATGACATCGTTACAGGCGCTTGTCCCGGATGGGTTGCGGGGACGGGTTATGGGAATCTATAGTCTTACTTTTAGCTTCATGCCCTTGGGTGGATTGTGGGCTGGTTTGATGGCAAAAGCCGTTGGTGCTCCGCTGACTGTAGCGATAGGCGGTTCTTGTATAAGCGTCTTTGCCCTGGTGATACTGATATTCAGTAAACGTATCCGCCAGTTGAATTAAATTCCAATATATTCCTGGTATCTTTTATCTCACAATACGTAATTCTTCAGTTATAGTAGAAACGAGTTTCAGTTTTCATATGAGGTAAAAACACCCGTTATTTCATCCGGGTATATAATTATTACCAGGTGAGAGGTGAGTAGAGATGAAAAGACTCGTAGCGAGATTCGGCAAACTGATAACCGCTTCGTTTGTTGTAATGGCGTTTGGTATTATCCTTTTCCTGCTTACCATCCCTTTGTATACTCTCTATGGAATAGATACGGATATTATTGGATTGACCGTCTTTTCTATAGGTCTTGCCCTTTGTTTAATTGGAATAATTATCAGGAAGAAGCTTCATGGTTGGAAGCTGGTGATCCTGGCAGTATTAGCCGCAGTCCTTTCGTTGCCGGTAGTTCTTTTGATCGTATCTTTTGTAGTTTATTTGATAACGGGAAAAGCGATGGGAGATTAATTCCCAGACTTGTTTGCTTTGATCCACTTATCCCGCCCCACCGAGACTACCCAGTATCATCGCCAGGCAGATAACTGTACCCATGCCCATCATAAAGACCAGGGTTAGTCTGAACGCCAACTCCGGACTAGGTTTTACCATGAATAATATTGCTGAAACGGTGCCGGTAATAATAAAAACTAAATCCAGATACAGATAAATCGTCGTGAAATCTCCTGTAATATATGCTACCAGGCTGAGAGCAAATGAGATAAAAAGGCAAATACCTGTAAATTGGGCTGTTCGTTTTATACCATATCGCTTTGGCAAGGTCATTACACGAGTCTCTATATCTTGGGGGAAATCCCGGATATCTATCATGCCCCTACCCCCGAACATGGCGAAGAAAAACATCAAGGATATGATGACTAAACCCGGACTTAATGAACCACTTAGCCCCCCCATCAGGGCATAAAGCCCTTGTAGAAGACCGAGTGTCAACGCCCGGCTCAAGGGATATTCGAACCAGTGGAGTGCCAGTCCGACAATCACTAGAAGTATAAGTCCCCATATAATTAGTGCCATAGGTGCCAGTATTAGTGTCAACACAAAGCTTGCACTGATAAAGACCAAAGAGAATACCAGACCGGTTGTTAATGACAGAGAGCCATCGGTATAAGGATTGTGGCGTATTTTCGCCCTCGGCTCTTCCATGTCAAGGTCACGGTCGGCAAGAAAGTCTAGGGAGAATCCCCCCACCGCCAGGAACCACCCGGCCAGTGCTATCAGTAGAGAGTCTCTGATATTTCGACCCGCCGCAAATGCTGATGCCCCGGTAATCATAGCCACCATGATGGTACGGTTCAGGCGGAGTAGCCAGAAAAAAGCTACCGGTTTTGAGAACCGCGGTTTTATATTAGTATTACTTTCCATTGAATATTTTTGTTCTTATAGGGTAGGTTGATTCTTGTAAGAGCGGACCACCTTAAGCCAAGTGGCGTCGTTCACCCACCCCAGGAAAACCAGGGGGCAGAAAGTGCCTGCCCCTTGTCTGTAATTGATTTCTAAATGATCCTTACCGGCATATTTGGTGCCGGTGGTATGAACTCCGGCGGACGTACCAGCTCAAATGTCATGGCTTTCTGTTTGCACCCCACCACGCACACCCCGCACCCCAGGCATTTTTCTGCCTTCACGAAGGCCTTTTTCTTTTGTGTGACTGGGTCGGGGATCATTTCGATGACTCCGAAAGGACAGCGTTTCATACACTGCTGGCAGCCTTTGCACAGATCCTGATTGACTGACGCCCGGAACCGGCTGGGTGATACTACTTCGTACAACTTGCCGGCATGAATTGCCGGTTCAAATGTGGAACAGCAGTCGTTGCAGCAATTGCAGATAATGCCGCCAAGGGAGGCGAAATTACCGGGAGTATTATGCACCAGCCCGCCTTCCGCCGCTTCGTCGAAGACGGCAATGGCCTCTTCACGGGAGATTCTTTTCATCCGGCTACCCCGCTCTATCTCGAAGTCGACCATGTTGCCGAAATTCACACAGTTCAGGTCCGGTTTCTCGCACCGGCTGTATATACGGCGGCAGTCGCATTGCACTACGCCGATTTTATCTGCTCTCTCCATCATCCGAGCGATGTCTTCGTACCAGAGTACCTGCTCCGGTTTGATAGCGGGGTTGGAAGCGATGGCCTTACGTGCCGGAATGATCCGAATGAGTGGTTTTCCCGTCCTATCAATCATCCGCAACCAGTCATGTATTTCGGCGAAAGGAGAGTCGATGTAACGCTCATCGCGGCGGCGGTGTTCGATCATCCCGGGATGAGTATATTCTTCAGCGGCAAACATGACACGTAGCCTGAGAAAATGGGCGCCCATCCAGGCTGCATACTTTCCTTCCGACCGGAAAAGCAGGCCGCGGTACACCAGGTTATCCATCTTTTTCATTGCCGTCTTCTCGTCGATTTTCAGGCTCCGGGCTACTTCCGCTGGAGTCTTTGGCTTCGCGCATTCAACAAGGTATTCCCCTTCGGACGGCAGCATTATCATTTGTAAAAATTCCATGAAATGGGCATCGCCTGCAAGGTGGTATTGCTCCGCTAATTTATCGAATACTTCAAATTTAACCATCATTTTTCCCTTTCGTCGTCTTCTACTTGCACCCGATACCCGGCCTAATCGGGTATCCAGAAACTCAAATCTTTATATCGAGTTCCTCTCTCTCGCCTAATCCCACCATAATTAACGATAATCTTAAAATGTTAGTCGATTATAAAGCGAGATAGATGTAGAGAGCAAGCGGAATTATCAATAAAGTTACAAAATTGCCTTGACAAACTCAGAACACTAGTTCTATTATGTACACGAGGTGTATATTATTAGTGTTTGAGATTTGGTAAGCATTTCAGATTTCGAGTTTCGAATTTGGTATCATACCCCGAATAGGTGTGAGGATAAAATTGTTTTGTAATTTGGTTGTTGTGATTTTGGATTTATGTTTGCTTGCTCTTGTATATGTTGGTTATTTAACAGTTGTATCAAGATTGTTTTATGGGAACAATATGCTTGAAAACCTGGATTTTAGCTACAGATTTGTTTCCATAATTTTTTTCTGGACTACAACGATGGTTGATGTTTACGATACAGCCATGTTCCATTAATAATAAAAATGTGACTTGAAAATTTCTCAAAAATCTCGAATCTTACAACATAATCTGTAATGTGGTAAAATCCGCTAACAAAATGTTGTGGTATCCCTCACCAATGAAAAACGGAGGAAATAAACCGAGATGAAGATAGATGCCTTTCCCCATATACTGCCCATAAAATATAAAGAAGCCCTGTTCAAAGCGGCGCCGACCGGTTTTTATCTCAAGGATGTCATCGAGTCTCTTCCCACCCTCTTCAACCTCGACCACCGCTTCCGCATCATGGACAAGTTCGACGGCTTGATGCAAATACTCACCCTCGCCGCCCCGGCTGTAGAGCATGTGGCTGATGCTAAAATCGCGGCAGACCTGTCGAGACTGGCCAACGATGAGATGGCGGAGCTGGTTATGAAATACCCCGACCGCTTTCCTGCTGCTGTTGCCTGCTTGCCCATGAATGATATGGATGCTGCTTTGAAGGAGACCGACCGGGCTATTAAAGACCTCAAGTTCCGGGGCGTGCAGATATTTACACCTGCCAGCGACAAACCTCTGGACTCTGCGGAGTTTTGGCCGCTATATGAAAAAATGGCCGCCTACAACTTGCCTATCCTCATCCACCCGGAAAGGGAGGTCGATTACCCGGACTACCGGACTGAGAAGCGTTCGAAGTTTATGATTTTCAGCAACTTCGGCTGGCCTTATGAGACTACTGTCGCTATGACCCGGCTGGTATTCAGTGGTGTGCTGGAGAAATACCCCAATTTAAAAATACTTACACATCACTGCGGCGGTATGGTGCCCTACCTGGAGCAAAGGATAATCGGCTCTTACGATCACGCTGAGATGCTGCGTGGGGCCAAATATAAACAGAACCTGACCCGGCAGCCCATCGACTACTTCAAGATGTTCTACAACGATACGGCGATTTACGGCAGCACTCCTGGACTGATGTGCGGGTATGCGTTTTGCGGCGCCGAACATCTGGTTTTTGCCACCGATTTCCCCTACGATTCCCAGTTCGGTGAAAGGTACACCCGCCAGACCATCGACTCAATAAAAAATA
>Ga0113563_10002520_pt1 | contig 11081 bp, 10 predicted proteins | sample Mud3Dept3metaG_FD_80117 | JGI IMG/M metagenome (GOLD analysis project Ga0113563, IMG submission 80117) | Freshwater wetland microbial communities from Ohio, USA, analyzing the effect of biotic and abiotic controls - Mud 3 Core 4 Depth 3... | ecosystem: Environmental > Aquatic > Freshwater >...
ACCTGCCGGCTGCTGCTCGAACGCCACGGGGGCGAAGTGCCGGCAACACGCGAAGCGCTCGAACAGCTTCCCGGAGTCGGCCGCAAGACTGCGAACGTGATCCTCAACGTCGCATTCAATGAGCCGACGATTGCGGTCGACACGCACATCTTCCGCGTCGCCAACCGCACCGGGATTGCGCCCGGCAAGGACGTGCTCGCGGTCGAGGCCAAGCTGCTCAAATTCGTTGCCGACGAATTCAGACAGCACGCGCACCACTGGCTGATCCTGCACGGGCGCTACGTGTGCAAGGCGCGCAAGCCCGAATGCACAACGTGCCTGATCAATGATTTGTGCGAATACAAGGAAAAAACGCCCCTGGCCGTCATTCCGGTGGAAACCGGAAACCAGCAATAGACGTTGACTGTCTTGATACAGGTTCTCTGGACCCCGGCCCCAGCTTAGAACCTGCCGGGGCAGGCCGTCACACGCCGGAGCGACGAAGCGGCTAGGCCTGAATGGTGTAACCCTTTTCGCGAAACAGCCGCAGGCAGGCATCCGCAACATTCGCATCGTATGCGGTGCCGCGCCCGCGCTCGATTTCGGCGAGCGCTGCCTCGATCCCCAGCCCCGGGCGGTACGGCCGGTGCGAGGACATCGCCTCGACCACATCCGCCACCGCCATGATGCGGGCCTCAAGCAGGATCGCCTCGCCTTTGAGACCGTGCGGATAGCCGCTGCCGTCCATGCGCTCGTGGTGCTGCAACGCGACCTCCGCCACCGGCCAGGACCACTCCACGTTCTTCAGCACGTCGTAGCTCGCCTGGGCGTGCTGTTGGACTAACTGGCGCTCGATCGCCGAAAACCTGCCGGGCTTGGAAAGGATTTCTGACGGAACGGTGATCTTGCCGATGTCGTGCAGCTGGCCGGCGATTCGCAATCCCGCGCGCCGGTGCGGGTCGAAGCCGAGCTCAGTGCCGATCGCGACGGCGATGCCGGCCACCCGCCGCTCGTGGCCGGCCGTGTACGGATCGCGCATCTCGCTGATGATTGTTGCCACCTCGACCGTGCTCATGAACGCGGTTTTGAGTTGCTCGACGTAACGCTGGATTTCCTCCTCGGCGCGCTTTTTCTCGGAAATGTCCTGGATCAGTCCGATAATCGCGGGCCGGCCGCGGTAGGTTGCGCCGGCGCCGTGCGCGCCGACGTCGATCAACGAGCCGTCCTGGCGCAGCGCGGTGAAGTTGTAGGCAACGCGCTGCATTTCGCCGTCGACCCTGCGGCGAATGTTCTCCGCGACGAGGCCGCGGTCCTTCTCGGCGACCACTGAGAGCGGGTCACGGCCAACCAGCGCGTCGGCAGAGTCGTAGCCGAAGATCTCGGCGAAGCGCGGATTCACGTAGGCGAACTTGCCGTCCTGGATAATGTAGGTGCCGGCAATCGACTGCTCGACCAGGCCGCGGAACTGCTCTGCGGCCGCGCGCAGCGCTTCTTCGGTGCGTTTGCGTTCGGTGATGTCGTGTGCGGACACGATGCGGGCGCGCCGCCCGCCGAAATCGATGCTGTGGGAAGTGATCTCGACGTCGATGGGATTACCGTCTTTTTTGAGGTGCTTCCAGCTGTCGTTCTTGCGGATGTAGTCCTTACCCTTCTGCTCAAGGTAGCCGCGCAGGGCTGGCACCTCCTCTGCGGGACGAATGTCCGCGATCGTCATGGCAAGAAATTCTTCGCGCGACCATCCGTAGTGCGCCACTGCCGCGTCATTTACCGCGAGAAAGGCCAGCGTTGCCACGTCATAGACCCACATGGGCTGCGGATTTGCCTGAAACATCTGCCGGTAGCGTTCCTCGCCTTCGCGCAGCGCCGCTTCCGCTTGCTTGCGCGCAGCCTCGCGCGCGTAGTTGTCGAGCGCGAAGGAAACATCATTCGCTATCTCGTCGAGCGTCGCGACCAGATCTTCCGTGAAGAAATCCGGCTCACCGGCGTAAAGGTTGATGGCGCCGATCACAGCACCGCCCTGGCGGATCGGAAACTTGGCTGAGGAGCGCACGCCGGCGTGCCGCGCCGCTGCGTGCCACGGCTCCATCGCCGGATCGTTGAGGAAATCATTGCTGATTACGTAGGCGCCGGAAAGCAGCGTGCGGCCGGTAAGACCACGCCTCGTGTCAGTCGCGGCATCCCCCGAAAGATTCAGTTGATCGATGTAGCCCGCGTCCTCGCCGTAACTGGCAACCGGCTTCAGCCGTGGATCGAGCTTGTCGATCAACCCGATCCAGGCGAAGCGGAAGCGGCCGTGTTCGACAGCGATACGGCATACGGCCGCGAACAGCGCCTCACGGTCGACGAGGTGAACGATGGCCTTGTTCGACTGTGACAGGACATCGTAGAGGTCGGTCCTCCGCGCCAGCGCCAATCCAGCCTGCCTGCGCTCGCTGTCCTGCTTCTCGATGATGCGCTGCCCGCGGCGCACGATCAGGAACAGCGCGCAGTAGAACAGCGCAAGCAGCCCGAGGACGATCGCGAACATCTGTTTTCCGGCCGCATCCACCTTTTCCTGGTTCGCGGCGGCGAGCCGTTCCATTTGCGCCCGGCTCGCGGCAGTCAGCTCCCTGATCTCGGTTGAGGTGCTCTTGATTTCCCCGAGAAATTGCGTGACGTCGGTATACACTTCGAAAACCGCCACGATCTTTTCGCTGCCGCCAGGCATTACAGGAATATAGCTGCTGATAAGGTCGCGGTTCGCAACCTCGCCCTCAAAGCCAGTGAACTTGCCGCGCAGGGTCAACTGGCTCGCGGTCTTGCCAGCCATGGCGCTTTTCCACCCGGCGTCGCCGGATTTGTCTTCGCCGATCTGGCTGTGATCGGACGAGTACACGGTGATGCCGCGCAGGTCGACCACCTTGATCTTGAACACGGTGCTCTGCTTCACCAGATCGAACACCCTGGCGTCGAGCGCCTGGAATTCCGGCAACGCCACGATCTGCTTGCCAATACCAGCATGGCAGGCCTGCTTCTCGCCAGGCGGAACGGTTTTGCCGCCGGCGTCCTTGCCAGCGGCGATGGCGCGGCACCGATCGACCGGAATGCGCTGTGCCTTGGCCACGAACGGCGCGAAGTCCCTGTCCCACAGTGCGTTCGCGAACAACCGCGCCAGGTTGACGTTGCCCGCTTCGTAGACCCTCAGCAGGTAGTCCGGGGCGGCTGCGTCGTGCCGCTGCACGAAGCTTTCCTGCATCTGCGCGGAGAACGCGTGCTGCTCCCGCTGCACCTGCTTGAAAAGCTCGTCTTCCTGGTGATCGAAATAGAGCAGCGTGGCCGCAACCGGCAGCAACACGGCGAAGCTCGCCACGGCGAAATAGCGCACGAGGCGGAAACCTGGTGCCGGCGGTTGGGGTGGCGCAGTCATCAGTACCTAAGCTCGTGTCGACCCCGCGATTTTCGCCTTTGTTGACTCGATAAGCTTGATCTATATCAATTGGCACGAATCGGCAACGCTCCGCGCGCAACGCCGCGGCGCAGGTTCCGATTGCCGGGAATTATCCATTTACGGGTTACTATTCACCGATGTTTGCCCCTTCCCGCGACCAGGCGCGCCGGTTTTTTTTCGACAGCTGGAGCAAGTATCGCGCCGGCGAGATGCTGAGCGGTCTGGAGACGATCGCGCTGCAGGTCATCCTGCTGCATCCCGAGTACCACGCGCTGTTGGACGCTCCGGAGCGCAATCTTGTCCGCGACTATGCGCCCGAGCACGGCGCGATGAATCCGTTTCTGCATCTCTCACTGCATCTCGCGATCGAGGAGCAGTTGTCAATCGACCAGCCGCCGGGAATCCGCACGGCGTTCGAACGATTGCGGGCAAAAACAGGCGATGAACACGATGCGAAACACGCGCTGCTCGAATGCCTCGCCGAAACGATCTGGCAGGCGCAGCGCGCCAACGCGGCACCGGATCAGGCACTGTATCTGGAGTGCCTCGCGCAAAAACTCGGGACGTAGCGGCGGCCTGCCGCCAATCAGTATTTCGTCGTGAGCGCCTGCTGACTCGAAAAATACGCCGCGAGATCGGCTATATCTTCCGGCTTCAGGTTCGCGGCCTGCGCCGCCATGATCGGGTTCTTGCGCGCCCCCGACTGATAGTCCTTCAAGGCACGCACCAGATAGTCGTTGTACTGTCCCGCGAGTTTGGGAAAATCCGCTGGACTGACTTCTTTCGCGCCGTGCTTGGTCTCCGGGCTGTTACCGCCCTCGCCGTGACACGCCGCGCACACCTTCGCTTTTTCCCGGCCCGCGGCCGGATCGCCGGCATAGACCTGGGAACTGACCGCCAGTGCCGCCGCGATAATCAGAATTATTTTCATGGTCATGTAGCCTCGTCTCATTTGCCGGCAGTCCTGGTGTCTTCAGCGCCATAGTAGGCCGCCAGATCGATCATGTCCTTGTCGCTCAGGCCGGCGGCGATCGCCCTCATGCTCGGATGGCTGCGCTCGCCGGATTTGTAGGCCTGCAACGCCTTGGCGATATAACCGGGATGCTGCCCGCCGAGCTTGGGCACGCTATACACCGAAGGAAATGCCGTTTTGTAGCCTGGAATGCCGTGGCATCCCTGGCACATTGCCGTTTTCTGTTTGCCGGCGGCCGCATCGCCATGGTCCGCCCATACTGCTGCCGATGCCGGGAGCAGCAGAGCGGCCGCTCCCATCACGATCGAATTTCGAATCTTCATTCGTCTGGTCTTTCCCGAAGTCGCAAAAAAAGCAGCGCGGATTATACCGAAAATATCAGCGCCGCGCGCATTGTTTGCGCCTCTCGAGCCAATGCAAGATAATCAGCCATGCCTATGATTGAACACGCTTCGTTTGCGGCAAGCCGCACGCCGGCGAGCCGGTGAAGCCCTCTCTGACAAGCCTGTTTCCGTTCCTGCTGTGGTGGCCGCGGGTCGATCGCGCCACGCTGCGCGCGGACCTCGTGGCAGGCATCCTCGGCGCCGTCATTGTGCTGCCGCAGGGTGTGGCCTTCGCAACCCTCGCGGGATTGCCGCCCGAATACGGGCTGTACGCGGCGATCGTGCCAGCGCTGGTCGCCGCGCTGTTCGGCTCGTCGTGGCACCTGATTTCCGGGCCGACCAACGCCATCTCGATCGTCGTGTTTGCCAGCATGAGCACTTTGGCCGAACCCGGCAGCGCGGAATACATCCGGCTGGTACTGACGCTGACTCTGCTGACCGGCGCGGTGCAGCTCGCGATGGGGCTTGCGCGCATGGGCGCGCTGGTCAACTTCATCTCGCACACCGTGATTATCGGCTTCACCGCCGGCGCGGCATGCCTGATATTCTCGTCGCAGGTGCCGAATTTTTTCGGGGTCGACATCGAGCGTGGCTCGTCGTTTCTCGAAACCTTCGAACAGTTTGTCCTGCATCTCGACCACGTCAATCCATTCGTCACCGCAGTCGGCGCGGTCACTCTGCTCAGCGCGATCGTGGTGCGCCGCGCCTGGCCCAGATTCCCTTACATGATTGTAGCGATCCTGGCCGGCGGCGCATTCGCTGCCGCGCTCAACGTCTATTTCGGCGTGGATCAGACCGGCATCACCACGCTCGGCGCGCTGCCGCAGGCGCTGCCGCTGCTGTCGGTACCCGATTTGTCGTTCGACGCGATCCGCAAGACGCTGCCCATTGCGCTCGCCGTGACCATACTCGGGCTCACGGAGGCGGTGTCGATTGCGCGCGCCATCGCAGTGAAAAGCGGGCAGCGTATCGACGGAAACCAGGAGTTCATCGGACAGGGCTTGTCCAACCTCGTCGGCAGTTTTTTCTCGTCCTACGCAAGCAGCGGGTCGTTCAACCGCAGCGGCGTCAATTACGAGGCGGGCGCGAAAACACCGCTGTCGGCAGTGGCGGCGGCCGTGCTGCTGGTGCCTATCATCGCGCTGGTTGCGCCGTTTGCCACCTACCTGCCGCATGCGGTGATGGCGGCGGTTCTGTTCATCGTCGCCTGGGGACTCATCGATCTGCATCATATCCGCGAAATTCTGCGCACCAGTCGCCGCGAGACGGCGGTACTGCTGACGACATTCGTCGCCGCGCTGTTCGCCCAACTCGAGTTTGCGATCTACGCCGGCGTCATCCTGTCGCTGCTGATCTATCTTTCGCGCACCTCGCGGCCGCTAATGCTCGACGTGAAACCGGACCCCGAAGAGGGCAGTTACCACTTCAGCGCCGACAGCGGGTTACCCGACTGCCCGCAGCTGAAAATGGTGCGCATCAATGGCTCGCTGTACTTTGGCGCCGTCGATTACGTGCAGCGCCGCCTGCAGGAAATCGACGCTGAGAATCCGCGGCAGAAGCACGTGCTGATCGTCGCGAGCGGCATCAATTTCGTCGACATGGCCGGCGCCGGCATGCTGCTCGACGAGGCGCGCCGGCGGCGGCTTCTCGGCGGAGGCCTGTATTTCTATCGCATGAAAGACGAGGCGCGGCAAATCCTGCAGCGCGCCGGATGCGCCGCTGAAATCAGCGAGGAAAACATTTTTCCCGTGAAAACGCGCGCCGTGAGCGCGATCTATCGCAGGCTCGACCCCGGGATCTGCCGCAATTGCTCGGCGCGGATCTTCCGGGAGTGCCATGTTGCACTGCCCAACGGCGAGCCGCGCGGCGCAGCGTAGCCCCCCGGCAGCCTTACTCAGCGGCCGCTTGCGGGTGGTCCTTGAGCGCGGGTTTGATGCGGCGATGGCCGTGCAGCATCGCGCCAACGATGATAATGCCGCCGGTGCACAACGCCAGCACGAGGAAAGCGAAACTCGCGTAATTGAGCGCCGTCATCGTATCCGGTGCGAGCCCCAGCTTGCCAAGTTCGGTAAGATAAACCGGGACCACCAGCGCACGGCTCACGGCTACGATCAGCATGATCGCCGCCATCACGACCTTGATCAGATAGGGCTTGACGTAGGTGGTGCCGATCGCACCGAGCTGGATGCCGAACAGCGAGCCGGCGAGCAGGATCAGCGTGAGCCGGATGTCGATCAGGCCATGCAGCGCGTACTTGATGCTGCCGCCGAACCCCATCACGAACGCGATCACGAGTTCGGTCGCGCTCGCCACGATCGCCGGCGCACCGAGCACGTACATCATGCCCGGCACACCGATAAAGCCGCCGACGGCGATGGTGGCGGCGAGCATGCCGGTCGCGAGTCCGAGCGGGATCGTGAACAGCACCGATACGCGGATGTTGGACGTCCTGAAATGAACCATCGTGCCGGGTATCTCCACCGACTGCACCCATCTGGCCAGGCGCGAGGTCCGCTCCTCGGCGTGCGTGTCGCCCCTGCGGTAGACCTCGATCGCGTCGCGCAATACATAGGAACCCACGATCGCCAGCACGATGACGAAAGAAAGGCTCACGTAGAGATTGGAACCAGCCTCGCCGTAGTTGATTTTGATGTGCTGCTGAACGTCGGCGCCCACCCACACTCCGAGAGAAGCGGTAGCCGCCATCACCAGGCCGAGCTTGATATCGACGTGGCCGAAGCGATAGCGCTTGTAAGCGCCCACCAGTGCTTTCGGAAACTTGTGGCACATGTTGCTCGCCACGGCAACCACGCCGGCCACGCCCATGCTCATCATCGCCGGCGTCAGCACGAAGGCGCCCCCCGAGCCGATGAAGCCGCTCACCAGCCCGCCGATGAATCCGATCACGAAAAGCGCCAATACATTGGCGGTGGTGAGATCGATGAAATTGACGGCAACCGGATCCGGCATCGACTAATCCCTGCGTCTGGCGGTAATACCCAGCACTTCCCAAAAGTAACCGGTGAACGCGCCGTGCGAAAAGGAAAACATGAACGCGGTAATCACCGGCAGCGCCGGATACCAGCCGTCAGTGCGCGTGAATGCCGCCATGATTTCGTGATGGAACAAGAACAGCGCCAGATAAAGAGCGCCCGAAATCAATCCGGAAATGATCAATCCGGCGTACGGCTTGTTGTTGCCCACCGAACCTTCCTCTCACCGCTAGACTGGCATAAACTCAATTAGACCATGGGATTCGTTGGGCCGTAAATCAATGCCGCAGATACTGCCATTAACGGCATTGATACGGGCACGCAGTTGAGAGCGCGTCGCATTCCCTGTAATCTGCACAGATTCCCGGAATCCCCATGGCCAACCGCCTCACTAAAATCTATACCCGCACCGGAGACGCCGGCACCACCGGGCTCGCCGACGGCTCGCGCGTGGCGAAGGACGCACCGCGCATCGAGGCGATCGGCACGGTCGACGAACTGAACAGCGCGCTCGGCGTGCTGCTTGCCGAGGACCTTCCCGTCGAGGTGCGCGCCTGTCTCGAGGGCGTGCAGCACGATCTGTTCGATCTCGGCGGCGAATTGAGCGTCCCCGGCCACGCCATCATGAGCGAGGCGCACAGCAAGCGGCTCGAAGACTCGCTCGACGCGTTCAACGCCAAATTGCCCGCGCTCAAGGAATTCATCCTTCCTGGCGGCTCGCGTGCGGCAGGCCTCGCCCACGTCGCGCGTACCGTGTGCCGGCGTGCCGAGCGCACGCTGGTCGCGTTATCCCGGAGCAACCCGCAATCGCCACCGATGCTGCAATACCTGAACCGCCTGTCCGACCTCCTGTTCGTGCTGGCGCGCACCCTCAACCGCCACGCCGGCGGCGATGACGTCTATTGGCAGCAGGGCAAGAACCGGTGACCGGTGATCCTAGAAACGGTAATTCAGCCACGGAAACACACGGAATCACACGGACGAGCTACGAGGTATGTGTTCAGCTCGCATCACCGGGAAGGTGAGGCACTGCGGAGCAGAGTTTGGCTGATTTTTCCGTGCCTTTCCGTGTGCTTCCGTGGCCGACCGCGGATTTTCGGGTGATTGGTTTTACCGGCGGTTGCTTCGAATCTGTTCTAAATGCTCGCACACGGTCTGCGCGCCTTCGAGGATGCGCGGCGTCTGGCGCTGGATGTGGTCGGGATCGACAAACATCGCGTTGACGTTGCGCAGTTTGACGAACCGCTGGTAGCTGCGCCACTGCGCGGCAAATTCATCCGGGACCGTCGCGGAACTGCCGCCGAGCACGACCTCCGGCTCGAGCGCCATCACGCTTTCGAGCGACACCACCGGGGTCAGCGTCGGGATCCCCGCGAATACGTTGATGCCGCCGCACAGCCTGATCACGTCGTTGATCATATGGCGGCCGTTGACGGTCATCAGCGGCGTGTGCCAGATCTCGTAGAACACCCGCACCTTGGGGCGCGCGCCGAAGCGCTCGCGCAACGCGGCGATGCGGCGCTCGAATTCATCGGCCGCGATCTGCGCGACGGCGCCGGTTCCTGCCAGCGCCCCGACCGCGCGCAGCAACTTCGGGATGGCGGCAAGCGTCGCGGGCTCGATGACAAAGACATTGAATCCGAGCGATTCAAGGCGCTCTATGTCGGCGACCTGGTTGCCGCTTTTCCAGCCGATGATGAGATCCGGCTGCAGGCTCAGCACGCGCTCGAGATCGATGCGCGAGGCGTCGCCAACCTGCGGAACGCCCTTCGCAGCCGCCGGGTAATCGCTGTAACGCGCCACTCCGACCAGCCTCGCCCCGGCGCCTGCGGCGTAGGCAAGCTCGGTGAGGGAAGGCGCCAGAGCGACAATGCGCTGCGCCGGCGTCGGTAAGCTCACCGTCCTGTCGCGGTCGTCAGTGACGCTGATTCCAGCGCCCCGCGCCGACAAGGCAAGCGCCAACATGCCGAACACGACGAATCGGTAAGACGCCACGCTAAAGGATTGCGGTCCGTGTCGGCGCGCTGAAATTCCCGCACGCGCCGCGCTATTGCTCGGTTTCGAGCAGCCTGGCGCGGCGTTTGCGCACCGCCTCGGCGAGCGTGTCGAGCAACTTGCGGCTGTCTTCCCAGCCGATGCAGCCGTCGGTGATGCTTTGCCCGTAAACCAGCGGCTTGCCGGACAGCAGGTCCTGGCGGCCGGCCTTGAGATGACTTTCGACCATGACACCGAAGATGCGGTCTTCGCCGCCCGCAAGCTGGCGCGCAACGTCGTGCCCCACATCCATCTGTTTCTGCGGCTGCTTGGCTGCGTTGGAGTGGCTCAAATCGATCATCAGCCGCTGTGCGAGCCCGGCGTCCGCCAGCGCCTTCGCCGCCGCATCGACGCTTGCCGCGTCATAGTTGGGTGTTTTTCCGCCGCGCAGGATGATATGGCAGTCCTCGTTGCCGGCGGTCGAAACGATCGCCGAGTGTCCGGCCTTGGTCACCGACAGGAAATGATGCGGCGCCTGCGCGGCGCGGATTGCATCGACCGCGATCTTGATGTTGCCGTCGGTGCCGTTCTTGAAGCCGACCGGGCACGACAGGCCCGACGCCAGCTCGCGGTGGATCTGGCTCTCCGTGGTGCGCGCGCCGATCGCGCCCCACGACACGAGGTCCGCGATGTATTGCGGCGTGATCATGTCGAGAAACTCGCAGCCGGCCGGCACGCCGATATCGTTGATGTCGAGCAGCAGCTCGCGCGCGAGGCGTATGCCCTCGTTGATGCTAAAGCTGCCGTCGAGTTTAGGATCGTTGATCAGCCCTTTCCAGCCGACGGTGGTGCGCGGCTTCTCGAAGTAAACGCGCATCACGATCAGCAGGTCGTCAGTGAGCTTGTCTTTCGCTTCCCTGAGCCTGCCCGCGAATTCCTTCGCCGCCTTCACGTCGTGAATCGAGCACGGCCCCATGATCAGGAGCAGGCGATCGTCGGCACCGTGCAAGATGCGGTGCACGGCCTGGCGCGTTTCGTAGATCAGCAGCGCGGCGTTCTCCGAAACCGGGAATTCGCGCAGCACGTGCGACGGCGGCACCAGCTCCTTGATCTCCCTGATCCGTACGTCGTCGGTTCGTTGCATGAATATCACTCAAATCCTGAAAAATCATGCCATTGTAACCCAACATTCAACATCGCCAGAAACGCTATCCCAACTGCACGTAGCGAATCTCCATCACCTCGAGTTCCTCGGCCCCTGCCGGGGTCTTGATGCTTACCACCGATCCGGCGCGCGCTTTGTTGAGTGCGCGCGCTACCGGGGAAATCCAGCTGACGCGGCCGCGCGCGGG
>Ga0113563_10002521_pt1 | contig 11080 bp, 9 predicted proteins | sample Mud3Dept3metaG_FD_80117 | JGI IMG/M metagenome (GOLD analysis project Ga0113563, IMG submission 80117) | Freshwater wetland microbial communities from Ohio, USA, analyzing the effect of biotic and abiotic controls - Mud 3 Core 4 Depth 3... | ecosystem: Environmental > Aquatic > Freshwater >...
AGGTGAGATCTACCGCTTACTAGAAAGGACCGGAATTTCTTTTCCGAGTGTCGAAGACTGATCCGACTGTGGGAGCATCGATTCCCATCCTTCGTTCGAAGGAGCGACAGCTTCCCCATTCCCTTCAGCATCTTTTTCTTTGGCCATCAGCTCGACCTCTTGGATCAATGTGTCCATCAACTCTTCGATCGGGACCTTTCGGACGAGCTTGCCTTTCTTGAACAGAATGCCTTTGCCTTCCCCGCCGGCAATCCCGATATCCGCTTCCTTCCCTTCGCCGATACCGTTCACGACGCAGCCGAGGACCGACACATTGAGCGGGGTCTTGATATGGCCCAGCTTCTTTTCCAATTCGTTGGCCAACTTCACCACGTCGATCTCCACGCGGCCGCAGGTGGGACAGGCGATGACATTGATCCCTCGATGGCGCAGTTCGAGCGACTTCAAGATTTCGAACCCCACCTTCACTTCTTCAACCGGATCGGCAGCGAGCGACACGCGCAAGGTGTCCCCGATGCCCTGCGAAAGCAAGTATCCGAGACCCATGGTGGATTTGACTGCCCCAGTCATCGCCGTTCCTGCCTCGGTAATACCAATGTGCAGCGGATAGTCGGACTGGTGCGCAAACAACCAATAGGCATCGATTGCATGGTGCACATCCGAGGCCTTCAGCGATACCTTCATGTTCGTGAATCCCACGTCTTCTAACGCGTGGACGGCATTGAGCGCCGATTCGGCCAAGGCTTCCGGCGATGGCCAGCCGTATTTATCCAACAACGGCCGCTCGAGTGACCCGCCATTCACGCCGACACGCAAAGGAATCCCCCGCTCGTTCACGGCCTTGATGACTTCTTCGACTTTCCACCAGGCCCCGATGTTGCCCGGGTTGATCCGGACGCAGTCCACGATCTCTGCCGCTTTTAATGCCAGCCGATGGTCGAAATGAATATCTGCGATCAGCGGCACGGTCATCGCCGCTTTGATCTTAGGTAGTACCGCCGCTGCCTCGTCGTCCGGCACGGCCACGCGGATCACTTCGCACCCTGCGGCCTCCAACTGGCGAATTTGCTCGATCGTCGCCGCAGCATCACGCGTGTCGGTCGAACACATCGACTGCACGGACACAGGCGCGTCTCCGCCGATCTTGAGCTTGCCAACTTGAATCTGCCGCGTTTTCCGTCTCGTGATGTGCATCTCGTCTCTTCGCTACCTTCGTTTCACGTCTACCACCTCACGCCTCACGTCTTCGCTTAACTTCCCTGCTCATCCCCATGCGGCAATCGATCAGTCGATGAAGCCAGGGAGAACTCCTCCCGCGAGGAAGCCGGTGTCTTGCCGATGAGTTCCTTCACGCTCTGATAGATGCCTTCCGCCGTCAACCCATATCGTTCGCGCAGGAAGTCCTGCGGTCCTTGCTCGATGTACCAATCCGGTAGCCCCAAGACCTTCGTCGTCACATGCGTGACCCCGCCATCGGACAGGGCTTCGAGCACGGCTGAACCGAACCCACCCATCTTGCTGCCTTCTTCAACCGTCACCAGGTAACGAACGTGCTTCGCCACTTCGACGATCAAGTCATGATCCAGCGGCTTCACAAAACGCGCATTCACTACTGCCGTGGAAATACCTTCTTCCTCAAGCCGTTTTGCCGCCGTCACTGCCTGCGAGACCGGGACACCGATGGCGACGATCGCCACTTCCGTACCATCGCGCAACAACTCGCCTTTCCCGATTGGCAAGGCCTTCGCCTCCTGATCCATCATCACCCCCAGGCTCAACCCGCGGGGGTATCGCACCGAAGCAGGCCCGTCATACTGGACACAGGTCTTCAGCATATGCTGCAACTCATTTTCATCCTTTGGCGCCATGACGACCATGTTCGGAATGTGGCGCAGAAATGCATAATCGAATGCGCCGTGGTGCGTCGTCCCATCTTCCGCAACCAACCCTCCGCGATCAATACAAAAGGTCACCGGCAGATTTTGCGTGGCGACATCGTGAACCACCTGGTCGTACGCGCGCTGTAAAAATGTGGCATAAATCACCACCACCGGCCGGAGGCCCTGCGTCGCAAGACCCGCGGCGAATGTCACCGCATGTTGTTCGGCAATCCCCACATCGTAGATCCGGTCCGGAAACTCTTTCTCGAAAATATTGAGGCCGGTCCCTTCGCACATCGCAGCCGTGATCGCGACGATCCGCTTGTCCGCTCGGGCCAGCTTAATCAACGATTCGATGGCGATCTGCGTATAGGATGGCCGCGCTGCTTTCTTCGCCGGAGCTCCGGTTTCCCGGACAAAAGGCGGACAGGCATGGAACCAAACCGGATTCTTCACCGCAGGCTCATAGCCCAGCCCTTTTTTTGTAATGACATGGAGCAACACCGGCCCCTTCATCTTCAGCGCGTTGTCCAAGGTGGGCAGCAGATGCTCGAAGTTATGTCCATCGATCGGCCCCGCATACCTGAACCCAAGCTCTTCAAAGAGCAGCCCAGGGAGAATCGCGCCCTTGGCCAGCTCTTCAGCCCGGCGGGCCCACTTCTGCACGTCCTGCCCGATATGAGGAATCTTGCCCAACAGTTGCCCTGTTTCCTCCCGCATCTTGGCATAAAACTCACCGGTGAAGGTCCGGTTCAAATAGGAGGAGATAGCTCCGACGTTCTTCGAAATGGACATTTGATTGTCGTTCAGAATGACCAGGAAGTCTTTCCCCAGCCCTCCAGCATGGTGCAGGCCCTCCAGCGTCATCCCTGCCGTCATGGCGCCGTCGCCGACGATGCAGACAACCTTGTGCCGCTGTTTCAACTGCTCACGCGCCTCGACCATACCGTAGGCCGCAGATACGCCGGTGCCCGCATGGCCCGCGTTGAACGTATCGTAGACGCTCTCCTCCCGCTTGGTGAAGCCGCTCATTCCCCCGTACTGTCTGAGCGTGTGAAACTGTTCCCGACGCCCGGTGAGTAGTTTGTGTGCATAGGCTTGATTGCTCGTGTCCCATACGATCTTATCCTTGGGGGTATTGAGCAGGTAGTGCAATGCCACCGTGAGTTCAATCACTCCGAGGTTTGAGGCGAGGTGCCCTCCGACGTTGGACACCACACCGATAATCTGCTCTCGCAGCTCCTGGCACAAGGCAGGAAACTGCGTCGGTGACAGCCGTTTCAGATCGGCCGGGCTATGAATGGTCTTCAAGATCGACATGGCAAATGCTCCTTTGCGTCAAGGCATACGCCTGTATCAACGAAAACGAGCCTGGCTCAGATTAGCGTTCGTGAAGCAGTGTGGCAGCTTGAGCGCTCGTAGGGGGGAGTGTCACATGGAAATCCCATGATGTCAAGGGGTTAGCCAACTCGATCCGGTTCATTGGTTCATTGACGACGTGAGTCTGATTCGAACCGATAGGTAAGCACTGTTGAAACTGTAAAGTCTGCAGCACTCCCGGTAATAAAGTCCAGATTCTCCACCGCGTATACTTGCCACAAGAAACGCGGGACTACACGATAGCTGAACCCCAGGACTGATTCTGTAACACCTTGGTCGAATACAGGTGAGCCGGTCCCGGAAAACGGCGACGAATAGTAGTCAAAATGGGTTGTGATCGACAGGTTCTCCGACCACAGGTATTCGATGGCGGCAAGCCCGGATAGAGTGGGCTGCAGGCCAAAACCTGCTATGGTGCCGGTCGGGACAACTCCAGTCACGTTCGCATAGAGCAACCATCGGCCAGCCACAAGCTTCTCAGCCGCTAGACCTAATCCGAAATCCGGACTCCCGCTTCCGAAAAAAGCCGATTGATCCCCCGTCGGCAACTTCACTGCGCCACGGAGTGAAACAGCCGGCATCGCTGCTCCCTCGATCAGGAGTTGATACTTACTCATCAGCGTCGTATCTCCCAACCCCATGGCGCCAGGACCTCCGTTCATGATTGTTTGTCCGTTCCGAGTAACATTAAATAAAAAGTTGGAGTTCCTAAACGCCGCTCGCGCCGGATTCTCGCCAGTCGTTGCCCGCTCGGTCGCAGTAATGGCTCCATTCATAAATCCCTGATACCGGTAGAGCACCGGCACTTCCAGTCCAAGCTCCAATTTGTCAGTGGCACCATAACGAAGGAAGAGACCGGATCTGAGGGTTTCAAATTTTACGATCACGTTGATCGGCGGCGTATTATCGTTGTAGATACTGGCGGTCTCAGCAAGTTCTAACCGCACGTCGATCGTACCCGGTTTCACGACGGCTGCACGGTCGCCGGGAAGACTCAACACCAACTGTTGAAAGGCCTGAAAGTTCCTGACCGGGAAGGGACCGAACCCCTCCGCCCCAACCAATGCAGGCGGGAAAGAAAGGGAGACGAGGAGTGCGGCAAAGACTACTCGATACACCACCAACCGTAATCGGACTTTCACAATATCTTCCGCTCACGAGCAATCACGGGTAATCACGAGTGGTGAGCTTAAACCCGTCTCTAGCAGGCCGTTGAAAAACAATTTCGACACCCCAGGAATGCAGCCCTTCAAGGGACCACAAATGCCATCAGAAAAGCCCGCAGAGCGGCCAAAAAGGCCGTCCAGCAAGGCCGCAGCGAGCGAAGAGGCGAATACTCTTTGCCGTACGTTGAGCCTCTGAGCGATGCGAGAACGCTGCTGGCGGACTTTTTCAACACCCTGCTAGACATTCGAAGGCGCACCCATTGGCTTCAAGCTGCATGCTGACATTCCTCAACATGTAGTCAACAGTGAACTCTGGACTATCCCGGTAGATTTGTTGTGTCCTGAGAGCCATAGCGTTTTGCACACTGTAGAGTATAGCAATGGGTGCATGGCTATCCCTCAGGAAATGGGGGAGGTCTGAAATAGCGGTAAGCGCAAGACACAGTACAACCGATTCGCAGCCTGTGCCGCTGGGCGCAGGCTGGAAAGAAAGGGAGGGGGAGTGTGCAAGGGCTACTCGGTACAACACCCTGTTCCTCCAAACATAATGCGCCTACCCATCAGTACGGGAAGTCGAGCCCGGCAAAGACCGCACCACCCTCCCGGCTGTAGCCGTAGTCGACCCGCCCGACGACGTTGGGTCTGACGACCCCACGGAACCCTATACCTGGAGTCATGCGATAGTCATTAAAGTTGACTTCTGTGTAATCATTGAAGACCTGCCCGGTGTCCAAAAACGGCGCAATCTCGAAATCCGCCGTGACCCCCGCAATCTTCGCTCGCATTATGTGAATACGCTCTTCGATACTCAACGCGACAAGGTTCTTATCGATGTAACGATCGACACCATAGCCTCGCAGGTTGTTCTGTCCTCCCAGCGAACTTTGCTCGAAGAACGGCACCTGATCCCCGATGGTGGCTTGAAGATCCGCACGCAGGATGAGAATCGCGCGCTTCGATTCACTCGGGAGCAGCTTCTTGATCTCAAGCTCGTAGCGGGAGTAGATGGGATGATCGCCGTTGCGGATATTCTGGTTCACCTCCGCATAGGCCGTGACGGCCATCCCATCGGTCGGCGAAACAAGATTATTGCGCGTATCGTAATAGAACGTCGCCCGGTTCCCGAAAATGAGCGTCTCGCCTTGAACGCCGTCGACGGAGGAGAACTGGTCGCCCGTAAAGGGCAGATCGACCCCGCCTCTCTGCAGACTCACTTGACGAAATCGCTGACCAACGGCAATCTGCGTCACCTCATTCACATGAATCCCGAATCGCCAGTTTACCCTGGCTTCACGCGCGGTGTAATTCGTTTCCCCTGACTCTGATGTTTCTTCCCCTAAGCCAAAAAACCGAGCGGTGGCGTTTTTGAAAAATGAGGCGCCGAAGTTCAACGAGTAGCGCCCCTGACTGAAGGCTGGATCAGCGTAACTGAACGCCACCTTGCGCTCGATCTCCTCCGTGAAAGATCCGACGAATCGAATTTCACGCCCTCCCGGCTCGTATCGAAATATATTGAGTGTGCCGCGTGCCCCAAGATAGGAATTGTTAATGAGCATTGGGGCGACAACGTATCTGAGATCTCCATCAGGGTCAGTGAACAGAATCGGGACGATCAACCCACCCTCGCTCCCATCATTCTTGCTGGTGGACACGACAGGAACCGGGAAATATTGAACATCAGCCCACGCATAGTCCAGTAGCATGGCGGCGTTCGCCGCAAGGAACACGAGGACAGCGACGATGCAGCCGTGCAGGCTTGTCATGAAATTCCTGGAGGGGGTTACTGGGCTTTAATCTTGTCGGACTTCTTGCGAAGCTGGTCTACCAGGTCGGCATAGTTTGAGGAACGAAGGATCTTCGAAAACTGCCCTCTGTAATTATTCACTAGACTGACACCGTCCACCACCACGTCATACACCCGCCAATCATTACCCTTGTTGAGCAAGCGGTAGTCGAGCGGAATTTCGATCTTGCCGGTCAACACCTTTGTCCGGACTTCGGCATAGTCTTTCTCAGTCCGTTCATTGATATACTGCACACCTTCTCCAGAATAGCTTTCGACCTTGTCGGCGTAGGAATTGGTCAAGAGCGTCCTGAATAACGCGACAAATTCTTCCTTGTCTTTGTCGGACAGCGTATTCCAAGAAGCCCCCATAGCCCGTCTGGACATTTCCTGATAGTCGAACCGATCCCCGACAACCTGTTCCAATCTCCGCCGGCGTTCCTCAGCTCTCCCTGGCTGCTTAAGTTCCTTGTCCTGGATGATTTTCAGCACCTCGTCGATGGTGCTCTTCATGGCGTCGGTCGCGCCACCCGCCACTGCCGATTGGACCGTCACCCCACCGAGCAGCAACAGCAGACAAGCTATCCCACTTGCGAGCCCACCCCAACTCCATCTCTGCCTTTGTGTCACGGCAGATCCCTGGGTCTCCATGTATCCTCCTTCTGTATACGCCTTCGTGCGCTCCGTGATCGGATCGTCACTTCACGTTGCCATGCACGTACTGACTCACCAACTCCTCAAGGTCGAGGCCCGATTCGGTATCGCGTATCGTATCTCCCGGCTTGAGCGGATCGCCGCCCCCTCCTGGAGACAGGGCTAGGAATTTCTCTCCGATGATGCCCCGCGTCTTGATAGACGCAATGGTGTCCGTATAGAGTTTGACGGTGTTGTTGACCGCCAGTTTCACCTTCGCACGATCCTCGATGAGCGTAATCCCTCTGACCCTGCCGACTTCGACGCCGGCGATTTCGATTGCCGAACCAGGCTTGAGCCCCGACGCGCTGTTGAACTGCGCTTCAACTTCATAGACATCGCCTCCGATCAACTCGAGCTTCCCAAGCTTGATCGACAGATAGGCGAGGCACAACACGCCGACAAGCACAAACACGCCGACCACCATCTCCAACTTGGTTTTTTCCATCCTTGGTACTCCCTTCTCACCCAACAAGCGATCCAGGCAGCGCCAACGTCCCACCGACTGAAATGAATTCTTGGATCTCCGGATCGGTGGTCCGCTGAAACTCAGCAGCCGTGGCCATCAATGCGATTTTGCCTTTCCGAAGCATCGCTACCCAATCAGAAATCCCGAAGATCTCAGGAATTTCATGGCTGACCATGACCGCCGTAAAGCCGAACCGCCGGTGCATCGTGACGATCAAATCGTGAATCGATTTTGCCATCAACGGGTCCAACCCTGTCGTCGGCTCGTCGAAGAGGATAATCTCCGGCTCCATGACTAATGCGCGTGCTAATCCAGCCCGCTTGCGCATGCCACCGCTCAACTCAGCAGGAAACTTGTGCCCCATCCCCGCCAACCCGACCTCCTTCAGCTTCTCCTCAACCCGTCGCCCTACCTCCGGGCCCTTCATACGCGACTTCTCCCGCAACGGGAACGCCACGTTCTCAAAGACCGTCAGCGAGTCGAACAACGCGGCGCCCTGAAAGAGCATCGCGAACTGTTTCCGGACATCGTTCAAATGTGTGCCCGACAGCCGAGAGATCTCCACATCGCCAACCCACACCTCACCACGATCCGGTTGCATGAGCCCGATCATGTGCTTGAGAAGCACACTCTTTCCCGATCCACTGCCACCGATGATGGTCGTGAGTTTACCGACCGGGATCGAGAGATCGACGCCTTGCAGTACCGGCTGCCCACCTAACTTCTTTTCAACGCCGACCAGCTTGATCATACATACTCCGTGAGGCGTAAGGCGTCAGGTGCAAGGGGTACAGGACTTCGCTCCTTTGAAATCGCCTCACATCTCACGCATCACCCATCACCTCTTCAGAGCAGCAGCGATGTCAGCAGATAGTCCCATACGAGGATGAGCACGGACGACAAGACCACCGCCTCCGTCGTCGCGGTCCCAAGTCCCTCGGCGCTCTGCCTTGTGTAAAACCCTTTATAGCAGCAGACCCAACTGACGATCAGCCCAAAGCTGATCGACTTAAGAATGCCGCCGTACACGTCTTTCCATTCCACGGCCGATTCGACCGAGCTCCAATAGGCCCCTTCACTCACTCCCAACAAGTTCACTCCGACGATGGAGCCACCATAGATACCGACCACATCGAAGATAGCTACAAGCAATGGGACCCCGATCAGGCCGGCCACCAATTTCGGCGCGATCAGATATTGCAGCGGATTGATCGCCATGGTATCGAGTGCATCGATCTGTTCTGTAATCCGCATGATGCCGATCTCGGCGGTCATAGCTGATCCCGCCCGCGCAGTCACCATCAACGCCGCCAACACCGGCCCCAACTCCCGAATCATGCTCAACGCCACCGCGGCGCCCAGCACTCCCTCGGAGCCGAATCTCCGCAAGCTGTAATAGCCTTGCAGCGCCAGCACCATCCCCGTAAACGCCGCGGTGAGCACGACGACAAACGTGGATCGATACCCGATAAAGTGGAGCTGTTTCATCGTTTGATGGAATCGAAACGGCGGCCGCACCAGCCAAGCAAACGCCGACAGCATGAACAGCACCATGCGGCCCATCTCCTGTACGCGCATGACGGCCCACGCACCCAGCTGTTCAATCGCGTTCGTCATCGGTTACCTGGACGGTCGAAGAGATTCACGGCCTGTCTCCGCATAGCGCTGAAACCATTCAGTCAACCGATCCCCGGCCACCCGACTCTGCTTTCGCAGCCGATTCAGCCCCGCGAGGCTGGAGGGGCGGCTGATGAGCGTCTGCATACCTTTGATCCAGCCAGTGGGCCTGAGAAACAGATTGAAGTCAAGAGGGAGATCTTCATCCACCAGATCGGAGACCGTCCGCACGATCGCCATCGGCAGGCCTCGCTCCGCCGCCTCCGCCGCCACCGCCGCGCTTTCCATATCGAGCCCGGTCGCGTCGGTCAGACGCCGCAGCCGGCGCTTCTCTTGCGCCTGCCACACCACGGTTCCCGATGATACGACTGTTCCGACCCGCGCAACCAGCCCCGCATACTGCGCCACCATGAGAAGACCTGCGCGTACAGCCTCATCGCAGAATACACGATCTCCCCCCATCGTCCAGGTTCCTTCACCCTGCACAGAAGACACCGCCGTGCCGACGATGAGGTCTCCTACCTGAGCCGGTACGAGCGCACAGGCAAAACCCGTGGATATGACCAGCGACACGAGCTCTGCCTTCAATATCTTTCCCGCAATAGTGCCGGCCGCAACGGGACCGACGCCGGTTTGGATGAGCCAATACGTGCACCCCCCTTGCTGTCCAATATGGCAGCGGACTCCGGCGATCGTCGCAACACGATCCGCTACAAGCCCACGCCGTACGGCCTGGAGTTCCCAGTGAGTCGCGGCAAAGATGGCGATGGGATTCACCGAATATCCTGAGAGGGGTTGCCGCGCGCCAATGGATGACGCCGGCAGGCTGTTCAACGATCGGCTCGATGACAGCCGGACGCGAGTACGTGCTCCCGTACTTCGTCGGCCCGCATCTTCCCGCGCGTCCGTAAATTCCGATACATGGCCAAGGCCCACAACGGAAAGTATTGGCAGTACCAATGGTAGCGGAGATAAAACACTCGAGGAAATCCGGTACCCGTATGGCGGATCTCTTCCCACGATCCGTCTTTCGTTTGGTGACGGAGCAGATATTGGACGCCACGAGCGACGCTGAAGGCATCCGTCATCCCGGCCGACATGAGTCCCATGATGGCCCAGGCCGTTTGAGAAGACGTACTGTCCCCTTTTCCGCTCCAAGCAGGGTCGCCGTAAGACAGACACGATTCGCCCCACCCGCCATCGGGATTTTGCTTCGACTCAAGCCAGGCGACTGCACGGCGAATAGAGGGCTCCGAGAGATCCACTCCGATCGCACGGAGACCGGCCAGGACGGACCAAGTGCCATAGATATAATTCACGCCCCACCGACCGTACCAACTCCCGTCGGTCTCCTGCTCTCGCTTGAGGAACCGAAGAGCCGGGGCCACGGCGGGGTGCGACTGATCATAGCCCAACGCCGCAAGCATTTCGAGGCAGCGTCCGGCTAAGTCGGACGTGCTCGGATCAAGCAAGGCATGGTGGTCGGCAAACGGGATATAGTTGAAGACGATACGATTGTTATCCTTGTCGTACGCGCCCCACCCGCCATCGGACCCTTGCATGGCGAGGACCCAATTCATCCCTCGCCGGATGGATTCCTGCAAATTGGTGGTCTGAGCCATCCGAGTTTTCGACAGCGCCATCAACGCCACTGCCGAGTCGTCCACATCGGGATAGAACTCGTTTTCAGACTGGAAATACCAGCCTCCCGGTTCCGCATCGGGAGACGAGAACTTCCAATCTCCAACCGTTGTTGTCTGGCGAGAGAGCAAGTACGCACCCGCTTTCTGGAGAGATGGGTGGTCCTGCGACATCCCGGTTTCGATAAGGGTATTCATGAGCAATGCCGTATCCCAGATTGGAGAGTCGCAGGGCTGGAGATGCAGCGCCTCGACGGGCTGGTCGCCGATCGACACCGTGCCGTAGACTTCCAGCGATTCGATTTCGTGAAGCGCTTTCTGCACTAGGGGATCGTCCACCTGATACCCCAAACATTGCAGCGCCATGATCGAATTGGCCATGGCCGGGAAAATGCCACCCAGCCCCCCGCTGCCCTTGATGTGTTCCAGCATCCAGGTCGAGGCGCAATGCA
>Ga0113563_10002522_pt1 | contig 11080 bp, 12 predicted proteins | sample Mud3Dept3metaG_FD_80117 | JGI IMG/M metagenome (GOLD analysis project Ga0113563, IMG submission 80117) | Freshwater wetland microbial communities from Ohio, USA, analyzing the effect of biotic and abiotic controls - Mud 3 Core 4 Depth 3... | ecosystem: Environmental > Aquatic > Freshwater >...
CGCAGGAGCACGAGTACGAGACCTTCTTCGTCGGCGTGCTGGCCGAAGGGCCCTATCCCGCCGACCCTGATGAGACCTTCACCAGCTACGTCGAGGACAGCTGCGTGCCGGCCTTCGAGCCCTATGTCGGCAAGACCTACGCCGACTCGGAGCTCGAGATCTTCTGGTTCTACCCGACCAGCGACGGGTGGGCCTCCGGCGACCGGTCGATCCAGTGCGCCGTCTACCACCCCCGGATCCACCGGCTGACCGAGTCGCTCAAGGGCTCAGACCGCTGACCCGGCACGGGATGGCGCTCATCCCCGGCCAGTCGGCTTGGATAGGCGAGTCGGATCACGACCAAGGCCTCTCGACAGCGGTGGCAGGCGAGATCAGAGTGCAGGGGTACACGGGGGGCTTCGACGCGCGACCCGAACCCAGGCCGCCGGGGCCGCGCTGAGTCACTGGCGAGACCGACCCGTGGACGAGGACAGGCTGGCTGACGTGCACGTGAGCGTCGGCCTTGTTTACGGGCGCCCGACCCCAACGGGCCGCCGGCCGGTCGAGGAGGTCCGTGCAATGCTCCGCTTCATCGCGGTGCACCCGATCGTCTTCGGGGAGGAGCAGCTCAAGACGCTCGCGCAGGAGCCGATCCCCGAGGGCGTCACCTGGAAGAGCACCTTCTGTGCCTTCGACGACAACCGGTCCTACTGCCACTGGGAGGCGCCCTCGAGGGATGCAGTCACGGCGATCTTCGCCAAGTACGAGATCCCCTACGAGGCGCTCCACGAGGTCAGGCTGTTCGATCCCGCCACGGGCGAGCTGGAAGCGGCTCCCATGGAGAAGGTATTGCAGCCCGCCTGAGTGCCGGGTTCGTCACGCTGTGTGAGCCCCCGGTGGGTCGCCACCGGGGGCTCGACCTTGGTGCGAGGCTGGACGCGCGTCGCTGACCACGACGCCTTCGGTGGGGGTGGCCCCGACGAGCCCGGTCGCGACGCCCGTACGTCGCGCCCGGGGCGTGGCATCATCCGCGCAACACGTCACGCCGACGCGAGGAGGAGCAGCCAGTCGTGCCGCCGATCACCGAGCTGACCCGGATCGAGCCCGTCCACCTCGGGCGCCTCGAGAAGCAGGGCATCTTCACGACCGGGCTCCTGCTCGAGGCTTCTGAGACCGTCACGCGGCGCCAGTACCTCGCCGACCATGTCGACGCGAGCACCGTCGACGTGCTCCGCTGGCGGGACGAGGCTCTCATGCTCAACCTGGCTGGCTTTGGCCCTGATGAGCACGCCCTCTTGATCCAGGCCGACATCGGCGGGCTGCGCGATATCCTCGATCTCGACCTCGACGCGTTCCGCGAGCGTGTGGCGCGGGCCGCGCTGGACCTCAAGATCGAAGCGCCACCGGACCTGATGGTCGAAGGCTGGTGGGACCAGGCGCGCACGCTCGAGGAGGAGTAGGGGAGGCCGGTCCGCAGTCCACCTCGCGCGATGCGACCGCCGAGGCACATCGGACCCCTCGTCCGTCTCACGGGCTAGGATGAGCTCGTGAGCACTGTTCGACACGCCCTGGCCGGCGCCCTCGTGGGGGTCGCGACGATCGTGGCCCTGGTGGCGCTCGGACTGCTCCTGGTCGGCAACCCGGTCTGGTTTCGCCTCACCCAGGAGCGCGCGCAGGCCGATGCCTGGACCGGCTGGCCCATGGCGACCGTGACCGCTGTGACCAACGCGGTCTTCGCCGATGTCGTCGTCGGGCCGCCCGACTTCGACCAGGTCGTCGATGGCGCAGCGGTCTTCACCGAGCGCGAGCGAAGTCACTTCCGGGACGTCCGGGTCGCCGTGGTCGGGTTCGCCGCGCTGACGATCCTCGCGCTGGCGTTGCTGTTGCTCGGCCACCGCCTGGCCCGTGGCGCGCGCTGGTTCTGGCAGGGTGTCGCGGGCGGCGCTGTGGCGCTGGCGGGTGGGGTGATGCTCCTCGGATTGCTCTCGCTGGCCGCGTTCGAGCAGGTGTTCGAGGTCTTCCATCAGCTGCTCTTCCCCGAGGGCTCCTACAACTTCGACCCCACGACCGAGCGGATGGTGCAGCTGTTCCCGATGCAGCTGTGGTTCGAGACGTCGATCGCGCTGGGGGTCGTCCTGGTCGTCCTGGCCGGGCTGACACTCGCGATCTGTGCCATCCGGCTCGACCGAGCGTCGCGGAGAGAAGAGCCGCGGGTGGGCGGTGTCGTGCCGACCATCAGACAGGACGTCTCATGACCGGCGACGAGTCGTGAGCGAGGGTCCGCTGAGCGACCAGCGACTGCTCACCGTCGAAGAGGCGCTCGCAGCCGTGCTGGAGGCGATCCCGGGTCCGGCCGGTGCCGAGGCCGTGCCCGTCGAGGCGGCGCTCGGCCGCGTGATCGCGCGAGAGGTGCGGAGCTCGACCGCGCTCCCGCCCTGGGACAACAGCGCGATGGACGGCTACGCCCTGCGTTCTGTCGACACCGTGAGCAGCACCGAGGAGGCCCCGGTCAGGCTGCGCGTCATCGGTGAGGTGGCCGCCGGCAGCGCCCCTGAGGTGGCCGTCGAGCCGGGCATGGCAGTGCGCATCGCCACCGGGGCGCAGGTGCCGCCGGGTGCCGATGCGGTGGTGCCCGTCGAGCAGACGACCCCGCTGGATGCGCGGGGAATGGCAGCCGGACCACGCGGGCGGGAAGCGGCAGGTCCGCTGCCCGACGGCTGCCTCGTCCATGTCGTCGTCCCGCAGGGCATGTCGATCCGGCGGCGCGGCAGCGACCTGTCGGACGGTGCCGTGATCCTCGAGCCTGGACGGGTCGTGGGACCCGCGGAGATCGCCCTGGCCGCCGGCAGCGGGGTGGGCGAGCTGCGCGTGTATCGGCGTCCGCGCGTGGCCGTGATGGCCACCGGTGACGAGGTGCGCGCACCCGGCGAGCCGCTCGGCCCGGCAGGCATCCCCGATGCCAACGGACCCGGGCTCCGCGCGCTCGTCGCGGCGGCGGGAGCAGTGCCCGTGAGCCTCGGGATCGCCGCCGACCGGCTGGAGGATAACGTGACCCGGCTTCGGGGCGTGCTGGATGACGTCGATGCGTGTGTCGTGTCCGGCGGCGTATCGGTCGGACCCTACGACGTCGTCAGGAGCGCATTCGCGGAGCTCGGCAGCGTGGGGCTGTGGCGCGTGGCGATCCAGCCGGGCAAGCCGTTTGCGTTCGGGCTGGCAGATCGGCCGGGGCGTCCACCGGTCCTGCTCTTCGGGCTGCCGGGCAACCCGGTGTCGAGCTTCGTCACCTTCGAGCTGTTCGTGCGCCCGGCGTTGCGCCGGCTGGCCGGACGCGGCGATCTTGGGCGCCAGACCGACCGGGCCGTCCTCGCTGAGCCGGTGACCAAGGGAGCCGGGCGACGGGCGTTCCTGCGTGTCGTGGCCGCCAGGAGCGCGGACGGAAGCGTCCTGCGTGACGAGCTCGGCCGCGTGCCCGTGCGACTCGCCGGTGGGCAGGGGAGCCACGTCATGTCGGCGCTGGCGGTCGCCGACGCCCTCGCGATCGTGCCGGAGGATGTCGATAGGCTGCCCACGGGCGCCGAGACCGCGCTATGGTGGTTGGACCGCGCCTGACGAGCACGCCCGCCCTGCAGACCGGGCGCATCAGCGACCAGGGAGCCCGATGGATCGATCCACCAAGCCGCGATCGGAGCGTCGGCGGCTGACGCACGTTGACCGGACGGGGCGGCCGCGCATGGTCGACGTGAGCCAGAAGGCGGCCACCGCTCGCCGAGCCATTGCCGAGGCGTTCGTCGTGATGAGCCCGGAGACCCTCAGCCTGGTGATCGACGGGGGCGCCGCGAAGGGCGACGTCCTTACCGTGACGGAGCTGGCCGGCGTGCTCGGCGGCAAGCGCACGAGCGAGCTGATCCCGCTCTGCCACCCGATCCCGCTGACCGATCTCGCGGTCACCGCGACCCCCGATCGCGCCGCGGGCGGGCTGCGGATCCGCGCCGAGGCCGCCACCACCGCCCAGACCGGCGTCGAGATGGAAGCACTGACGGCCGCCAGCGTGGCCGCCCTGACCGCCTACGACATGGTCAAGGGCATGGACCGGGCCGCCGAGATCCGGTCCGTCCGGCTGCTCTCCAAGACGGGCGGCAAGAGCGGCGACTGGCACCGACCGGCCGAGGTGGGTGCCGAGGGAGGTGTGCCCCGTCCACCCGCGCGCCGGAGTGCAGGGCGGATCGGTGGGACTCCGATGACGAAGACAACGCCCAGGCCTGCGTCAGGCGCAGCCGCCAGGACCGGCGGGCGGCGCAAGTCGACCTGATGGAACGGCGGAGCGCATTCGTGCTCACGACGAGCGACCGCGGCGCGGCCGGCGAGCGCGAGGACACCTCCGGCGAGCTTGTCGCGGAACGGCTCCGGGCGCTCGGGCTGGCCGTGGAGCGCGCCGTGGTGCCCGACGAGGTCGATGCCATCGCCGCCGCGATCCGCCAGGCGGCCGAGCGGCACGCGCTGGTCGTCACCACCGGCGGCACGGGGCTGACGCCCCGCGACGTGACTCCCCAGGCCACCGCCTCCGTGCTCGACTACGAGGTGCCGGGGTTGGCCGAGGCCATGCGCGAGGCCGGCCGCCGCCACACCCCCATGGCCAGCCTCTCGCGCGCGATGGTCGGCGTACGTGGGCAGACCCTCGTGGTCAACCTGCCGGGCAGCCCACTCGGCGCGCAGCAGTCGCTCGATGCGATCCTCGAGGTGATCCCGCACGCGCTCGAGACGCTGGCCGGCCCCTTCGACCATGGCGCACTGACCGGCCGCTCGGACCTGCCGCCGTCCGAGCCGGAGCAGGGGCGGCCCGTGCCAGAGGCGTCGCCAGCCGAGCCGGAGCTGCACCCCGGCGGCTAGGGAGAGACCGATGGAGCCGTTCGAGCCGTTCGCCAACGTCCCCTGGTACCCGCTCGTCTTCCCGGTCTTCTACGGCGCGCTCGCGATCTTCGGTCTCGAGATGGCTCGTCACCTGCGGGTGTTCGAGGTCGCCCGGCCGTCGCATCCCGTCGGGCCGCTTGCCGCGCGGTTTGGCGGGCTTGCGCGCTACGCAATCGTCCAGACACGCATGTACCGCGACCTGCGCGCAGGGCTGATGCATGCGGGGATCTTCTGGGGCTTCGTCCTGCTCACGATCGGGACGCTCAACGCCGTCACCGGCGGGCTGGTCGAGGCGGTCGCGTCGATCCCCTTCGACGGCGCGCTGTGGGCGATGGTCACCGCGCTCCAGAACGCGGTGGCGGTCGTCGTGATCGTCAGCATCGCGGTCGCCATCTACCGGCGGCTGGTCGTGCGCCCTGCGCGGCTGACGTACTCCGCGGACGCGATCGTCATCCTGCTGCTGATCGGGACGCTGGTCGCCGCCGCCCTGCTGGCCGACGCGTTCGAGGCGGCCGCCTACGGGCCGGTCCCCGGGGCCTTCATCGGCAACGCGCTGGCCGTGCCGCTCGACGCGATCTTCGGCGACGCGTGCGCGACGCTCTACGGTGCCTGCTGGTGGCTCCACATCGCGCTCGTTGCCGCCTTCCTCGTCTACCTGCCCACGAGCAAGCACCTCCACATCGCCACGGCCTTTCCCAACGTGTTCCTGCGCAAGCTGGCTCCGCGCGGCGAGCTGCCAGCGATGGACCTCGAGCGGGAGGACGCCACCTTCGGGCTGCGGACGCTCGCCGACGTGACTTGGAAGGATCTCCTCGACGGGCTGACGTGCACCGAGTGCGGCCGCTGCCAGGATGCCTGTCCCGCCTGGGCGACCGGCAAGCCGCTCAACCCGAAGCTCTTCATCATGGGCATCCGCGACATGAGCGACGAGGCCGAGCACCGGCTGCCGCTGATCCCCAACTCACCCTCGGTGCGCGAGACCTACGGGCTCGACGACACGCTCCGCCTGACCGACCTCTCGACGCCCATCGTGGACACCGCCATCCCCTACGACGCGGTCTGGGACTGCGTGACGTGCGGGGCCTGCGTCCAGGCGTGCCCGGTCCTCATCGAGCACGTCGACAAGATCGTCGGCCTGCGCCGCAACCTGGTGCTCGAGGAGTCGCGCTTCCCATCCGAGCTGGCCGCGGCCTTCCGGGGACTCGAGAGCGTCGCCAACCCGTGGGGTCAGCCACCATCGACCAGGCTCGACTGGGCGAAGCCGCTGCCATTCCCGGTGCCGACAGCAGCCGAGATGGCCGCATCGGGCAGGCTGGGCGAGCTGGAGGCCATCTACTGGGTTGGCTGCGCCGCCGCATTCGACGAGCGCAACCGCCGGGTGGCCCGGGCCGTCGTGACGTGCCTGGAAGCGGCCGGTGTCCGGTACGCCGTCCTGGGCCAGGAGGAGTCGTGCACCGGCGATCCGGCCCGCAGGATGGGCAACGACTACGTGTTCCAGCTCCTCGCGGCGGCCAACATCGAGACGCTGGACCGGTACCACACCCGCGAGCGCACGATCATCACGGCCTGCCCGCACTGCTTCAACACGATCGGCAACGAGTACGCTCAGCTCGGGGGCCGCTACCGGGTCGTCCATCACTCGAGCTACCTGGCCGGGCTGCTCGCGGACGGCCGCCTGCGGCCGGGCCGGGTCGTGGGCCAGGGAGATGCCCGCGAGGGCTTCGATGAGGACGGGGACGGAACCGCCACGCCGATCACCTTCCACGATCCCTGCTACCTCGCCCGGTACAACAGCGTGACGAGCGCCCCGCGCGAGATCCTGGCGGCGCTGCCGGGCGTCGAGGTCCGCGAGATGGACCGCCACGGCAAGCAGTCGTTCTGCTGCGGCGCCGGCGGAGGGCGGTTCTGGATGGAGGAGCAGCGCGGGACACGGATCAACCACGAGCGTTCGCGCCAGGCGATCGCCACCGGCGCCGAGACCGTCGCTACCGGCTGTCCGTTCTGCACGGTCATGCTGCGAGACGGGCTTGCCGACCTCGGACCCGGGGCTGCGGATGGCCGTGAGATCCAGACGCGCGACCTGGCCGAGCTGCTGGCGGATGCGCTCGAGCCCGTCCGGTCAGGAAGCCGCGAGCTGCCGGTGATCCACTAGCGCCGGGCTGCCGGGGCCGAAGCATCGGGGTCGTGGCCGACGGGCCCCGAGGCGGAGCACCGGGCCCGCGCTCCGCCAGACGGACAGACGGCGGGCGCCTACGTCGGCAGGCGCGACCCGCACGCGCTGCACTTCCGCTCGGTCCAGAGATTGCCCTGGCCGCAATGCGGACAGACCGTCATCCCCTCGGTCGAGGCCGCAAAGGGCCGCTCTGCGGACTCCTCCGCGTCCCTGCGACGACCGCGCCACAGGATCAGCAGGACCGCGCAGATGCCGATGATGGCCGCAGCGACGAGCGCCGGAAGCAGGAGGCCGTCCATGGCTGGCTCCGCTCGACGGACGGGACCGCGACCCCGGGAGCCGACGGTGCGTCCGCAGGGCAAGCCTACCCCGCGGGGGTTGTGCTGACCACCCCTGATCGAGGGGCCCGTCGCCGCAACCGGGCCGGGTGCTAGGATGCCGGACGTGACCGACGCGCAGCCGGCCCCGTACCGCCTCTCGCCCGACCAGGAGCTGCTGCGCGATGCCGTGCGCACACTGGCCGACGAGCGCATCGCACATCGGGCGGCCGAGATCGACCGCACGGCCGAGTTCCCCCAGGACGTTCGCGAGCTGCTCGCCAGCCACGACGTGTTCGCGCTGCCGTTCCCCGAGCGCTTCGGCGGCATGGGCGAGGACCTGCTGACCGTGTGCCTCGCGATCGAGCAGATCAGCCGGGTGTGCGCCACGTCCGGGCTCATCCTTGCCGTGCAGGAGCTTGCCTCGCTCCCGATCATGCTCGCCGGCAGCGACGAGCAGCAGGCTCGCTGGCTGCCAAGGCTCGCCAGCGGTGAGCAGCTGATCGCGTTCGCGCTGACCGAAGCCGAAGCAGGCTCCGACGCATCCGCGATCCGGACCAAGGCCGTGCGCGACGGCGACGACTACGTGATCAGTGGCGAGAAGCGCTTCATCAGCCACGGCAGCGTGGCCGACCTGGTCATGACCTTCGCCCTGACCGACGCCGAGGCGCCGCGCCATCGCCGGCTCTCGGCCTTCGTCGTCGAGACGGACCGGCCAGGCTTCAGGGTCGTGCGGACCGAGCACAAGATGGGGATCCGCGGCTCGCCCACGGCCGAGCTTGCCTTCGACGGCGTGCGCGTCCCGGCGGGCAACCTGGTCGGCGCCGAGGGCGACGGCTTCGAGATCGCGATGCGCACGTTCGAGCGCTCGAGGCCCGGGATCGCGGCGCAGGCGGTCGGCATCGCCCAGGGCGCGCTCGAGGTGGCCGCCCGCTATGCCTCGGAGCGCCGGCAGTTCGGCCGCTCGATCGGCGAGTTCCAGATGGTGGCCGCGATGCTGGCCGACATGGACGCTCGCACCGAGGCTGCCCGCCAGCTTCTCTACAAGGCCTGCGTGGAGATCGAGGCCGGCGCGCCCGACGCCGCCCGCTGGGCGTCGCTCGCCAAGCTCGTCGCCGGCGACGCGGCCATGGCCGTCACCACCGACGCCGTGCAGGTCCTCGGCGGCTACGGCTACATCGAGGACTTCCCCGTCGAGCGGATGATGCGCGATGCGAAGATCACCCAGCTCTACGAAGGAACCCAGCAGATCCAGCGACTCGTCGTCGCCCGGGCGCTGCTGGGTCGCGACGGCTGAGACGAACGCTGACGCGACGGGAGAAGACCGGCCCATGAACATCGTCGTCCTGACCAAGCCCGTGCCCGACCCGGCGGCCAGCGCGGAGCGACTGACGGCCGACCTCCGGCTCGACCGCGCTGCGTCGCCGACCGTGGTCAACGGGAACGACGAGTACGCGCTCGAGGCCGCCCTCAAGCTGACCGAGGCGCACGGGGGCGAGGTCACCCTGCTGGCCATGGCTCCCGCCAACGCGCCCGAGACGATGCGCAAGGCGCTCGCCATGGGCGCCCATCGGGGCGTCCTGGTCACCGATCCCGCGCTCGAGGGGGCCTGCGCCGTCTCGACGATGCGGGTGCTCGCAGCCGCGCTCCGCACGCTCGAGTACGACCTCGTGCTGGCTGGCGTGGACACCTCGGACGGGGGAGCCGGCGTCGTGGCGGCCGGCGTGGCGGCGCTCCTGGGGATCCCGTATCTCTCCTATGCGGCCCGGATCGAGCCACGCGACGGTAAGGTGGCGGTCCATCGCCTGAGCCCGAGTGGCTACGACGTCCTCGAAGCGCCCATGCCGGCGCTGATCAGCGGAACCCAGCTCCTCGGCGAGCCGCGCTACCCCTCGCTCAAGGGGATCATGGGAGCCCGGTCGAAGGAGATCGCGGTCCGCTCGCTGGTGGATCTGGGCCTGTCGGCCTCCGATGCCGGCGGCGCGGTCGCGACCACGCGCGTGCTCGAGGCCCGCGTCCCGGCTGCCCGAGGGGCGGTCCAGGTGATCGCCGGCCCGGCCCCTGAGACGGCCCAGGCGATCGTGGACTTCATGGCGGACCGGAGGATCATCTGATGGCCGGCACGATCTGGGTCGTCGGCGAGGTCCAGGAGGGGCGCCTCACCCGTGCCAGCGGAGAGGCAGCCACCCTCGCCCGTGCGGTGGCGACCGGGACCGGCCGGGACATCCTGGGACTGGTCGTCGATGCCGCCCCGGCCGGCCCCGCCTCCGAGCTCGCGCAGTTCCTGCCGCGGGTGCTCGCGATCGAGGAGCCGGCCACCAGGGATGCCGCATCGGCGTCGCTGGTCGGCCAGCAGGTCGCGGCGCTGGCCGGTGCGCCCGCCGCCACGGGGCTGGAAGGACCGGACCTGCTCTTCATCGGGGCAGGCAGCGAGGGCCGCGACATCGCGGGCGTGGTGTCGGCGCTGCTCGGCTGGGGCGTGCTCGCCAACGTCTCGTCGGCTCGCTGGGATGATGGCGGGCTCCGGGTCGAGGCCGGCATCTTCGGTGGCAAGCTGGTCGCAACCAGCGCGCTGACCGCCGGGCGCGGCAGCGTGACGGGTCGCCCGAATGAGGTTACGGCCGCGCCGCTCGAGCGGCCGGGGTCCGTGGAGGCCGCAGCCGCGGTCGCACTCGAGCGGGGACTCCCGCGGGCCGAGATCCGTGAGCGGCTCGCGGAGGCCGGATCGGCGGTGGCCATCGAGGACGCGCGCGTGGTGGTCACCGGGGGACGCGGCGTCGGCAGCGCCGAGGGGTTCACGCTGCTGGGGGAGCTGGCCGGTCTTCTCGGCGGGGCGGTCGGGGCGACGCGGGCCGCCGTGGACGCCGGCTGGGTGCCCTATGCCACCCAGATCGGGCAGACCGGCAAGGTCGTCAAGCCTGTGCTGTACCTAGCCCTCGGTGTGTCGGGGGCGATCCAGCACAAGGTTGGCATGCAGGGCGCAGAGACGATCATCGCCATCAACCGCGACGCTGACGCGCCGATCGCCGAGTTCGCCGACCTCTTCGTGGTAGGTGACCTGTTCGAGGTCGGTCCCGCCCTGGTGGCGTTGCTGCGCCAGCGACAGGGCGGCTAGCTCATGTCCGTCGGGGTCATCGTCCCGCTCGTCCTGCTCGTAGCTCTCGTCGTGGTTGCGGCGCTGATCGTGCGGCGAATGGGCCGGATCGTGGCCACCGACCGGGCGCTGCGCGCCTACCTCGAGGGCGTGGCGATCCTGCGCCGCGGCGCCGACCCGGCCCTCGAGCGGGGCGCGGCGGCCGTCGACGCGGTCCTGCACGGACGGGGCTCCACGGACGCCGCCGCGGCAGCGGTGGACGGATCCGTCGCCGATCTCGCGAAGGCTCGCGAGCAGCTTCAGGCCCGCGAGGTTCCTCCGGGGCTCGTGGCGCTGGATGCCGCGCTGGCGCGCGCGATCGACACCGGAGCAGCCGCGCTCGAAGCGATGGCGGCGGCCCTCGAGGCGCTCCGGCCGGGGACGCCGCGCGATGATCCGGGTCGCCTGGCGGCCGAGCGCGAGGCCAAACGTGCCCGCGTGGCGGCGCTTGCCGCGCGCGAGGACATCGAGGCGCTCGAAGAGCGGATCGAAACTTCCATCGAGGAGGCCCGCGCCCGCACCTCATGGGGCCGCCGGGCCAGGACCTGAGACCGGGGCCGTGCGCCTGCG
>Ga0113563_10002523_pt1 | contig 11079 bp, 8 predicted proteins | sample Mud3Dept3metaG_FD_80117 | JGI IMG/M metagenome (GOLD analysis project Ga0113563, IMG submission 80117) | Freshwater wetland microbial communities from Ohio, USA, analyzing the effect of biotic and abiotic controls - Mud 3 Core 4 Depth 3... | ecosystem: Environmental > Aquatic > Freshwater >...
CGGCGTCGAACTCGGCGCTGATCTCGGCCTGCTTGGCGTCGCCGCGCACCACCAGCGCTTCGCCGCGCTCGCCCAGCACCAACGCCAGCGCGTCGATGAGGATGGACTTGCCGGCGCCGGTCTCGCCGGTGAGCACCGTGAACCCCGAATCGAACTCGAGGTCCATGCGGTCAACGATCACGAAATCGCGGATGGAGAGGCTGCGCAGCATAAAATCAGGGATGAGGGCGGAGGGATGAAGGATGAGGGATGAAAATCCCAGGTGAAGGTCATGGACGTATTTTTTCGCCCCTCATCCTTCATCCCTCATCCCTCATCCTTATTTCACTCCCGGTTCCAATTCAGTTTCTCGCGCAGCATGCCGTAATAGCTATGGCCGAGCGGGTGCAGCAGGTTGATGGTGTGCGCATAACGCCGCACCACGACCCGGTCTCCGGCGTGCAGTTCGAAATGCGAGTGGCTGTCGAAATGGGCGCGCGGGTCGTCGGCGCTGCGGATCACGATTTCCACCGTGCACTCGCTGCCGATGACGATAGGACGGTTGGACAGGGTGTGCGGGCACACCGGCACCAGCGTCATCACCGAAAGCGACGGATGCACGATGGGGCCGCCCGAGGACAGCGCGTAAGCGGTGGAACCCGTGGGCGTGGCGACGATCAGGCCATCGGAGCGCTGGGTGTAAATATGCTGGCCGTCGATATGCATCTCGAATTCGATCATGCTGCCCATCGCGCCCTTGCTCACCGCGACGTCGTTGAAAGCCAGCACATCGAACACCCGCTTACCTTCGCTGAATACCTCGGCCTGCAACAGCATGCGGTCCTCGGCCACGAACTTGCCGTCGAGTATGGCGCCTATGGTCTCGAACATGGTATCGGTCGAGATGTCGGTCAGAAAACCCAGACGGCCCTGGTTAATGCCGACCAGCGCCACGTCATAGGGCGCGAACGTGCGCGCGATATTGAGCATGGTGCCGTCGCCGCCGATGACGATGGCCAGATCGGCCTGCTTGCCCAGTTCCTCGAGCAGCAACACCGGATACGGGCAGTCCCGGATGTGGGAGGCCGTCAGGCGGTCGATCAGCACCGCCACACCCCGCCCCTCCAGGAATTTCGCCAGGCTCAGGAGCGGCTCGACGACTTCGGGGCTCTTGTATTTGCCGATCAGCGCGATGGTCTTGAACGACGTTTTCATGTCCGAATTAAACCATAATTTTTTGGCGAGCGGTAAGCGGCAACGGATCGGCCTCGTGCCGTAATCGGCATGCGGCTCAAGCGGTTAGAGCCCGCAACACAATGGAACACGTGTGTGTTTCATTGTGCTACGGGCTCCTGCCATCACTCCCCGCTCACCGGTTTTGTGTAGAATAGGTTCATGTCCGCCGACATCGCCACCACCCTGAACGAACGCGCCCAGATCCTGCTCAAGACGCTGGTCGAGCGTTACATCGCCGAAGGCCAGCCGGTGGGCTCGCGCGCGCTGTCGAAATACTCCGGGCTCGACCTGTCTCCCGCCAGCATCCGCAATGTCATGGCCGATCTCGAAGAGATGGGCTTTATCACCAGCCCCCATACCTCGGCCGGCCGCGTGCCGACTGCGCGCGGCTATCGCTTTTTTGTCGACACGCTGCTCAAGATCAAACCGCTCGACACCATACAGATCAACCAGCTCGAAGGCCATCTGCATTCGGAGAACACCCAGAAGCTGGTCGTCTCCGCGTCCCAGATGCTGTCTGACCTGACGAGCTTTGCCGGCGTGGTGATGACGCCGCGCCGCAGCTCCGGCTTCCGGCACATCGAGTTCCTGAAGCTGTCGGAGACCCGCATCCTGCTGATCCTGGTCACCCCGGAAGGCGACGTCCAAAACCGCATCATTTTCACCGAGAAAGCGTATTCGCCCTCCGAACTGACCGAAACGGCGAACATTCTCAACCAGAACTATACGGGGCTGACGTTCGACGAGGTCAGAAAACGCATCCACGACGAACTCAAGCAGCTGCGCGAGGGCATGACCCGCCTCATGACGGCGGCGCTCGATGCCGGCAGCCAGGCGGCGAGCGAATCCTCCGAGGACTTCGTGATCTCCGGCGAAGGCAACCTGCTCGACATCCAGGAACTGTCATCCAACATGGCGAACCTGAAGAAGCTGTTCGAACTGTTCGAGCGCAAGACCGGTTTGCTGCAGATCCTCGACATCAGCAACCGCGCCCACGGCGTGCAGATCTTCATCGGCGGCGAGTCGGGCCTGGTGCCGCTCGACGAGTGCAGCGTGGTCACCGCGCCGTACGAAGTCGAGGGCCAGATCGTCGGCACCGTCGGCGTCATCGGCCCCACGCGCATGGCCTATGAGCGCGTGATCCCCATCGTCGACATCACCGCCAAGCTGCTCACCAGCGCGCTGGCGCAACGCTGAAGCGGTCATAAGTAATGAGTGATGAGTGATGAGTAACGGCAAAATCCCGGCTGTCATTGTTCTTGCCCATTACCCATAACTCATCACCCATCACCATGCTGCCGGAACCGCCTTACTCCCACGGCACCCCGCCCCGCATCGGGGTGCTGTTGATCAACCTCGGCACGCCCGAGGCGCCGACGGCGCCGGCGGTGCGCACCTACCTCAGGGAATTTCTGTCCGATCCGCGGGTGGTGGAGATCGCGCGGCCGCTGTGGTGGGTGATCCTCAACCTGTTCGTGCTCACCATACGGCCCAAGGCCTCGGCCGCGCGCTACGCGCAGGTGTGGATGGACGAAGGCTCGCCGCTGAAGGTGCATACCGAACGCCAGGCGACGATGTTGCGCGGCTACCTTGGAGAGCGCGTCAAATTCCCGCTGATCGTGGATTACGCGATGCGTTATGGCCAGCCGTCGATCGCCGCCAAACTGCAGAAACTCAAGGCCCAGAACTGCGACCGCATCCTGCTGCTGCCGCTGTATCCGCAGTATTCTGCGAGCACCACCGCGACGGCATTCGACGCGGCATTCGCCGGGCTGGCGCAAATGCGCAACATGCCGGCGCTGCGCACCGTCAGGCATTTTCACGACCACACCGGATATATCAATGCGCTGGCGCAGAACATCCGCGATCACTGGATGAAGCACAACCGCCCGGACCAGCTCATCATGAGTTTTCACGGCGTGCCGCGCTTTACCCTGGACAAAGGCGATCCCTACCACTGCGAATGCCAGAAGACCGGGCGGCTGCTGGCCGAAGCGCTGCAGTTGAGGCCCGGGCAATACCAGGTCACGTTCCAGTCGCGGTTCGGCCGCGCCGAGTGGCTCAAACCCTATACCGCGGAAGTGCTGGCCCGGCTGGGCAAGCAGAACACCGGCCGCGTCGATGTCGTATGCCCCGGCTTCGTGGGCGACTGCCTGGAAACCCTGGAAGAAATCGCGATCGAGGGCAAGACCATCTACCTGCAGGCCGGCGGCCGCGAATATCACTACATCCCGTGCCTCAACGAGCGCGACGACTGGATACAGGCGCTGACCGACATCGTGCTCAAGAACCTGCTGGGCTGGACGCTGAGCGTCTCCGATGATGCGCTCGATGCATCGCGCATGCGCGCCATGGGCATGGGCGCAAAAAGTTGAAGGATGAAGGATGAAGGCGGAAGGATGAATTAAGAACCTGGATTCCGGGTCAAGCCCGGAATGTCGAATTTGAAGCTTTTGCGCTCTTCACCCTTCACCCAGCAAAGCCTGCACCCGCGACATGATCTCCTTCTGTTCCCCAGTCGTCTTTCTGGCCAGCGCAGCCTGCCACTGCGGGAACAGGTTGTTTTCCTCCCGATATTCGTGCTTGGCCAGCGTGCCCGAGAGTATCGCGCAGTAGGCGCTGAGTTCGCCGGGTTCCGGCGCATCCGCCGCCAGGCAGTCCGCGATCGCCGCGAGCTGCGCCAGAATCTCGTCGTGCTCGCGCCGCATGATCGCGGCCGGCGCATCCTCGGCCGCGGGCAGGCCGAATAGCGGCATCAGCACTTCGTCCTCGGCGCCGACGTGCCGCGCCAGCGCCGCAGCGAACTCGCGAAGCAGCGGTGCCGCAACGGCCGCATCCGCCTGGTCCACCAGACGCATGCCTTGCGCCAGCAGCGCATCGAGCCGCTTGTGATCGCGAGTAAGCAGATCCAGCACGTCCACGACCGCGGCATCCCCGCGGTGCTGCACTTCGATGCGCCAGCCCTGCGCCGTGGCGCTGATGTGCCACGCCAGATTGTTGCGTAGCTGCAAATCGAGGCTGCGCATCATGAGCGACGGCTCCTCCGCGGTCAGCAGCGTCACCGTGCTGCCGCGTGCGAGGCTGCGCAGCGCATAAAATGCTGCGCCCTGCACGTGACTGGAACGTTCTTCGCGCAAATCCAGCGTAGTGGTCTGTTGCTTCATGAAATGGACTGTTTTCCAGGGTGATCCGACAAGTTGATCAGGAAGGCCTGATATCAGCAGAACGATTAATTAAATCAATAAAAACAACGGCTTATATTTTTCGCCTTCAGCGCTTGAATTAGCGCGAATCGGCCCAATAAACAAAGGGTTGAACGATAAGGAACAACAAGCATGCAGGATACTCCCGAACTCAGCAGCTCGGAACCAACCCCGGCCGAGACACCCCAGACTCCCCCCGGGGCAGCAGGGGCGGCAGAGATTATGCCCAGCCTTGAAGCCTTGCTGAAAAAAGCCGAGCTCGACGCCCAGGAACATCACGACGCCTGGTTGCGCGCCAAAGCCGAAGCCGACAACGTCCGCAAGCGCGCACAGGCCGATGTCGCCAATGCCCATAAATTCGCGGTCGAAAGTTTCGCGTCCGAACTGCTGGCGGTCAAAGACAGCCTGGAGGCCGCGCTGGCCGCCGAATCCGTCACCGCCGACAGCCTGAAAAGCGGAGTGGAACTGACCCTCAGGCAGCTTAAGGCCGTCTTCGACAAATTCAATCTGGCCGAGATCAATCCGGCAGGCGGGAAATTCGACCCCCACCAGCACCAGGCGATCACCGTGGTGGAAGCCGATGCCGAACCCAACACCGTGGTGCAGGTGATGCAAAAAGGCTATCGCCTGCATGAGCGCGTGATCCGCCCGGCGCTGGTTACGGTAGCCAAGGCCCGTTGAAAGCCGGGGCCTTGACCCCATATGGGACGTAGTGACGAATTTTCAGGAAAACTAACGAGGTAAAGAGGCAAATCATGGGAAAAATCATAGGAATCGACCTGGGGACGACCAATTCGTGCGTCGCCGTGATGGAAAACGGCAAGCCGAAGGTGATCGAGAACTCCGAGGGCGCGCGGACGACGCCCTCGATCGTCGCCTATATGGAAGACGGCGAAGTGCTGATGGGCGCGCCCGCCAAGCGCCAGGCGGTGACCAACCCGCAGAACACCCTGTACGCGGTCAAGCGCCTGATCGGCCGCCGCTTCGAGGAAAAAGAGGTCCAGAAAGATATCAACCTGATGCCCTACAAGATCCTCAAAGCCGACAATGGCGACGCCTGGGTCGAGGTGCGCGGCAGGAAGATCGCGCCGCCCGAGGTGTCCGCCCAGGTCCTGATCAAGATGAAGAAGACCGCCGAGGATTATCTCGGCGAACCGGTCACCGAAGCGGTGATCACGGTGCCCGCCTACTTCAACGACTCGCAGCGCCAGGCGACCAAGGACGCCGGCCGCATCGCCGGCCTCGAAGTCAAGCGCATCATCAACGAACCGACCGCGGCCGCGCTCGCGTTCGGCATGGACAAGAAAAAGGGCGACCGCAAGATCGCGGTTTATGACCTGGGCGGCGGCACCTTCGATATTTCGATCATCGAAATCGCCGAAGTCGAAGGCGAGCACCAGTTCGAGGTGCTGTCGACCAACGGCGATACTTTCCTGGGCGGCGAAGATTTCGACCAGCGCCTGATGGATTACCTGTGCGACGAGTTCAAGAAGGAGTCGGGCCTCGATCTGCGCAAAGACATGCTCGCGCTGCAGCGCCTGAAAGACGCGGCGGAAAAAGCCAAGATCGAGCTTTCGTCCTCGCAGCAGACCGACATCAATCTGCCGTACATCACGGCCGACCAGTCGGGCCCCAAGCATCTCGCCCTCAAGATCACGCGCGCCAAGTTCGAAAGCCTGGTCGACGAACTGGTCGAGCGCACCATCGCGCCGTGCCGCATCGCGATCAAGGATGCCGGCGTCAAGATTTCCGACATCGAGGACATCATCCTCGTCGGCGGCCAGTCGCGCATGCCGAAGGTGCAGGAAAAAGTGAAGGAGTTCTTCGGCAAGGAGCCGCGCAAGGACGTCAACCCGGACGAAGCGGTGGCGGTCGGCGCCGCGATCCAGGCCGGCGTGCTGCAGGGCGAGGTCAAGGACGTGTTGCTGCTCGACGTCACGCCGCTGTCGCTGGGCATCGAGACGCTGGGCGGCGTCATGACCAAGCTGATCCAGAAGAACACCACGATACCGACCAAGGCCAACCAGGTATTTTCCACGGCCGAAGACAACCAGAGCGCGGTCACCATCCATGTGCTGCAGGGCGAGCGCGAGGTGGCTTCCGGCAACAAGAGCCTCGGCCAGTTCAATCTGACCGACCTCCCGGTCGCGCCGCGCGGCATGCCGCAGATCGAGGTCACGTTCGACATCGATGCCAACGGCATCCTGCACGTGTCAGCCAAGGACAAGGCCACCGGCAAGGAAAACAAGATCAAGATCCAGGCGAGCTCGGGCCTCTCGGAAGACGAGATCAAGCGCATGGTCAGCGATGCCGAAGCCCACGCCGAGGAAGACAAGAAAGCGCTGGAACTCGTCAACGCGCGCAACCAGTGCGATGCGCTGGTGCATTCGGTGAAGAAGTCGGTGAAGGATCATGGCGATCAGCTCGACGCCGACGAGAAAGGCAAGATCGAGGCCGCGCTCAAGGACGCCGAGGAAGCCCTGAAGAAAGACGACAAGGCTCAGATCGAAGCCAAGTCCGAAGCCCTGGCGCAGGCGTCACACAAGCTCGCCGAAAAAATGTACGCGCAGGAGCAGGCCAAGCAGGCCCAGGCCGGCGGCGAACAGCCCGCGGCGGACAGCGGCAAGAAGCCGGACGACGGCAATGTGGTCGACGCGGAGTACGAAGAAGTAAAGGACAAGAAATAACAGGATTCATGAACCGGGATTCAGGGAGGCGGCGCAAGCGGCCTCCCTTTTCCGTTTGTACCGAATCCTGACTCCTGAATCCTGAATCCTGGACTACTATGGCCAAAAAAGACTACTACGAAGTGCTGGGTTTGAACCGGGACGCCTCCGCGGAGGAGATCAAAAAGGCGTACCGCAAGCTCGCCATGAAGCACCATCCGGACCGCAATCCGGATAACCCGAAATCCGAAGATCGCTTCAAGGAAGCCAAGGAAGCGTACGAAATACTGACGGACACCGGCAAGCGCGCAGCCTACGACCAGTACGGCCATGCCGGCGTCGACGCGTCGGCGGGCGCAGGCGCGGGCGCCGGCTTCGGCAATTTCTCGGATGCCTTCGGCGATATATTCGGCGACATCTTCGGCGGCGGCCGCTCGCGCTCCAACGTCTACCGCGGCGCCGATTTGCGCTACAACCTCGAGGTCTCTCTGGAAGATGCGGCGCGCGGCACCGAAACGCGCGTCCGCATCCCGGCGATGGAGGAATGCCAGACCTGCCACGGCAGCGGCGCCAAGCCCGGCACCAGCCCCACTACCTGCACCACCTGCGGCGGACACGGCCAGGTGCGCATGCAGCAGGGATTTTTCTCCATCCAGCAGGCCTGCCCCAAGTGCCACGGCAGCGGCAAGATCGTGGCCTCGCCCTGCGCCGCCTGTCATGGCGCCGGGCGCATCAAACAGCACAAGACGCTGGCGGTGAAAATTCCCGCGGGCGTGGACGAAGGCGACCGCATCCGGCTCTCGGGCGAAGGCGAAGCCGGCGTCAACGGCGGCCCGGCGGGCGACCTGTATGTGGTGATCCACATCAAGCCGCATTCGGTATTTCAGCGCGATCACAACGATCTGCACTGCGAAATGCCGATCAGCTTCACCACCGCCGCGCTGGGCGGCGAGATCGAAATTCCAACGCTCGACGGCTATGCCAAGATCAAGATTCCTCCGGAAACCCAGAGCGGCAAGGTATTTCGGCTGCGCGGCAAGGGCATCAAGGGCGTGCGCTCGAGCTCGCACGGCGACTTGATGTGCCACATGGTCCTGGAAACGCCGGTCAACCTGACCGCGCGCCAGAAAGAACTGCTGGCGGAACTCGAGGCCATCAACCAGACCAGCGCCGGCCGCCACAATCCACGCGCCAAATCGTGGATGGACAAGGTCAAAGAGTTTTTCGCCGAATAAATCGACATTGCAGAAAAAAAGCCCAGTGTCCCGAAAACGGGGCACTGGGCTGATTGTTTTCTGACGATTAAAGCGCGAAGTTTTTGGTGTTGCTTCCCAAGGCAATGGTTACGTCGCTGAAACCTGCAGTTCCGGTGCATGCGCCCGGGATGCAAGTGCGCACTTTGTAGGTGCCCACCGGAAGGCTGATAGAGTAGGTGCCGTCCGACTGCGTCCGGCCCGCCACAAACTGGTTGGCGGAGAAAGCGACCCCGCCGCTGCGCACCTGAACCACGCGATCGCCCGTCCCGACCCCTGCCACAGTGACCGTTCCGGAGAGCACGCCACCGGCGGCGAGAGTCACGCCGCCCAGTGCAGTCGCGGCGCCGCCCACGTTGACCGTGATATTTCCGGCGGAACCAAATTGAGTCACTAAACCCGCCGAATTGTATAGCGCCGAACCAATCGCCGTACCGTTGTCGATCTTGAACTCGACACGAACCGGGGTCACGGTCGAATACAGCGTCACCGTGCCGTCGCCGTTGCTGGTCTCAAAACCCTGGTCACTAGCACTGGTGTTGTAGACGCGGACTTTGGCCTGACTGACCACGCCGCTCGGTCCGTTCAGCGTGGCGGTGATCTGCCCTACAGCCGCGGCAAAGTTCTGGCCGGTCAGGCTGCCGGCACTGAGGTCAGCCGTTACTGTCTGACCGCGGGAGCGCACCTCGTAGCCCGTGGCAGGGCGCAACCACAATTGGTATTGCCCCAGGTTGTCCGTGCGGTCGCCCTGTATGAACGCGCCGGTTGACGTATAGAAACGCACCGCCATGCCGGCCACGATGCCGCTGGTCGGATCGCTCACCAGCCCCGCAATCTTGTTGCCGGCAAGCAGGCTGAAATCGGCGGTGGTCGACGATGCCGCGGCTACGGTGATGGGGGTAGCTTCCGACGCATTGACGCCGCCATTCAGGGTGGGATTGTAGAGCTCCGTGGCGTAGGGCTGCCGCGTCGAATTGTAGGCGCCTACCGTATAGGTGCCGGGCCGCACGTTGATCCGGAATTTCCCATCCGGGCCCGTGCGGGTCACACTCGTCGGCTGGTCGCTGGTGAAGTCGCGGATGACTATCTTGATCCCCTCGAGCGCAGCACCCCCGCTTTCGGCGGTGACGGTGCCGCTGATGCGCGCGCCCGGATCCAGCACAAAATCCCTGGTGAGGGCGGCGCCGCCCACGGTGATCTGCTCAGCGCTGAACTGATTGGTCACGCCACCGCCGGCGGTCCACCACTCGCTGGCCGCGGTGCTGGTTGCCGTCATATTGATGGCGCCCAGGATGTAGTTTCCAGCCGGCACGTTCACGGTGTAGACGCCATTGGCATCGGTACGCGCCACCGCGCGAGTGACCCAGTTGTTGAAGTCGCGCACCACAATCTTGATATTGGGCAGCCGCGCATTGCTGCTGTCCGTGACGGTGCCGGTAATGACGCCGCTGCTGACGGTGCTGCTGACGATGTTGCTGGCTTCTTCGCTGGCCTGCATCGCCGCCGTCAGCGCAGCATTCGCTTCGGCAACGGTAGTGAACGCCCCGGCATCTTTGACCATTGAATCTACCGTGCCCTGCACTTCTATCACGGCGGCCGGCGTCAGGTTGGCCAGGCTGCCGCCCGCAACCGCGGCCAGCACCAGGGTCTTGGTCACATTGGAACCCGGATCCACGTCCACCGTGGTGCCGGTCACCATCGCATCGAGCTGGTTGCCGCCGGTGCCGACCGCGCGCACCACATACTTGGCCGCGGGGGTGAAGCCGGCGGGCGCTATAAGCGTGTAGGTCCCGCTGACGTTCGTCGTGGCAGTCGCCAGCACCGCGCCTACTTGAGCACCGCTGCTGTCGATTTCAATCAGATTGATCGTGACGCCCGCGCCCACCGGAAATGTTCCCGAAACCGCGGCATGCGCCTGCGACATGAACAATCTGGCGAACATGCTCCTGAGCCCGGTGGGCTGATTGAACGCAATCGATCCTCCGGGAGCGGTTACCGTGCCCCCGAGCGAAACGCCGGGCGCGACTGTGTCCGCGACGCCGGCCGTGCCGCCACCGCCACATCCGGCAAGCGCTCCGGCGGCGAGAATGTTTGCAACAATTAAAGCTGCGCGTATCCGACTGCTGTACATAATGATGCCCCCCTTTTTCGTTTATTAACCTGCTTCACCCGCTTCCAACACGCCGCCGAGTCTATAGACCCTGACCCGCACCAAGAATCCCCAGAACTGGGTACGCGGCGCGTTGGCGCCCTGCAGGCGGTTGGGTTATTCTTCGCACTCACTTCATACGGCATTCCCGCGCTCCAATGCAGCAGAATTCAGACATACCGGCCCGGGTCGTCATTGTTGAGGACGATGACGAAACACGCGGCCGTCTTGCCGCCTCGATTGCCGCCAGCGATTCCCTTGAACTGGTCGCGGAATACCGCACCGGTGCCGAGGCGCTGGCTGCGCTTGCCGCGCGCGCGCCGGACGTTCTGCTCGTCGATATCGGCCTGCCGGACATGTCTGGATTGGAAATCGTGCGCTTCATTTCCGAACGGCACCCGGATTGCGATATCCTCGTCATCAGCATCTTCGGCGACGAGGCCACCGTGCTCGCCGCGCTCGAGGCGGGAGCGCGCGGCTACCTGCTCAAGGGATCGTTGCAGCGCGACATCGCATTCGACATCGGGGATGTCCTCAACGGCGGCTCGCCCCTTTCACCCGTCATCGCGCGGCAGATGTTGAAACGCCTTCAG
>Ga0113563_10002524_pt1 | contig 11079 bp, 11 predicted proteins | sample Mud3Dept3metaG_FD_80117 | JGI IMG/M metagenome (GOLD analysis project Ga0113563, IMG submission 80117) | Freshwater wetland microbial communities from Ohio, USA, analyzing the effect of biotic and abiotic controls - Mud 3 Core 4 Depth 3... | ecosystem: Environmental > Aquatic > Freshwater >...
AAAGACATGCGCCAGTTTGGCTTTACCGATGTGTTGTTTCCGGGCCAAGACTTGGTGGACGAATAGTGATTTGAGCATTTAGGTACTTCCCCGTATAATGCAGCACCCTTAGGCGCGTAGCTCAGCTGGTTAGAGCATCACCTTGACATGGTGGGGGTCGTTGGTTCGAGTCCAATCGCGCCTACCAACACAGCACAGAAGTCAGGCCTTGCCTGGCTTCTGTCATTTTTGACGTAGAGAAATCATATGCCCGTTGTGCGTTTGCCCGATGGTTCCGCGCGCCAGTTCGATCACCCGGTGACCGTGGCCGAGGTCGCGGCCGCGATCGGCGCGGGCTTGGCGCGCGCGGCGCTGGCCGGGCGCGTCAACGGCAAGCTGGTCGATACTTCGTACAAAATCGCGGACGATGTCGAGCTGGCCATCGTCACCGACAAGGACACCGATGGCCTGGAAGTCATCCGCCATTCCACCGCGCATCTGCTGGCGCAGGCCGTCAAGCAGTTGTTCTCGGATGCCCAGGTGACCATCGGCCCGGTAATCGAAGACGGTTTCTATTACGATTTCTCCTACAAGCGCCCGTTTACGCCGGAAGACTTGGCCGCCATCGAAAAGAAAATGGCCGAGATCGCCAAGAAGGACTTGCCGGTCAGCCGTTCCGTCATGGCGCGTTCCGACGCCATCCAGTATTTCAAGAATCTGGGTGAGCACTACAAGGCGCAGATCATCGAATCCATTCCGGGCGATGAAGAGTTGTCCTTGTATACCCAAGGCGAGTTCACCGATCTGTGCCGTGGGCCGCATGTGCCGTCGACCGGCAAGCTCAAGGTGTTCAAGTTGATGCGCCTGGCAGGCGCCTATTGGCGCGGCGATTCGCGCAACGAAATGTTGCAGCGCGTGTACGGCACGGCCTGGACCAAAAAAGAAGATTTGGAAGCGCATCTGTTCCGTTTGGAAGAAGCGGAGAAGCGCGACCATCGCAAGCTCGGCAAGCAACTCGATCTGTTTCACTTGCAGGACGAGGCGCCGGGCATGGTGTTCTGGCATCCCAAGGGCTGGGTCATTTGGCAGCAGATCGAGCAATATATTCGCCAGCAGTTGACCGCGCATGGCTATCAGGAAGTGCGCACGCCGATGGTGATGGACCGGGTGTTGTGGGAAAAATCCGGGCACTGGGAAAATTACCGCGAGAACATGTTCACCACCGAGTCGGAAAAGCGCGACTACGCGGTGAAGCCGATGAATTGCCCGGGCCATATCCAGATTTTCAACCAGGGCCTGAAGAGCTATCGCGATCTACCCTTGCGCCTGGCCGAATTCGGCTCCTGCCACCGCAACGAGCCTTCCGGCGCGCTGCACGGCATTATGCGAGTGCGCGGCTTCGTGCAGGACGATGCGCATATTTTCTGCACCGAAGACCAGATACAAGACGAGGTCAGCGCCTTTATCGATCTTTTGCTCAAGGTTTACAAGGACTTCGGTTTTGATGAAGTCGGCATCAAGCTGTCCACGCGCCCGGATAAGCGGGTTGGGGCTGATGAAACCTGGGATAAGGCCGAAGCGGCCCTGGAAGCCTCCTTGCGCGCCAAGGGCTTGGCCTTCGATCTGCAGCCGGGCGAAGGCGCGTTTTATGGCCCGAAAATCGAATTTGCGCTGAAAGACTGTCTGAGTCGGGTGTGGCAGTGCGGCACCATCCAGCTCGATTTCTCTCTGCCGGATCGGCTCGGGGCGGCCTATGTGGCCGAGGATAACAGCCGCAAAATCCCGGTCATGCTGCATCGGGCGATCCTGGGATCGCTGGAGCGCTTTATCGGCATGCTGGTCGAACATCATGCCGGCGCCATGCCTTTATGGCTCGCGCCAACCCAGGCGATTCTCATGAATATCACCGACAATCAGGCCGAATATGTGGCAAAAGCCGCCGCAAGCCTGCGCGCGGCCGGGTTGCGGGTCGAGACGGACTTGAGAAATGAGAAAATAACCTATAAAATACGAGAACATAGTTTGCAAAAGCTGCCCTACCAGGTCATCGTGGGTGACAAAGAGGTGCAGGCAAACAAGGTGGCCGTGCGTTCCCGCAAGGGTGACGATCTGGGTCAAATGTCCTTGGACGAATTGATCGATCGACTCAAACAGGAGCGCGACGCGAAAGCGTAGCAGCCGATTTTCGCAAGGAGCCAGGGGGCGGAAGCTTAGGTTTCCACCGCTCGCTGGCTCCTTGTTTTAACTTTGGAGGTATTGCTATCAGTCAGGAAAAAGATGCGCGCGTGAACGAAGAGATCACGGCGCAAGAAGTGCGTCTCATCGGCATCGAGGGAGAACAAATCGGTGTCGTGACCTTGGATGCGGCGAAAGCCCTGGCCGAGGAAAAAGAGATTGATCTCGTGGAGATCGCGCCTACCGCGAAACCCCCGGTATGCCGTTTGATGGACTACGGCAAGTTCAAGTACCGGGAAAGCAAGAAGCGGCATGAAGCCAAGCTGAAGCAGAAACAGATCCAGGTTAAGGAAGTGAAGTTTCGTCCGGGAACGGACGAGGGAGATTATCAGGTAAAACTACGCAACCTGATACGTTTCCTGGAAGAGGGCGACAAGACCAAAATCACGCTGCGTTTCCGCGGTCGGGAAATGACCCATCAAGAGCTGGGATACAAGCTCCTGAAACGGGTCGAGGCCGATCTGCTGGAGCATGGCGTGGTTGAACAATTTCCGCGCCTGGAAGGGCGGCAAATGGTCATGGTGCTGTCACCCTCTAAAAAGCACAAGCCGGAAAAAAAGGAAGCGGAATAACGCTTTCCGTCGGCAGACGACCGGCTTGATATTGATTAACGAATGCGGAGTATTAAAAAATGCCGAAAATGAAGACCAAAAGCGGTGCGGCCAAGCGTTTCAAAGCGCTCGGCAGTGGCGCCGTCAAGCGGACGCATGCGAACTTGCGTCATATCCTCACCAAGAAGACCACCAAGCGCAAGCGTCAACTGCGCGGTATGTCTATCGTTGATGCAACAGATGCGCGTCGTGTACGTGCCATGTTGCCCTACGCATAAGGAGAACGAGACATGCCTAGAGTAAAACGTGGTGTAACCGCGCACGCGCGGCACAAAAAAGTCATGGACCTGGCCAAGGGTTATCGCGGCCGCCGGGGTAATGTTTATCGCGTCGCCAAACAAGCGGTGATGAAGGCCGGTCAATATGCTTATCGCGATCGCCGTCAAAGAAAGCGTCAATTCCGCGCCTTGTGGATTGCACGGATCAATGCCGGAGCACGCGAATGCGGCCTGACCTATAGCCGTTTCATGAACGGCATGAAGCGCGCCATGATCGAAATCGATCGCAAAGTATTGGCTGATCTCGCAGTATTCGATAAGCCTGCATTTTCCAAGATTGTGGAGCAAGCCAAGGCCAGCCTCGCAGCCTAAGCTAGCAAGTCCAAAAAAGGAGGCGGCGACGCCTCCTTTTTTATTTCCAGGATTGCAATGTCCATCGAAAATCTCGACACCATAGTGCAAGAAGCGATCGCCACGCTATCGACCATTACGGTAGCGGCCGATCTGGAGTCGGCCAAGGCCAAGTGGTTGGGCAAGACCGGCGAGATATCCCTGCTGATGAAAGCGCTCGGCACGCTGTCCGCCGCGGAACGTCCCGCCGCCGGCGCGCGCATCAATGTCGCCAAACAACAAGTCGAAGAAGCGCTGAACGCGCGCCGTGAAGCGATCAAGCATTTGGCGTTGGAAGCGCAACTGGCGCAGGAAGCGCTGGATGTTACTTTGCCGGGCCGCGGTGTCGGTGTGGGCGGACTGCATCCGGTGTCGCGTGTCTTGGCGCGTATCGAAGATTTATTCCACTCCATAGGCTTCGAAGTGGCTGATGGTCCCGAGATCGAAACCGATTTCCATAATTTCACCGCGCTGAATATTCCCGAGAATCATCCGGCGCGGGCCATGCACGACACTTTCTATGTGGATGCGCAGCATGTGTTGCGCACGCACACCTCGCCGGTGCAGATCCACTACATGCAGCAGCACGAGCCGCCGATCAAGATCATCGCGCCGGGGCGGGTTTATCGTGTCGATTCGGATGCCACGCATTCGCCCATGTTCCAACAAGTGGAGGGCCTGTGGGTGGACGAGCAAGTGAGCTTCGCCAACCTGAAGGGCGTGGTGCAGGATTTCCTGCAACGCTTCTTCGAGCGCGACGATTTGCGCGTGCGTTTCCGCCCCTCGTTCTTCCCGTTTACCGAGCCATCGGCCGAGATGGACATGAGCTGGAACGGCGGCTGGCTGGAAATCGGCGGCTGCGGCATGGTGCATCCGAATGTGCTCAAGAACGTGAATATCGACAGCGAGAAATATATCGGCTTCGCCTTCGGCCTCGGCGTCGAGCGGCTGGCGATGCTGCGTTACGGCGTGAACGATTTACGCTTGTTCTTCGACAACGATTTGCGGTTTCTTAAACAATTCAATTAGCCACGGATGAACACAGATGAACACGGATGAATTCAGGTTTGTCTTGATCTGTGTTTATCCGTGTTCATCCGTGGTTCCAAAAAGAAAATGAAATTCTCAGAAAACTGGCTGCGCACATTCGTCAATCCCGCACTCGATAGCGAAGCCCTGGGGCACGCGCTGACCATGGCGGGCCTGGAAGTCGAGGCGCTGGAAACGGTCGCGCCGGCGTTCGAGAAGGTGGTGGTGGCCGAAGTCCTGTCCGTGACCAAGCACCCGAATGCGGATCGGTTGAATGTCTGCTCGGTCAACGTGGGACAGGGCGCGCCGTTGCAAATCGTCTGCGGCGCGGCGAATGTTGCGCCGGGCGTGAGAGTGCCGTGCGCCCTGGTCGGCGCCAAATTGCCGCAGATCACGATAAAGCAGGCCAAGGTACGCGGCGTCGAATCCTCCGGCATGCTGTGCTCCGAGCAGGAGTTAGGCTTGGCGGAAAGCGCTTCCGGATTGTTGTTGCTATCGTCCGATGCGCCGGTGGGAACCAGCATTCGCGAATATCTGGACCTCGACGATAAACTCTTTACGCTCAAGCTCACCCCCAATCGCAGCGACTGCTTGAGTCTCAGCGGCATCGCGCGTGAAGTGTCGGCCGTTACCGCCACCGCGCTGACGCTGCCAGCGAAACACGCGGTCGCCGCAACGATCAACGATGTGCTGCCGATCAAAGTGGATGCGCCGGCTGCTTGCCCGCGCTATTGCGGTCGCAACGTGCGCGGCGTGAATGCCAAGGCGCAGACGCCCGCATGGATGGTGAAGCGCCTGGAACGCAGTGGTTTACGTGCAATCAGCGCCGTGGTGGACATCACCAACTACGTCTTGCTGGAATTAGGTCAGCCGCTGCACGCCTTCGATCTCGCCAAGCTTTCCGGCGGCATCACGGTACGCATGGCGCGTGCGGGGGAAACCATCAAGTTGCTGAACGATCAAGATGTGACCCTGGCGCCGAACATGCTGGTGATTGCCGATGACGCGCAGGCGGTGGCGCTGGCCGGCATCATGGGTGGCGCGGCCACAGCGGTCGGTGACGACACGCTCGATGTGTTTCTTGAATCCGCTTATTTCGAGCCGGATGCGATCACCGGCCGCGCGCGCAGCCTTGGCCTTTCCACCGATTCATCTTATCGTTTCGAACGCGGCGTGGATTTTGCAGCCACGCGCGAGTGTATTGAATATGCGACACGCCTTTTGCTGGATATTTGTGGCGGGCAGCCCGGCCCAGTGAGCGAAGTGTGCGGCCAATTGCCGGCGCGTACAGCGATTCGTCTGCGCGGCGCGCGTGCGCGCAAGGTGCTGGGTATGGACTTGGACGATGCGCGAATTGCGGCCTTGCTCGGCGGTTTGCACCTCAAGCTGGAACAGCAGGGCGATGCGTTTCAGGTGACGCCGCCCAGCTATCGCTTCGATTTGAATATTGAAGAAGACTTGATCGAGGAAATCGCGCGCCTGCATGGCTACGATCATATCCCCGCCATTGCGCCGGTTGCGGCGCAGAGCATGTTGCCGCGCTCCGATGCCGCGCGTACTGCCATGCAATTGTGCGAGCGTTTGGTGGCGCGCGATTATCAGGAGATCGTTACTTATAGCTTTGTCGAGCCGGCGTGGGAACGGGATCTGGCGGGCAACGCCGCGCCGGTGACTTTGCAGAACCCGATCGCCTCGCATTTGAGCGCCATGCGCTCGACCTTGATGGGTGGGTTGCTATCCTGTTTGCGTTACAACCTCAGCCGCAAGCAGGCACGCGTGCGCGTGTTCGAGATTGGTCGGGTGTTTCATGCGGCGAATGCTGGCTTCGACCAACCGACCTATTTGGCTGGTTTGGCTTACGGCTCGGCGCTGCCGGAGCAGTGGGGCAGCGCGCAGCGCAACGTGGATTTTTTCGACGCCAAGGGCGACTTGGAAGCCTTGTTATGGCCGGCCGGCGCCAGCTTCGAGCGTGCCACGCATCCGGCGCTGCATCCCGGTCAATCGGCGCGCATAATGTTGGATGGCGTGGCCATCGGCTGGATTGGCGCGCTGCACCCTAAGTGGGCGCAGCAATATGAGCTGCCGCAGGCGCCGATGTTGTTCGAGCTTGAGCTATCGGCGGCTTTAATCAGTCGCCTGCCAAAATACAGCGAAATATCTAAATTTCAGTCGATAAGACGCGATATTGCGGTGATCGTCGACGAAAATGTCTCCTACTCCGACATGCTGGCCGCTTTGCGCGAGGCTGCCCCGGAACAGGTCGCAGAACTTGGGATTTTTGACCTATATAGCGGCAAAGGCATTGATTATGGTAAGAAAAGTATTGCAATTAAAATATTATTGCAGGATACTCAAAAAACAATGACCGACCCCGAAGTGGATGGGGTAGTCACCCGCCTGACCCAGGTCTTATCAGACCGTTTCGGGGCAAAACTAAGATAAATTGGGATCGTGAGGAGCGATAATGACCTTAACCAAGGCCGAGCTAGCCGACATGATTTTTGAGAAAGTCGGTCTCAATAAACGCGAAGCGAAAGACATGGTGGAGTCCTTCTTTGAAGAAGTGCGTCAAGCCCTGGAGCAGGGCGACAGCGTAAAGCTTTCGGGTTTCGGCAATTTTCAGCTGCGCGATAAGCCGCAACGCCCCGGACGCAATCCCAAGACCGGCGCAGAAATCCCCATCTCGGCGCGCCGTGTCGTTACCTTTCATGCCAGCCAAAAGCTGAAGGCGATGGTCGAAGCTTCTTATGCTGGAAAACAACCTACCGAAAACTGAACTGCCGCCGATCCCGGCCAAGCGCTATTTCACCATCGGTGAAGTCAGCGAATTGTGCGGGGTGAAGCCGCATGTGTTGCGTTACTGGGAGCAGGAATTTACCCAGTTGAAGCCGGTCAAGCGGCGCGGCAACCGGCGCTATTACCAACACCATGAAGTATTGCTGATTCGCCGTATTCGGGAACTGCTCTACGAGCAGGGCTTTACCATCAGCGGTGCGCGCAATCGGCTCGATGACGCCTTATTGCAAGATCCTGCAGCGTCGGCGAATGACCCGCCGCTCGTGGCGAACGGCGAAGTCGATCTCGCCTTTGTGCGCCGCGAACTTCAGAACATTCTGCGCTTTCTCCAAGCATAATTTTCCATTTATCTTATGCGATGCCGTTCCGGAAGAGGCGCGGGTTCGTTATAATTGCATCTTTCGTCGGGGCGTAGCGCAGCCTGGTAGCGTACTTGTCTGGGGGACAAGTGGTCGGAGGTTCAAATCCTCTCGCCCCGACCAATTTCCCATGCCCCGTTTTTGAGTTTCGGGTTTCGAGGTGAACTCGGGGCCGGTGACACGAAACTGGTATCGCATGCGTATCTTGATCTCCAATGATGATGGCTACTTTGCACCGGGCCTGGCCGCGCTAGCGCAGGCGCTTGGCACGATCGCCGAGGTCACGGTCGTGGCGCCCGAACGCGATCGCAGCGGCGCCAGCAACTCCCTCACCCTGGATCGCCCCTTATTCTTGCGCCAAGCGCCCAGTGGTTTTTTCTATGTGAATGGCACGCCCACCGATTGCGTGCACTTGGCCGTCACCGGCATGTTGGATCATCTACCGGACATGGTCATTTCCGGCGTGAATCACGGCGCGAACATGGGCGACGACACCATTTATTCCGGCACCGTCGCCGCCGCCACCGAGGGCTTTCTGCTGGGCATTCCCTCTATCGCCATCTCGCTTGCCGGTGTGAGTGCGGGTCATTACACTACAGCAGCACAGGTTGCACTGGATTTGGTGCAACGTTATCGCAAACAACCCTTTACCCAAGCCATGCTGCTGAATGTCAATGTGCCGGATGTGCCGCAAGCGGAATTGCAAGGCATTGAAATTACGCGCCTGGGCAAGCGCCATAAAGCGGAGCCGGTGATGAAAAGCGTCAATCCGCGCGGCGAGACCGTGTATTGGGTCGGTGCTGCAGGCGCGGCGCAGGATGCCGGGGACGGTACCGATTTTCATGCGGTCGCCAAGCGGCGCGTATCGGTGACGCCGCTGCAAATCGATCTGACGCAATTTCAATCGCTGGACACACTGCGCCATTGGATGCAGGCATGAACCAGCGTTTCTCCGGCATCGGCATGACTTCGCAGCGCACCCGGGCGCGCATGGTGGAACGCCTGCGCGCTCAAGGCATCGCGGACGAAGTGGTGCTCAGCGCGATGAACGATATCCCGCGCCACATCTTCGTCGACGAAGCCTTGGCCAGCCGTGCCTATGAGGATATTTCGCTGCCCATCGGTTACGGCCAAACCATTTCCCAGCCTTACATTGTGGCGCGCATGATCGAGCTGGCGCGCGGCGGACAAGCCATCCAGCAAGCCTTGGAAATCGGCACCGGCTGCGGCTATCAAGCCGCCGTATTGGCGCGCGTAGCCAAGGTCGTGCACTCGGTGGAACGCATCGCGCCCTTGATTGCCAAAGCGCGTAAGAACCTGCGCGAAATCCGCATCAATAACGTCAAGGTCAAGTACGCCGATGGCACCTTGGGCCTGCTGGAATTCGCGCCGTATAACGCCATCGTGATGGCGGCGGCGGCCACGCATATTCCGCAAGAGCTGTTGCAGCAACTCGCGATCGGCGGCCGCTTGGTGATGCCGATCGGCGCGGATACGCAAAAGCTGACCGTGGTGGAGCGCACCGCCGAGGGATTTCAGCAAGTCGAAATGGGCGAAGTGAAATTCGTGCCTTTGCTGGGTGGGGTGGCTTGAATCGTCTTTGAACTGGTAAGAAATTAATGGCTCATTTGCAGGCATTCAGATTTGCTCTTGTCGGCGTGGTCGTGATCATGACGCTTGCGGCATGCGCCAATAGCGCGAAACGCGCACCGGTCATCGAGCGTCTGCCGGGTTCTACGACACAACCCGCTTCCAGCGTGAAGCCCGCCAAGACGCCGGATTGGCGCCCCCAGACTTATACCGTGCAAAAAGGCGATACGCTCTACAGCATCGCCCTGGAGCATGGGCACGACTACAAGGATGTCGCCGAATGGAATGGCATCCAAGCTCCCTACACCATACGCATTGGACAGGTTATCCGTCTTTCTGCCGCGCAGACGGAAGGGACGACGCCGCTGAAACCCGCGCCCACGCTCGAAGCCAAGCCCTTGGCGTCGAGCGAGCCGATCCGCAAGACCGAGCCGAAAGCGATCAAGCAAGCGTATTCGGAGCAAGCCTGGGCGCAATTCGGAAAAACCAACGCCAAGCCGGCGAACGGCGCAGCGCCCAAGCCCGAGATTGCCAAGGCGCCGCCACCCAAGCCCGAACCGACGCCGGAGCCGGCGAAGAGCGCGCCCGCGCAGGACGACGACGATAAAGTCGATTGGGCTTGGCCGGCCGACGGCAAAATCCTCGCCAACTTTAATGACAATGGAAATGCCAAAGGCGTAGATATTGGTGGTACGCTTGGACAACCGGTAATCGCCGCCGCCGCCGGCAAAGTCGTGCATACCGGCAGTACTTTGCGCGGTTATGGGAAACTCATTATCATCAAGCACAACAAGAGCTACTTCAGTGTTTATGCCCATAACAACCAAGTGTTGGTACGGGAAGGGCAGACCGTGGTGAAAGGCCAGCGCGTAGGCGAGATGGGCAGCAGCGACGCCGATCGGGTCAAGCTGCATTTCGAAATTCGCCACTTGGGCAAGCCGGTCGATCCGCTTAAATTTTTGCCGAACGATAGGACCTCATGAACTCTGAACCGAGCGATCCAAATCCCAGCGAACCGCTGGAAGCGGAAGACGGCGAAGCGCGTGCCGAGAGCGAGTTGCGCGCTTCGGATGCCGAGGTCGAGCCGTACTTGGCGGACTTGCAGGCCGATGTTACGCAAATCTACTTGAATGAAATTGGCCACAATGCCTTGCTCACCCCGGAAGAGGAGCAATCTCTATCGCGCCTGATGAAGCAGGGCGATTTTGCTGCACGCCAGCGCATGATCGAATGCAACCTGCGGTTGGTAGTGAACATCGCCAAGCATTATGTGAACCGCGGCATGGTGCTGTTGGACCTGATCGAAGAAGGCAATCTCGGCCTGATCCACGCCCTGGAAAAATTCGATCCGGAGCGCGGTTTTCGCTTCTCGACCTATGCTACTTGGTGGATCCGCCAGAATATAGAGCGCGCCATCATGAACCAATCGCGCACCATTCGCTTGCCGGTGCACATCATTAAAGAACTCAACATTTTTTTACGCGCCCAGCGCCATCTCGAATCGCATGGCATGCCCGACCCTACCTTGGAAGATATCGCGCATCTGGTCGATTACGAGGTGGAAGAAGTGCGCTATATCATGAGCCTCAACGAGCGCACCGCCTCGCTCGACGCGCCGCTCGACATCGACCCCAATCTGACCATCGGCGAGGCCCTTCCCGATGAACAAGGCGTGCTGCCGGAGGCGCGCTTGCAGCAAGCCGAAGTGGAAAAATACGTGCACGAATGGCTGGAACAGTTGAGCGATAAACAACGCAGCGTGATCGAGCGCCGTTTCGGCCTCAACGGCTATGAGATCAGCACCTTGGAAGGCGTGGCCGAGGCGCACGGCATCACCCGCGAACGCGTGCGCCAGATCCAGATGGAAGCGTT